>Ga0187866_1000397_pt1 | contig 51584 bp, 37 predicted proteins | sample June2016WEW_11_1_3_FD_133013 | JGI IMG/M metagenome (GOLD analysis project Ga0187866, IMG submission 133013) | Peatland microbial communities from SPRUCE experiment site at the Marcell Experimental Forest, Minnesota, USA - June2016WEW_11_150 | ecosystem: Environmental > Terrestrial > Soil >... | reverse complement strand
TTAAATGGATTGGGGTAGTTCTGACCCACTTCAAACGTCGTAGGAAGCGCAGGCTCCAAGCCGGCACTGACCACGACCTGCTTGACGTCGGGAGTCACGTTGGTTTCGTTCAGGATGAGACGGACGACCTTGAAGTCTACCGTCGAAAGTCCTTTTGCCTTGTCCTTCAGGTGGAAGACGACCACAACGACATCCCCATCCTGCGTAATGGGCATCGTGCCGGCCATGGCGATCTTGGTAGTGTCGGGATTCATCCGGAAGTCGATCATCATCGCATCGGTGACCTGCGTTTTCCTCACGTCCACCGGAGTGACCAGCGTCGAATCGTACGCAAGTTGAAGTTCTGTCGCGTAGAGCGGGATGGTTCCATTCAGGTGCAGAACGATCTGAATCTCATCCGCTGTCGATCCGCGAACAGTCCGGAGATCGTAAGCTGAAGCAAGGGATGGGCTCGAGCTTGTCTTGCCCAAACCGGGGAATCCTGTGATCAAACCGACAACATATCGCAATATATAAGATGCGTCGAGTGCACTCACCGAGCCGTCACCTGAAACATCTGCCGCCGAGAGCTGTGACCCCGTAAGAAATGGAGCCACAAGGTGCTTCAGAATGAGGGCAGCGTCATAGGATGTGATCGTGCCGTTCAGGCTGACATCACCCATAAGAACGCCGGTGCGCGTCGTCAGGAATGGCGTATAGTTCACGTCACCCGAGTTGTTGAGGTAAATCCGGTTTCCTGTGCCGGTCAGGTTCTGTGGACTGCCCTGGTTCTTGTACGGTCCGCTTACAGCTCCCCAGAAATTGCTGGTGGCATTCCAAGTATTGGTCGTATTGTTGAACACACCTCCCCCAGTATTGTCGTGAATGTTGTTCAAGTGAAGTACCGGGCTCGAAGAGCCATCACCGTAGACTGCATAGTTCACGTTGTGATGAATCTCGGTCGCTGTGATGGCAGGAGAGGAATTGTAGAGATAGATGCCAGCCCAGCTGCTGAACGAGACATAGCTCGAGTCGACGGGTGCACTGCTATTGTCGATGCGAATGTTTCCGTTGTTTGAAGAGCTCCCGTAACGCACAATAGTGTTGAAAATGTGGGATGTGTTGTTGCTAGCTCCGTTCAGCCAGATCATGTCCCAATTGCCGGGTGCCGGAACAGTCGCAATACTGTCCGCATTGGAATCACCTCCGTACGTATCGTCCTTCCAGGAAGTGAACACGATCTTGTTTGTGGATGTACCTTCAGACTTCAGCACACCCTGCACTTCGAGCCGCCCGTTACCATACTCACGCGGGAATTTGATGATGGTGCCAGGAGTTATCGTGAGAGTCGATCCGCCCGCGACGAACGCGTCGCCGCGCACGGCTACGACCTTTGCTGAATCTCCCTCAAGATATGAACCGCCAAGCGTTCCATAGATTGTTCCCTCCGTCACGAGCGTCTTCTTAAACGTGTTGTTGAAAACCGTGTTCGTCCGATACACGTTGCCGAAGACGTTTCCTGTGCTATCCTTTGTGAGCTGACCAAGGACGCCGACTGCGTAGCGATTTCCGAAGATCGAGTCGCTCATCAAATAAGCACGAGACGAAAAGATACCCGCGAGAACATTGTTGGACACGGTGCAATTCTTAAAGAGTAACAGTGTGTCGATGGTATTGTTGAGTGCCGAGATGTAGAAACCATGACCGTTGTTGTTGCTCGCATTGGAGTTTGTGACGCGCAGCGCAACGCCGGGGTTACCATTGTTTTCGATATATGCACCCGTGGCCCCGTTGCCGATAATGGTGCAGTTTGTCATCTCGGTAAATGATGATGAAGTCCGCGCCCATATGCCATAGCTTCCATTGTACGCAACCCGGCTATTTCTCAATGTCACAGAGGACGCATTGTTGCCACTGAGGTAAATACCGTAGGTCGAGCAACTGTCAACTGTTGTGCTGTCGATCGTTATGGGAGTATTGTTGACATATATTCCAGAGGTGGACGATTTTCTGATGAGGTTGTTGCTGAAAACCATTGCACCAAGGTTCGCGTCGAAATAGACGGTTTGTTGGCCATCGCCTCCGCCAAACTTGAACTGGCAGTATCGGATAATTGAACTACCGCTCCCGTTCCGGAACCCGACATAATAAATATCCCCGGGCAAGGGAATTCCCCAGTCGGTAGGTGTCGTTGTTTTTCCGCCTGCAATGCTGTCGTGCCAGGATGTGAAGACAATCGGATTTGCCTGAGTCCCTTGTGCAAGCACCGTTCCATAAGCGTTAAAGATGGGGCCCCTCCCTCCAAATCTCTGGAACTTGAGATTGACACCTGGTTGTATCACCAGCATCGTGCCGTTGTTGACCTGGAAATCTTCGATTGCGACGTAGGTCTTCGAAGTGATTGCGGATGGGAATGTATTCTTCAGCGTGTCGTAGAGCGGTTCAGCGCTGTTGCCGCGCAGCGAAATTGCATTGTTGTACGTGTTCCCGCTAATGATATTGCCATCAACTCCGTTGTTGTCGACGTAGCTGTTGCCCGTCCGCCCCCACACACCGATCGGGTACCTGTTGCGTTGAATCGTGTTATCGACAAATCTTGCTTCGGTGGAGAGAATTCCTTCATCCCCGTGATCCGTAACGAGATTGCCGACAAACTGTATATTCGCAGTAGACATCGAGGGACTGTAATCATAGATGCCGCCCCCGCCGTTGTTCGTCACCGTATTCCCCGAGATGGACTGCTGGATGGCACCATTGTCGACGCCTATCCCCCAACTGCCATTGCGTCGGATGATACAGTTGGAAATTTGCCTGTACGCGGAGCCGCTCGTCGCACGCAGGCCGGTGGCACCATTATCAGTAATCGTTGAATTCTGTATCGTGATATCCGATCCCGTCGAAACGCCGCTGCCGTTTGTACTGCTTCCTTCGATGTACATACCTTCAGCACCGCAGCTGTCAAGGGTAATACCCGTGAAGGAAATCTGCGAGTCGCCGGTACGTATTCCCATCGAATAGGATTTTCGGACGATGACGTTTGTAACCGGTGTCGTGAGCGATGCCTGAGCTTCGATCCAAAGGGTTCCCTCACCGGAGGAGTAGCCGCCGAATTTGAATATTACATTTTTGAGGACGGTGCCGACGGATGAAGACGTGCGGATGCGGAAGTAGTCCCAGTCCCCCCTCGCCGGCAAAGAGTAATCGGTCGGGAGATTTGTCTTCCCCCCGTAGGTTGAGTCTCGGTAGGAGGTAAAAACAATCGGGCTCCCGGCACTTGCGTCTGCCTTCAGCGAGCCTTCCACTCGCCAATACAGGCCGGCAGCCATCTTGATAATGACGCCGGGTTGAATGACCAGCGTGTTGCCCCCGACCACTCCCCATCCGGGTGCGTTTTCAATGAACGTGTAGACAGGAGAACTCATGCTTGATGGGAAGACTGCCTTCAATGTGTCGGAGTAGCTCTCTTCGTACCTGTTTAGCCGGAGGGCGATAGTATTATTGTAGGCATTGCCGGTGATCGTATTCCCGCTGTACGTTGAATTCACTCTGCCCAACAATGCGATCGGATAGCGGTTGTTTTGAATTGTATTGCTGACAATGGACGACCGGGACGTAACGATTCCTTCTTGCCCATTTCCTATGATGACGTTGTTCAGATATTTGACAGTATCCGGGCCTCCGACATTGAACGTCCAGATACCCGTCGCTGCGTTGGAATCGACTCGATTGTAGGAAAATGTTTGAACTCCCGTGGAATACCAACTATAAATACCACCACCACCATTGCGGGAGACATTGGAGCTGTCCATGGAAACCACCGTGGCATTGGCGGTGCCACCGTCGGCATCAATCCCCCAACTGCCGTTTCCTGTGAAAACGCACTTGTGTATCTGCAAACGTGAATTCCCCTGTGCCAGGATGCCATGCGATCCGTTGCCACCGAAGATGGAATTGCTGATTGTTGGATTAGAACTATTCAGGTAGAGACCGTAGTTGGATGAATTCGTTGAGAAGATGTTCGTAACAGGGTTGGGGCTGATATTCACGAAGTACAAGTTTGCCGTACCTCCGGAGCCACCAAATTTGAAAATACAATACGAGAACGAGCTGGCACCGCCGCCATTCATGTACACACAATCCCAGTCACCTGGATTTGGCCCGGTCGCTGTTCCATCTCCGTTTGAATCGCCACCGTAACTATCATCCTTTTCAGAAGTGAAGATGATCATGTTGTTCGCTTGCCCGTTCGCGATCAATGCGCCATTGATCAGAAGACGCGCCCCCGGAGCGAATTTCACGATGACACCGGGATTGATCGTCAGAGTTATACCACCATTCACGGTGATGCTATTCTTCACCCAGTGCACACCACTTGCCCAGGTTGTGTTACCGCCGATGGTGGCAGTCTCATTTGTTACGGTCAGCGCTGATGCCTGGATGCTCCAGGGCTGGAAGTCGACAAGGGGGCTGACGCGATCCCCCTGCCCTGTCGGATTATTTGTCGGACTATACGGTCCGGTATCGCTTCCCCAGTAGTTCCGTTCTGCCAGAACCGTTTGCGTTGTGCTGGAGTTGTAGAATCCCCATTGAATGTTTCCCACAATTGTATCCGCTGTGATAACGGGCTGGCCGGATCCGATCGCCGTGAATTGCAGACCGATGGAATTCCCGCGGATGTAGTTGTTCGTGATAGTCGGGCGAGCGCCATTGTCCATGAAGATTCCAACCCCATTGGAATCGATCCGACTGTTCATGATCACAGGAGTCGCGTTTACGGCAATTCGAATGCCCCCCGCGGTATTGTGCGTGATGACGCACGAGGTGTCGACCACGAACGTCGTAAGAAAGTCGCTGAAGACTCCGTAGCCGGCGTTCTGGTCGAATGTCGATCGCCAGATATGGGGAGAGGATGCGCGGACGTTGATGCCGTTCGTGGAGCTGAAGTTAACTACGCAGTTGGATATGCTGATAGCGTAGGCGCCAGTCTTGTAAAAGATAGCGGCTGCATTTGGCCCGCCGCCGGCGTAGCTCACGACGCAATAGTTGAACACAGAACCGACGTTGGCAGTATTCTGGAATTCGATGCCGTACCATGCTCCAGGCGCGGGCGAACCAGAGTTTGCCGTGAACGTGATTGGGTTGGCCAAAGTCCCGTTCGCATTAAGGATGCCGGCGATGACCAGAGCCTTGTTGAACTTGACGATCGTCCCTGGCTGGATGGTCAACGTTTTTCCGGCGATCACATAGACGGAATCTGCGATCACCGTCCCCGTTGCCCAAGTCGTGTCCGATGTGATTGCGCCTGTGATTTGACCGAGAGAAATTTCCGGCGGAAGAAGAGTGGCGCAGAGTGCACAAAAAATAGTAACACGTACCAACGTTGTACGCATAGGTAAACGCCTTTCTGAAGAGTTTGTCAATCGAAATTTCAATCTAGGAGGGCGCGCTTCCTCCGCCGTACTCGCCCGATGGGCTAAGCCGAGGAAGTGCTCATCGTACTATCGTTGCCATATCGCAACAATTCGTCCGGATAATACGATTCCACAATGCTGCACATCAACATCTACTATATAGAGTTAAATCGATTCGCTGGGTCAATTGCGCATCTCATGCTGGCTCTACAAAATGCTCCCCCTGAGATCCGCAAGTGTTTGGAAGGATAACGTTGCATTGCAAATGTAACAACAAATCAATGATACACAGTTCCCTGTAGAGAAACAAAACAAATGTGTACCGAAAGCTGCGAGTTCGCATTTTCGTGATGCGGGGCAAAGAGCCCTCGCAAGCCTACGCGATCAACAAATTGGGTCTTTGCTAATAACAAACGTCTCGCAGGGCGACTGCTTTACCTTATTACAGCGGTTCACTCTCCTTTGTATACGGGAAGTCCGCGACTGTTGAATTACTTGACATGGTCGCGTTGAAGATCAGAGGTCATAAGAAACCACCGCGCTCTTTATATAGAGGATATCAGGAGTACTCCACGCTCACAGCAGCGTTGCTCCTTCACCCAGTGCATTTGTCGGTCGGAGATTTCGCGTTGATGTGCCACCCCATCATTCATCAACAAGAGAATAACGGTTTCTTCAAGGCATCCCTTTGTGACAGCTCGATCATGTTCAAACCGACTGCAGGCTGTTTCGAAGACCGGGTTCTTCGAGTGGTTATCATCCAGCTCGTCGTTCATTACCCAAAGGGAAAATGGGTGTGAAGCAAGTGGCCTATCGACACCTTTGTCCGTCGTCTGGAGAAGTTGTCACGAACTTGAAGTGAGTCGGATTTCGTGACTATTCCACCTCCCTCAGAAGGATGCAGAAAGAGAGCACTGCCCTCCGTAGCTAGTCCGTATTGGGCGAAAGCCGGGGACTTCCCGTCCCGTTCCTATTGGTTCAATCCCCTTGTTCCCACTGTTGGCAATGACATAAATCACTATGGCGTATTGCCTTTCGCCAAAGTAATTGATAAGTTTCCGGTCAGCAAGGCAGATGTCTTGCCAGTCCTGTACCTTCCACGAGAACTCAATCAGGTATTTTCCAGTTTCGGGAGCGGATCACCCAGTGAAACCGAAAGTGCTCATCGTCGACGATGAGGATTTTTTCCGGAAGATGATCGTGTTGGGCTTTGAGCGAAATGGATTCACCGTATTCCAGGCCGACAACGGTGAGGATGCGGTGAGGATCGCTCAAACTGAATTGCCCGATCTTATCCTCCTCGATCTCGTCATGCCAAAGCTCCTTGGATTCGAGGTGTGCCAGCTGCTCCGCAAAGATAGCCGGTTCTCGAAAACGGCGATCATCATCATGTCTGCAAAATCCTACAAGCCCGACATGGACAAGGCTGCGGAATTGGGAGCGGATGCGTACGTCGTGAAGCCATTCGAGTTCGGTGACCTGATGAAGACTGCCAGCGACCACATGCACAAACGCAAGAACTCGTAATGATGAAGGTCCGCTTCTGGGGCACACGCGGTTCCATTGCCACACCGGGTTCTTCGACGACGCGCTATGGGGGGAATACTTCGTGCGTCGAGTTACGCACAGGCTCCCACATTGTCATATTCGACGCCGGCACCGGCATCCGTGAGCTCGGCGATCAACTGCTCAAAGAATTTCCTACCCAGCCTCTGACGATCCACGTCTTCATCAGTCACACCCACTGGGATCACATCCAGGGTTTTCCTTTTTTCCTTCCAGCATACGAAAAGAAAAACACCATCCACCTCTACGGTCCCCCGGGGCGCGACAAATCGCTCGATAAGATCCTCACGATCCAGATGGACTCGGATTACTTCCCCGTTGAGCTGGGGGCGATGAGTGCTGATCTTCACGTCCACGAAATGCGGGAAGATATTACGATCAATGAACTCTCCGTGCGGCACTTCTACCTGAATCATCCTGCGCTTTGCCTCGCGTACCGTGTATCGGATGGAAAATCAAGCGTTGTGTACGCAACCGACAACGAGCCGTATCAAGGAACGCTGTTCAAGCACTCCCAGAATCCCGCGACTGCCCTGGATTTTCCGACTTACCTCGACGAGAAGTTTGTAGAGTTTCTCTCGCAGGCGGATCTTCTGATCGGTGAGGCGCAATACACAACAGAGGAGTACAACAAAGACAAGCGAGGGTGGGGACATTCCCCGGTGGAGTCTGTTGTGCGTTTCGCGGTTCAAGCCAATGTGAAAAAATGGGCCCTCTTTCATCACGACCCGCATCACGATGATAGTTTTGTGGACGGGATGGTGAAGGAAGCGAATCATCTTACAAAGCTCATTGACGGCAAGACCGAATGCATCGGCGCGCGGGAAGGTATGGAGCTCACACTCCCGTAAAACCCTCTGGTCCCCTCCTTCCGGCATCATCAAACCTCAGAAGTTCCTCCTTCATAGTCTGGATATCCCATCCTCATGAGAAACCATCGCTCAGTTCTGTTTCTTTCTATCCTCTTTCTCGCGTCAAACGCTCTCATTGGTCAGCTCAAGTTCTCTGATCATTCGCTGCTCAGCAACGCTGACTACGTAGAACACCAGATCAAAGCCATCAGTGATGCCGATCTCTTCGGCGCCCTGCAACTGGATCAACCAGCGTTGGGAAGTACGGAAGCCGCCGCTCGGCGAGAGGACTACGCTCAGGCCTATCGCGCATGGGGGTCGTACTGGGATTCCAAACAGCAACCGAAATATGCAACGCAGACCTACCACCTTCTGACCGATACAGAAATGCTGATGGGGTACGAGGATGTCCGGGCATATGCATCCCACTCCAAGGAGGAAAACGACACTGTTATGGCCAGGGCGTCGCTCATCCTGAAGAATATTTTCCGTCCCTGGGGGGATGTTGTTGTCGATTTTGGACAGAAGGTGGACTTCAATCGTGAAGTCGGCCAATCGGGCAAGTACGGATTTCACTACTGGGGGTGGTCGAAGGCGCTCATCCTCGCGTATGTGAACAGCGGTGATCAACGATACCTTGCGAAATTCGATGAGCTCTTTCATCAATGGTATGAGCAACGAAACTCCATCACTCGTGGATTCCCCGAGCTGGATGTGGTTTACTATGAACTTGGATTGGGTGTCAGGAACAGAATGTTCATCGAGTACTATTTTCTGCCATATGCGCAGCGATCGCTGCTGACCCATGAGCGAATGCTGAAAACCATCCTTGCCGCTGGCCGATGGTTATACCAGCTTGAGCAGTGGGAGGGGTATCGGTCCGGAAACTGGCAGATCCATGGCAGCTACATGCTGGCGCAGCTTGCCATGGTGTTCCCCGAGTTCAAGGATTCAAAAGAATGGTTGAAGCTGGCGCTGCAACGCCTCGAAGAGCATTTGCAGCAGGACTTCTTTGAGGACGGGGGGCACTCCGAACGGGCCCCAAGAAATTACACGCAGGCAACATATCTTTCCTATCGGAACCTCTACTACTTGCTCTCGGTGTACCACGTTCGGGAGGACCTTGAGCAGGAGATCCGTCAGCGAATGGGCAACACGATCGATTGGTGGATCGCCATGCTTGCGCCGACGGGGGAGATTCCGTCCATCAATGATAGCCACCGCGGACTGTTTCCTGCATTCATCCTTCAGGATGGAGCGGAGTTCTACAAGAAGCCATACGTCTACGGCGTCCTGAATAACCTGTTCGGTATTTCCACGAATGCCGCAAGCCTGACGCTCCCCCCATTTGTTTCCCGCCATATGCCCGCTTCAGGCTTCACAGTGATGAGAAGCGACTGGACTCCCAGCGCGCTCTATCTGAATGTCAACTACGGAAAATGGAATGGGCCGCATACGCACAGTGATATGCTCGACTTCGAGGTGTATGCATACGGCAAGGCCTTCGCTGTTGACGCCGGGATCGGTCTGACCTATGACGACCCCCTTTACATTCCATGGTATAAGTCTTCCCAGGCGCATAATATGGTGACGGTCAATGGCCGGAACATGGAGCGCGAGTCCGTAGAAGGGGAGAATATCAAGTGGAGTTCAAATTCTCTGCTCGAGTATTTCTCGGGAGAACACCGCGGCTATCAACGATCAGGAGTGCGACATCGCCGTCAGATTCTCTTTGTCAACCACCGCTATTGGGTCATCCTCGACGATCTGAAGTGTGAGAAGGGGGGAGATACACTTTCATGGTATTTCCACACTCCGACTTCGCTTGTGCGTGATGGGCACGAGTATTACAGCACAGGTCAGCCGGGCATGCTTATCTATCCACTCGCCGGCGGCGGGAGCCCGCGGACCGGCACCTCGATGGCCTCCAGCACAAGTGACCTTACGCCGGGGAAGACAGAGCAGATCAACTGGATCGCTTTCGACCAGATTTCAAAAGCCGCCAGCACGATGAAGTACAATGTTCTTCTCTTTCCCTACCGCCACGAAATCACTTCCGTCAAATACTCCGCAATCTCGGGGACACACTTCCGACTACAATCGCCGGAGGGATCGGATGATCTGTATGTCCCATCCGAGTCGACCAGGGAAGGTGAGATTGAGACAGATGCATTGGTGTTAGTGATGCATCACGAAGGGAATCAGACTGTCCGCTATAGTCTTGTCGATGGGACGTACCTGCGGGTTCGCGGAAAGCAGGTATGGAGTTCAACGAAGCGAGTTTCTGCAGAAGGCATCCTACCCAACTAAACGACGCGGATTCTTGCGTCGACCGAATTGCAGTCCACCTACCCTCACTTCTGCGTTGGGAGTTCGATTGTTCGATATTCGAGATTTACCTGAGTATCCAATAACGAACGTCGAATCTAGAATAATGAAATGGCGTGTGGTGCGTGGCACCTTCTTAGAGACCGGTGAGTTGCGCACTGACCTCCCACATTCTTTTGCGGAGGGCGGCGTCATGGGTGATTGGTGATGAAGGGGTTTCCTGCTTCTCCTGAAAGTATTTTCCGGTCACAGCGTCGACCTCAGGTGATGTGGCAAGATAGATAAGTGTCTCTGCTCCGTCCGCCGTACTCGATCCGGTGATGTTGAAGCCCGTGCGAAGGAGCTTCGTTCCGATGAGGCCCGGGTGCAGACAGTTTGATGTGATACCTGTTCCCGCAAGCATATCGCCAAGCTCGTACGTAAACAGCATGTTTGCGAGTTTTGAAAGTGCATACGCGCTGTAGCCGCCAAAGCGTCTTTCTGCCTGAAGGTTCTCAAAGTCCAGTTTTCCCCTTGTGTGAGCCACTGAGCTGACAGTGATGACACGCGCGGGAGCACTCTCCTTCAGAAGATCCAGAAGAAGGTTGGTCAGGAGGAACGGCGCAAGGTGGTTGACGGCGAAAGTCGTTTCGAACCCGTCAACAGTGAGTCGTCTCTCGTTCATAAAAACGCCCGCATTGTTGATAAGTACATGAAGAGCGGCGCAGCGTTGCTTCACGTCGGCGGCCAGCCGGCGAACCTGCTCCATCGAAGAAAAGTCCGCTATGAGCAAATCGACTTTCTGATTTCCAGTCGATTTGCGAATCTCTTCCACGACATTCTTGCCACGGCTTTCATTACGCCCGTGAACCAGTACGGTGGCGCCCATGGCGGCGAGCTCGAGCGCCGCCTGCCTGCCGATGCCATCTGTCGAGCCGGTAATGAGAATGACTTTGTCCTTCATGAACGATATGCTTTCCTCGACGATGGAAGAAATCCATCAATGATTGGTTCTGATGAAGGGAACACGGTGTGAGGGAAGGTGGAATGTGTTCCACCTCTTTGGTGCTGCTGGTGTGAATATACTGGAGGAAGACAGAAACAGCAAGGGGCGATTCGATCCTGAGTTTTGCCAGGACTGTGAATCGCCCCTCTTTGAACATGTTCCTGCGACGTCAGTTGCGCGGCGGACGGTTTTGCATCCGTTGCTGTTGTTGTTTCAGTATCTCGTCGTACTTCGCTGCTTGCGCTTTTGTCAGCAGTGCCTTGATATCCTTGGTCTGATTCTCGCGAATTTCCATCATCGCGGCGCGCATGCTGTCCATATCTCCCTGAAGTTCATTTCTCTTATCCATCATCTGTTTCTGATACTTTTCCATGATGGCGGCGACTTTGGCGACAGTGGCGGTATCAAGTCCGAGTTGTTTACCAAGTGTATCGGCGCGCTGTTTTGGAGAAATCCTCATACCTTGTCCTTGTGGTTGGGCGAAAGCGACCTGCAGCAAGCCGGCAACAAATACCATCGCCGTGAGGACGAGGAGGCGGTGTGCGAATGATTTCATAAATGTGCTCCGTGTTGGTTGTTTGTGGAATGAGTGAATTAAATGTGTGAACTCTAGAGAAAATCCTGCATATCAGTGTTCATTGTCGAGGGCGCTCATCCTCAATTCGGCGCCACAAGATGTACAACGAGCCAGTGTTTGAGAGGTTCCGGAGCGTCTCCACCAAGAGCGCTTGAGCTCTGTGCGCCACCACCGCCCCTCCCACCCCTGCCTCCTCCGCCCCCTCCTGAACTGCCGGCTGATCGGCTGGGCCCGCTCATCTGAGCCCGCATCGCGTCGGAGTACTCTCCTGTTTCCAGGCCGATCGTCAAACGCTTGAGAGGGTCGGCACCGATCGCGTAGGGGCGATCGGAAGATTTGTGAAGCGGAATCTTCAGTTCGTACGTAAGCGTGCCATCGGCATAGCCGAGGTGCACATCAATACCCTTGTCCTGCCTGTCTGCTATACGGTGACGTTCATCTTGACCCGGACCGACAACCTCAAACTGTCGCTGTGCTGCTTCGATGAGACGTTTCAAATCCTCAGGATTTTGCTGTGTCGGGAATCGGCGCCCCTGAAGAAGGCCGGCTACCGGGAACTGTATGCCGAACCTCTTGTTCTTCTGTCCCTCCGTATCAAACCAAACGGTTGTTCCCAGAGCAAGCATCTGTGCCTGCGTCATTCGATTTGCCGTGATCAGGCAAACGTAAAGATTGTCCTTGTCGTTCTTGATTCCAACGAGGACCTGGGGTCCGGGAAGCAGCGTTGTGCCATCTTTCCATTCTTTCCCTGTGCCGTCAATCCTCAATTCATGATTTGTCCAACGGCTGGTGAGCTCGAGTGTACTGCTGCAACCCGTGAATGTAATGAGTGCAGAAGTAACAACAAATGACACGACGAGACTTGAGAGAGCGAAGTTCATTCCGTAATTGTTCCTGAGACGATGAGATGCGGTCAAAATGGGCATGGTCATGAACGGTTTCCTTATACGATGCAACAACAGTAGCGCATACTGGTTGATGATCAAGATACCAAGTTCTTCTATGATAGTATAGAACGAATGAAACCGGGATTTGTCTCGCACGTGGCGGTATTGAAAGGGAATTTGGCTGGCGGAAAGGGGAAAAACAGGAAAGGGAGCACCAAAACCAGCTATGCGAGCTTCGGGCTCCCATTCCTGAGAGTGAGAAATGTTCTGAGATTCACATGCCAACAGCGCTTTCGCGAATCCGGTTTAGTTTTCCTGTTCTCTTCCTCTGAATCGCCTGAAGAAACTTGAGACTCTGTTCGTCCACTCTTCAAGCAGCGAATACACGGTGGGGACGATTACAAGCGTCAAGAAGGTGGAAATCGTCAGACCGAAAATGATGGTTACTGCCAGCGGTCGCCAGAACTCTGCGCTCTCTGCGCCGAAAATGAAGTGGAATTCACGCCAGTCAAAGTCGATCCCCGTCGCCATAGGCAACACACCGAGTACAGTTGCAGCTGCCGTCAGGACCACCGGGCGTAGACGAATCCTTCCCGCTTCGAGAAGTGCATCTTCCAGTGAGAGTCCCCCTTCATCGTGTTTGTGCTTCACGAAGTCCAGAAGGACGATGCCGTTGCGCACGACGATTCCGGCAAGAGCAACAACGCCGACACCCGTCATCACGACGCTCGCGGGTGTTCGCGTGACCACCAGCCCAAGCATGACCCCGATCAGCGAGAGAAGGACGGAAATGAGGATCACGAAAGGGACTTTCAGTGAATTGAACTCCGCCACCATAATCAGGAAGACAAGGAGCAACGTGATGATGAATGCCTTGCCAAGAAAATCCGTGGCTTTCTGTTGCTCTTCCTGTGATCCCGTCAGCTTGATACCGTACTCGACCGGAAGCGACAAGCCCGAGATACGCGCCTTGACGTCACTGATGACGTCGGATTGAACGCGTCCCTCAACGTCAGCGGAAACTGTGATGACACGCTTTTGATCTTTTCGCTTGATATCTGACACCGCCGTCGTTCGCTTAAGATCCGCGACCGATGTCAGAGGGATGGAAAGCAATTGTCCGCGGCGGTTCATGAAGGTGATCCGCAGGTTCTCGAGATCACTCGGTGACATCCGCTGGTCTTCCTGTAATCGGACGCGGATGTTGTACTGGTCCTCGCCAACGCGGTACTTCGATGCATCAACGCCGGCAATCGCGGCTCGCACGGTCGAGGCGATCTGACCGGTGCTCGTGTAGTACATACCCGCTTTCTCGCGATCGATCCTTATTTCAACCTCGGGACGGCCGGTGTTGTAGTCGTCCTTGAGATCGACAAGGCCCGGGATGTCTTTGATCTTTTCCCGCACGACGAGACTGAGTGACTCGAGCTGATCATAATCCTGACCTGAAATCTCTACGCTCACAGGTGCTCCAACGGGAGGACCCATCTGCTGCTTTGCGACGCGGAGATCTGCACCCGCGATCCCCGCGGTCGTCTTACGAACTTCTTCGAGCGTCTGGAACGTGTTCTGTGCGCGCAACTTCTTCTCATAGAAAATAATCGCGATCTGGGACTTATTCGGCGTTCCTTGGCCACCGAAATCAAACGCATTGTCGGACGTCCCGACGCTCGTCGCGACGAACTCGGCATCTTTTCGTCCAGGGATCTGATCGAGACGTTCCTCCATGAGCTGGGCGAGGTTATTGGTCACATCGAGTGAAGTCCCTGCCGGCATCTCGATATTCATTGTGACCTGCGATGGCTGAGTATTCGGGAAGAAATCGACCCCCTTGTTGAACAGTCCAAACAACACCATGATCAGGACGAGCAAGCCAAAGGCTCCCCCCATCGTTAGTCCCTTGTGATCGAGCGTCCATTTCAGGGTTTTCACGTATTCTGATTGAAGCCGCGGAAAGACAATGCTGTCGACCTCGTGATATAGGATCGTAAATGGGTTGTATTTCTTGTACCAATGTGGGTGTTCAAGATTTTCCTTTGCCTTCCGTATATCGCGCTTGTAGTTGATCCACCGCGCGGCCTGCACGGGGCTGATGACATACGCCACGAATAGAGATGCTGTCAGCGTAATGATCAGCGTGTAAGGGAAGTACTTCATGAAGTCACCGACAATCCCCGGCCAGAACGCCAGCGGGAGGAATGCCGATAGGGTCGTTACGGTCGACGTCAGGACGGGCACGAAGACCTCACCGGCTGCCTTCTTCGCAGCTACTTCCGGGCTTTCCCCATATTCCTGCTGATGCCGGTACGTGTTTTCAATGACGACAATGGCATCATCAACCAGAATGCCGAGTACCAACACCATGGAGAATAACACGACCATGTTTAACGTGATCCCAAGAGCAGAAAGGACAACGAATCCCACAAACATTGAGAGCGGGATCGCCGTCGAGATCAAGAGTGAGTTCTTGAACCCGAAGAACATGAACAGAGACATGACAACCAGGAACATGCCGGTCAAGACGCTGTTTTCAAGCTCTTTGACCATTCTCGTCACAAACTTTGACTGGTCATTCGAGATATCGATAGAAATGCCCTGCGGGAGTGAGGTTCGCTTCTCGGCGACTATTTGTTTCACTTCATCTGTTATACGCAGGAGGTTCTCGCCAGCGCGTTTCCGCACGTGAACCGATACCACCTCTTTCGAATTTAAGCGTGCATAGGTTTGACGGTCTTCAAAGGAGTAATCGACCTTTGCCACGTCACGAAGATAGATGGGTTTGCCGTTCTGCATCTTCAGCACGATATCTTCCAGGGGACGCACTTCTTTGAACTCCCCCGGAATGCGAATCGTCAGGTTCTTGTCTTTGGTATCGATGGACCCGCCAGGGATCGAGAGGTTTTCCGCCCGTATGGCGTTCGCGATATCGTCAAAGCTGATCTGGTAAGCGTTCATCCGGTAGACGTCGACGTTAACCTGTACTTCTGGCTCGAGTCCGCCCGTAATGTCTGATGCGATAACGCCGGGAATCGCCTCGATATCGTCGCGCAAATCATCTGCAATTTTCTTCAGTCGTGCCAGTCCGACCTGCCCGCTCACGTTGACATACATGATGGGGAACTCGCTGATATTGATCTCGTTGATCACGGGATCAAGAATGTCGCTGGGAAGCTGCGATCGTGCCGAATTGACCTTGTCCCGAACACGCCGTAGTCCTTCGTCAATATCGATGCCGGTATTGAACTCCACCTGAATAGTAGAAAGTCCCTCTTTGGAAACGGAGGTAATGTGTTTGATATCCTTGAGCCCCTTGAGTTCCTTCTCAAGCGGTTGTGTGATCAATCCCTCGATATCGACAGGAGACACACCAATGTACGGTGTCGCCACGATGATCAACGGAATCTTCACGTCGGGAGCGGCTTCGCGCGGAAGATCGGTGTACGAACTCCAGCCGAACATCACGATCAAGACCATCAGGATATATACTGCGGTCTTGTTGTCAACTGCAATACTCCAGATTTTCATGGTCAGGTCTCCGCTATTGCGAAACGATAACTGGTGAACCGTTGACGACTTTCTGATACCCGGACACAATGACACGATCTCCCGGTTTCAATCCCTCGAGCACTTCGACCATGATTCCCTGGTGTCCGCCAAGTTTCAGACGTCGCTCCTCGGCTTTGCCACCATTCTCGACGTATACGATCGTGCGATCCCGGTCGACAAGCTGGATGAGGTTCTCGCTGACCAGCAACGCGTTCGGCTTTATTCCGCGCAATATCTTTACTTTTGCCACCATCTCCGATTTTATTTTTCGGTACGGATTGGAAACCACAATTTCCACCTGCAACGCGCGATTGGCAGACGACACAGTAGATCCGACGAAATTTACCTTGCCCCGGAGCGTATCGCCAGGCAGCGCATCAATCGTGATGATGGCCGCGGAGCCGAGAGTAATAGAGCCGGAATACATCTCAGGGATGTCCGCCTGTATCTTGATCGTGGCGGTGTTGACGATGCGGGCAACCGGCACACCCGGAGGTGCGAAATCGCCTTCGTTGGGGATGATATTGTCCACGATGCCGTCAAAGGGAGCCCGGATCTGCGTCCGCTCCCAGCGCGCCTTCATGAGGTCTGCATTTGCCTTTGCAGCGTCCCGCGTGTATTCCATATTCTTCAGCTGAAGTTCGCTGATACCCTGCTCGTCGAATACTTTTCGTTGTTTCTCGAGGTTGAGCTCAGCCATCTTGTACTGTGCCTCTGCTGCGTCCAAACCGGCTTTCAGTACCTCATCCCTGAGGACAATCACCAGATCGCCTTTCTTCACGCTCTGGCCTTTCCTGGCCTTCCATTCCTTGACGACGCCCCCTTCTTCAGGGCTCAGACTCGCATCTTCTGAGGCTTTGACCGTGCCGGCGACCTGTATGCCGTCGACCAATCGTGATGGCTTTAAGATTTCAACCCGCACGTTGACCGGCTGGACTTTGTCGCCGTTGCTGGTTGTCCCCTGCTTGCCGCAAGAGGAGAGAAGCAGAGCGCTCAACATCAGCAATGCTAGAAGAACTCGCGTTATGCTATTCATGGAAATATTCCTTCAGTAGTTTACTTTTCTTCAGTTTCGAGGAGATAGCCTGGTAGACGTCCGATCAGCTGGTCCAGATCAGCGGAAGCTATCAGATAATCATAGATGGCCTGCACGCGGTTGACTTTGGCCTGTGTCAGCGCAAGCTGGGCGTCGTTCACTTCGAGCTGTGTCGCAGCGTTGCTCAGGAAGCGTGTCGTGACAATCTTATACCCCCGCTCGGCCATCTCAACAGTCTTGCCCTGTGCTTCGATTCTCTTGCGGGCCTGTTGCAGGTTCCCCAGAATGGAGTGGAGTCCAGTCTGTAGCGTTCTCTCGAGATTGACCTGCTGTTCTTCGCTCTTGCGCTGCTCGAGTTGCGCTTGTTCGACGCGTGCATAGGTCTGGAATCCCTGGAAGAGGCTCAGTGAGAGTGACAAGCCGATATTTGAACCTTTATAGAAGTCGTTCGTCGAGAAATTGAATTCGTCTTTTGCAGCTTGGTACTGGTACTGTCCAAAGGCAGCGATCGTAGGGAGATAGTTCGATCGCTCGGCATTGACCACCGCACCGTTAAGCTCAATCTGCCGTTTGACAGCGCTGAGGCCGGGGTTCAGCTCAAGGACAAGCGTTTCCGCGCGTTTGAGGATCTCCTCATCGATCGCTTGGAATGACAGGCTGTCGGTCAAAATAAACTCCTCTTTGTTCGTTACACCAATCGTGTTGCGAAGATTATCGAGGGCGAGATTGAAATTCGTCTCGCTCTGGATGACCATCGGGCGGACGTTTTCAACTCCCACCGAGGCACGCAGTTCGTCGTAGTCCGAAACGATTCCTTGTTTGAGCATCACGCGGACATTCTTAAGATTGTCTTCGGCGTTCTGGAGACTGGAGTGCATCAGGTCGAATGCCTCATGGGCAAGAAGGGCTCCATAGTATGCCTTTTGCACCTTGGTCACGGTCTCAACCTGTTTCGCCTGGTACAAGTCGCGTGCGAGATGCGAATAGATGTTTGCTGCGCCGACACCAATAAAGACAGCCCCGTTAAAGAGAATCTGTCTCACATTCAGCGTTGCACTTGCCATGAAGCCTGGGGAGAAGGAAACGGGCACGAACTGTCCGGTCGGTTTGGGCGTTGTGGAGTCAATCGCCTTCATGAAGCTGTACAGAAAGATGTCTGGAAAAAACGTGACCGGTTTATCGATCATATGGACGTACTGTCCGGAGAGATCGACAGCCGGCAGGGCGTTTCCCCAGGCTTCGAGAACACGCGCATCGGAGCGCTTTACTTCAAGCCGGGCAGAGGTAAGGTCCGGGTTTCGTTTCATGGCCAGACGCACCGCATCCTGGAGCGAGAGGCGTTGTGGGAGGCTTTGTTGTGATTCTGCCGTCGCCGCGAGGAAAACCACTGCGAGGGTGAGGCAATATGCAATCAATGGTAATCGACGGTGCAGATTCATGTATTCCTCGATAGGATGTTCAGTTGTTCGCAAGGGCTGTGATCGTTTTCCTTCCATTCTCCGTACACATTGCATCAAACAACAATCTGTTGGAGAGCTTCAGCGTCTGAGTAAGATCAATGTGAAAACTCTGTTTCCACATTGGGTACTCGCTGTCGATGCGAAGCAAGAGGGCGGTGGTACTCGACCAAAGAATTATTCCCACTTCGACCGGATTGAGATCTTTGCGGAGGATGCCTTCATCGATGCAACGCTGAAGTATTTCGTTGGCTAGGCCCCACACATGCCGGTTGAGTGTGCCGCAGCTCTGTTTCATTTCGTCGGAGGCCTGTTTGTGAAATTGGGGCGTCTGCAGGAAATGGATCATCCGGAAATACTCTCTGTGATTGGTGAAGTAGGAAACATACGCATCACTGAGGCCGACCAACATCTTTGCCGCAGATTCTCCGCTCTTCGTCACCTTGGTGAACATGTCGCTCAGGATTTCCATACCCCGCATCATAACCGCCAGATACAAGTCTTCCTTGCTCTTATAGTAGAGGTAGAGGGTCCCTTTGCTCAGCTCGGCTTTCTCGGCGATCTCGTCCATTGTCGCAACATACAATCCCTTCTCAAAGAACACGTGCTGGGCTGCGTCAATGATCTCTTCCCTGCGGTGCCCCCTCTCCCTTTCTTTGCGCTCTAGAATTCCCATTTTTGACACTCGTGTAGTTAATGACTAATGGTCATTTTATACGTATGAGTTTAGAAAAAAGTTCTATCCCCTTCAACTTTTTTTCTCAACCGATCTTCGAGCAATCATTAACAGGGTTGGGACTCCGGCTGCTCCCCGTTCGCACGCCGGAAGTCATTGGAAATTAAGGTTTTCTGAGCTTTTGCCTTTCGGGCGAAAAATGAATACTATTTGCTCAAATGAGCAGCCTGCGTTACAAAATCGGTTTTAGCTACTTCCTTCTGGTTTGCGTAACCCTCGCCTCGAGCGTCGTGGCCCTCTATAATTTCCTGGAGTTCCAGGGCTCTGTTGGCCAGATGATGCGCGAAAACTACCAGGGTGTTCTCGCTGCGCAGCAGATGTCCAAAGCACTGGACCAGCAACAGCAGGCTCAGGAAGCCCTAATCTATGTCAGCGTACTACTTCCGATCGGTGGGGAGCCTGTGCAGACAAGCTGGAAGGATGAGTTGACCTCGGCACGCGGTGTCTTTGTAAAAAACCGCGATGATTTTATCCTTTCCTATCGCACGGCGACTGAAAGCGTTCTGGTCGCTCCGAAGCCACCGGTCCTCGATAGCATTTTCGTAGCCTACACGACATATCTTGGGAACTCCGATTCACTCTTCAAGATACTTGAAGCACGGAGCAGGCGGGGGGCCGCGCGAACCTTTCATGAAAGGACTCTGAGGCCGGTCGTGCAAACGCTGAAAGGAGAGTGCTCTCGCTTCCTTCAGTTCAATCAAGAGGCGATCGTCTCCGCAGACAAAAGGGCCAGAGAAGCCTCAAACAGCGCAGCGTTTGCCGTGCTCTTCACTTCGATCTTTGCGATTGTCCTGATCCTGTTCGCCAGCGTTCAGATTTCCCGGACCATCATCAGGCCGGCGGAGAAGCTGACGGAGGCTGCGCGCAGAATCGGCAAGGGGCAGCTAAATCAAAAAATTGATATTACAACGAACGACGAGATTGGTGAACTTGGCATGGAGTTTAACAAGATGACGGAGCGGCTGAGGACCTATGAAGAGTTGAACATCTCTCAGCTCATCGTCGAGAAAAAGAAATCCGAAGCAATCGTCGCCAGCATCCCGGATCCGGTCATCATGGTGGATGAAGGAAACAAAGTCCTGCTGATGAATCAGGCAGCGAGAAGATTGTTGCAGGTGCATGGCACGGATTGGCAGGGGAAGCCCCTTGGTGAGATCGTTGACAATGATCGCTGGCTGACCCTCTTGAGCGGTAGAGGAGCACGCGCAGACGAAACGGCACAGCAAGACACACTGCTTTCCATTCAGCGGCCGGGACAACAGGCTCTTTATTTTCGCCCCCGCCAAACCACTATTGTTGATGAATCAAGAAACATCCTCGGCGTGGTGATTCTTCTCCAGGATGTAACGCGGTTCAAGAACCTTGATCGCATGAAGTCTGAGTTCATTGCGACGGTATCGCATGAGCTTCGCACGCCGCTGACCTCCATCAACATGGCAGTCGATATCCTGTCACGGGAAGTCCTCGGATCGGTGAATGAGCCTCAACGGGATATGCTTGTGACTGCAAAAGACGACTGCGAGCGGCTCACGAAGCTTGTCAAAGAGCTGCTGGACATGTCGCGTCTCGAATCCGGAAAGTACGAACTGAGGAGTGAGAAAATAAACCTTCGGTCCGTCGTCGAAGAAGCGTTGAAGCCCTTGCGCCTGCAGTTCCGGGAAAAAGGCATTCATCTCGAAACGGAGATTCCGCCCAGCACGCCCGAAGTTCCGGGCGATCAGCAACAACTCTCCTGGGTTGTGGCGAACCTCGTTAGTAACGCACTGCGCTATACGCCGGCTGATGGAACCGTTACCATTCACTCGGATCTTCTTGATGATTCCATACGCGTCTCCGTGAAGGATTCAGGCCGGGGCATCCCTGCGGACGCGGTGGAAGTGATCTTCGATAAGTTTGTCCAGATCAAGCAATCGACGGATGCCATGCCGGGCAGTGTTGGACTGGGGTTGGCAATTGCGAAGGAAGTGGTGGAAGCGCACGGAGGCAGAATCTGGGTCGAGAGCAGTGTGGGGCAGGGGAGTACGTTCTTCTTTACAATTCCGCGATCGGAGAGAAGTTCCGCATGACGCAGCCAATTCCAAAAGTCCTTGTCGTCGATGATGAGCCGAACATCCTGAAAACCATAGGGGTTTGTTTCACCGCGATTGGTTACCAGACGCAGCTGTTCTCAAAGCCGCAGGAGGCACTGGCGGTCTTACACAAGGAAAGCTTCGACCTTGCGTTTGTTGATCTCAAGATGGCGCCAATTGACGGCATGGAGGTGCTCGCGGAGATCAAGAAGTTCTCGCCTGATACAACGGTGATCATCATAACAGCACACGGCTCCATCGACAGCGCCATTGAAGCAGTGAAGCGGGGTGCGTATCACTATTTGCAGAAACCGTTCGATTTCAATGAACTCCAGCTTTTTGCACAGAAGGCCTGGGAATATCACAGGCTGACGCGAGAGGTGAAAGAGCTTCGCAATCAGCTCAATCTGGAGCGGGAAACGGGTGATTTGGTTACCCGCAATCGGGAGATGCTTGCACAGATCGATCTGGCGGCTCGTGTCGCTGACAGCACAATGTCGGTGCTGATTGAAGGAGAGAGCGGTACGGGCAAGGAGCTGTTCGCACACTTTATCCATGAGAAGAGCTCGCGTGCGCCGATGGCGTTTGTGAAGGTAAACTGTGCCGCAATTCCTGAGCAGCTCCTTGAAAGTGAGCTTTTCGGTCACGTTCGTGGCGCGTTCACTGGAGCAGTGAAAGACCGGCAGGGGAGGTTCGAGCTGGCGAACGGTGGAACGATTTTCCTCGACGAGATCGCAGATCTTACACCGGGCATTCAGGGGAAACTTCTTCGAGTGTTGCAGAGCAAAGAGTTCGAGCGTCTCGGCGAGAGTGTGTCGCAGAAAGTCGATGTACGCGTTCTGGCGGCAACAAACAGAAATCTTGAAGAGGCGATGAAAGAAGGAGCGTTCCGAGAAGACCTCTTTTATCGCCTCAACGCCGTTCGGTTGAAGCTCGTACCGCTTCGTGAGCGTCCTGAAGATCTTCCGATGCTCATCCAGCATTTTCTTCAGAAGTATGCGAAAGGCTCGTCTGTCGACCTGGCGCCGGAGGCGATGAAGGCACTTCGTGCCTATCGCTGGAGCGGCAATGTCCGCGAACTCGAACATGTCATTGAGCGATCCGTTCTGCTAGCGCAAAACGGGATGATCGAGCTCTCGCATTTGCCGGAGGAAGTACGGGTGGCGTCGGAGCAGCCGGGCGATACGCGTTCACTCGAAGAGATGGAGAAACTGCACATCAAGAGGGTCCTGCAGCATGCAAAGGATTACGATGATGCTGCGAGAATTCTCGGCATAGATCCAGCAACCCTTTGGCGAAAGAGGAAGAAATTCGGGCTTTAACTTCAGAGCACAATCGTGCGTTTTGCAATACGCCGCAAGCCTTTTAGTGGTAACGGCTTGCAGAGAAAAGACACCGTTTTTTAGGAATGATAGTGCAAAATTCAGTTTCAAGGCCTCTCAGCGAGCCGTAGGGTGTCAGGAAGTCCCTATTCCAGCCTGTTTTTACCCATTTGTGTGGCATAATGATTGCCCATGCCTCTGATGAATAATCAACCAGAGCCCGGCAAAGAACTGGGCGTTCACCCCTAACGCATAATGTGGGAGGCGGTATGGCAGTCAAAGTTACCACAATGAATAATCTGGAAATTGCCGTCATTGAACCGCGTGGATCGCTCATAGGCGGTGAGGAGACGGACGAACTCAAAGCCAAAGCCCGCGATCTGCTTGAGCAGGGGAATCGAAAGTTGGTGTTGGATTTGGGTGGTGTATCGTATATCAACAGCTCGGGAATCGGCGCCTTGGTTGGGATTCACACGATGTATACGAAGGCAGGCGGCAAGATCAAGCTGTGTGAAATGGGTAAAGGTGTTCAGAATGTTTTTGTCATCACGCGTCTGGCGAGCGTCTTCGATCTCGAGGAGACCCGCGACGCGGCAGTCAAAAAGTTCTAGCTACATTTGTTGGTAGTAGTTCACTCACAACATAATCAAAGGAGTAAATATGAAACAAGGTGTATTCATCACGGTCGTTTTGGTGCTCGCGCTGGTAGCGTCGTATTTCATCTTTGCATACGGAATGCCGGACTACATCCAAGCGGGTGGCCCACTCGTCATTGGTTTGATCGCGATGACGATCATGGTCGTCACATTCATCTTCGAGCGTATTTTTTCTCTCCGCAAAGCACAGGGACGCGGTTCGCTCGCAGTGTTCTTGAAGAACGTAACACAGGAAATCAACAAGGGTAACATCGAAGGCGCCATTGCTGCATGCGACAGGCAGCGGGGATCCTGCGCCAACATCATTCGAACGGGCCTGGACAAGTACAAACAGCTCGTTCATGATGGAGATGTCAAGGGTCAGAAGGAAATGATGACAGAAGTTCAACGTGCTATCGAAGAAGCCATGCTGCTTGAAGTACCTCTGCTTGAGAAGAATCTTGTAGCACTGTCGACGATTGCTTCCATTGCCACGATGTGGGGCCTTCTCGGTACGGTGATCGGTATGATTCGCGCATTCCGTGCTATGGCCAAAGGCACACCGGACCCCATTCAGCTTGCTTTAGGTATTTCTGAGGCGCTGATCAATACCGCCGGTGGTTTGATCGCAGCCATTTGTGGTATTCTCGCATACAACTTCTTCACGACAAAGGTCGATAACTTCACCTATATGATTGATGAAGCCAGCTATTCGATCGTTCAGTCACTGGCAGAGAAAGTCCCTGCTGGTAAATCCAAGTAATGTGAGGGCACGCCATGCCAAAAATCAAGAAAAAACGCCTCGGGTTTAAGATTGATATGACGCCGATGGTGGACGTGGCCATGCTGCTGCTCACGTTCTTCATGATGACAACGCAGTTTCGCCCGGATGAGGCAACAGCGATCGAGCTCCCGGCTTCCCACGCTCCGTTCAAGATGCCGGAAACGGATGTCATGATCGTGACGGTGAACAGGGAAGGGCGCACGTTCCTTGGAGTAGATTCCCAGCGCCTCCGCGCCCAGCTGTTTGGCGAAGGCAACAAGCTGAAGCCTGCTGTTGAGGTAGATCGAAAACAGCTGCACGACCTTCTGATTCAAGCCCGAATTTCGAATCCGAAGCTGCGAACGCTTGTCAAGGGGGACAAAGATGCGCCATTTGGTCCAGTTGAGGATATCCTCGATATCCTGCGTCAAGTAAACATAACGAGGTTTAACCTTGTCACTGAAATGGATAAATCCTAATTAATGGAGTCTGTTTATGGCAGCACTAGACAGTGGTGGTGAATCGAAAAGTCATGCTCGCGGAGGAAAGAAGCACAAGAAAAAACGCCGCCTGAGCATTCGAATCGATATGACGCCGATGGTGGACGTGGCTTTTCTGTTGCTGACGTTCTTCATGCTCACGACATACTTCAGCAAACCCCAGACGATGGAGCTGAACCTCCCGAAGGACCAGTCGCCGATCGAGGTTGCCGAATCGAACCTCATGACGCTGCGAGTCGCCTCTGATGGTGCCATTTTCTGGAACATCGGAACGGAGCCTGCCCATCGCGTCGAAATGAAAGAACTGAGAAAGTTTCTGGAGGACAAGAACAAGGAAAATCCGAAACTGATCACGCTTCTGAAGGTCGATCGTGACGGCAAATATAGCATGATGATTAAGCTGATGGACGAAATTGCCATCGCAAAAGTAACACGATTTAGTCTGGCGCCGATGAATGAGTATGACAAGCGCCAGATCCAAAAAGCAAGGGCATCGTAAGGGAAGGAGCATGCCTATGGAACAATTCGACATAAAATACAAAACCGACTACGGTGCCGTTGAGCTCAAGAAGATCTACCAGAAGTACCTGACGATCGCGCTCGTCATCGGACTGGCTTTCCATTTCCTGGGAGTCAGTGCATACTGGGGAGCGATGTATCTTTCGCAGGAGAACGAGCCGAAAGGCACTGTAAAGCTGATTGTCAAGTACAGCGATCTGGGTCCACCACCGTCCATGACGGACGCTATGGCCGCATCTGTTACTGCGGCGACCGCCGGAGTGAAGCCGAGTGTTGGTATCCCGGTTCCTGTTCCTGATGCAGAAGTGAGCCCAGAGCAGACGATCGCGACACAGCAGGAAATGGCTACTCAGACGGCCCCGCTTGATCAGGGTCCCGGCGGTGGAGCAGGAGAGAAGGAAATCAAGATTGAAGAAGATGAAGCTCCTCCGGCAGACTACGTCCCATACGAGAAAGCCCCGGAAGCCGTGAAGCAGATTCAGCCGAAGTATCCTGATCTTGCCACGCGTGCCGGTCTGGAAGGCACCGTGTGGGTGAAGATTTGGGTCGATAAGGAAGGAAAGCCGAAGAAGGCGGTTGTACAGAAGAGTGATGCTGAAATCTTCAACGAGCCTGCAACGTCAGCAGCCATGCAGTGGATCTTTACGCCGGCAATGATGAAGAACGGCCCGGTTTCGGTATGGGTCTCGATTCCATTCCGGTTCAAGCTGCAGGGGAAGTAACAGAAGAAGAGCGCTGGATGGCGCTTGCATCGATTTGGCCGTTGGTGAGATCGCGTTTCCCGAGTTGACAATGTACTGGTTGACGATGTGTCAGGAATCAACGACACAAAAAGGGAAGGAGCACACTCATGGAACAACTCGATGAACGACGCAAACTGGAGTATGGTGCGCCCGAGCTGAAAAAACTCCAGATGAAGTACTCAACATTCGGGCTGGTTCTTGCATTGACGCTTCACTTCCTTGGTGCCGGAGCGTACTGGGGATCGGTCGCTTTGATGGGCAATGAGAAGTATGTTACGATCAGGGCCCACGAGATCTCGTACAGTATGATTCAGTTGCCTTCTCCTCTGGGGCTGATAACGACACCGGATGCGAGTCCGGGCGAATCGAAAACACGCGTGGGAATTCCGGTTCCTGTTCCTGACTTGAAGGCGGATCCGGAAGTGACGATTCCAAGGCAGACGGATCCAGTCCCGGCGCCGGTTTCAGGCGACCAGGGTCCTGTGTCAGGCGGTGGAAGGTTGATCGAAATTGATCCGAACGAACCTCCGCCCCCGTTTGTCCCGTTCGAGATAGCGCCCGAGCCCGTAAAGCAGGTTCAGCCGAAGTATCCTGATCTTGCGATGCGAGCCGGTTTGGAAGGCACTGTGTGGGTGAAAATCTGGGTCGATCGGGGCGGAAGACCGAGGAAGGCGATTGTTCAAAAGAGCGATGCCGAGATCTTCGACCAGCCAGCGACAGACGCAGCAATGCAATGGATATTCACGCCGGCAATGATGAAGAACGGCCCGGTATCAGTATGGGTCTCGATTCCATTCCGGTTCAAGCTGCAGGGGAAGTAAGCGTTGAAATTGGCTGATGTCTCAACGATCGTGGGCTATGGCATGTCGGGGATCATGGGCGTCGCAGGGGTTTTCGTCCTCAGTGGCGTTCTGATGAGCCAGGGTGTGTCAACGCAGATTCGGATTATTTTTGGGCTTGTGCTCGTTCTTTATAGTGTATATCGTTTTATGATGACACGGACGCGCTCAAAACAAGCTGAAAGCCCTGAAGAATGAAATCCGCGATCCTGTTCTCAGTCATTGCTGTTCTCAGTTTTGCTGGATGTACGAAGCGGCAGGGGTCAGATATTCGAAGCGGGACAGTGCATGTCTTGGCGACGGAATCACACCTGCCGCTCGTACAGCAATTGGTGTTTGATTACCGCAGCGTCTATCCTGGGGTATCAGTGACAGCCTCTGGAACGTCGACGAGGGGCGCGATCGTCGAGATGGTTAATGGCAATGCGCATTGCATCATGGTTGATCGCCGGTTGAACGATGAAGAGCGGCAGGCTGCACAAAAAGCCGAGATTAACATTGGTGAAACAGAGGTTGCGCGCGATGCACTGATTGTTCTCGTTCATACTCAGAACAAAGTGACGTCGCTTTCGACAGCAGAGTTGGGCTCGATTCTGTCGGGGCAGACCACTTTGTGGAGTAAGTTTCCCGGTTCGAAGCTGAATGGTGCTATCGAACTGTGCCTGACAGGCAGAAATTCAGGCCTGTATGAAATGGTGACGCGCAACTTCTTCACGATCCAGAAAGACGTGCCGCTTGCGGCCGTCGCCGCGTCACAAGATAGTGTTCTACAATATGTCGCCGCAAACCCGGAAGCGCTGGGGATCGTCTCATTCGCTGTCTGGAAGGACACGACACAATCCGCCTCTCAACGCTGGAAAAAGAATGTCCGAACCGTCGACCTTCTGGCGCCGGACGTGGACGGGGTGATAACCGCGGTGAAAGCAACGCAGAGAAGCATTTTCGATCGGGTCTATCCGTTGACGTATTCTCTCTATATCTACACATCTGAGAAGACGCCGGGAGCGGCGTACGGGTTCAGCACATTTGTTGCCGGAGATATTGGACAAAGAGATTTTTTGTACGCTGGACTCGTTCCCAAAACCATTCCTTATCGGACTATTCAACTCACACAGGAGTAGGTGTAGGATGAAAAAGCTCGTAGCTAGTGTCATCGTCTTATGTATCGTGTTTGTGTCGGGGCTCTCCGCACAGGCGCAGATCGACAATGCAAAAGAGCTGCTCAAACAGGGCAAGGCGAAGGAAGCCATTGGTCTTCTCCGTCAGGCGCTTGAGACCGCGCCAAGGAATATGGACGCGTGGCAAACGCTCGCGCAGGCATACCTGAAAGTCTCGAACAACGATTCGGCGAAGATCGCAGGTCAACGGATGATCTCGATTGATGAGAAGAACTACAATGGATATCTGATCGTCTCAAAGATTGAAGAATCGCAGAAAGACGTCAAGGGTGCATATACGACACTGACGACTGGTCTCCAGGAAAAGAAGGGAGAAGCACAACTCCTGATCGCTCTTGGAGGGTTGCTGCTGCGTGCAGATTCCGTCGACCGGGCTATCGTTGTCCTGACGCAGGCAAAGGAAGCCTCTCCCAATTCTGCCGTCATCTATGACAACCTCGGAGATGCTTACAACAAGCAGGGGGTTCCCGCATTTGCTATTACCCAGTACGAGAAATCTATCGAGTTGGATTCCATGAAGGCAGAGATCTATATCAAACTGGGCAAGCTCTACTATAAAGAGCGCAGGTACAACGATGCAGCGAAGGCATATGCCCGTGTTGTGACCCTGGATCCAAGCAACAAAGAGATCTTGCTGGAGCTTTGCAAGATGTACATGGCATCCAGGCCGAAGCAATATGACAACGCTGCGAAATACTTGAAATTGTATACACAGCGTTTCCCGAAGGAAATCGAACCGTGGGGAATGTACACCGAGGCATTGTTCAACCTGCGCCAGTTCCCCGAGGCACTCGATGCAGCGGGTCAGGTCCTGAAGGCCGATCCGAAAAACGGAAAGGCGCTCCGTTACCAGGCCACCTCATTGTTTGTTCTCAAAAAGTACAAGGAAAGCGTCGACTCGTTTAAGAAACTGCAGGCAGTCGATACGATGAAGGTGGACGATTACATGAGATTGGGCGATGCCAACATGGAGCTCAAGCAAACTCAAGCCGCGGTCATCGCATATGAAGAAGTGCTGAAGCTTGATCCGAATAAGAAGGACGTGTTCAACAAGGCCGCAGCGGCTTTCATGTCAGACGGCAAATATGCTCAGGCGGCTGCCTTGTTCCAAAGAAGGTTCAGCATCGATTCCTCATCGGCTGCGCTTAGCTCATATCTGAATTATGCCGGCTGCAAGATCGCATTGAAAGAATACGACTCAGCGCGCATTGCTTACCGCACTTTTATCAGTAAGCGCCCTGACTATCCACCGGCCTGGTTAGGCCTTGCGCATGCATTGCTGCTGCAGTCACCCGATTCGCTGCAACGGGCCAAGGTCGCATACGAAGAATGGCTGAAGCTGATTCCTCCCGCGGAAGAGGCGAAGTACAAGAAAGATCTCGCAGAAGCGCATAAGAATATCGGTGTCGCGTTCCTTGTGGATAAGAAATATGAACAAGCTATTGCTCCGTTGAAGAAATCGTTGCAATATAATGACACAGATGCTGATACGCACCTCCGGCTGGGCCAGGCTAACGCAATGCTGGGCAACAAGGAGGAGGCAATCAAGGAATACCAGAAGGCGTTTAAACTCGACCCGAAGAACAAAGACGCCAAGAAAGGTCTCGAGCTGCTCGGTATTCCTGTAGATTAATCCATAAGGACTTTCATAGAAGGGAATTTGTGTATGGCAGAACAAGAAGCTGGACAGAAAAAAGAAGGACCTGTGACCGGATATTATGTTTTCATGGGTCTGGTTCTTGTAATATTGGTGATCATCGTAGGATACGTAGTTCATTCATATCTTGTCGGTTGAGAGAACAAACTAACACCGCATCTCACAAAGAAAGGACGCATACGATGAAGCACAGATTGCTCGGCATTGTCGCGATCGTGGTGCTGGGGCTGATGGGCTGCAATAAGAAGGAGCCTCTACCCCCAATCACAAACTGGGACAGGAATCAGGATCCGTATTTCAAGGTCCAGTTCGACTATCCGAAAGGATGGTTCAAAGGAGGGGAATCTGGAAAGATGACCTTCACATCCACCGAAGCAGCCGTAGGCAAGTTCTTCGATCCTACCTCCAAGGAAGCACCGGATGGTGCTCAGATCCTTGTGAGCTATGAAAAAGAAGACACGCTGAAGACGCTGGAAGGCTTTGTTCAGGATGAGCGAACTGATTTGGGCGCTTCTGGTTTCGACCTGAAGCCTAGCGAGCCCGCCACTGTCGATGGCACGCCTGCATTGAAGTTCAGCTACAGCGGGCGATACAATGACAAGACAGTCATCGCTGCGACGCGTGTCTTCCTTCTGAAGGATTCGGTTCTTTACAAGGCGACATTCTGGGGCTTCAACGATTACTTCGAGCCGTACAAGGCTGCCATCGATACGTTCATTTCAACCGCCCGGCTGCCGAGGGCCAAGGGTGTTAAGGTCGACGAATCCATTCCTTCGTCAACCTATGAGAATCTGAAGAACGATATCCTGGAAATCGCATACCCAAGCAATTTCAACCCTGTGCAGCCAGCGCCAAAGGGAGAAGTAACCTTCACGCTGATGCTTCAGGGATACCGGAATGACTCGAACATCCTTATCGATGTGCGTCCGGCAAAGAAGCTCACGCTTGAGAAAGTTATCGAGCAGAACACGAAGTTCTACAAACCGACATCGACTGGCCAGGCGACTCTCGACGGCAACAAGTCTACCTACCTGAGCTACTCGACGACGAAAGACGTTGCAAGCAGGGCTTATTTCGTGGTCAAAAATGATAAGATTTATCGCATCATCATCAACTATTATAAGCCCTCGGAGAAGGATTTCCTTCCTGCCTTCGAAAAATCTGTTGCGTCACTTCGCATAAAGTAGTACCATATGCCGGATTCATCGGGAAAGCCGGGGCCCGAAAGTGCCTCGGCTTCCTTATTTTAAATCCGGATACATACGTTGTCTCAAGACTCCTCTGATATCTCACACTCTCATTCGGGTGTTACCCGACTAGCAACCAGCCGACCTCGTGTCTTAGGCTGGATGCGCAGCGCCGCCATCCTTGATGGTGACTGGGGAACAAGCGTTGCGTACGTCATGGGCATCGGATTTGCCCTGGCCGGCTACGGCAGTTTCTGGCATCTCTCCGCAATGATGGCGCTGACGTCCCTCGTGGCCATCAATTACATCACGATCTGCCATCTCTATCCCAACGGCGGAGGTGTGTATAGCTCCGTCTACCACAGATCGAAACTTCTGGCTGTTGTCGGAGCCCTTCTTCTTGGCGCGGACTACATCGTAACAATGGCGCTTTCGGTGCTCGATGCGTGCCACTACTTTGGGCTCGAGAACCCTGTATTCTGGGCGATCGTTGTCATCCTCGCCATCGGGGTGCTCAACTGGTTTGGACCGAAGCACTCAGGCGGGTTGGCGCTTCTCATCACAGCGTTCACACTTGTTACACTTTTTGTCGTCATCGTCGCATCTGCACCTACTGCAGTCACATCCGCCAGGATCGATCCCCCACAAGGCAGCCTGTTCCACAACTGGGGGATTTTCACCGGCTTCATCCTGAGTCTCTCCGGTATCGAGGCGATCTCAAACATGACGGGCCTGATGAAGGACCCGACACGTGATTCACGGAAGGCGATCCTCGCCATTCTCGCAAAGGTTCTGATTGTCAACGCGTTCCTGGGCTTGGCGATGCTCGCCATCAAAGGGCTGAATCCTGGTGACCACCTGGAAGACATGATTCGGTTCCTGGCAGAGCACTATGTAAGCCAATGGTTCGGTCTGGTCATTGCTGCATCGCTTGGTGTGCTGCTGATTTCGGCGGGCAATACTGCGCTCAACGATCTGATCTCCATCCAGTTCCTGATGTCGGTAGACCGCGAGCTTCCTTCTTCCTTGAGAATCCTCAACCGCCACGGTGTCCCGATCGTCCCGCTGGCTGTCGCAACATTGGTACCTGTCGTTGTTTTGCTTCTGATTGGAAATGTCGAAATGCTCGCCCACCTGTATGCCATCGGCCTGGTTGGGGCGATGACGATTAATCTCGGTTCGACAGCCACTGACAGAAGTATCAAACTGAAATCGATGGTTCGCGGATTCATGATGGTTTCGGCAACGGTTCTTCTCCTTATCGAAGTCTCAATTGCAGTCAACAAGAATCAGGCGGCGATCTTTGCATCCACCATCCTGGTCGTTGGGCTCGGAGCACGTGCAATTGCGAAACAACGAGTCAGAGTCCTGCCGCCGCTGCCCGAGGTTGTGCCGGTGCCCGCTATCCAGCCGGCTCGACGGACGAGGCCCATTCCGAGCATGCGGTATCTTCTCGCTGTCAAGGATCTGAACGAAAAGCTCCTCAAGTTTGCACTCGAGGAGGCGAAGGCGCGCAATGCGTTCCTCTTTGTCCTCCGCGTCAAGGAAATTGCGGTCGGCGCCCTGCCTGCCCAACTCGAGATGCCCACCAACGGGCAGGAGCAGGCGATCGAGCGAATATGCACCGAAAGCGGCGTGGACTACCGGTCGATCCAGATTCCGAGCTACGATGTCGGTTATACAATTGCCGAGCAGGCTGCGACGTTCGGCGTCGAGCGCGTCATCATTGGAGCACAACAACGCAGCAGGCTCGAATACGCACTCAAGGGAAGCGTCATGCGAGCCCTCAGCAATCTTCTGCCGGAAGACGTTCAGCTCGTCATCTTCGGCGGTTGATTCCTGCACGTTCGCTCACCATCCGCACTCCGCCCACCAATTTCCTCTTGGACATTCGCACAATAATTGTTATTGTTTGCAAAGTTTTGATTCTGCTTTCAACACAATACTTCTTGAACTGACCCTGGTGCTGCCCAGTCCTTGGGCTGAAAGATTCGCGTTCGTTCCATCGCTGTCTAAATTGTCATATCCCCACCATCAAAGCGGGACACGGAATGGCGATTCAAATCTTTCGCAGAAAAACGCTCGACCGCATTGCTGAAGACGCGGAGCGTTCAACAGAAACCCATCTCAAACGTACTCTGGGAGCTGTCGATCTCATCTCGCTTGGCATCGGTGCGATCATCGGCACCGGCATCTTTGCTATTATCGGCACTGCTTCCGCGGGAGGTCCGAGCCACCTCGGTGCCGGCCCCGGTGTCATGCTCTCCTTCATCATCACTGCCATTGCGTGCGCGTTTTGTGCACTCTGCTATGCGGAGTTCGCTGCCCTTGTTCCGATAGCCGGGAGCGCATACACGTATTCGTATGCAACGCTCGGTGAGATTATTGCCTGGATCATTGGGTGGGACCTGATTATCGAATACGCGGTTGGCAACGTGGCGGTGGCGATTGCCTGGGCAGCATATTTTCATCAACTTTTTGTTGGACTGGGCGTGCATATCCCCGCCTGGCTTGCTGTGGATTATCGTTCGGCCCACCAGGCGGCGGAGGCAGTTGTGGCGGCTGGAGGATCCATTTCCCTCGACCTTGCGCTCCCATTTGAAGCGTGGCAGACTCATCCCACGATTCTAGGTATTCCAGTGATTTTCAATTTCCTTGCCATCGGAATCGTCGCCGCCGTGACGTGGATTCTTGTCATCGGCATCAAGGAATCCTCCCGCGCAAACAACATCATGGTTGCGCTGAAACTTGTCATCCTGCTGTTTTTCATCGGAGTCGGAGCGTTCTACGTCAAGCCGGCGAACTGGACCCCCTTCATGCCCAACGGTTTTGCAGGTGTGTGGACTGGGGCGAGCCTCATCTTCTTCGCGTTCATCGGGTTCGATGCTATCTCCACTGCCGCTGAAGAATGCAAAAATCCGGGAAGGGACATGCCGATCGGCATCATCGGCTCGCTGGTGGTGTGTACTGTCCTCTACATTGCGACAGCAGCTGTTCTCACCGGCATTGAGCCGTGGAATCAGCTCGGCGTTGCTGATCCGCTTGCGGCAGTTTTTGCTCGCCTTGGTCTTGACTGGGCGGCGGGTATCGTTTCGCTTGGCGCCGTGATTTCGATGACTGCTGTCTTGCTCGTCTTCCAGCTTGGTCAGCCGCGGATCTTCTTCTCGATGTCGCGTGATGGGTTGTTGCCGAAATATTTCGCCAAGGTGCATCCGAAGTACCAGACACCGCACGTGACAACCATTTGGACTGGCGTCGTTGTCGCTGCCGTCGCATCCATCGCCAATATCAATGAAATTGTTGAACTCACGAACATTGGGACGCTGTTCGCCTTTGTGCTTGTCTGTGCCGGGATCATCATCTTGCGCTACACCGATCCGGATCGCCCGCGGGTTTTCAAAACGCCCCTGGTCCCATGGGTGCCGCTACTCGGCATCGCAATGTGTTTCTACCTGATGATGGGGCTCCCGCTCATCACCTGGATCCGTTTCGGCGTTTGGCTTGTCGTGGGTATGGTGCTCTACTTCTCCTACGGGTTCTGGAAAAGCAGGATGAGGTTATATAAGGAGGGGGCATCGAAATGAGCGCGTCCCCCACGCCTGAAGTCCGGGAATCGGGTCATCCTCAGCTGTTGAGAGTCCTTGGCTTGCGCGAAGGTATCGCAATCCATATGGGGGTGATCATTGGGTCGGGTATCTTTATCGTTCCCGCCACAATCGCTGGTCATCTTCAGGCGATGGGTCCGATCATCCTCGTCTGGGTTGTGGCAGGCATGCTGACGCTCTTTGGTGCTTTGACGCTGGCGGAGCTGAGTTCTGTCCTGCCGCAAGCAGGGGGACCGTACATCTATCTTAAGCACAGCTTTGGGCGTGTGTGGGGATTCCTCTTCAGCTGGAACGACTATTTCATCAACAAGGCTGGCTCGGCTGCAGCGATCGCGGTCGCCTTCTCAACGTATCTTGGCTATTTCATTCCCGCCCTCAATCCTGCAAACACCATGCTGAAAGGGGAATGGTCTCTCTTCGGCCATTCGATGGAGTTCTCGTTTGGATGGATCCAGATCGTCGCGATTGCGACTATAGCACTTGTGACCTACATAAATGTGCGCGGAGTGAAGTTTGGCGGCTGGGTGATGGATATTTTCACAACAGCGAAGGTGGTTGCCCTGGTGGGACTTATCCTGGCAGTCGTATTTTCGGGGAAGGGGAGCGGTTCAAACTACCTTCCATGGTGGCCCGAACAATGGAACAGCCACATGACGGCGGCATTCGGATTGGCAATGATTTCGGCCCTCTGGGCGTACGATGGCTGGATTGACGTCACGCTTACAGCCGGCGAGTTCAAGAATCCGCAGCGCAATGTGCCGATGTCGCTCTTGTTCGGGACGCTGGCCGTTATTGTGCTCTACCTTTCTGCGAATCTTGCCTTCGCGTATGTCATCCCGATTCAATCCATGTCCGGATCCCCGCGCATTGCTGCGGATGTCGCACAAACAGTTCTCGGCCCAATCGGTGCTTCGCTGGTCGTCGTCGGAATTTTGTGCTCAACGTTCGGCACTACAAACGGAATGTTGCTGGGGGGGCCGCGCTCCGTCTACGCGGCCGGAGCAGACGGCGCGTTTTCCAAATCGTTTGGAAAAGTCCATCCCCAATACCACAGCCCGTACATTGCAATCATCTCGCTCGGCGTTTGGGGATCCCTCCTCACCTTCAGCGGAACCTATGACCAGATCACTTCCTACGTTGTCTTTGGATCGTGGGCCTTCTATGCATTGACGGCCGTGAGCGTGATCATCCTGCGGCGCAAGATGCCAAACGCGAACAGGCCTTACAAAGCATGGGGTTATCCGTACGCAACGCTCCTGTTTGTGGCGATTGCCACCTGGTTCATCTACAACACCCTGGTGGAGGATACGAGGAACGCCGTGATCGGCATTGTCCTTCTTCTCGTGTCTCTTCCATTCTATTACTATTGGACACGCAACTCAAAGCCAGTCGACAGCGCGGAAGAAACAACATCGTCCCAATAAATGCTGCAGTGTGCATCACCTCAGATGAGTGAGTCACGATGAAGCTTCCAAAACTATCATTGACGCAATGGATTTTTGTCGGAATGGCATCCGGCCTGCTCATCGGCTGGCTCGCTCCCGAGTTTGCCGTCAATCTGCGCCCGTTCAGCACCATCTTTCTCCGCCTCATCAAATCGATTGTCGCTCCCCTCATTTTCTCTACTCTGGTAGTTGGAATTGCAGGACACGGTGACCTGAAACAGGTGGGAAGGATGGGAGTGAAGGCGATTGTGTATTTTGAAGTTGTGACAACACTTGCTCTCATCATCGGCCTTGTCGTTGTCAACGTTATCAAGCCGGGGGTCGGAGCAACACTCCATGCGGCGGAAGGTTTGGGTGATCTCGTTGCGAAGAAACAGACGTTTGGAGATGTTCTCACTCATGTCTTTCCGCAGAGTTTTTTTGAGGCCGCGGCGAATGGGGAGATATTGCAGGTGGTGGTGTTCACGCTGATATTCAGCATCGCTCTCGCCATGGTTCCGAAGGAAAAACGGGAAATCATCCTGCAGTTCTGTGATTCACTGGCTGAAACGATGTTCAAGTTCACCAACATCGTCATGAAGTATGCGCCGGTCGGAGTCGCCGCTGCGATTGCTGTGACAGTCGGGAACAAAGGACTTTCAGTTCTCATCAACCTTGGCCTCCTGGTGATGTCACTCTATATCGCGCTGATCATCTTCGTTGTCTTTGTGTTCGGCGGTGTTGCGCTGATGTTCAGAATTCCGATACGCAAGTTCTTCAACGCCGTGAAAGAACCGGCCCTCATCGCCTTCTCAACAACGAGTTCCGAAGCAGCTCTTCCGAAAGCAATGCTGGCGATGGAAGCGCTTGGTGTTCCGCGGCGCATTGTCTCGTTCGTCATCCCTACCGGGTACAGTTTCAACCTTGACGGATCGTCGCTCTATCTCTCGCTCGCGGCGATGTTCATTGCTCAGGCAGCCGGGATGGATCTTTCCATCGGCCAACAATGTGTCATCGTGTTGACGCTGATGCTGACGAGCAAAGGTGTCGCAGGTGTTTCGCGGGCCGCGCTTGTTGTTCTTGCCGGCACACTGGCCAGCTTTGGCTTGCCCCTGGAGGGAGTCGCGGTGCTCCTCGGTGTGGATCAACTGATGGACATGGGAAGGACGATGGTCAACGTCATCGGAAACTGTCTCGCAACTGTGGTTGTTGCCCGATGGGAAGGGGAATTCAAACCGGCCGCTTAGAGGAAGCGGATCCGACGTAAACATTCCTAATTTTGGGATTTCGACTTGCCAAAGTATTTTGTAAATTATTCCTACCTACTTTACGATTAACCTCCCTAAGAACACCAGTAGTAAGAAAGGATACAGAGGGATTTATGGAATTGTATCTCGTTCTTGGCATTAGTGTCCTCGGGCTTCTTTTTGCGTTGTACCTGCTACGCGATGTGATGCGACGCGATGTTGGAACCGAGCGGATGAGAGAGATCTCCGACGCTATCAAGGCCGGCGCTGAAGCATTCCTACGGCGACAGAACCGCACAATCGCCGTTCTTGCCATCGCGCTAGCGGCTCTTATCTACGTTCTGTATGCGTTTGTCCGAACTCCTACGATTCACGATCCTGCTGCTCCTGCCGCGCTAGCATTCTGGACGACGCTCTCATTTGCTCTCGGGGCGACCTGCTCTGTCGCTGCCGGATACATGGGAATGTGGATATCGATTCGGAGCAATATTCGGACTGCATCCGAAGCTCTGAAAGGAATCAACGGTGCTCTCCAGACAGCCCTTCGCGGCGGTGCAGTGTCGGGGTTCTTTGTGGTCGCGATGAGTTTGCTCGGTGTTGCCGGGCTTTTCGCCATTGTCAATTACTATGACGTGACGAAAGACCTTTCGAAGATCCCGCTTCTCATTGTCGGATATGGATTTGGAGCGAGCTTCGTTGCTCTGTTCGCCCAGCTTGGTGGCGGAATCTACACGAAAGCAGCCGATGTCGGCGCCGACCTTGTGGGCAAAGTGGAGGCGGGAATTCCGGAAGACGATCCACGCAACCCGGCCGTCATTGCCGACCTCGTCGGTGACAATGTCGGGGATTGCGCAGGTCGTGGTGCAGACCTTTTTGAATCGACTGCCGCCGAAAACATCGGCGCAATGATTCTGGCTGCCGGGCTCTACATGTCAAATACAAGCTATTTTGTGAGCCACGGCATGTCGATGATCAGTGTTCTCCTGTTTCCGCTTGTCGCTCGTGCGTTTGGAATTATCGCATCAGCTGTCGGAATACTCGTCGTTAAGACGAACGAACAGGAAGATCCAATGCAAGCTCTGAACCGCGGATACTACGTTGCGGCGGGACTTGCGATGATCGGGTTCTTCTTTGCCTCGCGCTGGCTGCTTGGAAGCGAATATTACTTCAACTTCTTCCTGTGCGGCGTCATCGGCGTGCTGACGTCGATAGCGTTCGTGTATATCACCCAGTACTACACCGACTATACACACCGTCCCGCTATCTTTATAGCGGAAGCTTCTCAGACCGGACCAGCAACAACGATCATCGCAGGACTGGCGGTTGGCATGGAATCGACGGGATTACCGGTGCTCGTTATTGGCACTGCGATTGTTTCGACCTATTTTCTTGGGCAGTTTTCGGGTTTGGCGCACGCAGGATTGTTTGGGACAGCTGTTGGCACCATGGGCATGTTGGGAACAGCCGCATACATCCTTGCGATGGATACGTTCGGACCGATCACGGACAACGCTGGCGGCATTGTTGAAATGAGCCAGCAGTCCGAGGAAGTCCGTAAGAAAACAGACCGTCTTGATGCGGTTGGCAACACGACCAAAGCGTTGACAAAAGGATATGCCGTAGGCTCAGCCGGACTGGCAGCCTTTCTTCTGTTCAGCGCATTCTTCGATGAAGTACGTAATTACGGATTTGATCTGCGCGCCATCGACTTGTCGAAACCAGCAGTGTTCGTCGGTGCGATGTTCGGAGCGATGCTCGTGATGCTCTTTTCTTCGCTGGCCATCCGCGCAGTAGGGCGGGCGGCATATGCAGTTATCAATAATGTCCGCGAGCAGTTCAGGAACAATCCTGGCATTATGCAGGGAACGTCGAAGCCTGACTACGGGCAGTGCGTTGATATTGTGACGAAATCGGCGTTGAAGGAGATGGTTCTTCCCGGTCTCCTGGTTGTCTTCATGACACTTGCAGTTGGAATTGGATTCCGCTGGCTCTACGTGCTCACAGGCAGCCCGGTTGACGGAGCGACGGGCGCAGAAGTGATTGGAGGCTATCTGATGGTGGCCACGATCACGGGGATTCTGATGGCCTTGTTCATGAACAACGGTGGTGGTGCATGGGACAACGCAAAGAAGCTCATTGAAACCGGAATGTTCGGTGGCAAGCGGTCGGAAGCTCACAAAGCTGCGGTGGTCGGCGATACGGTGGGTGATCCATTCAAAGATACAGCAGGTCCATCACTCCACGTGCTGATCAAACTGTTAAGCACGCTCACGCTGGTTCTCGCACCCCTGTTCATCTAAGCCAGCAACTTTTCGACGATATGAATTGCGAAAGCCGTCCCGGGAGTCACTCGGGGCGGCTTTGCTGTTTGCAGAGGCACTATTCGCTTGTTTCCGAGTGCAAAAACAATTAGAATTGAAAACGTCGTAGTTCTCCCTCTTGGAATCCGCTTTTTCACCAACAAAAGGAGGTTTGTCGCATGAGTAATCAGGATTCTGCGTTGTCTCGACTCTTGGTCACGAAGCCGCTCGACGCCCTGCTTCGTGAGTCACAGGAGAGTGGTGAGCACTCACTGAAGCGAGTTCTTGGCCCTGTCAACCTCATCACGCTCGGCATCGGAGCCATCATCGGCGCTGGCATTTTTGTGCTTACAGGCTCCGCGGCCGCGAATTACGCAGGACCCGCAATCGTTCTTTCATTTGTGTTGGCAGGCATTGCCTGCGTTTTCGCGGGTCTCTGCTACGCAGAATTCGCTTCGCTGATACCGATTGCAGGATCGGCATACACCTATGGGTACGCAACTCTGGGGGAGCTTTTTGCCTGGATTATCGGCTGGGACCTCATACTGGAGTACGCGTTTGGTGCTGCTACCGTTGCGTCGGGTTGGAGTGGCTACCTCCTCAGTTTCTTGAATGACTTCGGTATTCACATACCGCCGCAGCTTACGGGTGCGCCGGGTACCGCCTTGGTTTGGTACCAGGATAACTGGCAGCACTTTGACCGCATCAAAGCTACACTGGAAACGTCACTGACCGCCGACCAAATTGCCCAGCTTCCACACATGGTGGCATCATTCAACCTCGTGGCATTCCTTGCGATCCTGGGCATCACGACCATATTGGTGATCGGCATCAAAGAATCAGCAAACTTCAATTCCGCAATTGTCATCGTCAAGCTCGCCATTGTGATGATCTTCATCGGCATCGTTGGTTACTTTGTGTTCACTCATCCTGATGAAACGATTACGAAGAACTGGAAGCACTTCATTCCCCCCAACCTTGGCGAGTTCGGAAAATTCGGTTGGTCTGGCATCGCTCGGGCTGCAAGCGTTATTTTCTTCGCTTATATCGGATTCGATGCTGTTTCGACGGCGGCACAGGAAGCAAAAAATCCGCAGAAGGACATGCCGATCGGTATTATGGGATCGCTGTTCATATGCACCATTCTCTATATTGTTGTTGCGGGTCTTCTGACTGCTGTTGTTCCATACACCAGCCTCAACGTATCCGATCCAGTGGCTGTTGGTATCGATGCGACTGGAATCAAGTGGGGTGGATTCCTGGTAAAACTTGGAGCGATCTTTGGCCTTGGAACCGTCATGTTGGTGATGATGCTTGGCCAGTCCCGCGTGTTTTATTCAATGGCTCATGACGGCCTGCTGCCAAAATGGGCCGGCGAAGTGCATCCGCGCTTCCGGACACCGTGGATCTCAACGATGATCGTGGGAGGATTTGTGGCGTTCTTCGGAGCCCTTCTGCCGATCAATGTTCTCGGAGAACTGGTGAGCATCGGCACGCTCCTGGCATTCGTCATAGTCTGTGCGGGTGTGTGGCTTCTTCGAAGACGAAGACCGGATCTCGCTCGGCCGTTCAAGACCCCTTGGGTCCCGTTCGTCCCAATCATGGGCATAGTGGTTTCATCGGCGCTCATGTTGTTTCTGCCACTGGATACATGGCTTCGACTTATCATATGGCTTGTCATCGGATTGACGACCTACTTCTCGTACGGCAGATACCATAGTAAACTTGCGAAGGGGCTTGAGAGCCGGAGCAGACTCATTGTCTTTGGTGCAGCGCTGAACATTGTCTCTTCTCTCACGGCTATCTGGGCGTATTCCTACATTGAGACTCACAAGCTCGTTGCAGAACAAACTGCGACACTCGACTTTGCCAAGTCGACGCTCTATGTTACTGCTGGTGTCCTTGCAATTGGCGTCGTATTGATGATCGTTGGATCGGTTCGCAAGAAATGATTCGGGCAGATGATAAGACCACGACGGCAACGTCGCGCGAATTCAAGCACGGACTCGGACTGCTCGATTCGACGATGATCGTTATCGGGTCGATGATCGGATCGGGAATCTTCATTGTTAGTGCCGATATCGCGCGGACCGTGGGCTCTCCCGGGCTTCTCCTGCTTGTTTGGCTTATCACAGGTCTCATTACCATTACCGGCGCGCTCAGCTATGGTGAGCTCGCCGGCATGATGCCTCACGCAGGCGGGCAGTACGTCTATCTGCGTGAGGCATATAATCCACTCGTTGGCTTTCTGTACGGGTGGACCTCGTTTCTCGTTATTCAAACCGGCACCATTGCCGCGGTAGCCGTTGCCTTCGCACGATTCACGTCAGTCTTGATCCCTGGCCTCGGCGAAAACCGGATTCTCCTCGAGATCCTTGGCCTGCGCATTTCAGCAGCGCAGGTGGTCGCCATTGTCTGTATCGCGTTCCTGACGTTCGTTAATTCACGGGGTCTGCGCGAAGGGAAGATTGTCCAGAATATTTTTACGATTGCAAAGACAGCTGCGCTCATTGGGTTGATTCTTCTCGGTATTCTCGTGGGACGCAACGCCCATGCAATTGACACGAATCTGGCAAACTTCTGGGCAGCAACGTGGACACATGTCTCGAGCGGCAAGATTGTCTCGGTGGAATCTCTCTCGGGATTGATGTTGCTCGCCGCCATCGGAACGTCGATGGTGGGATCTCTCTTCTCGAGCGATGCCTGGAACAACATTACGTTTACGGCAGGTGAAGTGATCAATCCGAAGCGGAACATACCGCTGAGCCTCGTGCTTGGGACCGGAGTGGTGACAGTTCTCTATCTGCTTGCAAACGTCGCGTATATCCTTGTCCTGCCAGTGCTCGGATCACCGGATGCGACAGACCTTGTGGGAAGGGGAATCCAATTTGCAAGTTCGGACAGGGTAGGGACGGCGGCTGTGACGGTGATTTTCGGAGAGCCAGCAGCGGTCATCATGGCTATTCTCATTATGGTTTCAACGTTCGGATGCAGCAATGGTTTGATTCTGGCTGGTGCGCGCGTGTACTACGCAATGGCGAAAGATGGAGTGTTCTTCAAGAAAGTTGGGACACTGAGCGAGCGTTCGGTTCCCGGCACGGCGTTGGTTGTTCAGGGAGTCTGGGCAAGCCTCCTCTGCCTGTCAGGTACGTACAATGATCTTCTCGATTACGTAATATTCTCTGTCCTCATTTTTTACGTCCTGACCGTAATCGGCATCTTCATCCTGAGGAAGAAGAAGCCGGATGCGGAGAGACCGTACAAAGCATTTGGATATCCGATTCTGCCCGGGCTCTATATTCTCTGCGCCTCGGCAATCGCCGTGGATCTCCTGATCTACAAATACAAATACTCAGGCTCCGGCCTGGTCATTGTCCTACTGGGAATTCCGGTGTATTACATCTGGAAGATGTTTTCCGGCTCAAAGCAGGGGTTAACACAGTGAATCTGAAGTACCTCCCGATTGGTGACGATTCTCCCCGTGTCGTCAACGCTGTCGTTGAGCTTCCAAAGGGGAGTCGAAACAAATATGAATACAACATGGAACTCGGCGTCTTCCAGCTCGACCGCGTGTTGTATTCTTCCATGCACTATCCCGAAGCGTACGGGTTCATTCCCAGCACGTTGTATGATGACGGGGATCCGATGGATGTGCTGATCGTTATCGATCAGCCGTTACAGACCGGGATCATGATCGAAGTGCGTCCGATCGGGATCCTGAAGATGCAGGATGAAAAAGGGACGGACGACAAAGTGATATCTGTTGCCAAGGGAGATCCTACATACGCCACCATTAAGTCGGTGAAAGAACTCCCCCGGCATACGTTGATTGAGATCGAACACTTTTTTATGAGTTACAAGGAACTCGAGGGGAAGCACGTGAAGAGCTTCGGCTGGCACGGAGTGGTCGAGGCGCGCCGCGCCGTTGCGAGGGCTTCGAAAGCTTTCGCGAAAACGGTCCAGTTGAAATATCGCGACAGTGAGCAGGGGCATTAACCGTGGGGTACCTTTTGAGTCTTGGTGGTGTGTTCATACGTCAATCCTCGTCGTTTCAAGCTTCAGACTTGTACCGACATCGGACTGGAGTGAATTGAAGCCATGGTTCCGGCCACACCTCTTCTCTACGTCCTCTTCACCGTCTTCATCATCGCCCTCTTGCTGGTCGACCTCGGACTGTTCCAGCGGAAAGAACGTGAGATCAAAATTAAAGAAGCGCTCGGCTGGAGCGCTGTCTGGATTTCGCTGGCCCTTTTCTTCAACGTCGGTCTGTATTTCTGGCATGGCAGGGAAACGTCACTTCAGTTTCTCACCGGGTACCTGATCGAGCTCTCGCTGAGCGTTGACAACCTCTTTGTCTTCCTCCTGATCTTCATGTACTTCAAGGTGCCCACGCAGTACCAACACAAGGTCCTGTTTTGGGGGATCATTGGTGCGCAGGTGATGAGAGGATTGCTCATCGGTCTCGGCGTGACGCTGATCGTGAAATTCCACTGGATTCTGTATGTCTTTGGGATTTTCCTTGTGTTCACTGGCGTCAAGATGGCATTTCAGGATGAGGCCGCGGAAGTGCGTCCGGAACGGAATGTCCTTGTCCGCATGTTCAAGAGATTCGTTCCCGTTACTTCCGGCTACCACGGGTCACGGTTTTTCCTGAAGCACGATGGCCGGCGCTTCGCGACACTGCTCTTCATCGTTGTTCTTGTTGTTGAGAGCAGCGACCTTCTGTTCGCGCTCGATTCAATACCAGCAATCTTTGCGGTCACCACAGATCCCTTCATCGTCTACACATCGAATATTTTTGCCATCCTTGGCTTGCGGTCCCTCTATTTTGCTCTCGCGGGACTCATGAACCTTTTCCATTACCTTAGAATAGGACTTGCCATCGTCTTGACGTTCGTAGGATTGAAGATGCTCCTTGCCGGGGTGTATCCAATCTCTATTGTTCTGACGCTGGTCATCGTGGGAGGGGTCATCCTTCTGTCTGTGCTCGCGTCCCTGAAGTGGCCGAAGCAAGAGAAGATCTGACGGTCCGAGGGAGCATTGCCAGATTACTCAGAAATGCATCAATCGAGGGCCTAACCTCAGGAGCCTCCCTGCTCCCGCCAATTACATTGAGAATGGATTTCGCTAAGAGATGCGCTGGTATCCGGCGGCTTGGCTGACAGCGCTGATTGATCGGGAAACCCGGAGACACTTTCACGCAAGGCTTGGGGATGTCTCACAATGATTCGGTTTCCCGGGCAGCACTATGAATTCCCAGGGAGGACATCAACAAAAAACTTCCATTTCAGGCTTTTTTGTCGTAATTTTAACAGATTGTTTTTATCAGGTGGCGATGTGCGGAGGCTTCGGCACATACGTACCTCAGTATGTGCCGAGCGAGAGTGATTGATGACGCATCAATGCAACATCCGGGTAGTGGGAGGTACTGTTCTCTGTTGTTTCGTTCTATTCATGCACACCGTGGCATGGTCGAGACAACACTCTGTTGATCCACAAGAGATGTCAGCCGATACGCTGTTGGCAGTCGTGCGCTCCGGCAGCGGCATTTCCCAGGCAGATTCAATCGCCCGTCCGTTGCAGCAACCGGAGATAAAGTGGTATAGCATGATCACCAACATACCTGGTGATTTAAAACAGTACTATACGATCAAGTTTCAGATAAACAGAATCCCGGAGTTTGTCGGTCTCAGTGTTCTGACCGCGGGGCTACTCGTCACGGACAAAGCGACGTACGAAGTTTCCGATCGCTGGTACAAGAATTCCCAGACGGTTTCTGGTGTCAGCGATTTTTTTGTCAGCCTCGGGGATGGAAAATCGCAATTCGCGTTGGGAGGTGTATTTGCTGCGTACGGATTGCTGAAGGATGATGATCGTGCCCTCAGGACAGGCAGTCAGATTGTGCAGGCCGTCCTTTCTTCGGGCGCAGTTGTCCAGCTTCTGAAGCATATCACGGGGCGTGAGAGCCCGTTCACGCGGACATCTCCTGCAGGCACGTGGCGGTTTTTTCCGAATCAAATTGATTACCTCAAGCACGTTCCGGCGTACGATGCGTTTCCTTCGGGACATATCTGCACAGCAATGGCGACCGTGATTGTCGTTGCGGAGAATTACCCTGAGACGACCTGGATCCGGCCTGTCGGATATGTTGTGAGCGGACTTGTCGGTGTCGGGATGGTGAACCGCGGAATACACTGGTACAGCGATTATCCGCTCGGATTGGCGATTGGATATGCGTTCGGCATGATTGCCGCTCATCCGGAGGGCCTTCTCGCGTCCGGCTCTGTGAACGAGAATGCTCCCCATGTGAGCGTTGCTCCCGCGGTCAATGGAAATGGTGTAGGAATGTCAATGGCGATTGTATTCTAAGGATCGGGGCTGGGAACGAAGAGAGGATTTCTCATCAACTCAATCCCCACGAACACTATGATACTTGCAGCCTTTTCTCAAACGCTCGTCCGGGTCTTCTTTATCGCGCTCGTTGTCGTTGCGCTGACGCATACCTGCGTCAGTCAGCAAGTTGAGCAAGAGCCTGTGTTGTTCGATGATGAGCTACAGCATATGAACCTGAGCTCCCCAGTGCAGCCATCACTCAATCTTGGTATTCTTAACCAGCAGGGAACAGGGCGGTGGTATAGCATGTTCACGCAGCTGCCGAATGACTGGTCGCGCAGCGCGAGCCTCTCGCTGAGAACCGAAAGCGTTCCGACTATTGCCAGCATCGGCGTGTTGACGTTTTCACTGATGCGTACAGACAACTCGACCTGGAGAGGAACCCGGAGGCTGTATAGAACGTCGACGACATTCAAGGACGCAAGCGATTATGCGGTTGCGCTGGGGGACGGAAGGGTACATCTTGGGATCGCAACTGTGTTTGCAGGGTATGGCTGGCTTTCGGACGATCCAAAGGCGCTTCGTGTCGCAAGCCAGACGGTTGAAGCGTTTCTTGCCACAGGCATTACGGTGCAGCTTCTGAAACGTGTTACCGGCAGGGAAAGCCCTGCTGCAGCGACAACACACAGCGCAGGGCGATGGAAGTTTTTCCCGCGCACTCAACAATACGACAAGCACCCACCAAGCTATTATGCGTTTCCTTCAGGACACATCTCAACAGCGATGGCGACTCTGACCGTCCTCGCAGAGAACTATCCCCAGGAACGATGGATCAAGCCTCTTGGATATACATTGACGGGCGCACTCGGAGTAGGTCTGGTAGCGAAGGGAATGCATTGGTACAGTGATCTTCCGGTCGGTATTGCTCTTGGGTATGTTTTCGGTAAGCTCGCCGCACATCCTTCAATCCCCGACTTCGCAAAGGGTCCGGACGAAAAGGGAGTCGAGATTTCGGTGTCTCCTCATTTCGACGGGCAGGGGGGTGGAGGTGTTCACTTTGCAATGGCGTTCTAGCAGATAGTCCAAAACTCAATTCAAAACGAACGAATAACCGCCTCCGAAGTTCTCTCTTCGGGGGCGGTTTGTTTTTCGAAGTTTTGCTAGGCAGCGCTTTTCACATCTAATTCCTGCTTCTTCATCAGCTGCACCAGCGAAGTGAGGGTCGACTTCGCGTCGCCAAAGACCATCATCGTCTTCTTGTCGTAAAACAATTCGTTGTCCTCTCCCGCAAACCCCGCTCCCAAACTCCGCTTGCAGATGACGACCGTTCGTGCCTGATCGGCGTTGAGAATAGGCATACCATAGAGTGGGCTGTCTTTCTTTGTTCGCGCAGCGGGATTTACGACGTCATTTGCCCCGACAATGAGAGCGACATCCGTATTTTGAAAGTCCTCATTAATCTGATCCATTTCGAAGAGAAGATCATACGGCACGTTCGCTTCGGCAAGAAGCACGTTCATATGTCCGGGCATTCGACCTGCAACCGGGTGAATCGCATAGCGCACGGTTATCCCGTTTTGCATGAGCAGTGTCGCGATTTCATGGAGTGCATGCTGAGCGCGTGCCACCGCCAGTCCGTATCCGGGGATGATGATCACCGATTGCGCACGCTCGAGAATGTACGCCACGTCGTCCGGCGTATACCGAATCACCGACTTCTCCTCCTGTTGCGCGGCGTTGCCATCATGCTTGACGGCCCCGACTGCTCCGAAGAGTACATTGGTGAATGAACGGTTCATCGCGCGGCTCATAAGAATGGAAAGGAAAAAACCAGATGTTCCGTCGAGGGCGCCGCAAATGATGAGGACTTTATTGTTGATGGCGAAGCCCGTTGCCGATGCGGCAAGGCCGGCGTATGAATTCAACAGGGAGACGACGACAGGCATGTCAGCGCCTCCGATTGGCAGGACCATCAGGACTCCTATGGCAAGTCCGAGGGCAATCATCACATAGAAGACAGCCATAGCGCCTGGGTTGAAGATGAGGTAGATGAACATCGCAAACGTGGCCGCAAAGAGAGCGATGTTCGAGATATTCTGAAAGCGATAGGTTACGGGAGCCCCTTTGACGAGCTCCTGCAGTTTCCCAAACGCCATCAAGCTCCCGGTGATTGTGAGGGAACCGAAAAGCACCTCAAAGCCGAGTGCAGCCATCATGCCGGTCTCGATTTGTCCGCTCAGCCGGTGGTATTCTGCGATGCCGACGAGGGTCGCCGCGAGTGCACCGAAAGAGTGTGAAATTGCTATCCGTTGCGGCATAGCCGTCATCGGCATGTAAATCGCCATCAGTGCGCCGATGATGGAGCCGAGCGTAAGCCCGGCGATAATCCACTCATACTGTATGATATCGTGCCTGAGCAATGTCCCGACAATCGCAAAGAGCATGCCGATCTCAGCGTAGAACATGCCCCGGCGGGCGGATTCCGGCGAGCTCAAAGCCTTGAGACCGAAGATGAAAAGGACTGCAGCGACGAGATACAGGAGATCGAGGAGGTATGGTGTCATGGCCGGCCACGATCCTGTCGTTTGAAGAGTCTGAGCATGCGATCGGTGATCAGGAATCCACCGACCACGTTGATCGTCGCGGCCGTCACGGCGACGAATCCAAGAGCTGTGCTCAATGTGTCATGACCTCCACCGGCTACGACCAATGACCCGACGAGCGAAATGCCGGAGATTGCATTGGTGGCAGACATCAGCGGTGTGTGCAGCGTCGGCGAGACTCGACGGATGACCTCGAGCCCGAGAAAACCGCCAAGAACAAGAATGTACAGGGGATCAATGAACTCGTTCATACGAGAGCTTCTCCCTTCTCAACCAGAAGTTGCCTAACGACTTCATTCACGATTGTGCCGTTATCAGTAATCATGCAGCCCTTCACAATCTCATCTGCCGGATCGGGCCGTGTTGCGCCTTTTTGAAACAGATGAAGCGCCAGGTTGGAGACATTCTTGGCGTAGAGTTGGCTGGCATGCGTCGGGAGTGTCGCGGGAAGATTAACCGGGCCCAGAATGGTTACACCATTGTGTTCAATGGTTTTTCCCGGGTGTGTCAATTCACAATTTCCCCCTTGTTCGGCTGCCAGATCGACAATGACCGCTCCGGGACGCATCAACCCGAGCATCTCCGCAGTGATGAGGACCGGAGGACGTTTGCCAAATATCTGAGCGGTTGAGATCACGACATCCACAATCGGCAGACGCTTGCTGATGATGTCCTGTTCCTTCTTGAGAAACTCCGCTGATTGTTCCCGGGCGTAGCCGCCGGCTGCCTCTGTCGGTTCAATGATCGAGATGTCGATGAAAGCGGCGCCGAGGCTCCGAACCTGGTCGCGCACCGCTGGTCGTGGATCGAATGCTTCAACTTTTGCTCCGAGTCGCCTCGCCGTCGCAATTGCCTGAAGTCCAGCGACGCCCGCTCCCAGAATGAGCACGATGGCGGGAGGGATTGTACCGGCCGCCGTCATAAGGAGTGGGAACAGTTTGTGAAGTTTTGACGCTGCGATAAGCACGGATTTGTAGCCGGCAACAGTTGCCATGGAGCTCAAGGCGTCCATGCTTTGCGCGCGGGAGATTCGCGGTACATATTCCATCGCGAAACTTGTGATACGCCGATGCACAAAAATCCTGACGATGTCCGGGTTTGAGACGGGGGCGAGGAACCCGATGTAGGTTGATCCTTCCCGTAAGAGTTCGGCCTCATCTTTCTGAAGTATCGGATGGAACTGAGGGGGCTGGACTTTCAGGATCGTCTGGCTAGCTTGATAAAGGCTTGGCGTGTCGGGAAGGATCCGGGCTCCGGCCTGTTCGTACTCGATATCCGGAAAAAAGGATGCAAGTCCGGCGCCGGCTTCGATAAACACCTCATGGTTCTCACGGGTAAGCGATGAGACTAGGGAAGGAACAAGTGCTACCCGGGTTTCGCCGGGCGCGCTTTCTTTCGGAATGCCGATTTTCAAGCCTGTCCGCCTGATGATGGTGGTACATCGATGTGGGATTACGAGCAAAAGAACAACGAAATCCGACAAAAAGTTCTGAAATCGGCGAAATCACCGGGCGGAAAAATCGTGAAATGACTGTCAAAGCAGCATGAGGGGAACTCACCAGAAATTTGGGGAGGCAATGCCGGGAAACAAAAAAGGCTGGCGTTGAAGCGCCAGCCTTGAGTTCGAGTCCAGAGATGTTACGCTCTGATCAGCTTCATTTGGGCGATCATCCGCGCATCGATCTGCAGTACCTGTGGTGCCTCTGCGCTGACCGAGAGAGCCTGATCGGAGTAGAGGGCAAAGTGAGCCTTCCCATCTGGTGTGGGAAATGAACCGTGATTGCGGTGGCTTGACTCATTCAACTTGATGAACGATTGCAGCTCCGCATAAACTTCGTCGGCGGGATGAGATTGCTCAGTGTCTCCCACCGAGCTGAAGAGCTTGTTCATGATGTCGAGCGTCCGCATTCCATTGGCAGGAAAACCTATGGGGTTTGTCGGCTGTTGCATGCCGAACCAGTTTGTCAGGTGACCTTCGGATTCCATGTATGCCGAGAGAGGCAGGAAAACATCCGCCGCCTGAGCGGTCTCCGTCAGGAACATGTCAGCGACAACGAGAAACTCCAGATTGTTGATGAAGTGATTATAGTCGGGAGCAATCGATGGATTCTCGCCGAAGATCACCGCAGCGCGTATCTTGTCTTCGCGGATCTTGCGGCCAATGTTCGTGCCGGAGGTCTCGAACAACTTCTTCATGTCAGTCTTCCAGACTTTCCCGGTAGCATCTGCGATCTGATTAGTCTCCATTGAACCACCACCGGGCAGGAGGCGATTATCGAAACCTGCGAGCCGCATGCCGACGTTATTGCATTGTCCCGAGACCAGCGCGATGCCGGAGCCTTCTGTCCCAATCTTCCCGAGTGAGAGCATCAGTGTCGCAAGAGCCCTGAGGTCATTCGCTGCCCGGTCGATTCGACTTTCAATGTTGTAGTATGCAACGATCTTCTTGGACGGATCGGATAACAGATCGACGACTTTCAGTATGTTGTCGACCGCGACTCCGGTTACGGCGGACACTTCGTTCAGATCATATTTTGTCAAGCTGGCAAGGACCTGCTCGGAGTTCACGGTTTTCTCGAGGAGGTACTGCTGGTTGAGTTTGTTCCGCCGCGCCAGCTCAGCGATGACGCCGTTGAGGAGCGTTGTCGCAGTACCGCGTCTCGGATCAGCCCACACAGTCGCATACCCCGTCAGATCGATCTGGCCTGAGTTGATGACAATCGCCTGCGTCCCTTTCTTGATGCGACGCTTCATTTGCCATCCAAGTACCGGATTCTCGGATGTCGGATTGCCGCCGAGTACGATGAACAGATCTGCCGACTCGATCTCTTTCGCGCCGACAGTTGACGCAGTCGCCCCGATCATCGTGTCCAACGCGTGGTAATCCGCCTCGTTTACCATGCGATGGAACGACGCAATGTTGTTCGTTCCGATCGCGGCGCGGGCGTATTTACCTGCGAGGTACAACTCTTCGTTGGTCAGTTTCGGTGAGGCGGAGACCAGGATGTGATCGGGGGTGTGATCCTCGATGACCTTCGCAAGCCCCTTTTTCACCGCTTCGAATGCCTCTTCCCACGATGCATCCCTCAGCTTTCCGTCTTTGCGGACCATCGGCTTCATGCGACGTGATCCGTCGAGGTAATGCTCATAGCCAAAACGCCCCTTCACGCAGAGTTCGCCGCGGTTTGGACCGAGTTCCGGCGGGGCTCCTGCGACGAAATACAGATCAGGTGTTTTCACCATGAACGTGATGTTGCACCCGACAGAACAATAGTTACACACGTTATACACCGGTTCCATT
>Ga0187866_1000388_pt1 | contig 52156 bp, 50 predicted proteins | sample June2016WEW_11_1_3_FD_133013 | JGI IMG/M metagenome (GOLD analysis project Ga0187866, IMG submission 133013) | Peatland microbial communities from SPRUCE experiment site at the Marcell Experimental Forest, Minnesota, USA - June2016WEW_11_150 | ecosystem: Environmental > Terrestrial > Soil >... | reverse complement strand
TGCATCAGCGGTCTTCTCAGACTACTTCCGAAAGAAGAAGATCCCGAATCTGGCTGTTGTATCGCCTGATGTCGGCAGTCTGAAAATGGCCCGCTCATATGCACGCCGGCTTGATGCGGACCTCGTATTGATCGACAAGAGACGCCCGAAGGCAAATGAAGTTGAAGTGTTGAACGTCATCGGCAACACCAACGGAAAGAATGTGCTGATCGTCGACGACCTGATCGACACAGCAGGAACATTCGTCAATGCGGTCAAGGCGTTGCGGGAAAAGGGAGCGCGGGAAATCTACGGCGCGTGCACACACCCGATTCTGTCAGGCAAGGCGATGGAGCGAATCAACAATTCAGAAGTAACCACGGTGATGGTCACGGACAGTGTCCCGCTGCGGGAGGAGTCGCCAAAAATCGAACTGCGGTCCGTTGCAAAGATTTTTGCAGAGGCAATTATTCGTACACACAATAACCAATCAATCAGCTCGCTCTTTGACGTCGACAAGGATAAGATTTAGTTTAGCATAACTGAGGAGAAGGTACAATGTCAGAAATAGCAGTCACCGCCGAAGTTCGCAAGGACATCGGGAAAAAAGCCAAACAGTTACTCAGGCAGGGCAAGGTTCCGGGGATTTACTACGGCCACGGACAAAACAATATCCCCATTGCCATGGTGGAATTGACTTTGCAGCCCCTGTACAAGTCTTCGGCGGCCAACGTCATCAACCTCACACTCGACGACGGTTCGAAGCACACATGTATTCTTCGCGACGTCCAGTTCGACCCTGTGACAGATCGTCCGGTTCATTTCGACCTGTTCGGTTTGAACGAGAACGAAGAGCTTACGATCGAGGTACCTGTGACGATCCAGGGGATCCCGCAGGGTGTACGCGATGGCGGCATCCTTCAACATATCCTGCACCGTCTGCGCGTTTCATGTTTGCCGAAGAACATTCCGGATCGAATTGAGCTCAATGTCGAGACGCTTGAGATCAACAAATCGATTCACGTGCGCGATTTGTCCCTTCCGAACGTGAAGGTGCTGGAGAACGAGAGCAGCACGGTCGTCGCAGTTGTTCCGCCGACGGTTCTGAAGGAAGCTGAGGCAGTTCCAGGCGCAGTAGTAGCTGAAGCTGAAGCGGCACCGGGCGAGCCCGAGGTGATTGCGAAGGGCAAGAAACCAGAAGAAGGCGAAGAGGAAGGCGGCAGCGAAGCACCTGCAGGAAAAGCACCTGCCGGAAAAGCACCCACCGGGAAAGCGCCTGCGGCCGGCGGCAAAGCCCCTGCGGCAGAGAAAGCGAAGAAGTAGTTTTGTTCCGGGGTCGCTGACCTATGTTCTTTGTCATCGGACTTGGTAATCCTGAAAGCAGGTACTCCGGAACGAGACATAACATTGGTTCCGAAGTTGCCGATCAATTGGCCCGGCATCTGCGATGCCCCTTCAAAGAAGGTCGTGGTGAATACCTGATCGCTCATGCTCACGTCGGGGAAACGCCACTCGTGATCGTGAAACCGCTGACGTACATGAACCAAAGCGGTCTGGCGGTGATGGAGATCAAGGAGGAATTCGGAGCAACGGCTGACCAGTTCCTTGTCGTCTGCGACGATTTCCAACTCCCCTTAGGGCAGCTCAGGCTCCGCCTGGGTGGAAGCGACGGCGGGCACAATGGACTCTACTCCATTATCTATCACCTGCAGTCGGACGAGTTTCCAAGGCTCCGGTGCGGGATTGCATCACCGGCAATGCCGAAAGAGAAAAACCTTCTCGCGGATTTCGTTCTTGAGCAGTTCTCCAAAGCGGAACGTCCTGAGGTGGACACGATGATCGCGAAAGCGCAATACGCCTGCCTTCTCGCTGTCACGGAGGGAATGGCAAAATCCATGAACGAATTCAATAAGAAACAGCAGTCTGAAGAAGATCTTTCAAACCATCCATAAACCCTGTTCCGGCTTGAGCAGCTCAAACAGCCGGGGCCGTATCTCATACCAGTCCAAAGGGAACCAGCACTATGTCTGATGTCAAACGGGTCTACGAAACGACCTTCATTGTCAATGCTTCCCTCGATGACCATCAAATTGATGCAGTGATCGAGAAAGTGAAGGACCTTATCACGAAGAACGGCGGAGAAATTCGCGAGTTCGTGAAATGGGGACGGAAGCGCTTTGCTTACCCCCTCAGGAAGAAGAACAACGGGTTCTATGTCGTCATTGAGTTCGGCGCTCCCGGTGACGTCATCGCAAAACTCGAACGGCACTATTTCCTCGATGAGAACATCCTCCGGTATCTGAGTCTCGTGCTCGACAAGCGGGCACTCAAGGCCCGCTCCGCCGCCGCCCTTCTCGCAGCGGAACAACCGGCCGCAGCAGAGGTCAAACCAGAGGAACCACCCAAGGCTGCCGCACCAGAAGCAGCACCGGCTCCAAGCCCGGCAGCTCCATCGGCCTGAGGTTTTACCTCAGGTCACGACTAACTCATCGAACTCAGGAAATATCCCAAAGGAATTTGAACAATGGCATACACAAGGAACAGCACAAGCCGTCAGGGCGATCGCCGCGGCTCATCACAGCGTGGATCATCTGGACAGATCAGAAAAAAGCGCACCTGCCGCTTCTGCGACAACAAGGAAGATTTTGTCGATTACAAGGCCGATAAGAAACTTCAGCGCTTCGTGTCTGAGCAGGGTCGGATCATTCCCAAACGGATCACGGGGACATGCGCCAGGCATCAACGGATGCTCGTTACCGCAATCAAGCGGGCGCGCCATCTCGCACTTCTCCCCTTTGTCTCAGATGCAGTGAAGTAATAAAGAACAGTTTGAGTCTCTATTCGATCGAAGGAGTTTGACAATGAAGGTAATCTTACGACAGGAATTTTCGGAGCTTGGGCACATCGGAGACGTCGTCGAGGTGAAGGAAGGATACGCACGCAACTATCTGATTCCCCGCGACATCGCCTATCTGGCGACTGCGAGCAGCATCCAGCAACTCGAGGAAGAGAAAAAGCAGCACGTTCGTGCGCTCGACAAGGAAAAACGCGCCTCTGAAAAGCTTGCGGCAGAACTCGAGAAAGTGTCCATCACAATTCAGATGAAGGTTGGTGAAGACGAGAAGTTGTTTGGTTCAGTAACATCACAGATGATTGCCGAATCGCTCAAAGAGAAAGGGCTCACAATCGACAAGCGGCATATTGAGCTCGAAGATTCGATCAAGGCACTCGGCATCTACACGGTCAACGTGAAGTTGCCCGGCGGTGTGATCGGGAATCTGAAGGTCTGGGTCGTCCGCGAGTAGATGCGGAACGAACATTCCGAATTGGGAAGCCCACCGTGCCTGAACTAAGCGGTGGGCTTTTTTGTTGAGTATTGCGAAGACGAGGGTAGCCTGATGCGAACCGAACTTGCTTTGGGGGCATCAAATCGGTAGCGACATCGCCTTGACTTTTCGTGCAAAAAATGAGAAATTGTGGTAGTTTAATTGAATAATGGCTTCATTTTACGGAGCATAACTGTAAGGAAATCAGCCCTTTATGTCACAGAAAACGATAGAAAACGTTGATGAAGTAACCATACGTTTTGCAGGCGATTCGGGCGACGGGATGCAGCTGACGGGAACGCAGTTCACCAATACGACTGCAATTCTCGGAAATGACTTGAGCACGCTCCCTGACTACCCGGCCGAAATTCGGGCACCCGCAGGGACACTTTTTGGCGTCAGCGGGTTCCAGATCCACTTCGGAAGCACAGAGATCCACACGCCGGGTGACCACTGCGACGTTCTGGTCGCCATGAATCCCGCGGCTTTGAAAGTCAATCTCTCGAGCCTCATTTTGGGCGGATCCATCATCGTCAATACTGATGGTTTTAACGACAGGAATCTCAAGCTCGCTGGGTATGCGCAGAATCCTCTGAAGGACGGATCGCTAGAGAAATACACGGTACACGAAGTCGACATCAGCAAGCTGACCGCCCTTGCTCTGCAGGATCTCAACATCTCCAGCAAATTCGTGGACCGTTCCAAGAACTTCTTCGCCCTGGGAATGATGTACTGGATGTACGGCCGGCCGCTGGAGACAACCATCGAATGGCTGAAGGTAAAGTTCAAGAACAAACCGGACATTCTGGAAGCGAATACCAGGGTGTTGAAGGCGGGATGGAATTTCAGCGAGACGACGGAGATCTTCTCCGTGCGATACGATGTCGCTCCTGCGAAGCTTACACCGGGACGATACCGTAATATTACAGGCAATCAGGCGGTTGCGTGGGGCTTCATGGCTGCTGCAAAAAAAGCCAATATGCAGCTTTTCCTGGGCAGCTACCCTATCACTCCGGCCAGCGACATTCTCCATGAACTCTCGCTCTACAAGAGCCATGGAGTCAAGACTTTTCAGGCCGAAGATGAGATTGCCGGAATTACTTCGGCGATCGGCGCTTCGTTTGGAGGCGCGCTCGGCATAACTACAACGAGCGGTCCTGGGGTGGCGTTAAAGACCGAGGCTATTGGTCTGGCAGTGATGGTTGAGCTACCGCTGGTCATTTGCAACGTTCAACGAGGCGGACCGAGCACAGGACTTCCAACGAAAACCGAGCAGGCAGATTTGTTGCAGGCCCTGTATGGCAGGAACGGAGAAGCTCCGGTACCGGTAATCGCAGCCTCCACTCCATCAGATTGTTTTGATGCGACGTTTGAAGCGTGTCGTATCGCTCTTAAGTACATGACTCCGGTTTTGCTTCTGACGGACGGATATCTTGCGAACGGATCCGAGCCGTGGCTCATTCCGGATTTCGACAAGATGCCGGACATCTCTCCCAAGTTCGTCACAAACCCGGAGGGCTTCATGCCTTATGCACGTGATGAAGCAACACTCTCACGTCCATGGGCGATACCGGGAACCCCGGGCTTGGAACATCGCATTGGCGGACTCGAGAAACAGAACATCACCGGGAACGTCAACTACGAACCCGATAATCATGATCTGATGATTCACCTCCGCGCAGAAAAGATCCAGCGCATTGCCAACGACATACCGCTTGCGAAGGTCGACGGCGAACCGCAGGGTGAACTCCTCGTGGTCGGTTGGGGTGGTACCTACGGAGCCATCAGGACTGCCGTTGAGCGTCAACAGAAGAAAGGGAATTCTGTTTCGCATCTCCACCTCCGTTATCTGAACCCGTTACCGAAAAACCTCGGCGAAATTCTCAGCAAGTTCAAGCAGATACTTGTTCCGGAGATCAATCTCGGTCAGCTGGTGAAGGTGCTGCGATCGGAGTTCCTTGTACCCGCGAAGGGATTCAATAGGGTCCGCGGTCTCCCCTTCAGGTCGGTCGAACTGGAGAAAGTAATTGAAGAAACTCTGAAAGGGATAAAATGAGCACGCTTGTCGAAGAGATTATGAAAGGCACAAACGAGATTCCGGTACCAAAGTACACAGCCAAAGACTTTTCGAGCGATCAGGATGTTCGATGGTGCCCGGGTTGCGGCGACTATTCGATCCTCGCTCAGACGCAAAGAGTGATGCCCGATCTCGGGATCCCAAAGAACAAAATGGTCTTCGTATCGGGTATCGGTTGTTCGAGCCGCTTTCCGTACTACATGGAGACCTATGGATTTCACAGCATCCACGGTCGAGCGACTGCGGTAGCATCCGGCCTGAAAATTGCCAGACCTGACCTCTCAGTGTGGGTCGTCACCGGCGACGGAGATGGGATGAGCATCGGCGGAAACCATTTCATTCATCTGATGCGGCGCAATCTGGATCTCCAGGTTCTGTTGTTCAACAATCAGATCTACGGGCTGACAAAGGGGCAATACTCGCCCACCTCGGAAATGGGCAAGGTTACGAAGTCGACGCCATACGGCTCGGTCGATTATCCGTTCAATCCGGCGGCTCTGGCACTCGGCGCTAGCGCCACATTTGTTGCAAGGACGCTTGACAGGGACCCGAAACATATGCAGGGGATCATCAAGCGCGCTGCGGAACACAAAGGGACTTCGTTCGTCGAAATCTATCAGAATTGCAACGTCTTCAACGACGGCGCATTCTTCCCGTTCACTGAGAAAGAGACAAAGGACGACAACGTCGTGTTCATCGAGCACGGAAAACCTCTCCTCTTTGGCAAGGAGAAAGACAAAGGCATCAAACTGAATGGTTTCAGCCCCGAAGTCGTCTCCCTGAAGGATGGGAAAAACTCGGTGAATGATCTCCTTGTCCACAACGAGAAGGATACGACGCTCTCCTTCATTCTGGCTGATATGACGTACAAACCGCATCTCCCCCGCCCCGTCGGCATCTTCCTGGCAATTGACCGCCCGGTGTATGAAGCCGAGATGGAGCGCCAGATCGCATTCGCACAGGAGAAGCGGGGCATTGGTGATTTCAAAAAGCTTCTGAACTCCGGGGAAACCTGGGTTGTTCAGTGATACTCGTGAAGGGGCGATTGAAGGTGTGGCTCGGTGCTTCGGTCACACCTTTTTTTATACCTGAATCATACCTGGACCGCCGATGGAAAAAGCCTTCGAAGAATTCCGACAAATCGTTGCGCAGCATGACAAGTTCGTAGTGACGACTCACGTCAACCCGGACCCGGATGCCATTGGGAGCGAACTTGCCCTTGCGCGCTACCTCACCTCCCATGGCAAGATCGTTGCCGTTCTCAACCACAGCCCGCTTCCGGCGAACTGTGCATTTCTCGACACAAAAGGCATTATCGAGCAGTTTGATCCCGCTCAACACGCGAATATGGTTCTCAATGCAGATGCGATCATTGTCCTCGATGCGAACCAGCTCGAGCGGCTCCAAAGCTTGAAACCATACATCGCCAATAGCAAGGCGGTGAAGGTGTGCATCGATCACCATCTCGATCAGCTCCCCTTCGCTGACTTGTATATCGTTGATCCAGAGACAGCGGCAACGGGGGAAATTCTGTATAGCCTGTTGCTCTCCATGGACAAAGAGTGCCTCACACCGGATCTCGCTGTCCCGCTGTATGCGGCCATCATGACGGATACCGGTTCTTTTCGATTCCCGAAAACCGATTCAACGATTCATCGGATCATTGCTGACTTGCTTGATCATGGTGCGAACCCTGTCGAGGCATACCAGAAGATCTACGAACAAGGGACAGCCAATCGCCTGCAGCTCCTTGGTCACGCCTTGTCAACGCTCCAGCTTGTTCACGACGGCAAAGTGGCGTCTATGAGCGTCACGTGGGAGATGTTTAAGAAAACGGGGACCACAGAAGAAGATATCGAGAACTTCATCAATTACACGCTCACCATTGCCGGCGTGCAGATAGGACTGATGTTCACGGAACTGCGCGAGGAAGTCAAGGTGAGCTTCCGTTCGCGAGGTGATATCGCAGTGAACAAACTTGCTCAGGAATACGGCGGTAACGGACACAAGAATGCGGCCGGTGCACGTATCCCGGCAGCCCGTTTGGAGATGATCCGCGAGCGGGTCGTCGCAAGCTCGAAACAGTACATTGTCTGACGGAGCTCGTATGAAGATCGCATTTGAAAAATCCTCGCTGAACAAGAATACCTCAGACGTTGTTGCCATGTTCGTTCATCAGGACAAGAAGCTTTTTTCAACCGAAGTCTCGTCCATAGGTCGCAAACTCGGGGTACGAGTTCCGGCAGCCGAGCTAGGCGACTTTGTCGGCAAAGAAGGTGAGACGCATGTGCTGTATACACGGAGGGGCGGCAAGGTGCGCCGCATCGTTCTCGCCGGATTGGGAGAACGGAGCAAACTGTCGCTTGAACGATACCGTCGAAGTTCAGCCGCAGCAGCAAAGCGGGCCCGATCGCTCAAAGCAGGAAGCCTGGCGATGTTCATCCCGCCCGTCGCAGCGGATTATCAATCGGTTGTTTCTGCACTTGCAGAGGGCGCCATCTTAGCGCTGTATAAGTATGACAAATACATCTCCAAGAAACCCGACGCTCCCCCCAAACTTCTAAACATTACTTTCTGCACAGAAGACGCTGCCAAATTGAAGGCAGGAAGTCAGGCCACAGAGTGGGCTCAAATCGTCTGCGAAGGAACCTACCTGGCCCGTGATCTGGCGAACGCGCCGGGGAATGAGATCTATCCAGAAACCCTTGCAGAGGCATCACGCCTTTCAGCGGAGCGATGCGGCTACAATGCGACCATTCTTGATGAACGTGAGATCAAAGAGCTGAGTATGGGGGGTGTCCTGGGAGTCAGCCAGGGAAGCATCCACCCGCCGCGATTCATCATTCTTGAGTATGGAGACACCAGGAAGAGCCCCGTGATTCTGGTGGGAAAAGGAGTCACGTTCGACTCCGGAGGGATCTCTATCAAGCCGTCTGCCGGTATGGCGGAAATGAAGATGGATATGTCGGGCGCAGCGGCCGTTATTGGTACTTTCGAGGCCGCAGCCCGGCTGAAACTCCCGGTGCATATTGTGGGACTCATTCCAAGCGTTGAGAACATGCCAAGCGGCAGTTCCATTCGTCCCGGGGATATCATCCGTCATTACAACGGCAAGACTTCTGAAATCGATAATACGGATGCCGAAGGACGTTTAATACTCGCCGATGCTCTGGCATATGCTGAACAATACAAGCCCTCAGCTGTCATTGACCTCGCAACGCTTACAGGAGCAGTCGTCGTGGCCCTCGGTCACCAAGCCTCAGGTATGCTCGGAAACGACGATGCATTGATGAAGAAGCTTAGCCTGGCTGGTGAAGCCACGCACGAGCGTGTCTGGCAGCTACCCATGTTCGACGAGTATGAGAAACTGATTAAAAGCGATGTCGCAGATGTGAAGAATACCGGCGGACGATGGGCCGGCGCCATCTCCGGGGCATGGTTCTTGAAAAAGTTCATCGGGTCGTACAAATGGGCTCATCTCGACATCGCGGGGACTGCAATACTCGAAGAGAACGGAGAGTACACTCAGAAAGGCGCATCCGGCATCGGGGTGCGTCTGCTCACCGAGTTTCTTCGTCGCTGGAAATGAGCCACCAGTGATCTGCAAAAATGAGAGGGTTGCATTGCCCCCTTAGCGTTTTCTTGTTACCTTTCAAAGCCAGGCGTCGCACCCATCCTGGACAGTCACTAGCGATGAATTCAGGGAGCTGGAGGGAACTATGAGACTCACTTCGCTGCTCGCGGCATGCCTGATTGTTGGGGCAGCACACGTCACATCTCAAACCCGCTTTGAAGAGAGTGAAAGCCGTAATCCGAACTCGCCCATCTCCTATGAAGCTCTGGCGCTCTTCAATGCCGACTCCTCAACGATGCAACTGAACATTCACTATCGCATCGGACAGAATTTCTTCATTTTCATCCGCAATGAATCAGCTCCACAACGAACTGAGTATGTGGCTCACGGCGAACTCGTTGTAGAGCTCCAGAACGAACAAAAATTGTCGGTCGCACGACAGATTCTGCAGCTTCCGCTCACGCGCTCAACCCTTCCAAAAGAATCCGACCGCACTCCAAGCTTGCAGGGTGTTGTCTCTCTGTCAGCTCCACCAGGGAAATACACGATCGTGTTCTCGGTCGACGATCATGAATCGGGCAGGACGTTCATGGAGAAAACGAGGAAAGTTACGCTCCTCGCCTCGAAGCCTAGCTCACTGGAGGTCTCAGATCTCGTGATGTGCAGACAACCCGCCCTCAGCGAGGGGTCGCAGATGTTCGTTCCGATGAATCGGGGGGGCAATGTCCTCTTCGCCGATGCAGGAGGATTCTTGACTGAGTTCTTTCAACCAGCAGCTCAAGACAGCCTTACGTTGACATGGAAATTGACGGGCCAGGCGGATGGATTTGGTGAAAGGATACAAAAGGTCGAAGGCTCGAGATTCACTATGCTCCGAGGAGTTCTCCATCTTCTCCCTCAGGATCAGGGAGTGCTCTATGGACTGAAGTCTTCCTCTCAGGGTTGGAAGACACTGTATGTCCCTCTTCCGCTCGAAAAGCTCGAACCGGGCTCCTATACGCTGGAAGTTCAATACCGATCGGGGAAGTCATCCAAGCAGGATCTTCATCAATTCCATATCACGTGGCCATCCCATCCATTCTCACTGACGGACCCGGATCTCGCCATCGATGCCCTTCGCCACATCGCCACGGAATCCGAAATCGATGGTATGCAGTCCGGATCCGCCGAACGAAGAGCAGAGTCATTCTATCGATTCTGGAAGGTGCGGGACAAGGATACGGCGACCGCCTACAACCAGGCAATGGCTGAATACTACTACAGGGTTGACGAGGCGATGCGCAAGTTTTCGACGGCCAGAGAAAACGACGGCTATAAGACGGACCGGGGACGGATCTTCATCCTCTATGGTCCTCCTCCCAAGTCTGAGCGAGTGCTCCAACCTAATTCCGGTCCGAAGGAAATCTGGACATATGACCGGATCCACAAGAGATTCATTTTTATCGATCCCACAAAGAACGGTAATTACGTACTGAGTCAGGCTGAGAATCTGTGAAACCCTTGATAGCTGTAACAATCGGTGACTTCAACGGAGTTGGACCTGAAATTGCGCTCAAGGCTGCAGCGCATGCCGGAACACGGAAACTGTGCACTCCCCTGCTCATTGGGCCGCTGAACATTTTTGAACATGTCCGAGACAAACTCAAGATCCGGGTCAAGCTCCAAAAGGTCGTTTTCCCCTGGAAGGATGCCGCTTCGATACCCGTCCTCGATGTGGGCGACGGCCTCTGGGCAGACATTCGCTATGGTGCAGTGACTAAAGGGGCAGGCAAATCAGCGGGGGCCGCAATTGAAAAGGCCGTGGAGCTTTGCACATCCGGCAAGACTGCCGCAATGGTCACTGCCCCGGTCTCAAAGGAGGCGATGCAACTCTCCGGGTACAGCTTCCCCGGTCAAACTGAGATGATCGCTCTCCTGAGTCGTTCCGCCAAGGTCGCAATGATGCTTGTCTCAGACAAGATGCGGATCGGCCTCGTTACAATACACACGCCGCTTCGCAATGTCCCCGATGGCCTGACGAAAGAGAAGATTGTCGACAAAGCAACTATCATCGCTGAGGCGCTGCAGAAGAACTTTCGGATCAGCAATCCACGGATCGCCATTCTGAGTCTCAATCCGCACGCTGGCGAGCACGGGATACTCGGTTCTGAAGAGAAGGAAATCATAACGCCCGCGGTCGATGCACTCAAGGGCGCAGGGCTTCAAGTCGAGGGCCCTCTCTCAGCAGATGCTTTTTTTGGGACCGCCGGGTACAAGTCGTTCGATGCCATCCTAGCAATGTATCACGATCAGGGTCTCATCCCGGTGAAGATGAGTTCATTCGGGACAACGGTCAATTTCTCCGCCGGACTGAATATCATACGGACTTCACCCGGCCACGGTACTGCGTTTGACATCGCAGGAAAGGGTTCAGCAGATATCTCCAGCATGCTCGAAGCCATCAAGTATGCGGTTCGATTTTCGAAAAGCAAATGATTCATCTTAAAGACGTTACCGTCTCATTTGACGGACAAGTAGTACTCGACCGGCTCGATCTTTCCATCAAGGACGGGGAATTCGTCTACCTCGTCGGGGCAACAGGGGCCGGCAAAAGCTCGCTTCTCCGGCTCCTCTACATGGACCTCAAGCCGGACTCAGGGACAGTGAGCGTGTTCGACTACGATTCGGCGACAACGAATCCACGTGAGGTGCCGAAGCTTCGACGAACGCTTGGCATCGTGTTCCAGGATTTCAAGCTGCTCGAAGACCGTGACGTATTCGAGAACGTGGCTTTTGCCCTCTATGTTACAGACGCCCGTAGAAGCGACATCAAGAAAAGGGTCTTTCATTCGCTCTCGGACGTTGGTGTCAGCCACAAGCGGAATCAAATGCCCCATGAGCTTTCCGGAGGGGAACAACAGCGTGTCGTCATTGCACGCGCACTCGTCAACGCCCCCTCCCTGCTCCTTGCCGATGAGCCGACCGGCAACCTCGACCCAGGTGCCTCCGCGGAGATCATGGAACTCCTCAAGAAGATCAACATGCGTGGCACCGCCGTTCTCATGGCAACTCACAACTACGACCTCGTCCGGAAGTACCCAGCACGCGTCATACAGCTCAAGGACGGCAAGCTGGTTGATATTGAAATCAAATAAAAAAGGCGCTGACACTCAACGCGCCAGCGCCCCTTCCGTTGATTCTTCTGTTTCTCACCGCACCTGTTCCACCCTCGTTATCTCCTGATGAGCGAGCAGCAGCGCCCGCTCGATGCCCGCACGCAATGTCATAAGAGACATAGGGCATGAAACGCATGACCCGGTGAGCCGCACTTCAACAATTCCGTCTTCTGTCATCCGCACAAGCTCAACATCTCCGCCGTCCCGTTGAAGGTATGGACGAATCTGCTCGAGGCTCTTCTGAAGAATGTCAGTCGTCACCATACGAGAACCTCTCCTAGTTTGATCCACCGAGAAGGATTTCCACCTTCTGGGATGGTGAAGCCGAGACATGGAGAATGCTGATCTGTGCAGCGAGGTTCCGGGCGATTGTTCGTATCGTCTGTGCCTGCTTAGATGTCTCGTCCATGACGACGATTGGAGTCCCATTGTCGCCGCCAATCCTGATGCGCGTATCAATTGGTATCTCACCGAGGAACGGAACACTCAACTCCTTTGCGGTGCGACTTCCGCCTCCACTGTCGAAGATGTTTTCTCTCTGACCACAATGGCTGCAGATGAAATAGCTCATGTTCTCCACGATCCCCAACACGGGGACGTTCACCTTGTTGAACATGACAAGCCCTTTGCGGGCATCCGCAAGCGCAACGTCCTGTGGGGTCGTCACGATGACCGCTCCGGTCAATGGGATCGTCTGGACAAGTGTAAGCTGGATGTCGCCCGTTCCCGGAGGAAGGTCGAAGATCAGGTAGTCGAGATTTCCCCAGTTCACATCACTCATGAACTGTTTGACCGCACCGCTTGCCATCGGCCCCCTCCAGATAACCGCTTGCATGGGGTCAACGAGAAACCCTATGGACATAATCTTCACTCCATACCGTTCAAGTGGCACAAGCTTGTTTTCGGAGAGTTTCGGACGCTCATTGATGCCAAACATGAGCGGAATGCTGGGACCATAAACGTCAGCGTCGACCAAACCAACATTCGCACCATCGAGCGCGAGTGAAACCGCCAGATTAACGGCTACCGTCGATTTTCCTACGCCTCCCTTGCCACTGGCGACTGCGATCGTGTTTTTCACGCCCGGCAGTATGAGGTCTTTTTGCTGGTTCGTGTGCGTCGCGACAGAGGCGGTCATCTGCACATCGACTTTGCCAACTCCGGAGATCGTGCTCCGAATTGCACGTTCGGTATCGACTTTGAATTGATCCCGGACAGGGCAAGCGGGCGTGGTGAGTTCGAGAGTGAAGCTTACGTTGTTCCCAGAAATTTTCAGGTTCTTGACAAAATTTAGCGTGACAATATCCCGATGTAAGTCTGGATCCTTTACTGCTTTGAGTGCCTGGAAAACGTTTTCTTCAGTGAGTGGTAGCATTCATACTCCGTACTGGTTCGATGTAGTGATATTTGGAAGCAAATGATAGACTATGATTCAAAACGGCAGAAACGGAGCATTGGTTCCTCTGCACCGGAGGAGTGCGAGATAATCACCCTTTGATAACACCTATCGGTACCATCTTCGCAACCTTGCGGGCAATCCCCGCGTTATGCACGACCTCAACGACTGCACTGACATCCTTATATGCGTCCGGCTTTTCCTCTGTGAGGCCGCTTTTGGACGCGCCGCGGACATGGATGCCTTTCTCTTTCAGATCACGCAGCAATTCATCTGCAGTGATGTCTTTCTTTGCCGCGTGCCTGCTCATCGCTCTCCCCGCTCCGTGGCACGACGATCCAAATGTTTCCTCCATCGCCTTTTCTGTGCCCACCAAAACGTAAGAGCAGGTTCCCATGCTCCCGGGGATTAGAACGGGTTGACCGACTTCGTTGTAGTCGGGTGGAATCTCGGGGCGGTGCTTCGGGAATGCCCGGGTCGCTCCCTTTCGATGGACAAGCACCTTGCGTGAGGAACCGTCTACGCGATGCAATTCTTCCTTCGCAATGTTGTGACAAACGTCGTAGACGATTTTCAGATCATCCGAGCCAAGAACCTGCTCAAAGGCCTGTCGTACCCAGTGCGTGATCATCTGCCTGTTTGCGAACGCGAAGTTGGCAGCAGAAGCCATCGCCTGGAGGTAACTTTGCCCCTCGGGGGATTGGATCGGAACGCAGGCAAGCTGACGATCTACGATCGTGATTTTGTATTTCCGCATCGCTTCCTGCATGATCTCGAGATAGTCGGTGCAAACCTGGTGACCGAGGCCGCGTGAACCGGTATGAATCAGCACGACAATCTGACCACCGTATAACCCAAATGATTGCGCTGCTTCCTCGTCGAAAATTTCCGATACGTACTGCACTTCAACAAAGTGATTTCCTGATCCAAGCGTTCCGAGTTGGTCCCTACCGCGCTCTTTCGCCCTCCGGCTCACCTTGGCTGGATTGGCATGCGGGATCGTACCCCCCTCCTCGATATGCGCCAGGTCTTCGAATATCCCGTACCCTTTTTCAACAGCCCACCGGGCTCCCAGTTCCAACACGCGGTCGAGTTCGACATCGCTCAATCCGCTTACAATTCCCTTTTTCCCCGTCCCACACGGTATGTCCCGGAACATCTGGTTGAGCAATGCATCGATCTGGGGCCTTACCGCATCGAGTCGAAAGTCCGAGCGAAGGAGGCGCACGCCACAGTTGATATCAAAGCCCACTCCTCCGGCAGAGACAACTCCCTTCTGGAGATCAGCGGCTGCAACGCCACCGATGGCAAACCCGTAGCCCTGATGAGCATCCGGCATCGCGAGCGATCGCCCGACCAAGCCAGGCAGCGTTGCTACATTTGCCACCTGCATCAGGGTCAAATCATTCTCAATCGCCTTGATCAGGGTGGGACTCGCGTAAATGAGCCCCTCGATGTTCATCCCCTCCCGAAAGCTCTTCGGTATCAGGTAGCGATATTCGTCAAGTTTCTGAAGCATCCTAAATGTCCAAAAACACCCTCGCGGTCCAGACGTTTTCATCTAACGCGATATTCAATTGATGATACGTCACCGCTTTTACATCCATCCTGAATTGATGATGTCCGGTGTCCACCTTTTCACCCTTCAAGATGGCTGCCAGCGAAGAGTCCTGCAATCTCCGGATTTCGACGTCACTCACGAGAAAGTCCGCTCCATCGTAAAGATAGAGGATTTCCGAGAGCCAGCGGACCAGGAGGTTTTCGTTGTCACTCCCCTTGAGACCCAGCGTGCGCCGCTCACGAACACGGACGGACGCAGGATCAACAAGAATCGAAGTGAGCCCAAGCGCTGCCTGTCTGAACACCTCAGCGAGATCGGGACCCCACACTTCAAGTCCTATATCTGACGGGTGCTCGAGTATTCTGAAACCACTATCCATTTCGTTGGAAGAACTGGAACTATTGTGCTGACCCATCTTGTTAGATCAGCGTCTTCCCGCTCAATCGCTTAAGCGCTTCGAGATAAAGCGCCGATGTCTTGAATATAACATCTTCCGGAAGTCGCGGTGCAGGTGGTTTACGATTGAAATTGATGGAGTCGAGATAGTCGCGGACATACTGCTTATCATAGCTTTCCTGGCCCTTGCCGGGCTTGTACTTGTCCTTCGGCCAGAATCGTGACGAATCCGGCGTCAGCAGTTCGTCAATGAGAATCAGCTTACCCTTGTCATCAATACCAAACTCCATCTTGGTATCCGCAATGATGATCCCTTTCTTCTCTGCGATCGCGGAGGCACGGGAATAAATCTCAATCGAGACATCTCTGACGCGTTCGGCAATTCCCTTCCCAACGATGCTCACCGCCCTGGCGAAGTCTATGTTCTCATCGTGTTTCCCCACATCTTCCTTGGTGGCAGGCGTGAAGATGGGCTCGGGCAGCTTATCCGACTCGACGAGCCCCGCAGGCAACTTGATGCCACAAATGCTCTGGCTTTCTTTGTATTCTTTCCACCCCGAGCCGGAGATATATCCCCGAACGACGCATTCGATATCAAGCGGTTTTGTTTTTTTCGCGTACATCGATCGCTGTTCCAGGTCCCCCCAGTAGGGCTTGCACTCCGAAGGAAAGTCATAGACTATCGTCGAGATCAGGTGGTTCGGAATGACGTCCTGCATCTGCTCGAACCAATAGTCGGATATTTGGGTGAGCACCTTCCCCTTAAACGGAATTCCTTCTCCCATGATGACATCGTAAGCCGAGAGACGATCGCTCGCCACAATCAGCAGAGCATCCCCGAAATCATAAATATCCCTCACTTTTCCCCGGTTGACAAGCTTCAATCCGGCAAAGTTTGTCTGTGTCACGACAGGCACTTTGAATGATGACGACATTGTGAGCCCTTTTGTTGGTGGTTGAGAATGTACTGGAATGTTCTCTGATATGTATGGACTTACTTCAGCAATCTTCTGACCGACGAAGTGAGGAAGGCGTACTCCTCGTCGGCTATCTGAAGACTTGGGTCAACGTAAATGTACTTAGGAAATCCAAACTTCTCGTCATATTCAATAACGAGTCTTGCGACCGACACCTGCTTGAGTGAATCAGCCAGATCGAGCAGTTGGTTCGCCGTTTTGTAGAGGGAGCCAAACTCAATGAAGAGTGATTGGCCATCGGATTTCCTGACAACATCAGTGACCTTGTCGTTTGACACATACACCAGACAAGTCGCCCCTCCAGTTACGCAGAAACACGATCGTTGCTGCTCAAATACGTAGCTTCTCAGCTGATACGCCTGCCACCGTGCTCGCGGATCCGATATCCCGCTGTGATCATCTGTAATCGCTTCCGCGTCTTCCAGCGAGGCAGGACCCAGATCCCGACAAGCCGGGAGCAGGGAGATCAGCCATACAAACATCAATATGCACTCTCGCTTCACCGTTCGTTTTCCCTGGACTATCCCATCCATTCCAGATTCGCCACACACGTTCACGGGACCGCTTTCACTGCCCGAAAGCCAAGATATCCTGCCCGGAGTTTCTTCGGCAATGGATTAGTGTATCCATTGTACACTATACGGTACGCGACCGAGTCATTGACCTCCGTTGCCGTCCACCAATAAATCACCGGCGAATGCAGTTTCCAGAGTGGCGACTCCTTGTCGGGCATCCGATCGTAACGAGCTTCATGTTTGGCTGGATCCCAGACGCCACCGGCGTTTGCCCCATGACGAACCTCAGAACGTACCGCCTCCTCTATCGTAGGGAGTCGCCAGATATTCTGCGGAGTGTCAACAAGGGCTGTCCCATCTGCGTTAAGCCGACTGCAAAGATTTTTCGCTTCAGACCATGAGGGCATTCTTGCTCCAGGACCACCCGAAGGCCAGCCCGGGCCTTCCGGGGCCCAGAGAAGTTTTACCCCGTTCCCTTCTATGATTCGAGCCCCACAGTTCCCGTCGTCATATCTTCCGGCGACACGAATCACAGGTTCGACGCTAAATCCCACGAGCACCAACAAGGGAATTCCAATGACGGTTCGATATGCCCATTTCTTTGGACTTGGCTGTCCGAACCACCAAAGCACGCCCATCATCGCGAGCGGGACGGCAAATATAACAATAGCGGCTGAGGTTCTGATCCCAAGTAAAGGGACCAGAATCGCCGCCAGAACAAAAATGGCTGCTCCTACCTTCGGCCACCGGAGGGAGAGGGCCCCCAAAGCCAGAAATGTAATCGACCAGATCCAGTACTGAAAGAATGCGAGGGTAAGATTCATCCAAAACGACTCATAGAACCACCCTTCATGGAAATTCTCAATGCTTCCCCAAAATCCCCAGAAGGACGCAAAGGAAACAGTAAGAACAACCGCTAACCACCCCATAACGTTTCGTGATAACATAGTCAAACTCCTTGGGTGTCGCATCGTAGCCGGGATCCCGGTTGCAGGTCAATACCGTACCTCACCCCGCGTGTGCAGTCCCTGCACTGCGCTCCGACCGAAGCCATCACGGATAAAATGAACATTCTTTTCTCAAGGCCTTTTTCAGTCGCCGGAGATAATCCTCCCGCGCGATTTCCTTCGCACCGAAACGAGCAAGATGAGGCGTCACGAACTGCGTATCAAGCAATTCGAAACCTCTTGTATTCATTCGATCCACGAGGAACACGAGAGCGATTTTGGAAGCGTCCCGCATTTCGCTGAACATTGATTCCCCAAAGAATGCCCCGGCAATCGCCACACCGTACAATCCACCGACCAGCTTCTGATCCTTCCAACACTCCACGCTGTGCGCAAATCCTAATCGCTGCAGTTCGACGTAGCTTTGTATGATTTCCTCGGAGATCCAAGTCTCTTTTCTTGCAGCACATGCCCGCATGACCTTCTCGAACTGCGTGTTCACAAGAAGTTCGAACGGTTTCTTTTTCATCGTGAGGGAAAGGCTGCGCGGGACACGCAAGCCGTCCAGCTCGAAAATCGCGCGTGGATCGGGGGAATACCATCCTATTTCGCCAGTCTTGTCATCCGCCATCGGAAAGTAGCCGGAGCAATACGCCTTCAGAAGGAAATTAGAGTCGATGATAGTAACCCGCTGTCGCTTCTCTCCCATTTCTTCCGCCAAACTAATTGGATTTCAGAATGAATCGACCCGATCATCCGATGATCCGATCACCCGATGGCCCGATCACCCGATGGCCCGATCACCCGATCCCAACCGTCACCACCACCTTGCCGATGCTTTGTCGTGATTGGAGAAATTGGTGTGCTTCCCGGATCTTCTCGAATGGATATACCGCCCCAATCACAGGCCTCACGACACCTTTGTCATACCAACCCAGAAGCTTCCGCATCGTCTGCTGTAAATAGGCGACCTTGTCGAAAAGGAAGTACAGGTTGAACCCGCTCAAAGTCACATTTCTCGGAACAATGGATGGAGGATAGATCAGGGGAAAAGAAGCAGATTCAATGAGAGCCTTTAATTTGGGGATCCCCTTCGGACCCGCTGCAGCTGCAAATCCATACAGGACGTATCGGCCCATAGGTCTGAGGAGTCTCCAACCCTTCCGAAAGACCTTTCCTCCAACGGAATCAAGAATGACGTCGACCCCCTGGCCGTGGCTCTCACGTCGTATGATTTCTGCGAAATCCTCGTCTGCGTAGTTGATGACCACAGCTGCACCTTGCTCCCGGGCCGTCTGAGTTTTCGACTGGGAGCCCACCGTAGCGTAGACTCGAACGCCGAGATGCTTTGCTATCTGCAGGGCAGCTGTACCAACGCCACCGGCGGCGGCGTGCAGCAACAGGCTCTCTCCCTTTTTCATTTGTCCGAGAGTGACAAGTCCATGGTAGGCAGTCAGATATGTTACGCCCAGGGCGGCGGCTTCCTTGAAAGACATACGTGAAGGCATGCGGGTCAGCAATGCTGCAGGGACTGAGACGAATTCAGCGTAGGCATTTAGCCTGCTGAATCCAAGGACACGATCCCCTTTCCGAAGTCCCTTCACGGACTTCCCCACAGCGTCAACCGTGCCGGCGAATTCCAGGCCCGGGATGAACGGCGGCTTCGGAATTGCAGGGTAGTAACCGAGCCGGGCGAACACGTCGGCGAAATTCACTCCGATCGTCTTCACACGCACACGAACATCCCCCTCTCCAATTTGTGGGACAAGCACCTCAGAGATCTTCAGCACTTCGGGTGGACCGAATCTCGTAATCTCAACCGCGCGCATCAGACCGCTTCTTTCTTGATCCTTTCGCGCTTTCATTTCTTTCCTCCGGACAGATTGTTCAAATCGATCACGCAACTCTGTGATACTTCCTTTCCAATCAAGTATGGCGTTGAGGCTTTTCTCAGGTCATTATTGGTCAGAAGAATGTTTGCAGATTCCTTGCCGAAAACGCCCAGATAAACCGATGTCCCATCCTGGACCGTAGAATTTCGAATCACTGCGTTTTCAACCCGGTTCAACTCGACTGCCGGAAGAAGCGAACCGGTCACCGGCGGTCGCCCTCCGAAGTTATCCACTTCGAGCCCCTTGACATCTTCAATGTAGAGTGCAGAACGCCAATGCTTCGACCCCGGATTACCCCAGAAGACTTCGACATTCCGGAGTTTCAGGTTTTTCGCCATCTGGAACTTCAGGGCATGCACGGACTTGTCGTACGGTGCGGTAGAATCGGAAGAGAGATACAACTTCACATTGTCAAACGTTACGCCATCCAGCCAGCTCTTGGGGTGACCGTTGATGATGCTTGATCCTTTGCCGTGCGCAACGACATTCTGAATCAGGATATTTCGGATCGAACCAGCCGGGGGCTCGTTTTCAAACTTCACGTTCTTGTGCACTTCACTTCGTCGTTTGATGTTGAAGTGGAAGGGATCCCCGTCTCCCCACCAAAACCAGTCGTGACGCCGGCACCCGATTGTGAGGTTCGACAACACGACATCGCTGACATAGCCGCCGTCAAATACCATGAATGCAATACCGCGATTGGAGTTGGTAATCGTACAATTGTCGATCGTGACGTTTCGGACGCAGTTCATGTTTCCATCACAGAACTTGATCGCGCTCGACGCCGACGAGAGCCGGCAGTTCGTAACCGTGATGTTTTCACACGGAAGCGCCGGTCCGAACCAGTTCATAGAGTAGAATACAATCGCATCGTCTCCTGTTTCGATCGTACAATTCGCGATTCGAAGGTCCTTGCAGCCGTCAGGATCGATGCCGTCTGCCCAAACGCCTTCCGCAAGACTCGATCGGATGTACACGCCGTCGATGATCATTCGCTCGCAGCCATATGGATGGATCGTCCATGACGGGGATCGAACCAGTGAAATTCCCGTTATTCGGACGTCTTTGCAACGCAGAAGGAGGATCAGCTTGCCGAATTGATCTTTTTTCGGGAACGAGCGGATCAGCGGTTTGCCGATCGCCTCCATCATCTCCTGATTCGGGCGAATGAAGTCATCCTGAATGTCATTCAGCCTCCACTCGTAGGCCCCCTGCCCGTCGATCGTTCCTCGTCCTTCAATCGTGATATTCTCCAAATCCTCGCCATAGAGTAACGCGTCTTTATCGAATGCTTCCTTTGTCTTGATCGAGTACAGTGTTGCTCCCGCCTCAATGTAGAATCTAACATGGCTTCGCAGATGGAGTGTCCCGGAAGAGTATTCGCCCGGCGGCAGATAAACGACGCCGCCCCCCGAGTGTGAACATGAATCGATCGCACGTTGAATGGCCTGTTGGGCATTCTCGGATTTATTACCTGTCGCTCCAAATTGGCCGACGTTGAAGACGCTTTCCTGCCCCTGTGCAGAGGCAGCTACGAAAAGGGAGACAACGCACAGGAAACGAAGCAGTGATTGATTGTTCATAGCGGTGTGTTCTTTGTGAGATTCAAGGAGATTATGGAACTGCGGTACAGGAGTGAATGGACCGCGGCCCGGTTGGGCCGCGGTGTGCTTTCAGAATATACGAAATGTCGACGACTCAGTCACCAAAGGAGGTGCCCACAGCTCTTGCAGCCCGGATCAGTTGAGAGTCCAACGGAACGGTGCGAAGCTTCAGAATCGCTTCCTTCACGGGAACGGAAGTAACTTCATTTCCCTGGAGGCTTACCATGTGACCGAACTTTTTCTCGGAAGCAAGCTCGAGCGCTTTTGTGCCGTACTTGCTGGCAAGGATACGATCGTACGGTGTCGGGCTTCCACCACGTTGCAGGTGCCCTAGTACCGTCACGCGCGTCTCCAGCCCTGTCATCTCAGTGATCTTCGCACCGACGACTTCGCCAATGCCCCCAAGACGAATCGGATCGGTCCGCTTGGAATCCTGTTCACGAACAATCAGACCTCCTTCGGCCGGCTTTGCTCCCTCTGCAACGCAGATGATGCTGAATTTGCTGCCATGTTTCCCGCGTTTAAGGACATGCTGGCAAATCTTGTCCCATTGAAATGGAATCTCCGGAATGAGAATTACATCGGCCCCACCTGCCAGCCCTGATCCCAGAGCAATCCAGCCGGCATAACGCCCCATAACCTCAATGACCATAACCCTGTGATGAGCTGATCCGGTCGTGTGAAGGCGGTCGATAGCTTCTGTGGCAACAGTAACGGCAGAATCGTAGCCGAATGTCACGTCTGTCGCTGAAAGATCGTTGTCGATCGTCTTTGGAACACCTATGAGATTCAGGCCGAGATCAGTGAACTTATCGACGATATGCATCGTCCCGTCGCCGCCGATCGCGATCAATGCATCCAGGTTCCAGTCCCGGTAGTTCCGTATTGCATTCTCCGAGCAGTCCAGAATATCGATCCCTTGGGGAGTCTCGACGGGGAAATGGAACGGATCCCCTTTGTTTGAGGTCCCCAAGATTGTTCCCCCCAGGTTCACGATACCGGAGACATCCTTTGGTGTTAGTTCACGCATTCTTCCCTCAACCAATCCCTCAAATCCATCCAGAACGCCGACCACCGTTGCTCCAAAGTACGACATCGCGGGCTTGGCGATACCCCGGATAACTGCATTCAGGCCCGGACAATCGCCGCCACCAGTCAAAACACCAATTCTCTTCAGAGATTTCATCAGATTCCTTCAAAACTCAATGGAGTGGACCACGGGATAGAGGATAGTACTTCTCACTATACCTCGGTAAAGATAGCTAAATTCTTCAGTCTTATCCAGAGATTGACCCGGAAACTCACGAAACACGGGCTCAATCTCAATTTTCTGCTTGTTTGTAACCCGAAATAGACCTATATTACAACTGCAAATTAACGTACACCTCAAAGTCCAGTGGATGGCGCGACCTCGCTACCCTCTGGGCAGACGTAGCCTAGCTTGTGCGTCGTCGCTGTAGATGCATTGTTCATGTCCTCTTTTCGTGACCTTCCAATCTTCACGAGGCCGGGCATCACAACACATCCATAGCACGCAAAACGTTTCGGCTAGTTGCCTCGTGTACATCTTCAATCATCATTTCCGAAAGGAAGTTCCATGGAAAAAGGAACAGTTAAGTGGTTCAACGGAGCCAAGGGCTTTGGCTTCATCACACGTCAAAACGGCGAAGATGTTTTCGTCCATTTTAAGGCGATTCGTGGTGATGGCTACCGCACTTTGAACGAGGGCGACCAGGTTCAGTTCGATGTCCAGCAAGGACCGAAGGGTCTGCAAGCCGCGAACGTAGAGAAGGTCTAAGTTCGTCTATTCTCTATACAACCCCAGCGAGATATTCTCCTGGGGTTTTCTTTTTCAGTCGCTCACGACGTGGGAAGTTGAATACCTATGAACAATGGGACCGTAAAGTTCTTTAACGTGTCGAAGGGTTTTGGATTTATCGTGACCGAGGCTGGCGATGAGGTCTTCTTTCACAAAAGCAACGTGAAGAATACCGGTTTTCGTGATGTTCTTTCTCAGGGCGATACAGTCAAGTTCGAACTCAAAGAAGAACAAAAAGGAAAACGAGCGTACAACATCGTTCGTGTCTAGACCCTACTAACAAAAAAAGTCCCCGCAAGGGGACTTTTTTTTGTACTCTCTCGCAGCAACTCCTACACTATTTCGTCTCTCCACCAAGATCCAGCTGTTTCACACTTCCGGCTTCAGGAATTAACTGGATGGTTTTGAACTTCTCTGTGAGATTATTCAGTTGTTTGTCGGCTTTGTCGAAGTTGTTCTTAGCGTTGCTCAACTGATTTCCAAGCGTTTCAAACGTTTCCGAGAATTTTTGCAATTCGGACCCCAGACGCTCAAGGCTCTGGAAAATCTCCTTTGCGCTCTTCTCAATCTGCAGCCCTTTGAATCCCATGGCGATCACGCGCAGGTGGGCGTAAAAACTGTTAGGCGACACCGGTATCACCCTCTTCTTCATCGCGTAGCTGTACAATCCCTCTTCTTCGGAGACAGTCTCGTCCTTGATGATCGTCTCGTAGTAGATGTTCTCCGCCGGGACATACATGAGGGCGAAATCGAACGTCCCTTCGTCCGGCAGAATATATTTATCCGAAATTGCATCGATGTGCTTCTTCACGTCCGATCTGAATGTCCGGACTGCAGTTCGCTTTTCTTGCTCGCTTTTCGCCTCCAGCATCTTCTGGAAATTCTCAAGCGGGAACTTGGAGTCAACCGGTACCATCCCTCCCGAGAGGTGGATCACCGCATCGACTGCCTGGCCGCTTTTAAACCGGTACTGCATCTCGAACGACCTGATTGGTAAGACCTGTTTGAGAAGATCTTCCAGGAGGAGCTCACCGAGACCTCCGCGCAGTTTCGGCGCTTTCAGCATTTCCTCAAGCTTCGAGACACTCTGGCCAAGTTCCTTGATCTCCTTTGTGGCCTGTCCAAGCTCTCCCAGCTTGTTTTGGACGTCCTGGATCACCTTCGCGGCGGTGTCGAGACGCGTTCCAACCTGACCGGTATTGTTCTGTATCTGCTGCGTGACGCTCGATAATTGCGTTGTGACTGCATTCATTTGCTGATTCATCGTCTCCGATGTCATCTTGAGACTCTGGTACAAGGCGTCTTGCGTAGCTTTGAGAGACGATCCCAGTGAGTCCGACGTATTTCTGAGGCTTAAATTGACTTCACCGCGCAAAGAATCGATTTGCTGCTGGATCAGGAGGGTTGCCTGCGTTGCCTCAGGCTGCTGCGCGGCGCGAAGACGCAGAAAAATCACAATCAACAGTCCCGTAATTATGACGAGAATTATGCCTAGAACAAGTTCCATTCACTCTCCATTTATGTGTAATGATCCACTATCGGCTTCTCTTACCCTAGTGAGTTTGCCTGCCATTGACGATGGCCTGCTAACCGCGACTGCCATCCCGAAGACCATCAGTACACACGGATTACAAAAACTGCAAGGACGATGACTCCCGTTGCGTAGGAAATAGTGCGCGCCCAACGCATGGATTTCTGCTTTATCGTCGACCACACCTTCGCGAAAACAATCATAACGACAATCAAGGCGATGGTCACAATGATCGCCTGAAGAACGGTAAGCGACTCCCCATAGTAGAAAGCTGGACTGTTCCCGTTCCAAAACCGGCCGTAGATGACCAGCAGGTGCGCGGTATAGACCAGGAGCGACTCCCTACTCACGTCGAGCACAAACGATTTCTCGGTCTTCCGCCACTCAGCGTAGTACCAGCATGCGACAAGGAGAAGGAACACGATGCCCAACCGAGAGGCGAAGAAAACCGGATTGGCTCTGATCGCCGTCGACATACCAGGGATGTCAGAAGGGAGATCGATCAAGAGCGAACCCGCTATGACCAAAAACAATCCAATCGCTGTGAGAATCAAGAAGTACTTTTTCTCCTCGCCTGATGCACGCGCTTTCTTGTACGCAAAGGCTGCCACAGCGCCAAACATCAGGAATCCAAGCCAGGGGAATATTGGAAAGATTGAACCCTGGTGGTCATTGAGATATGGCGCCACGAAGCCAGGCAGGGAGATAGAAAAGTCAATTCCCCAGATGAACGGAGCGACGAGGACAGTCAGACATCCAATCAGCACGAGATAGAGCTGATAGTACGGATCCCGCTTAATGACAATTCGCCCGAGGAACACGATGAGGAGACCGAGGGCAATGCAGTGAAGTATATCGGACTGACTGAAGAGCAGGAGCTGCGAAGCCGTCGAATCGCGCAGAGTCCGTGTGAGCGAAAAGTACGGGAGATGAAGTCCGTATCCAATAACCCAGATCAGGAAAATCCGGCTTAGCTGCCGCCAGAACGCCTTGCCATATGTCCGGAATTCTTCGAGCTTTCGATCGCTCACCACGACAAATACAAATCCCGCGACGAAGAGAAAGCTCGGAGCGACCAATCCGTTGACAAAGTTTACCCAGCCAAACCATCCCGCATTCTTAATGTCCGTCAGCAGGAAGGCGTTGAAAACATGAACCTCGATCATGATGATCGTGGCCCAACCCCTGAGAAGATCTACGAAGACGAGACGGTTCTTCACTCCTGACGAGACTCCTAGTATGCCACTTTCAGGTGGAGCACCTGCGTTCGGGTTACAGATGACTACTTGATGACGCCCAGCTTCTTTCCAACCTTTGCAAAGGCCTCAATTGCTTTGTCGATGTGATGTTTCTCATGTGCCGCAGAGATCTGGACGCGGATCCTCGCTGTGCCCCGAGGAACGACGGGGTAGAAGAATCCCACCACGTAGATGCCTTCGCCATAGAGCTCACGGGCCATGACCTGGACAAGTCCCGCATCACCGAGCATGATCGGTACGATAGGATGGAATCCGTCTTTGATTTGAAAACCAGCTTCGCGAATGCGCCGCCTGAAATACCGGGCATTTTCATCGAGTTTGTCACGCAGGGCAGTCGACTCCATCAGCAAACCGATTGCTTTGATCGTCGCTCCGACCACAACGGGACTCAATGTATTGGAGAATAGGTATGGACGGGAGCGCTGACGCAGGATATCGATAAACACCTTCTGCCCCACAATGCAGCCGCCTGCTGCACCGCCAAGGGCTTTGCCGAAGGTCGTTGTTATGAGGTCGACCCTTCCCATCACATCGTGATGTTCGTGCGTGCCTCTCCCCGTTTTCCCGACAAATCCGGTCGCGTGCGAATCATCCACCAGAAGAATCGCGTCGTGCTCCTCCGCGAGGTTGCATATCTCGTCAAGCTTGGCAACATCCCCATCCATCGAAAACACCCCATCAGTCACAATCATCCTGAACCGTTTGTTCTGGGTTTCTTTCAGATGGTGCTCGAGGTCTTTCATGTCTCCATGTTTGTACCGATGGCGCTCTGCCTTGCACAGGCGAATCCCGTCAATGATCGACGCATGGTTGAGTTCATCCGATATGAGGGCATCCTCCTCGCTCAACAGTGCCTCGAAAACACCCCCATTCGCGTCGAAGCAAGAGGAGTACAGAATTGCATCCTCCATCCCCAGAAATTCCGAGATCTTTCGTTCGAGCTCTTTGTGTTGATCCTGCGTCCCGCAAATAAACCTGACAGAGGACATGCCGAATCCCCTTTCCTCCAAAGCATGCTTCGCGGCCGAGATGACGGCAGGATGACTGGAGAGACCCAGGTAGTTGTTCGCGCAGAAATTGACCACCTGACTCTGGTCTGTGTTCACGGGGAATTCAACTGAAATGTCGGCGCCTTGCGGAGAATGAATGATCCGCTCTTCTTTGAAGAGATCAGCATATTGAAGCTCAATCAGCTCCTTGTGATAGAATTCGCGTACTCGTTCGTGGACAGACATGAAAATACGTTCCCTCCTCCTTCTATTCTAAAGATGGTTCCCAATTAATCGGTGGGCCAATGTATTCAAGTTTTTCACATTCCATACATGGCAATGACTTCGTCTTTCTTTTTGCCGAGGATATTGTACTTGGCCCCGACCTTCGTGAATGCCTCGATGGCTTTGTCGAGATGCTCTCGCTCATGGTCGGCTGATATTTGCACACGAATGCGGGCCTGGCCCTGCGGAACGACGGGATAGAAAAATCCGACCGCGTAAATGCCCTCTTCATAAAGATCTCGTGCAACGTCCTGAGCAAGCTTCGCATTGTAGAGCATGACAGGGACAATTGGATGTACGCCCGGTCTGATATCCAATCCGGCTTGGGTCATTTTTTCCCGAAAGTATTTCGTGTTTTCTTCAAGCTTGTTCCGTCTCTCGGTGGACTTTGAAATGAGGTCGATCACCTTGATCGATGCAGCGATGACGACGGGGGGAACAGTATTGGAGAAGAGGTACGGCCGCGCCCGCTGCCTGCACAATTCCACGATCTCTTTGCGGCCGCTGACGCATCCACCAGCAGCGCCACCGAGCGCCTTCCCTAACGTTGTTGTGATGGCGTCAATACGTCCCAACACCCCGCAATGCTCGTGCGTTCCCTTTCCGAGCTTTCCGAGGAAACCAGTCGAATGTGAATCATCCACCATGACCAACGCGTCGTATTTGTCGGCAAGGTCACAGATTTTATCAAGAGGTGCGATGTCACCATCCATCGAAAACACCCCATCGGTTATGATCATCCGGAATCGACAGCCCTGAGTCTCCTGAAGCTTCTCCTCAAGGTGCTGCATATTCATGTGTTTGTAGTTGTAGAGTTGCGCCTTGCACAGTCTCATCCCGTCCACAATTGAGGCATGGACGAGACGATCGGCAATCATCGCATCATCCTTTTCCAAGACCACTTCAAAAAGTCCAGCGTTGGCTTCCATACAGGAAGGAAACAACACTGTATCTTCAGTCTCAAGGAATTCAGACAATTTCCTTTCGAGTTCACGATGGATATCCTGTGTCCCGCAGATGAAGCGGACGGAGGACATCCCGTAGCCGTGCGAATCGAGGCCCTTATGAGCTGCTTCCACGACCTCGGGATGGCTGGACAATCCGAGATAGTTGTTCGCGCAGAAATTGAGCACTCCCTTGGCCGGCGCCCCGGCCGGGAATTCGACCATGATGCGCGCCATCTGGGGAGACAAGATTTGACGCTCTTCCTTGAATAACCCCGCTCCCCGGATGCACATCAGCTCGTTCGCATAATGCACACTAGCTTTTTCGCTGTAGGACATAGAACCTCCTTCAGAGAGGTGTGAATTCCGTTAGCAGTTTGATGATGCTCGTAACTGAATCGAACGCTTCGGGTGTCGCTTTTTCATCCGGGATCTTGATCTGAAATTTCTTCTCCAGAAACATCTTGAGTGACACCATCGAAAAGGAATCAACGATCCCACTCGAGATCAGCTTGGTGTCTTCAGTGATTTCCTGATCGGAATCTTCGTCCAAATACTCCTTCTTCACGTACTCGATGAGCACCTTCTTGATGTCTTCAGCCATAGTTCCTCCTTGGGAAAGAAGCTGTATCGGTTCATCGTTAGTCGTTTTCAAGAGTCGAGATGTCTCCTATTTCTTCACCCCACTCTTTTGCTCTCAGGAGCCGTCTCATGATCTTGCCGCTTCTGGTCTTGGGAAGCGAATCGACGAACTCAATTTCTTGCGGCATGGCCAACGGTGAGAGCCTCTTGCGGATGTAGTTCATGATTTCCATGCCGAGGTCATCACTCTTCACGTAACCGGGCTTGAGCGCAATGAAGGCTTTGACAACTTCCATGTTTATCGGATCCGGTTTCCCGACCGCAGCGGATTCTGCAACTGAAGGATGCTCCAGGAGCGCCGACTCTATTTCAAACGGGCCGACGAGATGCCCTGCTGTGTTGATGACGTCATCGTCTCGCCCAACGAACCAAAAGTACCCCTCGCTGTCAGTGCTGGCGCGATCACCGCAGATGTACCAGCCGTTCCGGAACTTCTTGTCGTATGCTTCCTGGCTGTTCCAATATGACCGGAACATCGATGGCCATCCTGGTTTCAAACCAATAAGCCCGATTGTGCCGGGCGTCTCAATCGGCTCATAGGTCTTCGGATTCAGAACAGTCGCTGTGATCCCCGGAAACGGCTTTCCCATCGAGCCAGGTTTGATTTTCATTCCGGGGTAGTTTGATATCACAATCGAACCCGTCTCGGTCTGCCAGAATGAATCATGAAATGGAAGTCCGTACGCCTTCTCCGACCAGATGACTGCTTCAGCATTCAGTGGCTCTCCGACACTGACCAGGTGCCGCAATGACGAAAGGTCATGCTTGCTGACCGGCTCAAGCCCCTCCTTCATCAACAAACGGATAGCTGTCGGAGCCGAGTACCAGACTGTTACCTTGTGCTTCTCGATGAACGCGTACCACTTGTGCGCACTGAACCCCGCGTCAAGAACGACCTGCGTTATCCCGCTCGCCCAGGCACCAATGATCCCGTACGATGTCCCCGTGACCCAACCAGGGTCTGCCGTGCACCAATAGATGTCATCAGGGCGAAGGTCAAGCACCCATCGAGCGGTTATCGCCTGAGCAATGATCGAAGAGTGAACGTGCAATGCCCCTTTCGGCTTTCCCGTCGTTCCCGAAGTATAGTGAAGGACTGAAGGGGACTCCGGCCCAACCTGAGCGATGTTGATCTCCTTCTGCCTCGGCGCGCTTTCCATAGAAAAGGCAATCTCCCCATTTTCCATCGCCCGTCCACCCGCGTCAACTACGATGACGACCGCCAACTCCGGAAGTGAAGCACGGATCCTTCTCACCTTGCCCAGGTGCTTGCGGGTCGTCAGAATCGCCCTCGTCTTTGCATCTTCCAGCCGCATCTCCAGCGCGTCCTCTCCAAACGCCGAGAACAAAGGCTGGACGATACCCCCCATCTTGAGCACGCCAAGGAACGCTATGTAAAGCTCCGGGATCCGATCCATGAACAGGCAAATGCGATCTCCAAGCTGCAACCCGCTTTCCCTCAGCATCGTTGCGAAGGAATTACTGTACATCCTCAGGTCGTCGTAGGTGTACCGCTTCACTTCACCTGTGAACCCTTCCCAAAACAGGGCTACCTTTCCCCCACCTCCCATCTCACAAATACGATCACTGCAGAAATAGCCGATATTGTATTTTCCATCTTTACCATATCCAAGTTCTTCCGCCGCCGTCTTCCAATCGAAGTCTTTGTATCTTGCCTCATAGGAGCCGATGTTACTCATAGGATCTCCTCCTCAGTGGTTGTTTCAATCAAAACGAAGGCAATGGCGTTTCTGTTTGAGTGTGAATGTGAAACGTGGATTTTCGATACCGACTTCTCCTCGGCGAGACGCCCGAGGAGGCCGGACAAGTGGGGTTTCCAATCATGCGTGATTTGGATATTGTGCCACAAACAACCGCTCTTCAGACCACACCCCAGCGCTTTCAACAGAGCTTCTTTGATCGCAAAAAGCGTAGCGTAGAATGTGTCTTGAGAGGGACCGCGGGGCGCGTTCTGGATCTCGGTGCGTGTGAATACCTGCGCTAGGAACTCGGCTCGGTGCCTCAGCTTTCTCAAGCGATCAATTTCGACGACGTCTGTTCCAATTCCTATGGCCATGATCGATCTACAAAATCAAGATATGTGCCCTTCACCCCTTCTCAGGGCTTGAGGAGCACCTTATACGCATCGCCATTACGAATCGCCTGAAAGCCTTCCTCAAACCGTTCCAGCGGCAGTTGATGCGTGACAAAACCGGTCTTCATTAGCTGCTTCGCGAGTCCTGCCTTCAACAACACTTCCATCTGGTCCCATGTCTGGAATACCCGTCGCCCGATAATTCCATGAACTGTTATGCCACTGAAGATGATATTCTTCGCGAAGTCGACTTGCATCGTGCCCGAAGGGATCCCGAGGAGAGAGAATGTGCCCCCCATCCGGATAACACGGGCAGCATCTTCATAGGCCCGGTAGCTGCCTGACATCTCGAGGGCAACATCGACGCCTGTATTGCCTGTCTCGCTTATGATCGTGTCAACGAACGCCCCGCGGTCTTCGCCGATCGTCATGTCGAAACAGTGGTCAGCTCCGTACTTCTTGGCGAGTGCGAAACGCCCTGAGACAAGCTTCTCGTGCGAGAAATCCTCGTGCGACGCATCCGTGACATAAATACGCCGGGCGCCCGCAAATTTTGCGACAGCAACCGCCATGAGCCCCTGCACGCCGCATCCCAAGACCGCAACCGATTGGTTCTTAATTGGAGCAGCCATCACCGTGTGCGTTGCATTCCCAAGGGCATCCATGAAACTGATGATCTCATAGGGGATTTCACGCTGGAAGAAGAGGCGAACGTTCTCCGCCGGGACCTTCACGTAGGAAGCCCAGGCGCCGTCGTCGTGAACACCTTTGATGATCGTATTGCGACAGACATGGTATTCGCCCTGAAGACATTGGTAGCACGTCCCGCACGTCACGTGCATCTCAGCGCTGCTGAAGAATTGTTTTTCGGCGAACTTCAAAAACGTCTTCTCCGACGCGAACGACCGTGCCGTTTTCCTTCGCAGGAGCTTCGCAAGATCCGCATTTGTTTTTGCCTTCCGGAACATGAGCCGCGCAAGGTGGTTACGCGCAAGTTTCCCCGCATCGACGATTCTGCCACTGAACTCATGCCCCACCGTGACAGGGTCGGTTTTCGCCCTGCTCATCTGCACTCGCCACGACTCCTTGGAATTGTAGATGCCGACGTCTGTGCCGCATATTGCGCCCGCCTGAACCTGGATAATCACGTCGTTGGAGTGCTCAATGGTCGGTTCGGGTTTGTCAATAATCTGGAGACCGACAGGCCATTCCTGACCTTCTTTTGGCTTAGGTTTTACGATCGCTTTCATTGTCGTAGTCTGTCCCTTCAATATATTCGATGGCCCCTCGTCCTCCGAGGGGCAAGCCGCATCACTTCTTCGTTGATTTCCAATCTGCGTAGTTCTTTCTGATATCGTCCAGCACTTCACGGTCGATCTGATCATCATCGCGAACGCGGATATCGTAGTTCTCCCAGCCCATGAAGTCCTGGAGAGCCTTTTTTGTTTTTGCATCGAAGGACCCATCGACGGGTCCGTCGTAGAACAAGAAGCCTTTGTACGCCTTGTTGCTCAGAATGGTCTGGAGCTCTTTGCACATGGCCGCGTCAATTTTGATGAGATTCTTCGGATCAGTGCGGAAGTAATACAGCTTGTGGAGCTTGTAGAGGCGCTCGAGTTCCAGCAGCGGGCGCGCATGGTCATAGATGCTGATGTCGATGAGATCATCCGTTGTCCCGTCATACCCTGCCCCTTTGCGCTTCACGAGCAATGCAGCTGACTCCTCTCCCCTACGATCTCCACCAGCCTTGCCTCCCGCGACAATCGCGGCAACGAGCTTGTCGCCCAACGATCCATTCGTTTGCTGGAAGGTCTTCGCCAGAGCTTCGACGGTCTCCTTGCCAACAAGCGTGTTCCCCTGGGCTGCAAACCCTTTTCCCGTTATCACGGTCCCCTTTCCACCACTGTTCGCACCTGTGATGCCTCCTGCCCAATCGAAGCACTCTCTGCCGGTCCAGCTCGCGGAATTCCCCCTGGCATCGATAATTCCCACCTGACGGACATCGCGGTTTGAATCATTCGCAATGAGAATCCTCAGAGCCTCTTCCGCAGTTGCGCCATTCCGAAGAAGCGAGAGCCCCTTAGGTCCGTACGAGACGTTGATAAATGACTGTGTTGCGATGGCGCCGACTCCCGCCTCAGCCCACGGAACGATTGGCCGGACATTCGGGAACTTAGACTGGACAGCCACTCCAACGTCACCCGTCGTGAGATCGATTCCAACGATGGAAAATGTTGAAGCGAAAGGATCAGAGGAGGTCTGGGCCTGTCGAAGACTGCGATTTATAGGAGCAGAAATCACAAGAAATAGCGTAAAGGCAGCAATCCCGACAAAGGCTGATGCGAGCCGTTTCATGGCAGTCCTCCTCGGTGATACGTCGATGGGAAAGAATAAAGCGGTTCTGTTTTGTTGCTGAACGACTTTTAGTCGGTTCAAAACGACGTGTGAATATAGAGAGAAATACGGTGGAAGGAAAGTACTTTGAGGTGCAGTTCCCTACGGAGATTTCTTCAATCTGATCGCGAATGCCCCGTCCATCGCATGGCGGTGGGGGAATGTCTCTACATACCCTTCAGGTGTGACAATTTTGGGGTTTGTGAACAGGCTCGCGTTTTCAATGGCAAATTCAGCGTGCTCGGCCAGGAAATTCGTTATAAGGCTGTAGTTTTCTTCTGGTTCAGTTGTGCAAGTACTGTAAACGAGAACTCCCCCGGGTTTGACATGCCTTGCAGCATTCTCAAGAATAGCTTTTTGTATCTGAACGAGCCTGAGAAGGTCCTCAGGTTCACGTTTCCATTTGGCATCGGGCTTCTTTGAAAGAACGCCCAGGCCTGAACAGGGAGCATCGACGAGAACCTTTTCTGCAGGCGCGGTCTGAATTGTGGATGCGTCGGCAGCTATGAAGTGTGCATTCGCAATCCCGAGCCTCTGGCAAGCACTTTTCACGAGATTGAGCCTGGTCTCATATCTGTCAACCGCGACAATCTCGCCGACATTCTTCATGAGTTCGCCGATGAAGGTCGCTTTCCCTCCCGGGGCTGCGCACATATCGATGACGCGATCACCCGGTTTGGGATCGAGGAGTTGCACGGCGATACCCGCACTCTCGTCCTGAACAACAAAGAACCCCTGGCGGAACATCTCCGAGCTCCCTATCCCTGCCATATGCTTCACGCGGACGAAGAAGTCGAGATATTCTGACTTGGAGAACTGGATCTGGTGCTGCTCCAGCTGGTTGAGGAAGTAGTTGAAATCGATCTTCAGGCGATTGACGCGAAGAGTCAGATCCGGGCGCTCGTTATTCGCTGCGAGGAGTTTTTTCGTTTCGTCGTAGCCGTACCGGTCGACCCACCGCTTCACCATCCAATTCGGATGCGACTCAATCACGGCGAGGTGTTGTATTCGGTCCTCGTTGGGGTCAGGATAGCGGATATTCTCGAGGTTCCGGACGATATTCCGCAATACCCCGTTGACCAGATCAGCGACTTTTTGGCCTCTCAGTCTTTTGATGAACTCCACGGACTCATTGACTGCTGCAGAATGCGGCACCTTATCAAGAAAGAGTATCTGATAGAGGGCAACCCGCAGGGCGTTCTTGATGTTCGTTTCGGCCTTCGTGAAATTCCCATGGAAAAACCCTGTCAGGACCCAGTCCACCTTCATTTGCCAGCGAACAACGCCTGTCACAATCTCATTCATCAGCCCTTTGTCCAGCTCATTCATATCCGAATTACGCATTTCGGTATCGAGGAGCCGGTCGAGGTACGAATCAGAACGTTCCACGCGGTTGAGGATCTTCACAGCCGTTCCACGCGGTCCGCGGTACAGGTTTGTCGTATCGGAATCAAAACTCATTTGAAGAGGATCTTGCATCGTTGTTCAGAGGCCTCTGGGTACTTTCCATTCGATAAAAAGAAAAATGCGGAATGCATCTGCCGATTGCATTCCGCATACTCAGTGTCGAAGACCTGATGAAGCTTACGCCGGCGGCGCTGCTTCTGCCGGCGCGACGGCCTCAGTCTTCTTTTTCCCGTATTTCTTGTTGAACCTTTCCACACGACCAGCGGAGTCAACCAGCTTCTGCTTTCCGGTGAAGAACGGATGGCAGGCTGAACAAATTTCAATATGCTGGTCGCCAGCTGTCGAGCGCGTCTCAAACGTGTTGCCACAAACGCAGGTTATAATTGCTTTCTTATAATCAGGGTGTATTCCGGGCTTCATTGAACTCTCCAAGTTTGCTTTCTCGATTGTTTAGTAAGGTACCCATTTTTGGCCAAACTTGCAACGGCAATTTTCCCCTTTGGCCCATTCACGCTCTTGTCCCATCACCATTGAATCCTTGAAATTTTGTTCCGAAATGGGTAGATTAAGGGGGATGAAACGAATCACCGGATGGGTTCTTCTCCTTTGTCTCGTCAGTGCGATGGCGTTCGCACAAGACAGAGGGACTTTCAGTTTCCTGCGCAACGAGGTCGGGGCGAGAGCAGCCGGATTGAACGGCAGTTTTGTCTCAATGACCAACGACCCAAACCTCATTTTCTACAATCCTGGCGCCCTCCCCACACTAACACAACCACGCGCTTCCGCCGGCTTCCTGAAACAACTCCTTGATGTGAACGGAGGGTATCTCTCCTTTGCAAGGTCCGTCGATGGAATTGGGACGGTGGGCGGAGGAATCATCTACGTCGACTACGGCTCATTCAATGAGACTGATGAGTCGATGAACATTCTGGGAACATTCGGGGCTCGTGACATCGCTCTTGTGATGGGTGTCGGTCGCCCGATTGATGAGTTTACCAGTGTTGGCGTCAACCTGAAGCTCATCTACTCCTCCATTGCCGAGTTCACATCATCCGGACTTGCCATCGACGCAGGCATTCTGTACCAGATTCCTTCAGAGAACATCACGCTCGGAGCCAGCGTGCTCACACTGGGGACCCAGCTGAAATCCTACGACGGCACGAAAGAGTCTCTTCCTCTCGACGTAAAAATCGGCATCACCAAGCGCCCGGAGCATCTTCCGGTTCTCTTGAATTTCGATTTCCACCGCCTCACCGACAAGCAGGACAAAGCGCTGGATCATCTCAGCTCTTTTTCCTTTGGCGCTGAATTCCTCATGAGCGAGTCGGTGAGATTCCGGGTCGGCTATAACAACCAGCAGAGGAAAGATTTGAAGCTGGGAACGAGCCCTGGACTTGCGGGGATGTCACTTGGCGGAGGGATACTGCTTGGTGAGTATGTGATCGACTACGCTTTCAACTCCTACGGCAAGATCGGTGGTTTACACCGGATCTCTGTCGGCATGGGCCTCTAGAATACACTCCGACCCCCTACCCTTCACTGAGCCATCTTTTCGAGTATTGTGTCACTCAGGTAGAAGAGTATCATGCCTGCAAACACGACCAGCGGAGGTATGCGATCCTTTGATTTGTTGATCTCCGGGATAAGGTCGCTTGCTCCCACGTAGACTGCTACGCCTGCCGAGAATGCGAAACCCGCCCCTACGGCTTCTGCCCCAATATTCCGAAACACAAACAACGTACAGACCCCAAGCATCGTCGCCGCTGCCAACCCGACAGTCGACATCATCACTGCTTTTCGCGAGTAGCCCGCCGCGACGACAATCGATCCTATCGTAAGGCCTTCCGGGAATTTGTGGAGGAGAACCGCGAGGAAAATGAGAACGCCCAGCATGAAGTCAAACTGCATGCCAATGGAGATCGTGAATCCGTCAAAGAAAGCGTGGACAAACAAGCCGGAAAACGCCGACAAGCTGGCAACCTTCGAGACCATCACGTGGCTGTGTGTTTCCTCGCCAAAATGGAGATGGCCGACGATCGTGTGCTCGAAGAAATGAAGCGTCGCGAATCCAAGCACGCAATAGAGCATGGCCTTGTCGCCGATGGCATGGATGCTCGCCGGAACCAGTTTCAGGAAGACCAGGGCAAGAATGAAGCCGGCGCCGAGTGCGAGCAATGTTTCCTGCACCCGTCGCGGCCACGACTTCTTCAAATAGATGATGCTGCCCCCCAGAACCTCTGCGAGTGCCGCTGCGAGTCCGAAGAGAAATGTCCGAATGATCATTGAGCCCTCGAATAGGCCTTATCCATGAACCGGCGCGCTTCTTTATACGTGTTCTCATACTCTTTCATGTTCAGCACCTTCTGATACTGGGCGAGTGCAGACCCTCGTTTCTTCTGCACGTCGTAGATCATGCCGACCGTTAGGTTTGCCATCGACATGAATCCGGACGATCCGTTCTTGTCCAACTTCCGTGAGATCTCATCGCAACGATAGAGATTCTTCAGCGCGTCATCGTAACGACTCGCCAGAAAATAGTGACGGCCGATGTAATAATAGGCTTCCCGCGCATCGTAGTCATCATACCCTTCCTGATGGTTTCGATAGCGGTCTTCAACTTCGTTGAAAATCTGAAATGCTTCTGCCCAGTACCCGAGACTCACGTAACAACGTCCGTACATCCTGTGGAAAAGCGGATTCCTGGGATACTTGCTGTGAAGCTCACGCGCGAGTTGAAGAGCTCTCACAAATTGTTTTTCATAGGTGAAGTAGGTCTGCAGCAGGAAGTACATTGCTTCGACCTTGGCATACCGGCCTTTCGTGGCAGCAAGCTCGAGCTGCTCCAGTCCCTTTTTCTTGTCGCCCCCAGGCAGGAACAACATCAGCGGCTTCACCACGGGATACTGGCTCGGCACAACATCAGCGTAGTAGTTGTAGATGCCCATGCCAAGGAGAACGTCGTAGTTTGTCGGTTCAAGCTTGTAGGCCTTTCGCATCGCCGGCAGAGCGACGAGGCCGTCATTCGCTGCCAGCAACCATGCCCCCCTGTTCGCCCGCAACCTCCCCTTAAACCCGACAGCGCCTCCCTTGAAAAACAGCGCCGTGACATCGTTCTCGTTCTTCTCGAGGCGCTTGTCACACATCTCTACAACTCTATCCAGCATTGCGATGAACGATTTGTCGCGGGACTCGTCATCGAAGTCGCTGAGGATGCGCCACCATTCTGTCATCGCCTGGAAGAAGTAGCCGGCCGGATGGTCGGGCATGAGGTGTATCACCTCTGTGAACTCCTTGTCCGCCTTCCCGAACTCGATGTTGTAAATATAGTCGATGCCGCGCTGAACCCGCGCATCGACAGCGGGATCTTCGATCCACTGGCTCTTAGCCGGAGACGTGACGAGGAAGAGCAGAAGAGATACAAAGTACCACTCTGCTCGCAGTACTATCGCTCTATGGTGACTGGGGTACCTGTGAGGAAACAAGTTACATCAACCTCTCGGCAATATATGAACGCAGGTTACTGGCAGCGATGCGGTCCTGTTTCATGGAATCACGCTCGCGAACGGTGACAGTCTGATCCTGAAGGCTCTGAGAATCGACCGTGATGCAGAAGGGCGTTCCCGCCTCATCCTGCCTCCGGTAGCGCCGCCCCACGGCGCCGCTGTCGTCATAGAAGACACGGAAGTGCTGTCGGAGATCGGTCTCGATCTTAACGGCCATCTCCGGCATACCATCCCGGTTCACGAGGGGGAAAATCGCCACCTTCGTCGGAGCAAGTTTTGGATGCAGTTTAAGTACAGTCCGCGTCTCCATGGCACCCTCGGCTGATGGGGCCTCCTCTTCGTTATAGGCATCTACAAGAAAGGCCATGAACGACCGGCTGGCCCCGGCAGAGGTCTCGATAACGAATGGCGTAAATTTCTCTTTCGTGGTTTCATCAAAATACTTCATGCTCTTGCCTGAGAATTGCTCATGCCTCGAGAGATCGAAATCCGTGCGATTATGCACCCCTTCAATTTCTCCCCAGCCGAATGGGAACAGGTATTCTATGTCATACGCATCCTTCGCGTAGTGCGCCAGCTTGTCTTTCGGGTGCTGGTGCCACTGGAGCTTTTCCTGTTTCATGCCGAGACTGATGAACCACTTCATCCTCTCGGCTCGCCAGTACGCAAACTGCTCGTCGTCCGTGCCCGGCTTGACAAAGAACTGCATTTCCATCTGCTCAAACTCACGCGTTCGGAACAGGAAGTTCTTCGTGTTGATTTCGTTCCTGAATGCCTTCCCGATTTGTGCGATACCAAATGGAAGCTTCAACCGGCTGGCCGACTGGACATTCAGGAAGTTCACAAAAATCCCCTGTGCAGTTTCCGGACGCAGATAGACAACAGCCGATGAGTCTTCTACGGGTCCGACAAACGTTTTGAACATCAGGTTAAACTTCCGGGCTTCAGTGAATGTGCCTTTGTTCCCGCAGTTTGGACAGGAGAGAACTACAACCATCTTGGCAGCGTCCGCGTCGGTTGCCACACGCTTCGCGAACTCCTCTATCACCACTTCGTCTTTCAACTGTCCTTCGAACTTCCCGGGCTCGATCTCGCGAAGAGCCTCTTTTTTCCGTTTCACGGACATGTCTTCAAAGAGGACATCGAGACGATATCGGGCCTTGCAGCTCTTGCAGTCTACCATCGGGTCAGTGAAATTCTCAACGTGGCCTGATGCTTCCCACACCCGCGGGTGCATCAGGATGCTGGCATCCACACCTTCAATGTTGTCCCGGTAGGTCATGCTCTTCCACCATTGCTGCTTGAGGTTGTTGAGCATTTCCACACCAAGCGGGCCGTAATCCCAACACCCGTTGAGACCTCCGTAGATTTCACTGGACTGGAACACGAATCCTCTCCGCTTTGCCAGAGAGACAATTTTCTCCATCAGTTTCGATTGGTCGTTTGATGTGCTTTTGTTCTGACTCATTGTCGTTCGGTTTTGAGTTTAGAGATTTGAGTTTTGAGTTTCAAGTTTGAGGTTTCAAGTTCAAAGTTCAGGAGTTCAGAGCGTGCGTCCTTCGCCTCACATCGCACCCGCCACTCCACTACTCCATTACTCATCTACTTTAATACTCCACTACTTATTCTTAAACACCGGTTTCCTTTTCTCCAGGAACGCAGTGGTCCCTTCCTTGAAATCCTCCGTTGCGCAGCATCGGCCGAAGAGATCCGCTTCAAGAGCCTGACCGGCTGAGAGCGGAAGTTCATGTGTGGCATTCACGGCCTGCAACGCGAACTTGATTGCAATCTGCCCTTTGCCGACGATCTTCAACGCCAGTGCTTCAGCGGTCTTCAGGAGCTCCGGCAAAGGGACAACTTTGTTGACGAGCCCGACACGAAGAGCCTCCTGAGCGTCGATCTGATCACCACCAAGAATCATCTCAAGAGCTCTTCCTTTTCCAACGAGACGGGCAAGACGCTGGGTTCCCCCGTAGCCCGGAATGATCCCCAGATTGACCTCAGGCTGGCCAAACTTCGCATTCTCGGAAGCTATGCGGATATGACAAGCAAGGGCGAGCTCAGTCCCGCCGCCGAGCGCATAGCCGTTTACCGCGGCAATGACAGGTTTTCCGAGATTCTCGATTGTGTTGAGTACAGCTTGTCCCCCTTCTGAGAAGGACGTCCCCGACTGCTCATCGAGCAGTGTCAACTCTTTGATGTCCGTTCCCGCTACGAAGCCCTTTTCACCAGCGCCGGTGAGAATAACCACATCGACTTCGGAGTCATCCCTGATGCCTTCAAATGCAGCCTTCAATTCAGCCTTGGCCTGTGCGTTGAGGGCATTGAGCTTGTCCGGACGATTGATTGTGATGAACGCTATCCTGTTCCTCTTCTCTACCAATATTGTTTGATACCCCATCGCGTCTCCTCGCATTCGAGCTGTGACTACCTGGCGCCGTTCGGGCGCAATCCTGTAATCTTCGCTTCCGTCCGCTCTCTTTTCTCGAAGAGAGAGACCTTCCCTCTGCCGTAGGCTTCCACGAGATCGACAACGGTATCGAAATCGCGGCCGACATCTCCCGGCGTATGAGCATCGGAACCAATTGTGAGCGGAATCTTCAAATCCCGGGCGATCGACAGAATCCGCTCGCTTGGATACACCTCTTTCTCGGGTTTGCGCATCCCCGACGTGTTGATCTCAATGCACATGTCCGCATTTTTAATCTGCATCAATGCTTCCACGAGCAACTCGTCAACCCGTTTGCTTCTAAACACCCCAGATTTCTTGACGATGTCGCAGTGGGAGATGATATCGAACATGCCCGACTTCGCCGAGTCCGCAATCGCCAGATAGTAGCCTTCGTACAGTGATTCGAGTTCATCCCGTCCGTACTCAGGACCGAACAGAGGCTTTTCCTGACCCCGTGGACCGACGAAATGAACCGACCCTAATACGAAATCAAAATCGTTTTCGGCGATGAACCTCTGGTTCCAGTCGGTAGCCCAGTCGAGATGATCGATCTCGATTGCACGTTTGATCCGTATCTTCTTACTGTACTTTTCGACCAACTCCGAGACAGCAGGCGCGTAATCAGAATAGAACTCCTCCACCGTCATCCGATGGCGGGGATCGTAGTTATCCGGGAGCGGGGCGTGATCCGAACAAGCGATTTCATCTAACCCGAGCCCAATTGCCGCCTGTATGTACTCTTCGAGATCTCCTTGTGCGTGCCTGCAGAGCCGGTTATGCGTGTGATAATCTACGATCATTCAGTTTTCGTCAGATCCTTTTCTCTTGAGCCTGCCCGGATTGCAGACCGGGCGCGTATGTTGAAGAAAATAATACGAAATTTTTTCCTCTTATGGAACTGAGAAGAATCACGAGCGTGATGCGCCATTCGAAGAATGATGGAGTGCTTCGGGCGAATGCCTCAAGCTCAAGGCAGAATCAAAGCGCCTCAGCGGCTCGTGACCTAGTGGACTTGAAGGAATGCAGCAGAGAGGTATCCGACAACGGCGCTTTTGTCGCCGGTAATGTCGCCGGAGTTGCAGTAGAAGAGAGCCCGGGATTGGTTAGCTCCAAGAAGCTTGGCGGCGTGCATTACCGACACAACCGGACCTCCGCCGCAAGCTTCAACCCGTTCAGTGTCGAGCTGTGCCATAAGAGCCAGTTCGTCAAACGCCTCGACCTGGTCTATCACCCGGCGATCGAGACTGACGGCATCATCATAGGGATGGTAATGGGAAAGGTCGCTGCTTGCGAGGAGGAGGACATTTTTTCCCTCGGTCGCTTCTGCGATGGCATTTCCGAGCGAGAGGCATGTCTCCCTCGTTTGGTTGCCGATGATCATCGGCACTATTGAGAAAGCTCCCAGGACTCTCTGCAAGAATGGGAGCTGAACCTCAAGACAGTGCTCTCCGCGATGTCCGACTTCCGAGAGCTCTATCAGAGGTGAATGGCTGGCCAACGCATCGCGAATCTCGCCGTGAATGGGGACGTCACCAAGAGGTGTTCGATACGCATCGCCTGAGTAGAGCGAGACACCGTCAAAGAACTCCCTGTGGCTTGGGCCAACCATGACTACCGCATCGTACTGCAACCCACGCAAAGCCTTGTACCCGACAGCTGCGGCCAACCCTGAATATACGTATCCGGCGTGCGGTGAAACCAGGCCGCGAATTGTTCCAGGAAGGTCAACCTCGTCGGCCTGACGAAGGAGCAGGTCAACGTGGTCGCGTAGGCGTGCGGTATCTCCGTCATAGAAGGATCCGGCGACCGCGGGTTTTCGAACTCGGGACATTGGTTCCTCTTATCAGTGGGCCTTTTTGAACATCTCAGCCTCTGAGAACACGTCCGACGTAAAGCTATAGATGGTGACCCCTTTCTTTTTCCAGGCGTCCGCTGGCAATCCCGCCTTGCGGCACGTTTGGGAGAGAAATTGTTCCCTTCCCCACCCATATTCGGTTGCGACTTGTGGAAGCAGAAGGCCGCGCGTGTATCCTCCATCAATGACAAGACCATGCTTTCCCACTTCAATCTCATCCACGCTCGAGATTTTTTGAATTGGGGAAAGCACCGAGATCTCTATTTCCACATTTTCGAATTCTTCAGCGGAAAGGGGGAGAAACCTGGGATCTTCGAACGCAGCTTTGACAGCTGCTTCTTCGATGGTTTCGCACAGAGGGAACCGGGCTTCGATGTACCCGATGCAACCGCGCAACTCGCCGTGAAGATGGAGGGTCACGAACGCTCCGCAATGCTCCTTCAAGGAAGCTGAACTTTGAACCCTGTGTTCAACCGGCCGATCACTCAGCGCAGATGCAATTGACACCCTCGCGATTCTCAGAAGCTCTTTTTTGTCAGCGACGCTCAGTTGCATGAGTCACACTCGAATCCTATGGCACAAGGTAACGATGCGCAGCAAAACATTCAAGCAACCGAAACGTCAAGCGAAGAAAGGAGCATTTTCTTGCATCTGGAGCCGTCGTTTCTTACATTCGCATCAGAAAGAAATCGGACCGACTATGTCTTTGATGGTGAGCATCTCAGGGATCCGTGGCATCGTGGGAAGCAGTCTCACGCCGGAGACCGTTGTGAAGTACGCGACGGCATTCGCTGAATACTGCAATCGGGGCACCATTGTCATCGGCCGGGACGGGAGAATCAGCGGCAAGAGCATTGCACATATCGTCTCCTCCACCCTTTCACAGATGGGCTGCGATGTGATCGCCATCGGCGTCTGTCCTACTCCAACCGTTGCGCTCGGAGTGGAAATCAACAAGGCAGCCGGCGGAATATCAATCACGGCAAGTCACAATCCAATGCAATGGAACGGCCTGAAATTCCTTGCATCTACGGGATTGTTTCTTGACGCAGACGAGAACCGTGCATTCTGGGCAATAGCCGCCCAAGAACGGAGGAGCTATCTTCCCTGGGACAAGCACGGAAACCATTTTTCCGATCCCGGACTCATCGACAAACACATTGAAAACGTCCTCTCCCTCTCCTACATCGACGTTGAGACGGTGCGGAGGCGCAAGTTCAAGGTGGTTGTTGATTGCGTTAACGCTGCGGGGGGCATTATTATCCCGAAGCTCCTCCGGGAATTCGGTTGTGATGTAGTGGAGATGAACTGCGAGATCTCCGGCGTTTTCTCACACATGCCGGAGCCGGTACCGGAGAACCTCACTGATCTTTCGGGTCGAGTCCGTAAGGAACACGCAGACCTCGGAATTGCGGTAGACCCCGACGTCGATCGGTTGGTCCTCATCGACGAAAAAGGGGAACCGATCGGTGAAGAATATACGATCGCCAGCGTTGTCAAGTTCGTCCTTGCCAAAGAGGCTTCCTCTAAATCGACAAGCTCTGCGCCCGGTGCCGGCAGTCGCCAATCCGGCAAGCCTCGTGTCGTCGTGAACCTGTCGACCACCCGTGCCATCGATGACATCTGTGACAAATACGGAGCAGAGCTGACGCGAACTCCCGTGGGTGAAATCAACGTGGCAAAGAAAATGAAAGAGGTCAACGCCCTTGTCGGTGGCGAAGGAAGCGGAGGCGTCATCCTTCCGGCCTCGCACATTGGAAGAGATGCGCCAGTTGGTATCGGGTTGACGTTACAGAACCTCGCTGAGTTTGGGGGTACCGTCTCCGAGCTGAAGCAAAGCCTTCCTCAATATTCCATCACGAAAGGGAAAGTGGATCTCGGCTCACTCAATCCCGATGCCGTTCTGAGAAGGCTTCAAGACAAATACAGCTCTAAGGGGAAGGTCAACACGTCCGACGGCCTCAAGCTCGACTTCCCCGATAGCTGGGTCCATCTCCGCAAGTCAAATACGGAACCCATCATACGCATTATCGCTGAAGCACCTGAGAAGAAGAAAGCAGATGAGCTCGTTTCGGCGTTCATCGAAGAAATTCAAAACGGCTGAAATTCGCCCCCCCACATTACTTATCATTCATTACTGCCTCCCCGCAAGCCTTTAGAACTGTTTGCGCGCCTCATCCATGTTCAAAGTCAGCGATCTCCTGCAACTCTCCTTCGTACCAAGGATTGGCCCTCACAAAATGCGGATGCTCGTTTCCCACTTCGGAGACCCGGCCGCAGTCCTGAGAGCAACACCGCGCGAACTGGTTCGGGTCCCCGGCATTGAGCGAAAGCTCGCATCGAATATCGTGCATCACAAGGGGGGCGAGAAGTTCGCCAACGAACAACTGCGGCGCCTCAATAGGATAGGAGGCCGTATTCTGACAATCTGGGATCCGGAGTATCCCGATCTTCTGAAGAAGACATACGATCCCCCCGCGCTGCTCTATATGCTCGGGCATTTCACATCCAACGACAAGAACGCGATTGCGGTCGTTGGCACACGACGCCCTTCGCTGTACGGCCAGATGGTCGCAGAATCGTTTTCGCGCACGCTCGCAGAACTGGGGCTCACCGTCGTCAGTGGACTTGCCAGGGGAATCGATACTGCAGCTCACTCCGTGACCTTGCAGACTGGAGGCCGCACCATCGCCGTCATCGGGTCCGGACTCGATGTCCCCTATCCGCCAGAAAACAGGAAACTCCTTGACTCCATCGCTCAGCAGGGAGCTGTGGTCTCAGAATTCCCGATGGGAGCAAAACCGGATGCAACCAATTTCCCGCGTCGCAACCGAATCATCAGTGGCATGTCGCTCGGCACAGTCATCGTCGAATCGGGCGAAGACGGAGGGGCGATGATCACAGCGTCAACAGCGCTCGATCAGAACAGAGAGGTATTTGCCGTACCGGGAAACATCACAGAAAAGCGAAGTTACGGGCCGAACAAATTGGTAAGGGAAGGAAGGGCAAAGCTCGTGCAGCGGGTGGAGGACATTCTGGAGGAACTGGGACCTCAGATGAGACATCTCCTGAGAAATGAGCGGGCAAGCGAGCCGATCGTGGAACTTACATTGTTCGAAAAGAACATTCTCAACGTGTTGACGGATCAACCTCTTCAAATCGACACTATCGCCGAGATGGCAGAGACTTCAACGGCCGACGCTCTCGTCAATCTCCTCTCTCTCGAATTCAAGAACCTTGTGAGGCAGTTGCCTGGAAAGATGTTCATCCGGCTCTAATCGAATGCTGAACATTGGGGACAAAAAGGCAACACGTCAGGGTGAGCGCCTGCCCGCCCAATTGGCTCTAGGAGGCAGGCGGGAAGTCGAACCCTGTCGTCTGCCTCAGATGAGACGTTTCGTCCCTCGACTCCGCTCGGGACCGCTCAACGTGACGCAGCTGTTTTCCGCAACCGGCCACCGTGGAAACACTGCGGTATTGGTTCGGCCTAGCGTGACCACCAGTATGTAAACTTTACCATGAAGATGTTGTCCGGGTGCGCAGTCCAGAGCCGGCTAAAGGAATGATCAAGTTGAAAATCTCCCAGGTTTTCATTATCTGATCTGCTTTGCGTCCAGACCAGGTACAAAGCAGAGCCGGGGCGATATTCCCACCTGAGGACTGCGTTCCCACGAAGTGATTTGAAATTGAAGTCGGGATTGCTGAAAGAATACGGCTGCGAAGGTCCTGCACCATCCGCATCGACTTCATACCCCGAGACCGCTCCGGTCGCGTCAGTTTGAGATATGATCGTAGATCCATTTCTCCCGAAGTATCCGAAATCGAACGTCCGAGGCTGGCTGAGTTGTTTGAGATCCCAGTATGCTCCGGAGGAGATGAGCGGTTGCATGAATACCTGTAGACTCAACTCAGGCGAAAACGTCCAATTCAGCCGAATGTTCGCCGAAATTGTTTTCTGTTCCATATCTGCGAAGACGTAGCGGCTGCCATATGTAGCAATCGCTGTCGGATCGACATACGACCCCACCCATTGCGCCTGTTCGGAATTACGGTTAAAACTCGGGCCAATCGTGAAGTCTATGTTGGGGGCAGGTTTATATTCAATATCAATTTCACTCTGAAACTGGTGTCCGCCTCCGCCGATGTAGCTGGACCCGAATGCGCTCACCACGATCGACTTGCGGGTGTCGGACGAGAAATTGTAATCCACTTCCCAGCCCAATGGATCTAACATCGCCGGCCCTCCACGGGTGCTGCGCGTGTCTATGGAATATGGATTGTAGGCGTAGCTTACTCCAACCTGATAGAAACTCGGTAACTCGATGTAAACTCTCCCCCAGTAACCTTGCCACACCTTGTTCCCGCCGAAATCATTGCTCCCGAACAGAGAGAAATTGAGACTGAGATTATTATAGTACTCAGTTCTGTCTGTCCATTTGTATCCAACCATCGAGTGATAGTTGATGATATCGGTCCTCCAAATGAAACCCAGATCATCAAGATCGAACCCAGGGCTGATCACGCCTACGGCCGAGTTCAACTGCCACGCCCCCTTTTGTTTGTTGATGGTCCACCGCCCCGCATATCCGCTCAGGCTTGTCGCTGTGGTGTCAAGACTCACCTGGCTCAGTCCCGGACGCTGGTAATAGTGGCGGGAGCTCTCCTGGAGCGCTGTAATCCGCGCTTCCGTTCCATGAATATCCGAAAACGCACCCCAACCCGTCACCACGTACGTCTTGTCCGAATCGAGAAACTGCCAGCCATCCACTCCCATCGCAAGCGCATTACTATTAATGTCAGATTCCAATCTGCTATCTGAAAAGAATCTGTTTGTGTAGGTCGTGATGAGCCCGATTCCCTGTTTGCCGTCGTTGAAATCTTTCTGGATCCTGCCAACACCGTAGTATGTTAACGGCTCGATCTCGACACTCCGTTTCACGCCGCTGACTTGAATCTCAGCATCTTCGCGCGCCGTGACGGCATGGATCATCCCCACATTCCAGTCTTCGCCAACTTTGCCCGTCAGTTTTCCCGCACCAAGTATATGCGTTCCGAGCGGCATATCGACATAATCGTAGGCGGGAAGGCTTCCCTGGGGAGAGCGACCAATCCTCCTGCTGTAGAAGAAGAAGGGATCCCCCCAGTTAAAGCCCCAGAAGTTGTTCGATCCTCCCTGGCCAAATTGGAATACGTTTGCTCCCTCGATGAAGAACGGGCGCTTCTCAGCATAGAATGTCTCAACATCGCTAAGATTGACAACCGCGGGATCCACCTCCACCTGACCGAAATCCGGGTTGATGGTTCCGTTCAGCGTCAAATCCGATCCGAGAGCCACTTTCAGGTCGAGACCTAGCCCCGGGGAATACTTGGAGCCATTGTTAAAAGGATCGCCGGAAGTGTGCTGGGTGAATTCTGCGCGGGATGTCACGTACGGCAAGACCTCCAGGTCTTGTGTCGGCTCGATGTTCTCTATCCCTTCGACATCGATGAACCTCGAGACAAAACCGCTTCCCTTTTGAGGCGTGTAGACAACGAAATCCGTTTCGTTCGCACGACCCACCATTCTGCTGAAATTGACAGCCCAGACATATTTCTCAGCGTGATGAAACCGCAGCTGGGAAAATGGGATGCGCATTTCTGCTGTCCAGCCGCGGCTATCGATGTGTGTCCGTCCCTCCCACACCCCATCCCAGGAATTATCATTCCACTCGTCGTTGTACAGCGTGCCATCCCGCAACGTGCCCGCGGCGCTCAACGCAAAAAAGAACCCGCTACGCCGATCATGGTAGGGGTCAATGTCGAATGTAAACCAGTCGGCAGTGACGTCCGCGTCGCGACGGCCAAGGATCTGGATGATAGAATCCGGGGCAGAATCGTACATGCGTGCCGCGACATAGAGCGCTTCGTCGTCATACGCCAACCATACTTCGGTTCTTTGTGAAGGCGCGGCCGCTTCGTTTGGCAGTTTCTGCGTGAACGTCGTCAAACCCGGGCGTTGCCAGACTTGTTCAGACAGGCTCCCGTCGATTGTCATCGACTCCCCAACCCGTTCTGCTGAGATCTTGAGGGGCGATGTCGAATTCTGAGAGTGCAGGTAGGCGATGCAGCCCAGCATACACAGTACTACCTGAGTCCAGCGAATGCCCATGTGAAGCCCTCCTCGAAGCGTTCCCTTTTGTGTCAGACTCTAGTAAGACTTGTATGAGATGAAAAAGGTTGCATGGTGGGATGAAAACAAGGGGGACTGCTCGAAATCACCATCGATTTTCTGAGAGACCCAAGATTAGTACAACCTTGGCGATTTGAGGATGATTCTAGTGGCCGAAATAAGATTTCGGCCTACAAAATCAGTTCCGGACGATCGCAATCAGCGCATCGAGTGCCCGCGGATCGTCTGACTGTCCAAGGCACTGGATCGCCTGTTTTCGAATACGCTGATTAGGGTGAGTCTTGGCTATCTTTATCAATCGATCCACTCCCTCTGGAGTGCGGATTTGCGCCAGAGCGTAGAGTGCCTGTCGTTGAACTTCGTTCACTTCGTCATCATCAATGATGGATTCGAGTGTCATCACGGCTTTTTGCGACGCCTTTTGCCCCAGCCAGAATGCAGCCTTGGCGCGAACTCTGGGATCTCTGGGTTTGCGTGCAAGAGTTATCAGTGCTTCAGTCGATTCATCCGAGGAAAGCTGGCTAATCGCAAAAACCGCCTGCTCCTTCACCTTTGTGGAGCGATCATCCTGCGCTGCGTCCACGAGCACAGGCAGACTCTCCGAACGATTCTGTTGGCCAAGCCAGAAGGCAGCCTGGGACCGGATATTGTCCGCCTCTTCACTCTTAAGGACACCGACAAGAAATGGAAAAGCTTCTTTTGAATCCTGATGGATGCCGATCGCCATTACGAGATCCTTTTTCAATTCACTCGATGACTGTCGCACGTACAGAGCCTTCAGCAAACTGACGCTCTGATCGTCGTCAGCTCCGCCCAGCCAGACCAACGGCTTGTTCCTGAGATCGACATACAATTCCATGTTCGAAACTTCGATCTTCTTCATCGAACCTTCGTCGTCGAAGTTTCCTGAGACTCGAAAAAGAACGGCCACCTCCTTCAGAACTTTGATGATCTTGTTCCTTCCCTCTCCCCATGTCCTGTGATCTGCGGTGCGCCGGGAGGTGTCACCCGAGACGATGTCATAGATGCTGCGACAGACATCTATCCCGCCCGAATAGAAGTTGCCTGAATTCATATAGGAGTCTTCATTCATCAAGCGCTTGATGCAATACCCGACCCACACTTCCTTCCCACCAGCCAAGTGCGCGCCGTCACGTGAAGCCCACTTCCAACGCTCGTCCAGAGAAATATTCTGGTCAGGACATCGAACGACGGCCTGGGCATTCAGTCCACAGGCAAAGGATATCAATGAAGACAAGATTGGAAGAATCACGCGGGCGCGCATGGGATTACTCCTTCGTCTTTCCTTCCGTTTTTCCCTCGAGTATTTGAAGCAACGCGTCTTGCGCCTTTTTGGTCCCAATATTACTCAGCGCGCTCACAGCGGCAGTCCGTGCCTTCTTGTTGGCATCGGTCCGGACGATATCCAGCAACACATCAACCGCATCGTCGCTCTTCGTATTTCCAAGGACGTACACCGCCGCTATCTTCAGGTCAGGATCCTTCTCATCCTTTACAAACTGAGCGAGAGTCTTGACAGCGGAAGACTTCTGCACATTCGCAAACTGATACAGTGCAGCTTTCTTAACCTCGAGAGACTTTGCATTGCGCAAGACCTCGAGATAGAAGTTCGCGTCTGCATCATCCGAACCGTCGTGGAGATTCCCAATCGAGTAGACGGCCACAAGGGCTACGTTGTCATCCTGGTCCGAGAGTGCGACCTTTTTCAGAAAGTCCCGCGCTTCCGTTCCACCGTAGTTCCCAATCGCCTGCACAGCTGCTTCCCTTACCCTCGTCTCTTTTGCCGAGGCCACAATCGATTTCAATGCATCAAAAGCGGCTGAGGAGTGGATATTCCCGAGTGCAATCGCCGCCGGCTTCTTCATATCGGGATCCGACTCGTTGAGGGCAATGTCTTTCAACATTGAGACTGCAGTCGCATCCTTCTTGTTACTCAATGAATAGAGGGCGGCTTTTCGTACCTCTTTCGACTTTGCTTCCTTCAGCACCGTCTGGAGTGCCTTTGTCGATTCGTCGTTGTTGAGGTTTCCAATGGAATACACTGCCGCGGAAGCGATTTTGTCGTTCGATTCGCTCTTAGCGAGTTCTGTCAGATAAGGGATAAGATCATCATCGCCGGTGTTTGCCAGAGCATAGATTGCTACCTTTCGGATTTCGGGATCTGCCTGTGACTTGCCGATCTCCATCAACGAAGCCGCGGCTTCCTTCTTCTTTGTATTTCCGAGAGCATAGACCGCATTCATACGGACTTTCACACTCGGGTCTTTCATGGCGATGCCTGCAAGTTTCGGCACAACTTGAGGTGAGTCATAGCCGCCAAGCACGTAAACGATTTTCTCGCGCAGCTTTTCGCTTTTTGATTGATCATAGAGATTCATGATCACGGGCAGGGATTTCTCATCGGCGGTGCTCCTCAGGGCATAGAGTGCAGTCAGTTTTACATCTTCATCGTCCCCCTGCTGCATTGATTCCACAATCGTGGCATACTCACGCTTTCCCTGGCGAGCAAGCTCAGAGCCAATCCGGATCATATTCGTCCTGGCATCATCAGCCCACCTGCTGTTCGGGTAGGATTTGACGAAGTCCTGGTATTTCCTGAAGACCTCTTCGGCGGAGCTTCCGGTCTTCTCTTGCGTGTAGCATCTCCAATAACGCGCTGCATCGGAGTAGGAGCTGCTCCGGTACTTGCTGATGAAACCGTCCAGCTCTTTCTGAGCTTCGGCCCATTTCTTATCCAAGATGAGATTATACGCTTTCTGATATGCCTTGGCGGCTGCACTCGATTCCTGACCCGCCACGGCTGCCACATCCTGTCCAAACATCCCACCTTCGGCGAATGCAGGCGCCAACCCGGAAAGCCCGAAGTTCAGCGATCCGATCGCGGCTTCAGTCTCCGTCGACGCCATCGGTGCGATGGAGAACCCCGGGACAGCCAGTTCATATGCCGCGTCCATGGAAATGCTCGGTGCGATTTGTGCAAGCTCGAAGTGCAACTGGTCCAGAGCTATGCCTGCCGATCCCAACGCAACCGGAACCTGACCGAGCTCAAACGTAAGTCCATCAAGAGCCACGGCTTCCTCTGCTGCTGCCTGAGCAGCCACTACGGGCGCGATTGCTGCTACAGGGGCCTGCGATGGCTTGACAATGGTGCGATTGCGTTGAGCAAACGTCTGATTCCCTTCCACCATCCACGATATGAGCAGAACCAGGGCAAAATACACGCTTGATTTCCAGAAATGACGTCGATTGTAGTTCATTGTTTTTCTCCCTCACGAGTTCTACAAGGAAGTGCAACACCTGGGATGGTGTCCGATGATTTAGTATCCTAGGTGCATGAAACAGACATCATATCGTCATTTGAGTCTCGGTGAAAGAGACACATTGGCCCGTTT
>Ga0187866_1000378_pt1 | contig 52696 bp, 40 predicted proteins | sample June2016WEW_11_1_3_FD_133013 | JGI IMG/M metagenome (GOLD analysis project Ga0187866, IMG submission 133013) | Peatland microbial communities from SPRUCE experiment site at the Marcell Experimental Forest, Minnesota, USA - June2016WEW_11_150 | ecosystem: Environmental > Terrestrial > Soil >... | reverse complement strand
TTGATCCCCGCTTTGAAGAAGCGCTGTTGCTGCTGTCGTCCGAGGGTCGCCGCAAGCTTTTGGTCGGCAATGAGTGCCTTGGATACCTGCCTGACACCCAGGCGCTCGGATTGGAGGTCGAACCGTTCCAGGAGTTCAGTCTCATGGGCCAGCCACGGAACGCATCGCGGCCGTTGAGGGAAATCTTTCGAGACTTCGGCCTGGGCCACGCTCAATGTATCGGGTGTGCCGGCTGGAAGTATTTTGACGAGCATCTGCTTCCGGGAGGCCCGCAGGCGCTGGATGTGCCGGCCTATCTGGCCGACCTGCTGCGCGAACTGGCGGGCGATCCAAAGCGCGTCGTGAATGCCGCCGGGCTTTTCATGGACGTTCGCGACGGCCTGCGCGTCTTCAATGAGCCGGCCCAGATCGCGCAGTTTGAATACGCCGCCTGTGTGACTTCGGAAGGTGTCCTGAGTCTTTTGCGTCACCTTCGTCCGGGTCTGGCCGAGTGCGAATTGGAGAAGTACCTGGATACGCGCGGCCTGCCGCTGAGTTGTCACCGGATGATTAGCTTCGGGGACAAAGCCAGGCGCGGCCTGTCCAGCCCGTCGGCCCAACGGGCCAAGCCAGGCGATCCCTATACCGTCGGCTTTGGCGTCCAAGGAGCGCTGAGCTGTCGCGCGGGCATGATTGCGGCCGGCCCTGGCGAGCTGACTGGAGCCCTGCGCGAGTTCTACTTGCCATTGGCCACGAACTATTTCCAGGTGGTGGCCACCTGGTATGAGAACGTTCGGGTCGGCGCGAGCGCTGGCGCGGTGGTGCGTGCGGTCGAAAAGGTGCGAGACCACAAACTTTACCGCTTCGCGGTCAATCCCGGCCATTACTTGCACTTGGACGAATGGCTCCATTCGCCCTTCTCCGTTGGGAGCCGCGTCAGGTTACGCTCGGGCATGGCGCTGCAGATGGACATTATCCCGGTGTCGCTTGGCCCCTTTTGCTGTATCAATGCCGAAGACGGCGTTGTCCTGGGCGACGCGCGATTGCGGACGCAACTGGCTCAAGGCTTCCCGGACCTATGGAAGCGCGTGCAGGCGCGCCGCGCGTTCATGCGGGACGTCCTGGGGATAAATCTCGACGATTCAGTCCTCCCGCTCAGCAACACCGCCGGCTGGCTCCCGCTCTGGGCCTTGGACCTGGACACGGCCCTCATCATCAATTAAACACGGCGATCTCGGATGTCGTTCGCCCGTTCGGCCGTCAGGCCGTTCGCCGGCCTTGGCCTCGGGGGTTCTTTTGTGGCAGCCTCGAGCTGGAACTCAGTATGAAAACGATCCTGGAACGTCCCCTCCACAGACTGATCCTCCTCCCGTTGGCCGCTTGCGCGGCGTTGGCCCCGTCACGGGCGGAGGCCGTGAATTCGAGCCAAGTGAAATCCCTGTTCAAAGACCCGGCGTTTGACCGCGCCATCGCCGACTTCGAGCGCGTGGATGAGGAAGCGCGCAAATGAACCGTTGTGGCTCTGTGGTGACCTGAAAGCCGAACTACCAGCCTGGTTCACTCAACGCTTTCAAGCCCGATATACGGCGCGAAGCCCGTTTTCTTCCGGGATGCCCGGTAACCTCGGATTGCAGCCCTTGCCGGAGAATCCAGACGGCGTGCTTGTGTCCGGGCCGGAAAGGGCGGTGCTCGAGATGCTGAGCGAAGTGGGGATTCACCAGGGAATCGAGGAAGCCCGCAACATCCTGGAAGGGATCCGGTCGTTGCGGCCGGACGCGTTGGGGAAGTTGCTCGCGCACTGCCGGCGCGTGAAAGTGGCGCGGCTCTGTGTCCTGTGGGCGGAGGAACTGGGCCTGCCGTGGGCCGATGCCGCAAGGAAGGGCGCGGGGCGGTGGAGTCAGCCATTCCCGAAGCCATGGTGACAGGACATAAATCACTCTTGTCGGTTTGTGCCAACCACGAGAAGGATCGGCACGTGCTCGCCACTGCGATCCGAGGTCACGCCGAATTGGTTGCGGGGGCTGGATTTGTTCCCCGACACGCAGGAAATCTGCCCTTTTTCGCCCATTTTTCAAGACAATTCGCGCGTGCTCCGCCACTACCGAAACGTACTCCGCCACTACAATTTGGTGTCCGTTTTGGTGTCCGTTGAAAGGGCCGTTGAGAGAGAAGGGTCTTGGAGCACCAACATTAAGTCCTTGTTGCGGCACACGGAGCAGGACGCATGGACGGGCGCCGTTGATGGAGGGGTGAAAGGGCTGGGCCTCTTCCCTCACGGTTCTTGGGGCTGCTCCAACCGTTCCTTAAACAACTCGAACGCTTCAACATACGCGCCCGTGATGACTTCTGGGCGGGCTCCCCCAAATCGTGCCCTCGCTTGTCAATTTGAATGAGCCTGTAGGGCACATGATGACTCTAGAATCGCTGTGCCATCATCTCGGCCTGCTCAAAGGGCGCGTCCTCATCAACCTGCCGTGAGCCAGGACGGGTGGCGGATAACCGTCCGTCACATTTCTCACCGGCATGTATGGACAAAACTCTTTTGTTTCCTGCTGCGGGTCCCAGCCCGTGACCATGTTTGGCCACCGACCCGTCTGACGACAATAATCAGAGAAAAGCGGAAAAATGAAAGAGAGCAGCGCCGCCAGGGGCGGCGCTGCGAGGGGTCCATTGATGTGGCCGATGCAGGCCATGTGGCGTTCGGCCGCTGAGCCGCTGAATAGTTGCGGAGATTTGGCTTGCTTGTGGTCAGCGGGCAGGTGTATAATAAAGGACCGAACTGCTGCCAGACGTCGGGTGACGCCGTAGGCTAAGACCCGTGGTGGAACGGCGAAAGAGATGCCGCAAGAACCAGAGCAGAACAACCAAAATATCAATTCGCGCGCCTTCGGCCGCTGTTCGAGACGAAACGGGCAATTTTGATTCGAAGGACACTGCTGAGAGCAGGCCCCCACGCGGGGCATGCCGAAAGCGTTCCTCCGAGGGCACGCCCGTTCCTGCTATGGAGCGCAAGAAAGTGGGCGCTCTTCTGTTCGGCAGCATCGAGTCATCCGCGCAGCGCTGAGTACGGGAGGGCGCGCAAAGGGCGAATGCCTATCGGCTAATTTGAATCGAACAGCACCATCTCTTTAGAAACCGGAGGTATTCCATGAATTCCGCTCGCACCAAGATGGCGGCTGCCTGTGCTTTCCTCGCAGTGATCGGCACGATGACAGTCGGGACACCGGCGCCTGCCCAGCAGGTCTTCTATCCGACGGGCGACACGTACGAGGCGCTGAACGACTGCGTTTCGAACTACGGGTCGAGCACGAGCCTCCTGGTCAGAAACCGATACGGGGGAGGCGGCCTGGCGGTTTGGGAAACGGATGCGATGATCAGATTCGATCTGTCCTCAATACCGCGGGGCACGGCCGTAACGCAGGGACGGCTGTATCTGTACTACTACGGCTGGTGGGACAACAACCCCGCTGGCCGGAGGCTGGATCTCCACCGATTGCTGGGTGACTGGAGCGAAGGGACACTGAACTGGTGTAATCTACCCCCGCATGCTTCCGCGGTTTCAGCCGGTTCCGATGTCCCGTCTTCCTATGGGTGGATGACCTGGGACGTGACCGCAGATGTGCAGGCCTTCGTCGGCGGGTCGGCTGCCAACTACGGCTGGTTCTTGACCGATCCAGTACCGTGGAACGACTACAATATCCCTACCACCTACTTTTACAGCAAGGAGAACGGCAGCAATAGGCCACATCTCGAAGTCGTGACGGGGGGCGCGATCGCCAACGTCCGTGCGGCGCAACGCGCTGGCTCGCTACTTTGCGATGTGTACTACGATAGCGCCAACCCTTCTGGCCCTCTCGCCGTCAGCGCCTCGGCCTCGACGGACGCCGGCGCGACCTGGAGTTTGGCCCTGTACCACGTCAGCGGCGATGGCATTGGCCCGGCAGTCCTGCCGGCCCGGAATCTTCACTTCGTGTGGGACGCCGGCGCGGACCTGGGGCCGGGCTACTTCCCCAACGTCATGGTGCGCGTCTCGGGGGGCGGAGCGTCGGCGACCTCGGGTGTTTTTCCCGTTAATCTGCGCGGGTTGGGCGGCGGGTTGACGGTCGGAGGCCAGGTGCTCGACGGGGCCACCGGCACGGGCGTGGGGGGGGCGCAGGTGCAGCTTGGTCCTAGTATCACGGCTACAGATTCTCGGGGTTGGTTCAACTTTTCTTCGGTCGCCGTGGGCGATTACACACTGAGTGTGAGCAAAGCCGGGTACGCGACGGCCGCGGTCCCGTTATCGGTCACGCCGGGTAGCTCCCCCTGGCGGGTGGTTACGCTCTATGCCTTGGCCAGTCCCGGCTCCGCCCCGCAGGTGACGGGCATCACGTCGAAATTTCCGGGCTTCCGGTATTTCCTGGACGGCGTGCCGCTGGGCGTGCAGTTCACGGCCACGGTGGATTGGGCGGGACACCCGCCAGGCACGGTGGGGTTCGTCGCGCCGCGCAACAGCTACACGGTCGCGACCAGTGGCTCGACGGCTTCACAGACTTTGGCGATGGGCTCGGATTTCGGGCCGAACGGGCGGCTGCGGGTGGTCGCCGTGAGCAGCGACGGGACGATATCTTCGGCAAGGCAGGCGGATCTGGTCGTGGTGCCAAATCCGTTTCCCGGGCCGATGGGCCTGCTCTGGAATGTCGCGGACCAGGGGAACGACCTCGAGTATAGCTTCACGACGACTTCGCCACAGCATCTCATAGACAGCATCGGCGTGGACCCCGGCGTTATTCCGGCCGACATCCCGCTGGTCGGGGGCGAGGAAATGAAGCTCGGCTTTGTGCCAGAGGTCACCTACGAGGCCAGCAGCAGCGACGGCACGATGCAAATCTCGATGGCGTGGAGCGACGCGGAGGCAGGGAAGCTGCTGGACAAGGACTGGGGAACTGGCCAACTCGCCCAACTGACCGATGACCTGAAGAAGTTTATAGACGCTGGCAGGCTCACGAAGCTGGCGGTGCCTGAGGCCAGGTTTGGCGACTTGAGCTTGTCGGTTTATCCGATTCTCGGTGGCGGCTGGAAATATGACTCTGATGCGGGTCAATGGAAATGGTGGGACGCGGAGGTGGGCCTGGCTGGCGATTTTTCCGCGGAACAGACCTGGCCTTTCCTCGTAGGGCCGGTTCCGATGTACGCGAAGATCAAGTTCGATTTGTTGGCGCAGGCCAGCGAGCAATTGCTGAACACCGCGCCAGTCAGTCTGAAGGGAGAGCTGGACTTGAAGCCGAGCCTGCGGGGGTCGCTGGGTGTGGGCCTGGACGAGGTGCTGGCGATAGAAGGCTGGGTGGAGGGCGGGCTGGGCCTTGAGCTGCAATACCCCACATCCCCCACCATCAAAGATGCCTTCCTGTACGTGAAGGCCGGCGCGACCATTTATGTCCTGGTCTTCAGCAAGGAGTGGACCATGGGGGAGGTGTGGTGGGACCTGTACGGGCAATGCCCAAACCTCGTTCAGCCGTGGTCGCCGCAGTCGAGCTCCGGCCTACGCCCGCTCGGGCGAGGCTATCTGGATTACCCCGCTGCCGGCGTTATGGGCCGCACTTGGCCGAGGCCGAAACTTTTCGGGTCGAGCCGCGACGGCGCGAACCCGGAGGTGTTGATGAGCCCGGCGTTTCCGTTCAGCGACCCGAACTGCTCTTCCAGCGGCACCAATTGCTATCTGGTGTTCCTGGCGGATAATACGAGCCGCACTTCGCTCAACCGCACGATGGCGATGTTCTCGTGGTACGATGGCACGATGTGGGCGCTGCCGGTGCCGCTGGCGGATGACGGCACGGCGGATTTTCACCCACGGATTCTGGCCTTCGCCGATGGGTCGGCGGTGGCTGCGTGGGAGAACGAGTGGACGGTGCAGCCTGACACCGCGGCTCTGAGCAACATGGTGTCGAATCTGGGGGTGTCGGTGGCGTGGTACGATCCGGCAGCGGGCTGGTTTCCGGCACAGAGCATGCCGACCGAGCGCTGCCTGAATCGCAGCCCGAAGGTGGCGGGGCGGAGCCCAGACAACGTGCTGCTGACATGGGTGTCGAACCCGGCAAACGACCTCAGCGGCAGCACCACGGCCCCGAACCAGATCTGGTCCGCGCGATGGGACGGCGCGCAGTGGGGCAGCCCGCAACTCGTGGCGACCGTGTTAAACGCGCTGGTGAAATACGACCTGCTCTACGACGGAACTACTGCGAACCTGGTGCTGAGCGTGGACACGGTGGACGGCTCGACCAACGCAAATGGGCACGAGTTGTTTTGGGTGGCCTACCAGGGCGAAACGTGGGGGCCGCTGATGCGGTTGACTTCGGACCAGGTGCCCGATGATAAGCCGCAGATGGCCTTCGACCCGCAAGGCAACGTGGTCTTGGTGTGGCTCAAAGGCGGGGCGTTGAGCACGGTGGTCAATTTCGACATGGCGAGCCCGCAAGTCGCGCGGACGGACGAGTATTCGAGCAACCTGGCGGATTTCAAGCTGGCCAGCAGCGCCGATGGCAAACTGGCGGTCCTCTGGTCGGAGCCGTCGGAGAATAACTCGGACTTGTGGGCGATGGTTTATGATCCCGTCTTCGGCACCTGGGGCACGCCCAAACAACTGACGCACGATCCAGAAACCGAGCGGGACGTGACCGCAGCCTTTTACGGCACCAACCAGCTTATCGCCGTTTATGACCGCTCGATGGTCTCCTCGACCAACTCGGTGGGCACGACGCTCAGCGAGTTGGCCGCGTATTACTTCACGCTCAGCGAGGACTTGGCCCTGAACCAGAATGTGTTCCATTGCGACCCTTCGAACCCGAGCACGGGGGGCCTGGCAACGTTCCATGTCCAGGCGCTCAACTTAGGCGATCAGGTGGAAACGAACGTGGTAGTGGCGTTTTACCGCGACGCCGTCCAGCCGGCATCGGAGGTGGGGCGCGTAACACTGACGAACCCCCTCCCACCACAGGGCACGAACGACCTAGCGTTCACCTGGGCCGTGCCGGTTACGAACGCCCCTATCGCCGTCTTCGCGGTAGTCGACCCGGATGGCGCAGTGACGGACGCAAACCGGTCGAACAATGTCGTGCGCTTGGACATTGCGAAGCCGGATGCGCTGATTCAGTCCATGAGTTGGTCCAGCGTCGGGTCCAACCAGGTCGCCGTCACTATTCGCGTGGCCAATGATGGGGCTGTGGGTACGGGGGCGCTGACATTGTCACTAAACCGTGACTCCGCCGCTGGGACAAATCTGCTCACCCAGGCCATCGCCGGGCTGGCGCCAGGTGAGTCCACCGACGTCGTGTTCGTCTGGAATGTCTGGGGGTTGCCTGACGACCTGAACGTTTACGCAGTGCTCAGTGGGGCGGGAGTAGCCAATAATTTCACGACCGGAGGGCTGACCAGCACATTGGCCATTCACCGGGTTCTGCCGCCCGCGTTTGGGGCCTGCCAGTGCCTGCCCGATGGGACCTTCCAGATGCAAGCCTACGGCGAGGTCGGCCGGAGCTACGCTCTCTTGGTTTCCACCAACCTGGTCAACTGGACCACCAGCCTGAATTTCACCTGCACGAACCTGCCGACGATCCTGACCGACACAAAACGCAGCGCGGCACAGTTCTACCGAATTGCACAGTAGGGCGCCCCCTGGAGGGAATTGCGTAGGTGTTCGGGTGGCGGAGATGGAGGTTGGTGGAGTGCGTTCCGGCTTTGAGCACGCCCAGGAAATGTTCGGCGTGGGTTTCGATGAGCAGGCGATCGCGAATGTGATCGAAGGCCGGGTCTTTTACGGAGCGGAGCCAACGGGCCTTGGTGGAGTCGTGCTTGGAGTCGATCACGGCGTCGCTGGCGTTTTTACGAGAGCGTACCGGGGAGCAGATCCACCGCGCTAGGGAGTAGTGGGTGAGTACGAGCCGCTGGTATTAGCGTGTTAGCGCAGCACTGAAACGCGCGTTCGGCCAGAGTCCTCATTGAAGTCGTAAGATATGGCAGTCCAAGTACTTACGATTGGTTGCGGGGGCTGGATTTGAACCAGCGACCTTCAGGTTATGAGCCTGACGAGCTACCGGGCTGCTCCACCCCGCGTTCCGTAGCGGACCAGATGAATAATGCCCGAGCTTCAGTGAAACGCAAGGATTTTCTCGAAAAATCGCGGGCGGGCCGCGGCGGCCCTTCAGGCCGGCGGCTGAAACGCGTGCGGAAAGATTTGAATGAGGGCGTTGAGCATGAACTGGATGGCGACGGCGGCCAGGAGCAGGCCCATAATGCGCGTGGTGATGCTCATGGCAATGGGGCTGAGCCATTGGGCGCCCCGGGCGGAAAGGCGGAGGATGAGGAAGCTGGCGAGCGAGACGGCCAGGATGCAGAGATAGAGGGCCGCCACGTAGAGCGGGGCGCGCGGGCCGGCGTTGGCGGCCTGGTTGTGCAGCAGGATGGCGGTCGAGATGGCCCCCGGGCCGGCCAGCATCGGAATCGCCAGCGGCGTGACGGCGATGTCCGTCTTTTCCGCGCCGGCGGCGGTCTCCTCGGAGGTTTCGTGCACCCGCGAGCGGCGCGCGCGCAACATGTCCAGCGCCACCAGCAGCAAGACGATGCTGGCGGCGATTTGAAAGGCGGGCATGGTGATGCCCAGGAACTTGAAGATCCATTTGCCTGCCGTCGAGAAGATGATGAGGACCCCGGCCGTGACGCAGCAGGCCAACCGCGCCATTTTGATGCGCTGTTTGGGGCTGTCGGTCGGCGTCATGGCGATAAAGGCGGGCACGGTGGACAGCGGGTCAACAATCACGAACAGGGAACTGGCCGCCAGGGAGGTATATTCGAGCAGGCTCATACCGAGCACGGGGCGAAGATGGCGTCCGTCATGCCATGGATGATCTTTTTGTCCGGGGGGCAAATCGTGGCCAGCACCCCGCCCAGGTGGGCGCGCCCGGCGTCGGCCTCCCCGATTACAAAATAGTAGGGGCAGAGCCGGACGCGTCCTTTCAGGGGCATAAGCTGGCCGCGCGCGAAATCGAACCACTGGGCCTCGACCAGCCCCGGCTTGTGATAGCGCTGGAGCACGTAGGGCGTGCGGCCAAAACCGGCCACGGCTTGGTCCAGCGCGGCGGCCCACTCCGCCTGCGAGAGGTCGCAACCGAGATAAACGCCGCGCGCGCCCCAGGCGTGGGGCGAGAAACCGGACACCTTGAGGATCAACTGGCGTTCCTTCTGCGAGAGCGATTTGAGCTGCTGCCAGTCCGTCAGGTTCAATTCCGGAATGGCGCCGTGCGGCGGCAGGGGAGCGGGATCGACCAGCCAGGTGTACGGCACCAGCCGCAGCAAGCGCTTGAAAAAGCTCTCGCCCAGTTCCCGCCGCCAGAAGCTGCGCAGGTTCCGGTTCCACAGCAGCGCCAAGAGCATCTTTTCCTCGAACACGGGCCTGGGCGGCGGGGTGACGCTAATGCGCCTGGCGGCGGCCAACTCGAAGATGGTCTTGGCTGCGGGCACATTGGCCAGGTCGAACAACTCGAAAAAGCGATACACGGCGTCGCCGTCCGCGAACCCTGTAAAGTGGGCGCTTTGCACTTTGAACCTTGCCTGGCCGAGTTGGTGCGCCAGCCAGGCCATTTCCGGCCGATACGTGGCGGCTTCTTCCGAAACCACGATGTGGACTGCCGGGGCGTCGCCGAAGATCCCGGCAAACCCGCGCAACATCCCGTCCGGTCCCCCCAGCACGCTCGCGCCCGCTTCCCAGTAGGTCCGGTTCAGCCAGGCTGTCAAGCCGATGCCACCGGGCACCGAGTCCAGTTCGGTCACGCTCAGGCCCTGTTCGGTGAGGAGGAGGTCGGGGCGGATGACGCGCGGCACTTGATTCTTCAGGGCGGGCGAGCGCTGGAGTTCGATGAGTTCGGCGGGCTTGCCCTGGTCCAGCCAGCGGGCGATCCATTCCGGCTGCCGGCCCTCGGCGCTCTGGCGGTAAAGGAGGTTGACGGCGCGATAGAACGCCAGCAGCACCCGCCCGAGCGATGCCAGCTCTTCGGCCAGGGCGGGCCCGAGCGGCAACGGGGCTGGGGCAATGCGCCAGTCGTGCCCGGCAAAGAGGCCGCCGGCCGGCAGGCGCCCGCGGACGAACCGCGCGCGGTCGGCGGCGGAATCAGGTTTCTGCGTTAGGGTTTCTGATGCCAAATTCGCTCCCGAAGAGTAAACCAACGAGGATGGCCAAGCAAGTTTCCCCAGCAATGCGTCCGGCCTCTTTGGCTCAAAGCCGCACCTGTCCATTCCCAATCCCAATCCATTTGTAGCTGGTCAACTCCTCGAGGCCCATTGGGCCCCGGGCGCCGATTTTGTCCGTGCTGATGCCGATCTCGGCCCCCATGCCAAACTCGCCGCCGTCCGTGAAGCGCGTCGAGGCATTCCAATACACGGCGGCGGAGTCAACTTCGCTCAGGAATTGCTGCGCGTGCGCCTCGTTGCCCGTCACGATGCTGTCGGAATGGGCTGAGCCGTAGTGATTGATGTGGTCAATGGCCTGCTGGACGCCCGCCACGACGCGCACATTCAGGATGTAGTCGTTGTATTCAGTGTAAAAGTCCTGTTCGGTGGCGGGCTTGACCTTGGGTTGAGGGTCGAGGGCCGAGGGCCAAGGGGTGAGCAGGTTCAGCGCCGTCGGGTCGGCGCGGAGTTCGACGTTTTTTTCGGCCAGTTTGCGGGCGAGGGCGGGCAGGAATTGGGGGGCGATGGCCTGGTCCACCAGCAGGGTCTCCATGGCGTTGCAAACGGCGGGACGCTGCACCTTGGCATTCAAGGCGATTTGTTCGGCCATCTGCAGATCGGCGTCGGCATCCACAAAGACGTGGCAGACGCCCTTGTAATGTTTGATGACCGGGACCTTCGAGCATTCGGCGACGGCGCGGATGAGGCCCTCGCCGCCGCGCGGCAGGCACAGGTCCACGTAGCGGGTGAGCGCCAGCAGTTCCCGGATGGCCTGGCGGTCGGTGGTGGGCACCACCTGCAGGGCGTGCTCCGGGAATTGGGACAGCGTTTGGCGGCCCGCGGCGAGCAGGCTGCGGGCGATGGCCTGGTTGGAGCGCAGGGCCTCTTTGCCGCCGCGCAGGATGGCCGCGTTGCCCGATTTCCAGCAGAGGCTCGCGGCATCCGCGGTGACGTTCGGGCGCGATTCGTAAATGATGACCACGACGCCGATGGGAGTGGCGACTTTGCGGAGCTTCAGCCCGTTGGGCCGGACCCGCTCGGCGAGCACTCGGCCTACCGGGTCCGGCAGGGCGGCGACTTCGCGCAAGCCCCTGGCCATCGCGGCGATGCGCTGGTCGTCCAGCCTGAGCCGGTCGAGCATCGCGGCGGACAGGCCCAGCTTCGCCCCGGCCTCCAGGTCGCGGGCGTTGGCGGCTTCAATGGGCGCGGCGTCTCGTTCGAGCGCCCCGGCCATGGCCAGCAGGCAGGCGTTCTTGTCGGCCGTCGTCAGCTTCGCCAGTTCCCGCGAGGCCGCCTTGGCCTGTTTGGCCAGTTGGGCCATTTGCTCCCTCAAGGTCATGGAGAGAAACTTACGGCAAAAATCGCGGAAAGTCACTTTCCTGTCGTCAATCTTCCTCCAGGGAAGGGGTCATCCAGGAAGGGGTCAGAGATGACTAATGGAGCATTTCGCATGACCAGATCATTGTTTCGAGGTTGGCGTGAGCAACCGCACGGCATTGGCGGCAGTGCGCCAGTGGCCCATATCCAGTTTCTTCGCTATCCAGCTCCACGTCATCGTCGTTCCCGCACGGAGTGCTGCTGCCATGCGTGCCTTGGTTTTGTCCCCCTTGGCTCGCTGGTTCAAGTCCGATTCTCGCCAGCCGGCCTCCCGCAGCATCCGCTCGATCAGCCGGCACGCCTTCTGTTCGTCCGATTCGCGTAACTCCTGGCCGTGGTGTTGCGGACCTTTCTGCTCTTGAATCCTTTCCAATAACTCCTGCCGAAAATCCTTCCGCCCCCAGCACCACCCTCGCCGCAACAGTGCCCAATCCCCGCTTTGTTCGGCCTGCTCTTGCACCCGCCGTTGCTCCATGCACCGGGCAAATTGTCGCCGGCCGCTGGCACCAGTCCGCTGGATGCCCCACTCGCCCATCAACCGGTCCACCCGCAGCCATCCGGGGCGCCCCTCCGGCCGCTCTAAATACGCCGGGAAACTGCTCCAAGCGTAAGCGGTTAGCGGTTGCTCCGGCCCCAAGAGCTTCGCCCGCACCGGATTGAGATGCACATAGTCGCACACCGCCTTGAGGTAGCCGTTGCCGCTGCCGTCCACCACCAACGATTTGTAGCGTCCGCTGAAAAGGTGTCCGAACAATCGATGCCGCCGGTTGAAGCGCGTGGTGTAGGTCCCCAGAAACCACTGCATGCCAGCCGTCAAGTTGGCTTTGGGGGTTTCCAGCACCAGGTGGAAATGGTTTGACATTAGACAATAGGCGTGCGCCTGCCAGCCGGTTTTCTCGCAGGCCTCGCCCAGCGTCGCCAGGAAGCGCCGCCGATCCTCGTCATCGACAAAGATTTCTTCCCGCCGGTCCCCGCGATTCGTCACGTGATAGATCGCGCCTTCATACTCCAAGCGTAGCTTGCGTGGCATGCAGCAAGTCTGCCACAGGAAGAAAATACGTCAATAGTCATCTCTGACCCCCTCACCGGTGCGGGTGGTGGTGCAGGAGGCTGTGGGGTCTTTCCAGGCCGTGGGCGAGCATCAACTCTTCGTTGGAGAGCAACGGCAGGGTGGGGCCCTCGGCGACGAGCCGGCCTTGGTCGAGGATGAGCACGCGCGAGCAGAGATCGACGACCAGTTCGAGGTCTTGGGTGGCGATGACTTTGGCGCCGGGCAGGGAGCGGAGCAGGGCTTTGAACTCGCGGCGGCCGCGCGGGTCGAGGTCGCTGGTCGGCTCGTCGAGCACCAGCACGCTCGGTCGGCAGGCGAGGACGCCCGCCAGGCAGACGCGCCGTTTCTCGCCCTGACTGAGGCGGTGGGGCTCGCGCTCTTCGAAGCCCGGCAGTCCCACCAGACCAAGGCAGCGCGCCACCAGCGCCTGCAGGTCCGGGCCGGCGATGCCCCACTGGCGGGGGCCGAAGGCGACGTCTTCGAAGACCGTGGCCGAGATGAGCTGGTCATCCGGGTCCTGGAACAGCAGGCCCACGCGCTGGCGCACCAGCTCGAGCGTGCCGGCCAGCAGCGGCTGGCCCTCGACCCAGATGCTTGGTTGCCTGGGCGGGTGGTCGGGCAACAAGCCGTTGAGGTGCAGGAGCAAGGTGGACTTGCCCGCGCCGTTTGGCCCCAGCACCGCAATGCACTCCGTCGGTGTCACCGAGAAAGACACCCCCTCCAGAGCCAACCGGCCCTGTGGGTAGCAGTAAGACAGTGCGCCGATCCGCAGCGCCGGGACAGTTTCCTCCCCCTTGAGACTTGGCTCCGCTCTTTTCTCCTGCCCCGGGCGCTCTCCGGGCCTGTGGCCAGATAGCGCCGGGTCGGACTTCGGACTGCCTGTCATTTCCACCCCCTTGCGCACATGGCCAGGTAAATCCGTTCCGCGCGGTCGGCCGTGCGGACAAAGAGGTGCCCGATGATGGCGCCCAGGTTCTGCCACCCGCTGCGCCGTTTGCGCGAAAAGGTGCGGCTGGCGCGGGCGCGTTCCATCCGCCGGGCTTCCTCGGCCAGCACCGGCAGGTAGCGGTACATCAAGGCCAGGGTGGTGAGCATCACCGGCGGCAGGCGCAGGCGGCGCAGGGCCTGGAGCAGCTCCGGGAAGGGCGTCGTCCAGGTGAGCACCAGCAACGCCAGGATGCAGAGATTGCTCTTGGCCAGGGTGGCCAGGAAGACCGGCCTGCCCGCAGGCGAGAGCAGGGCCAGGACCGCTATGCCGAGGATGAAGACCTGGGCCACCAGCAACCGGCGCAACGTGTAGAGCAGCGGCATCCGGCACACCAGCCAGAGGCCGGCCAGCACCGCCGCGGGGACCAGGTAAAGCGCATCCGGCCTCCGCGGCAACAGGGCCGTGCCCGCGATGATGACCAAGGCGGCGGCCAGCTTGAGCCGCGGCCAGGCCCGGTGCAGCAGCGTGCGGCGGCGCGATTCAGTTCCCGGCAGGTGCATCCTCTTTGCGCGCGCCCAAGGCCGGCACCAGGAGCCTCGCCAGCATATACGCGGCGGCAAAAGCCAGGAGCGTCCCGATCACGCCGGCCAGGGCGGTGGCCGCCGTAGCCGAGCCGATCAACGGCAGCCGATATTCGCTCACCGGCGCTTTGATCAACGGTGGGGCCGCTTTGCTCGCAAAACCCAGGTTCCGCGCCACCGCCTCCAACCCGTCCGGCCAGGGACAGGCAAACGGGGCCACGAAGAAGGCCAGGCCCAACGAAATCACCAGGCCGTAGGCCAGGAAGCCCAACCGGTCGGCGCCTGGCTTTCCGCCCGTCCCGGCGACAAGCTGGGGCCGCGCCCGCAACACGGCCAGGGTAATCAGGCCGGTGGCCAGTCCTTCCGCCACGCCAATGAGCATGTGGCTCAGGGCCATGGCCGGGAACGCGACCGACCAGTTGGACTGGTGGGAAAGGGCGAGCTGCCCAGCGCAGGTGAGCGAGGCCAGCACCGTGCCGCACCACCCCGCAAACGCCGCGGCAAAAACCGTGGCCCGATTTTTCTCCAGGCGCGTCAGCCGTTTGAGCAGCCTGAAGACAAGGTATCCACCGCACGCGTTGACGATGGCCATGTTGAACACGTTGGCGCCCAGCGCCAGCAGGCCGCCGTCGTTGAACATCAGGCATTGCACTATGAGGACGCAGGTCATGACCAGCACGGCCGCCGCCGGGCCGAGCAGGACCGCCGTAAGCACTCCCCCAAGCAGATGGCCGGACGTGCCGCCCGCCACCGGAAAGTTGAGCATCTGCGCCGCGAAGACAAAGGCCGCCGCCAGGCCCAGCATCGGCCGCTGGCGCGGCGCCAGCGAGGTCCGCACCTGGCGCAGGGCCAGGCCCACCCCGGCGGCCGCCGCCCCCGTCGAGAGCAGCGCCGTTTTCGCGTCCAAAAATCCGTCCGGCAAGTGCACGCGCGTTCTGTTCTGCGGTTTTCTTCTTGCAACCTGCGAACCGGCAGGTCCCGGCCAGGCCGGCCTTCCAGTATTACGCTCAATGAATAAAGTAGTACGCCATCCTGGCCGGCGGGGCAACCAGAAAATCTCGAGTGCGTTGTGAAATGGCCCGCTTACTTGGGCGGCACGGTCCCCAGCTTTTTCAGGAGCACCTTCGAGTGGCGGCCGCTTTGGTCGTATCGTTCGCGGCGGGCGGGCGGCAGGTCCTCGGGCTTGCCTTCGACGAAGCCGGCCTTGGATTGGAAATAGGTGAAGGCCTGGGTGGAGAGCGTGATGAGTTCGCTGAGGCCCATTTCGCGGGCCCGGTTTTCGACGAAATGAATGAGCTTGCGGCCGATGCCCTGGTTTTCATGCGCCGCGCTGACATAAAGGCAGGCGAGTTCGCCCCGGCGGCAGTCCGGGTATGTGTGCAAGGCCACGCAGGCGACCGGGTTCTTGTCGATTTCGAACAGATAATAATCGCCCAGTTGCTTTTCGATCATCGAGCGGGTCCGCCGGGTGAGTTCCTCGATCTCGACGGAGCCCTTGGTCAGGTTGAGGATGCTGGGGACGTCCTTCTTGAGGGCGCGGCGGATTTGTTGGAATTCGTTGCCGTAGATGAGCGTGCCGACCCCCTCGTTGGTAAAGACCTCGGCCAGCAGGCCCTCTTCGACGCAGCCGTTGATGACGTGCACCCGGGGCACGCCGGCTTTGCAGGCGGCCAGCCCGTGGATGGCCTTGGAAACGAGGTCGGGATGGATGTCGCTCTTTTGCAGTGCGAGCACCGATTCGAGGTCGCTCACCGGCATCTGGCGGATGACACGGCCGCGCACGGTGATGCCGTCATGCGTGGTGATGAACATGAGCTTGGCGGCCTTGAGGGCCTCGGCGGCGGCCAGGGCCACGCCGTCCGAGTTCACGCGGTAGGTCTTGCCCTCGCCGTCAAACCCCAGCGGGGGCAACACCGGGATGATGCCCTGGTCGAGCAGTTGCCGGAGCATCTCGACGTCGATGCGCTCGACCTTGCCGGTCAAGAGGTGGTCCACCCCGTGCAGGATGCCCACGGGGTGGGCGATGAGCGCGTTGGTGCAGGCGGCGCGGAGGTCGTTGGCGGCGAGGCCCTCGAGGATCTCGTGCGTCAGCCCGTTGGCGGCCGTCAGGGCCAGCTTGAGCGTGGTTTCGTCGGTCACCCCGGTGCCGTCCAGGTTCGAGGGGGTGAGGCCTTGCGCCGCCGCCAGCAATTTGATCTGGGCGGAGGCGCCGTGCGCCAGCACGATGCGGATGTTGAGCGAGCGCAGCACGGCGATGTCCACCAGGAGGTTGGCGAAGTTCTCATTGGTCACAATCGCCCCGTCCACGCTGATGATGAACGTCTTTTCGCGGAATTGGGGGATGTACTGCAGGATACCCCGCAAATCGGTCAGTTTCACTTTAAGTCAATCGCGCTGCTTTAGCGTCCACAAATAAGTATGCGCTTTCCGCGGAGATTCAACAGAAAAAAGCGGCGGGTGAGCTTCCGGCCGCCGACGGCCACTTCGAACTTCGGACTTATTCTGGTCGCGCCGGTTCAGTCGCTGTGGAACACCTCTTCCATGTCGGCCCACCACTCCTTTGGGGCGCGGCTGGCGAGCGGCTTCTGGCAGGGCTCGCACAACGACCACCAGCGCTGGGTGGTCGGGTCGGCGGCCATTTTTGCCATGTCCGCGCCGAAGTCGTTACCGGTGTATTCAAAATAACTGAACAGGTAAGGCTGGCCGTCGTCGAGCTGGCGAAGATAGATCGAGTAGTTCCGGAGGTGGCACTCCCGGATCATCTTCAGCACGTCGGGCCAGACCGCGGCGTGCAATTGCTTGTATTCTGCGAGTTTCTCCGGCCGGAGGCCGATGATCATGCCATAACGTTTCATAGCGCGATGCCCGTCCCGCGGCCTTCCAGGACCTTCCGAGCACAACTGCCGCAGGGCGGCGCCTTCCCTCCACCCCCTCGGAAGTCCCGTCGCCGGGAACGCTGGCTGTTTGCCGCCATTCAACGAAATTCCGAAGGGGGTTGTAAAGGCCGCTTCTGTGAGGTGCGCAGCTCAGGGCCATTTCACTTTTTTGGGTGGCCTTTCTGGCTCTTTATCTTAGTCCTTGCTCCTAATCTTAATCCTAATCAAAGCCAATTCTGATTGGCGGTTGCACGACGGAGATTACGATTAGGATTAAGATTAGGATTAGGTTGAGAGATTAGGATTTAGGATTGAGGTTAGGAGGGACCACCCCCAAAAGTGAAACGCTCACCTCTGCCAGCCGCGGACAAAAATGTGCTTGAGTGGATTCCCAGTGAGTCGTATTCTAGCCGAAACCGAGCACACAGCTCTATGGCTAGGACCGTTAAAACCAAGCAGCGGCTTTGGCCGCACCCGCCGGAGTTGCAGGGCAACCCACCTCCGGCATCCAGGACCGCAAGCGAAAACCTCGACCGAACCACGCCTATGAAGACAATGGAGACGGGGGCGCATGAGCGAAGGGCCTTTACACTCATCGAGTTGCTGGTCGTCATCGCCATCATCGCCATCCTGGCGGCGATGCTGCTGCCGGCGCTGACGCGGGCCAAATGGAAGGCCTACGGCGCGCAGTGCATGAGCAACGAAAAGCAACTCCTCACGGCCTTCCTCCTGTATGCCGACGACAACAATGGGCTGATGCAGCCGACCGAACCAAGCCTGGGAGCGCCCCAGGAATACTACGCCGGCGGCTACTGGGTTGCCCCTACCATCTCGGCGGGCATGACCGAGCGCCAGGCGATTGACAATGTCCTCAATGGTCTGAAGCAGGGCCTGCTCTGGAAATACGCGCCCGCGGCGGGGGCCTATCACTGCCCCGGCGACCTGCGTTTCCGGCGTCTGGTAGGGAACAAGTGGGCTTACGACAGTTACTCGAAAGTGGACGGCCTGGCCGGGGGCATGTGGCAGACCGGTGATGGAGTGCATCCCCTCAAGAAGATGACCGAGGTGCCGGAGCCCGCCAAGACGCTGGTGTTTGTTGAAGAGGAGGATTCCCGCAACTACAACGAGGGCACTTGGGTCATCAATGTTCAGGCCGGCGGGACCACCGCCGGCTGGGTGGATTCGCTGGCCGTCTGTCACAACAACGCCACCACGCTCAGCATGGCGGACGGTCATATTGAGGCCCACAGATGGATGGAGGGGTCAACCATTCGAGCCGGGGCCGACGCCGGCAACGGACTGGATACTTGGTTCTACTGGCCTTTGGCCAACGGCGGAAAAGACAGGGATTTCGCTTTCGTCGAACCGCGCTACAAGTACGCGGAATGGCCCAAGTTCACAACCAGACCCCATTGAGCAAGCCGCAGCCCGAACCGCCCGCTACTTTGCCAGGGCCGCGGCGAGCGCGTCGAGGCAGCGCTGGTTTTCCTTGGGCCTGCCAACCGAGATGCGGACCCACTCCGGCAGTTGATAGCCGTCCATGGCGCGGACAATGACGCCCCGCCTTTGCATCTCGTGGCACACCCGCTGGCCCTGGCCCACGCGCACGAGGATGAAGTTGGCGGCGGAAGGGACAAATTCGAGCCCCAGTTTCCGGAAGGCGCGGACGTAGAACTTGAGGCCGCGCGCGTTGAGGCGGCGGCTCTGCTCGGCATGGGCGGTGTCGTCCAGGGCGGCCAGGGCGCCGGCCTGGGCGATGGCGTTGAGGTTGAACGGCTGGCGAATTTTCTCCAGTTCCGCAATGAAATCCGGGTGGCCGATGCCATAGCCCAGGCGCAGGCCGGCCAGGCCATAGATCTTCGAGAAGGTGCGCAGCAAGACCAGGTTCGGTCTCCGGCCGCTGCGGATTTCCGGCAGCAGGTCCAGGGGTTCGTCCAGGAAGTCCCGATAAGCTTCGTCCAGGATGAGCGCGGCATTTTCCGGAACCGCGTTCACCAGGCGGGTGACTTCCTCGGGCGAGGCGATGGTGCCGGTCGGATTATTGGGGTTGGCGACGAACACCACGCGCGTGTGCGGGGTGATCGCGGCCAGCATCGCTGGCAGATCGTGGCCGTAGTTCCTGGCGGGCACCACCACCAACTGGGCGCCGAACAGGGCCGTGACGATGGGATAAACCGCGAAGCAGTATTGCGACACCACGACCTCGGCCCCGGGCGCGAGCAGCGCGTGCCCGATGAATTCGAGCAGTTCGTTGGAGCCGTTGCCGAGGATGAGGTGGGCCGGCGTGACCCCGAGTTTGGCCGCCAGTTTCTGCCTCAGATAAAAGGCATTGCCATCCGGGTACAAGTTGGCCTGGCCCAGCGCGCGGCGCATCGCCGCCACCGCCAGCCGCGAAGGGCCGAGCGGGTTCTCGTTCGAGGCGAGCTTGATGATCTCCTCGGCTGGCCGGCCCAGTTCCCGGGCGACTTCCTCAATCGGTCGTCCGGGCTGATAGACCGGGAGGTCTTTCAAGGCCGGGTTCAAGGCCAAAGGCATACTCGATCCTCAATAGACCACCAGCGAGCGGACTGGATAGTCCTTGAGCTTCTGGCGGCCGCCCAGAAAGCTCAGCTCGATGAGGAAGGAGATTTCGAGGATACTGGCGCCGAGGCGTTGAATGAGCAGTGCCGCGGCGGCCGCCGTCCCGCCGGTCGCCAGCAGGTCGTCAATCAACAGCACCCGGCTGCCGGGCTTGAGGGCGTCCACGTGCACGGCCACGGTGGCGGCGCCGTACTCCAGCGCGTATTCCTGCTCCAGCGTCTGGAAGGGCAGTTTGCCCTTCTTGCGAATCGGCACGAACCCGGCCTGGAGTTTCACCGCCGCCGCCGCCGCAAAGATGAACCCGCGCGCGTCGATGCCCACCACGCCATCCACCATGCCGGGTTTGAAGCCTGCGGTCAGCAGTTCGACGCTGCCCGAAAACAAGCGCGCGTCTGCCAGGAGGGGGGTGATGTCTTTGAACTGGATGCCGGGTTTGGGAAAATCAGCCACGGTTCGGATGGCGCGTTCGAGCTCCCAAACCGCCGGGGGCGAGCCAATCATAGTAGTGGTCAGGGTTGGTTGGGCAAGGCCGCGGTTCTGCTTGAGACTTCGGACCCCGGACTGCCGACTGCGATCCTCACGTCTTGGTCATCTCCATCTTTTCAATCATTTTCCGGAGTTTTATCAAGGCAATGTTTTGGATTTGGCGCACCCGTTCGCGGGTGACGCCGAACTTCAGGCCGACCTCTTCGAGGGTCTTTTGGGCCCCGCCCTCCAGCCCGAAGCGGGCGCGCAGGATCGTCGCCTCGCGGGGGTCCAGGCTCTTGACCATCTCCCGGAGCATGCGGATGAGCGTCTTTTCCTCCAGTTGTTCGTAGGGGGTATCAGCGCTTTCGTCCTGGACCACCTCGGCGAAATTATTCGAGTCCTCGTCGCCGATCGGGGCATCCAGGGAGGCGGGCCGGATCGCGGCCATGCGCATCTGCGCGACCCGCGAGGCGCTAATGCCCAGTTCCTCGCCCAGCTCCTCATCGGTCGGTTCACGCCCCAATTCCTCCTGCAGTCGCAGCGCCGTGCGCCGCATCTTGGAGATTTTGTCCACCAGGTGGACCGGGAGGCGGATGGTTTTCGACTGGTTGGCCAGGGCCCGCTTGATCGATTGCTTGATCCACCACGAACCGTAGGTGGACAATTTGCCGCCCTTGGCAGGGTCGAACCGCTCGACCGCCTTCATCAGGCCGATATTGCCTTCGCTGATCAGGTCCAGCAGCGGCAGGCCGATGCCCTCGTAATCGCGGGCAATCTTGACCACCAAGCGCAAATTGGCTTTGATCATTTGCTCGCGCGCCCGCCTGTCGCCTCGCTTGATCCGCGCGGCCAGCTCAATCTCCTCCTGGGGCGTCAGCAACTTCACCTGCCCAATCTCCCGCAGGTAAAGCTTGATCGCCGTGTCCCCATCGTAAGCCGACCGCTCGCGGCCCCGCCACAGGGAGGCCTCGGCCTCGGCCTCGGGGGCAAGCTGTTCTTCGGGTTCGCTCGCCTTCAGGGCCGCCTCTTCCTTGGCCAGCTCCTCCTCCTTGGGCTCCTCGTCCTCTTCTTTGCCCAAGTCCTCGTCCTTGGGAGACTCCTCGTCCCGAGGGAACTCCTCCGGCGGGGCTGGACCCGGCTGGCCCGGCAACTCGGGCGCCTCGCTCCGGCCGGACGCCGGGACCCGCCGGGCCCGGTGGCGGCCTTTTGGTCGGCTCACTTTGTGGTGTTTGTTACGAGCTGCCATAAACTGGGGTTGAGAGCTTACTTCCGAGGCGCGCGTTGGCAATGAAATTAAACCAGCCAGCTTCGATCGGCCCCAGCCAAAGTAATTATCAAAGGAGCGCGCCATGGGAAATTGGTTCTCTTACCCATCTACGCCTAACAACACTCTTAGGTTGTCGAAGTTGCGCATAAACTGGTCCTTTCGGGCCGCTCCGGCCGGCCAGTGTGCGCAAGCCCATCAGAAACCATACCTATTTTGTCCGTTAGACGACAATTCCTGCAATAATGTTCAAATCAACCCCTTCCCACCCAGGCTCCGTCGCCCTCTGCCTGACTATTGCAGGAAAGTCGGTGAAAGGAAGTAGAGCTGTCCGGCGCGGAGCTTGGGCATTTCCAGGCCCAGGTCCACCTTGAGCACTTTCGCGTCGGTCTTGCCAAACAAGCGGAACAGGTCCGACCAGTCATAACGCTGCTGGTAGCGAACGAGGTTGGCGGAGGGAGTGCCGGCGATTTTCTTGGCGCGTTCCACCGCGTCATCGAAGTTGCCCAACTGGTCCACGAAACCATAACGGTAAGCCTCGGTGCCGGAGAGCACCCGCCCGTCGGCGTAGCTGGTCCAGTCGCCGCTGAGGGCGCGGCCGGCGTCCTGGTTCTTTTGGTGCGCCCAGTTGCGTCCTTCCGCCACCACGCTCTTGAACCGGCCGAAGGTCTCATCGATCAGCGCCTGGAGCATTTGCCGTTCCTCGGACGTGACCTGGTCGGGGTCGCGCTCGCCGCTGAACATGTCCTTGTATTTCCCGCTCTTATATACCATGGGCCGCAAGCCCACCTTGTCCATCAAACCCCGGTAGTTCCAGGTGTGCAGGATCACGCCGATGCTGCCGGTAATCGTCATTTCATTCGCCACGATCCAGCGGCAGGGCGACGAGACATAATAGCCGCCTGAGGCGGCCAGGTCGCCCATCGAGGCCACCACCGGCTTGCCATTTCTCTTTTTCTGAAAACTGGCAATGGCCCGGTAAATCTCGTCCGCCGCCAACGGCTCGCCGCCGGGAGAATCCACCTTCAGAATGACCGCTTTGACGTCCTCATCCTCCAGCGCGCGCCTCAGCTCCGCCTTGAGCACCTCCACCATGCTGAAACCGCCCTGCTCGAACAGATGGCTGGTAATGAGGCCGTTGATCGGCACCACGGCAATCTTGTCCGTCACATGGGCCTCTCTGGCCATGGCCACTTCCTCGATTCTGGGACCATAGGAGTGGGTGTACCTGACGCCTTCGCCCAGGCCCAGGCTGCCAACCAGGCTGGCGAGGTTCCAGAACACGCTCAGGGCCAGCAAGACCAGCAGCAGGATGGCGAAGATCATCCAGCCTCGCCCGCGGCGAGGCTGTGGCGGCGGGCGCGCAGTTGACGGCGGCGGCAACGGAACGACCACCGGCGGCGGCGAGGGCGGGGGGGCCGGGTTGGCCGGTGGCGGCGGTAATGGCGGCGATCCAGAATTGTCTTCCATAGCAGGTGAAGGCTAACCCAAACCCCGCCCGGCGGCAAGCCTGCAATCGCCTGCCCGGCCGGCCGGCTCAGGTGGGTGAGCGGCTGATGCCAACGCGAATTGGAATTATTTCACGGGGCGAGCCGCCGCCCTGGGTTTGAGGCCCAGGCAAGGCCGAGGCAGGCTGGGGCGGCCCTATAAGCGCGCCACCAGGAGTTCGCGCTGGAAGATCAGTTCCTTGGGCAGGTGCGAGTAGAGCTTCATGAACAGCTCTTCCTGGAGCATGGCTTCGCGGCGCCACTCTTCATTGTTCACCGCCTGGGCCCTTTCGAACGTTTCCAGCGTAAAGTCGGCCAGGCCGGTCAGGTCGAAGCTCTTGGAGCTGGGGACCCAGCCCAGGGGGGTCTCGTCCGCGTCGATACGCCCGTGGCAGCGGTCGACGATCCACTTGAGGACGCGCATGTTTTCGCCGAAACCAGGCCAGAGGAATTCGCCCTGCCCATTCTTGCGGAACCAGTTGACGTGGAAGAGACGCGGCGGGTGCTTGATGGCGCGGTGCATGTTGATCCAGTGGCGGAAGTAATCCCCCATGTGATAGCCGCAGAACGGCAGCATGGCCATCGGGTCGCGCCGGACCTGCCCGGCGCCGCCAACAGCCGCCGCCGTCATTTCCGAACCCATGGTGGCGCCGACGTAAACGCCGTGGACCCAGTTGAAGGCCTGAAACACCAGCGGGACCGTGTCGGTGCGGCGGCCGCCGAAGATGATGGCGCTGATCGGGACGCCTTGCGGGTCATTGGCCTCTGGGGCCAGCACCGGATTGTTGGTCATCGGCGCGCAAAAACGGCTGTTGGGATGCGCGGCCGGTGCTTTGGAGTCGGGCGTCCAGCGGTTGCCCTTCCAGTCCAGGCATTCCTTGGGCGGGGGGCCGTCTTTGCCTTCCCACCAGACATCCAGCTCCGGCGTCAGCGCGACATTGGTGTAGAGGGTATCGCGCGCTATCATCTCCAGGGCGTTGGGGTTGGATTTCGAGTTGGTGCCCGGCACCACGCCGAAATAGCCGGTCTCGGGATTAATCGCATAAAGCCGGCCGTCGGCCCCGGGCTTCATCCAGGCGATGTCGTCGCCGATGGTCGAAATCTTCCAGCCTTTGAAATACGGCGGCGGAATCATCATGGCGAAGTTGGTCTTGCCGCACGCGCTGGGGAAGGCGGCCGCCACATAGGTCTTTTCCCCGGCGGGCGATTCCACGCTCAGAATCAGCATGTGCTCGGCGAACCAGCCTTCCTGGCGCCCGAGATAGGAGCCGATCCGCAGGGCGAGGCACTTCTTGCCCAGCAACACGTTGCCGCCATAATTGGAACCGACCGAAATGATCGTGTTGTCCTGGGGGAAATGGGCGATGTAGCGGCGGTCCGGATCGATGTCCAGCATGCAGTGCAGGCCCCGGTTGAAATCGTCATCGTTGCCCAACTGTTCGAAGGCAACGTCGCCCATGCGGGTCATGATGCCCATGCTCAAGACCACGTAAATCGAGTCGCTCAGTTCGAGCCCGACCTTGGTCAGCGACGAGCCGGGCGGCCCCATGAGATAAGGAATGACGTAGAGCGTGCGTCCCCGCATGGCGCCCTCGGTCAGGGCGCGCAGCCGGTGGTACATCTCCCGGGGCGCCATCCAGTTGTTGGTCGGGCCGGCCTCTTCCTGGTCTTTGGTGCAGATGAAGGTGAGCTGTTCGACGCGCGCGACATCGTTGGGGTGGGAGCGATGATAGTAGCAGCCGGGCAGCTTGTCCTGGTTCAACTTAATCAGCAGGCCCTTTTCCACGGCCTGGGCGGTGAGCACCTGGGCCTCGGCCTTGGAGCCGTTGCACCAGTGGACCCGGTCGGGGCGGCAGAGGTTGACCATCTCGGCCACCCAGCCCAACACCGCCTTATTGCTCGTGTTGCATTTCCCTAATGATTCCTTCGTCATAGTTGTTTGTCTTGCCCGCGGTCAGGCCCGGGGGGCCGCCGACTTCAGTTGGGGCGGCAAAACTATGCCCTGCCGCCGGCTCGGGTCAAGCCTTCATCGATTATTTTTGGGGCCATCAAAGTCTGGCCAAGCAACCAGTGGTCTGTTAGGTTGCCGGAGCCGATGAACATCCCGGGCAACAACTGGATGCAGGAGTGGCTCGAAGGGCTGGGTCAACTCACGCTTTTGGCCAAAGAAGCGGTCGTGTCGCTGCTCACCCTGAAGGTGGCCTGGCGCGACCTGCTTTACCAGGTCTATTTCATTGGCGTGAAGTCTCAGTCGGTGGTGCTCATCACCGGGGCGTTCACCGGCATGGTGCTGGGGGCGCAGACCTATTTCCAGTTTCACAAAGTCAAGATGGACACCGCCACCCTGGCGGTGGTGAGCATCTCGATGTGCAGCGAATTGGGGCCGGTGCTAACCGGGTTGATGGTGGCGGGGCGGGTCGGGGCGGCCATCGCGGCCGAGTTGGGCACCATGCGCGTGACCGAGCAGATTGACGCCTTGCGCACGCTGGCGACGCACCCGGTGGATTACCTGGTGGTCCCGCGGCTGCTGGCCCTGCATCTGGCGCTGCCCTTGCTGTGCGCGGAGGCCATTGTGCTCGGCATTGCCGCCGGTTACGTGGTCGGGGTCCATTTGCTGGGCATCGATCCGACCTATTTGTGGTACAATGCCCAGAAACACACCACCTCGGCGGACGTGACGATTGGCTTGATCAAAGCCGTGATCTTCGGCGGCATCGTCGCCCTCATTGGCTGTTACAAGGGCTTGTCTTGCGGCGAAGGGGCCCAGGGCGTCGGCCGCGCCACCACCGAGGCCGTCGTCTATGCCTCCATCACCATTCTCATCACCAATTTCTTCCTCACCCTGACGCTCGGCAGGATGTTGCACACGCTATGATTGAAGTGCGGCAACTGAAGAAGAGCTTTGGCCCCAACCAGGTTCTGGACGGCGTCAGCTTCCAGATTGAAAAGGGAGAGTCGGTGGTCATTATTGGGCGCAGCGGCGGCGGCAAGAGTGTCTTGCTCAAGCTCCTCATCGGGTTGCTCAAGCCCGATGCGGGGGCGGTGCTGATCCAGGGCGAGGACATTGTGCCCATGAATGAGCGGCAGTTGCTCCGCGTGCGCCGCAAATTCGGGATGCTCTTCCAGGGGGCGGCCCTGTTCGATTCCATGACCGTCGCCCAAAACGTGGCCTTTGCCTTCCGCCGCGACCATTCGCTCTCGGAGGGCGAAGTCGCCCGGCGGGTCGGGGAAGTGCTCGAGATGGTTGATTTGCCCGGCACCCAATCGCAGAACCCCTCCGAGCTGTCCGGCGGGATGCGCAAACGGGTGGGGCTGGCCCGGGCCATCATTTACCAGCCGGAGATTGTCTTGTATGACGAGCCGACCACCGGGCTGGACCCGATCGTGGCCGACAGCATTGACCGGCTGATCCTGCGCGTCCGCGACCGGTTGGACGTCACGACGGTGGTCGTGACGCACGAAATGCGCAGCGCGCAGCGGCTCGGCCAGCGCATCCTCATGTTGCACGAGCGGAAGATTTACGCGACTGGAACCGCCGACGAGATTTTCCGGTCGGCAGACCCTGTCGTGCGCCGGTTCATTGACGGGGTTTCGGAAGACAAGGGAGCAGCCACCGGCCCGCCGGGCGGAGACTCGGCCAAAACGCAGCCGCAGGGCGGAGCGGGAATCCTCAACGCCAGCCCGGCAAGGCAGCCATGAGCAAGAGCTGTAAACCGAAAAATCCACCTCCCGCGGCCAGGGCAAGCGTCCCGCGCACTGAACCGTCGCCCCTGTGGTTGCCCCTCAGCGCCGGCCGGCGCCGCCCGCCCCCTGTCTGCCAGCGGCCGAAGCAGGGGGTGAGGGGGAAGCGGCGCGGGCGGTGCCATTGGCTCTCCAAGCTCAAGCGGTCGCCATGAAGGTCAGAAGCTTATGAACAAGACACGGTTGGAGTGGAAAGTCGGGTTGTTTGTCTTCATCGGTTTGGTGCTGCTGGTTGGGCTGTTGCTCGAGTTCAGCAAGGGCACGACCTTCTTCCAGCCGACCAACACGGTCTATCTGGACGCCCCGGATGTGGTCGGTCTCAAGGTGCGCGCTGACGTCCTCATGTCCGGGGTGAAGGTGGGCAGCGTATCGGCTATCGACCTGGCTCCCGATGGGAGGAGCGCCGCGATTACCCTGAGGATTTACAAGCAGTACAAGATTCGCCAGGATGCCCGCTTCCTCATCGAGCCCTCGGGGCTCCTGGGCGATCAATATGTCGCCATTCTGCCCACCGAGAATAAAGGGCCGGTGTTGGGGAACGGGGCCCACGCCAAGGCGGAGGCCCCCTTCAACCTGCAGGAGTTCGCCCGCTCGGCCGGCGAACTCATCGAGCGGGTGGACGAAACGGTCAAACGGCTCAGTAGTATGATTGACGACGTGCATCGACACGTGCTCAACGAACGAACCATGACCAATTTCGCGGCCGTCGCCGGCAACCTCCGGCTTGCTTCCGAACAGGCCCTGGCTGCCCTGGGCAGCCTGAATGCCCTGGTGTCATCCAACGGCCCGGCCATCACCCAGTCCGGGAGCAACCTGGTCCTCTTTTCGGACCAGATGGACCAGTTCGCGACCTCCTTGAACGGTCTGGTGGCGAGCAATCGAACCGAAATCACCGCCACCGTGAAAAACCTGGAAGCCTCGACCCAGATGCTCCAGGGCCTGCTGGCAGACGTCCAGGCGGGCAAAGGCCTGGCCGGAAACTTGCTCAAGAATGAACAACTGGCGATCCAGGTCTCCCAAGTGACCTCCAATTTGAGCGTGACCACCAGCAACCTCAACCGCCTGGGGCTTTGGGGCGTGTTGTGGCAGCATAAGCCCCCCAAAGCCGCCGCCTCACCGCCCCCGCCGCTGACTTCGCCCAAGAACCCCTCTGCCTCCCATTGACTTGTTGACTTATGGCTCTCTGGCTCATTCGCATCCTGTTCCTGCTCTTGTGCGCCACCGCTGGTTATGCCGTCAGCCAGGTGCGGCCGGAGTTTGTCAGCCTGCCCCACAGCGGGCTGCTCGGCCTGGCGGTTGGTTTCGGCTTCGGCTGGCTGATGATCGCCGTGGACGAAATGCTCAAGGGCTTTTCCTTGCGGGCCTTTTCGGCCACCACCTTCGGCCTGCTCCTGGGTACGGTGGTGGCGCTGCTCATCGACCGCTCGGGCCTCTTCGAAAACGTCGTCGAGATGCCGACCCGCTGGCTGATTCGGCTCAGCCTGTTTCTGAGCTTCGGCTACATCGGCATCGTCCTGGCCATGCGCAGCAACAAGGAGGATTTTTCCCTCATCATTCCCTACGTCCGGTTCGCCCCGCAGAACAAGCCCGACAACCTGCTCTTGCTGGACACCAGCGTGATCATCGACGGCCGCATTGCCGACCTGATTGAAACCAATTTCCTCGAAGGGCTGATTGTCGTGCCCCGGTTCGTGTTGAAGGAATTGCAGCAAATCGCCGATTCCAGCGACGCTGTCAAACGGGCCCGCGGCCGCCGCGGCCTCGAGGTGCTCAATCGCATCCAGCGCAATCCCCGCAACGAAGTGAAGATTCATGACGGCGATTTTCCAGACGAGAAGGACGTGGACGCCAAGCTGATTCGGTTGGCGCGCAACCTGGGCGCCAAACTCTTCACCAATGATTACAACCTGGGCAAGATCGCCGAACTCCAGTCGGTCAATTACGTCAACATCCACGAGGTGGCCAAGTCCCTCCGCCTGGTGCTGCTGCCGGGCGAGACCCTCTCCTTGCGCCTGGTGCGCGAAGGCAGGGACAAGGGCCAGGGGGTCGGCTACACCCCGGACGGCACCATGGTGGTGGTGAACAACGCCCAAAACCTGGTCGGCCAGCAGGTGGAAGTGCAGGTGCAGAGCCTCCTCCAGACCGGCGCCGGCGTCATTGTCTTTGCGGAATTGCGGGCGCCGCTGGGCGGGACCGATTTCCTCCCCAGGAATCCCAAGCCCGAGCCGCGCAGCCAAGCCCCATGAGACCTTCCCGGGCTCAACTCCTGGGCCGTTTGAAGCGGCTTCTGCCGCCCGGCGAAATCAGCTTCGCGGACTCGCTGCTCGCCGCCCACGCCGGCGACCAGTGGTTCGCCACGCACAAGCCCGAGGCGGTCGCGCTCCCCCGCCGCGCCGCCTCGGTGGCCGCGCTCCTGCGCTTCGCTCACCAGCACCGTATTCCGGTCACCGCCCGCGGCGCCGGCCACGGCTATGTGGGCGGTTGCGTGCCCGTCCAGGGAGGCATCGCCCTCTCCCTGGCCCGCATGAACCGCATCCGGGAGATCAGCCCCACCGATTTTGTGGCCGTAGCCCAAGCGGGGGTCATCACCGCCCACCTCCAGGCGGCCGTCGAGAAAAAGGGCCTCTATTACCCGCCTGACCCGGCCAGCCGGGCCGAGACCTCCCTCGGCGGCAACATCGCCACCAATGCCGGCGGGCCGCGCTGCTTGAAATACGGCGTCACCCGAGACTATCTCCTGGGCTTGGAAGCGGTCCTGGCGGACGGGACGCTCGTGCGCCTGGGCAGCCGCGCGCACAAGAACAAAACCGGGTTTGATTTTGTGCGGCTCTTCGCCGGCTCTGAAGGCCTGCTGGCGGTGGTGACCGAGGCGACGTTAAAACTGCTGCCCCTGCCCCCGTTTCGCGCCTGCCTGGCCGTCGGCTTCGCCGCCACCCGCGACGCCACCCGGACACTCCACGCCGTTTTCGCCGCCGGCTTTTTGCCCTCCGCCCTCGAGGTGGCCGATGCCTTCACGCTCGCGGCCGCTTATGACCGCACCCGGAGCACCCGCCTGCGGGGATGCCAGGCCCACCTCATCGTGGAACTGGACGGGCAGGAACATTCCGTCCGCTCCGAGTTGCGCGAGGTCCAGCGCCTCGTGCGCCGGCAAAACCCCCGCTTCGTCCAGCGGGGCTTGGGCGCCAGGCAGTGCGAAGCCCTCTGGCAAATCCGGCGCGAGTTCTCCTACGCCCTGCGCGACACCGGCCTCACCAAGTTGAATGAGGACGTGGTCGTGCCGCGCGGCCGGTTGGAGGACTTGTTCGGCTTGGCCGCCAAGCTGCAAAAGAAGCACGGTTTGCCGGTCGCCTGCTTCGGCCACGCCGGCGACGGCAACATCCACGTCAACGTGATGGTGGATTACAACCGACCGCAGGCCGCCCGCCGCGCCGAGGCGGCCTTGGCGGAGCTGTTCGCCCAGGTCCTCGACTGGGGCGGGGCCATTACCGGCGAGCACGGCATCGGCCTGGCCAAGAAGGCCTGGTGGCCCTTGGCGGTTTCCCCGGCGGTGCTGCAACTCCACCGCACCCTCAAGCGGGCGCTGGACCCGCGCGGAATTCTCAATCCCGGAAAGTTCCTCTAACCGCTAACGATTCGGTGCCTTGGGCAGTGCGCGCGGCCCGCCTGCCGGCTTGGGTCCCAACCCGTCGGGAAACACCTTCGACTATCTGGCTTTCTGTCACTTTTCAGTGAACAAAAGCGCAAAACGGGCAGCCTGGCGCCGGGCCAGCGCTCAGGGCACCCGGGCCGCCCGCTGGCGACCTCGGTGAGCAACTGCCGGCCAGCCAAGCGCCCCCGTCAGTGCCGGTCGTGATAGGGATTGTCCCCGCCACGCCCGCCACGGTAGCCGCCGCCCCCGCCGCCCTGAGGCCGTTCATCGCGCGGACGGGCCTCGTTGACCGTCAAGGAGCGGCCCTGGAAGTCCTTGCGGTGAAACATGGTAATGGCCTTCGTCGCGTCTTCCTGAGACCCCATTTCAACAAAGGCAAAACCCCGCGACCGTCCCGTGGCCCGGTCTTGCATAATGTTAACCCCGACTACCGCCCCAGCTTGCGCAAAGTAGTCCTGCAGGTCGTTTTCGGTTGTCGTGAAGGCTATGTTCCCCACGAATAATCTGGCTGCCATAATTGTTTTCGCTCTCTCCGCTGCTCGGGCTGGTGAACGTTCCTGTTCGGAGGTCTCAAATCGTTTGCTCTGAAAGCACAAAAGACAATTTCCGCATCACCGAGTCTTTGCTGCTGAATTGCCCCTATTAAAGAACAACTCCGGCCAACAAACAAGCAAATAATTACGCCTTGACGGCCCCGCCCACCAGGGCGACAAATTCCCCTTTGAGCGAGCGGCGGGCAACTGCCCCCAGCAGCTCGGCCGGGCGACCGCGCAGGTATTCTTCGAATTTCTTGGTCAATTCGCGCGCCAGCACCACTTGGCGCTCGGGAAAAACCTCCTGCAGTTCCGCCAGCAGCTTCGCCACCCGGTAGGGCGATTCGTAAAGCACGAGCGTCCCGGGCACAGTCTTGAGTTCCTCCAGCCGCGCGCGGCGTTGCCCCGATTTGTGCGGCAGGAACCCCACAAAGTGGAACTCTTGGGTCGGCAGCCCGCTCGCCGTCAGGGCCGCCACCAGGGCGCTGGGCCCGGGCACCGGCTCCACGCGCAACCCGGCGGCGATGGCAGCCCGCACCACGCGCTCGCCCGGGTCGCTGATGCCGGGACTCCCCGCGTCGGTCACCAGGGCGATCTTCTCACCCCGGCGCAGCCGCTCAATAATCTCCTCGCTCCGCCTGGCTTCGTTGAACTGGAAGCAGCTCACCAGCGGCTTGGAAATCCCGAAATGCTTGAGCAGTTGCCCCGTCCGGCGCGTGTCCTCGGCGGCCACCGCGTCGCATTCCCTCAGCGTGCGCAAGGCGCGCAACGTGATGTCTTCCAGGTTGCCGATCGGCGTGGCTACCAGGTAGAGCGTGCCGGGTGTCAGGGGCGGCAGCGGCGGTTGCATGGGCGCAGGGGGGGCGCTCTAAGCCGGCGGGCGCTCTCCCGTAATCGTAGTGGGGCAGGCGTCCCGCCTGCCAGCCGGGCGTCTGGCCCGCGTAGTGGGGCAGGCGTCCCGCCTGCCAGCCGGGCGTCTCGCCCGCCAATCGGCCGCTTCATGGTCCCTAAGCGCGGTCCAAAGGCCGTCGAAACTTTCCCTTAACCATCGTTCGGCGGCGCCCCAATTTTCAATTTTCAATTTCCAATTCTCAATTCGGAGGTCGAAACCACCTATGGCAGCTCAGGCACGGCGTCTTCCGCTCAGCGTTTGCCAGGCGGCGAGGTACTTCGCCAGGCGCTCGGCCTCGGCTCTACCCACTTGGCCAAAGCGGCGCACGTCCAGGTTGTCTTCCAGGTCGGCTAGTTTTACCCGGCGGGCCAGGGGATTGCCGGCGGCGCGGTTGACCAATTCCTGGTAAGGCTCGCCCGCGCGCTTGGTCAGGCAATCGAGGGCCTCCAGGACTTCCTCGGGGAACCCCTCCCGCTTGAGGTCCGCCAGCGTCCACTGGGTGTCCTCGGGCACGTCGTGCAAAACGGCCACGATCTTCTCCACCGCGCTTTCGACCCGGCCCATCACCCGCAGCGGGTGCAGGATGTAGGGCGGGCCGTAACGGTCCCGCTGGCCCCGGTGCGCCGCGACCGCAATGCCGATGGCCTTTTCCAGCAGCGCCAACTCAGGCGCCTGTGCCGGCAACGCCGGCTGCGGCTCCGTGGCCCTCGAGTTCATACATGACTATCTGCCCAATCCGCCTAACCTGCCTAAAGTGAACCACAAATCCCGTGGATGACAAGGACTTATCCCAACGACCGTTCAAGACGGGGGCCATTTCACTTTTTTGGGCGGCCCCCTAACCTCAATGCTAATCCTAATCTCTTAATCCTAATCCTAATCCTAATCTCCTAATCCTGGGAGCAAGGATTAAGATTAAGATTAGGAGCAAGGATTAAGATAAATAGCCAGAAAGGCCGCCAAAAAAAGCGAAATGCTCCCGTTCAAGATGGCACCAACCGCTCGCCCCACCGCGCCGGGGGAAGGCGCCCGCGGCTCCGCCGACGAAGGAACTCTCCCCTCATCCCGGCGCCGGCTGCGCCGCGTTGAGTGTCCGTACTTTACCCGTCACCCTGTACGTATTCTTTGCCCTTGTTGAACCTGGCGCAAGGGCCAATAATCCAAACGACTGGAATGAACTCAGCGCCGTCCAGTGGAGAGCTGCCCAAGGCCGGGCACGTGCCCGTTTCGACCGGAGCGGCCTTGCCGCACCCCGTGTCCGCGCGCGGTGCGCGCCTGCGCCGGCTCTGCCATCAGCTTGGCCAGTGCCTGGCGGTAGCCGCAATGGCCCTCGCCTGTTACTTGTTCATCAGCCGCTTCTTCCTGCAGTCCGTGCGCGTCGCCGGCCAGAGCATGGTTCCCACCTTGGAGAACTCCCAGCAATATCTGCTCAATCGTTGGGTCTATTACCTGCGCGCCCCGCGGGCCGCTGACATCGTGGTCATCCGCGACCCAGCCGACCGCCGCCTTTCGGTCAAAAGAATCATCGCCACGGCGGGCGATTCCGTCTATTTGAAAGACGGCAGCGTCTACGTCAACGGCCACAAGCTGCAGGAATCCTACCTCCCGCCAGGCACACTGACCTTTCCTGATGGAAGGCTCCCCGACCAATGGCTCCGCTGCGGCAAAGACCAGTACATCGTGCTGGGGGACAACCGCAAGAACTCCACCGACAGCCGCAATTACGGACCCGTCGCCCGCCGCGACATCCTGGGGCTGATCCTCCCCTGAGGCCCGCCCGGGGCTGGTGCGGCAGGCCGCTCGCCTGTCTCCGCGGGCCTCTCGCCAGCCTTGCTCTCCAGGGCAGACCCAGGCCGGATTCAAGCATTCCAGCGCAGGCCCCTGGACCGTCCGGAGCGCCGGCTTGGACCTGCCGGCGCCGCAGGCGCGGCAGGCAGGAACCAGCCCTCCGCTTTCTTGAATCGCCCCTGGGCCAGACCCCACTGCATTTGACTATTGCTTGTCCCGCGCCATTTGGTAGAGTTGATGGCCGCGAACCTGACCACCGCACTGGAAGGAACAAAGCGGGCCGCCAGGCGGGGTCGCGGTCCGGGGACCGTGATTGCGATGCACCATGCAGCGTATGCGGATACTCCTTCAGCAAAAAGATTCGGGCCTCTACTTCAAAGGCCTCGATGCCTGGGTGCGCAATAGCCTGGAGGCAGCGGATTTCGTCAGTTCCACCGCCGCCATCGACTTTTGCGTGACCAAGAAACTCGCCGACGTTCAACTCGTCCTGAAGTTCGAGAAAGAGAAATACGACATCGTCTTGCCGGTCCAGGCAGGCGAACCAGCCCGCGCCGCCCTGCCGAGGCCCTCGCTTTAGGCGCCTGTTTCGGGCATTGGCTTTGAACGGAGTCGGCGCCTTTCCAGCTCGCAGGCTTGCTTAATTTGCGCCCGGCACTAGGCTGTCAACCATGAGCGCCAACTCACTTGACGCAGCCAATCACGCCCGGATTGCGGAATTGGGCCGCCGGGTGCTGGCAGGCGGCGCCGTCCGGCGGGCGGAGGCGTTGTGGCTGTTCAACCTGGAAAGCCGGGCCGACCTTTGGGAACTGCTGTCGTGGGCCAACCGCCTGCGCGAGCACTTCAAGGGCAACAAGGTCCACCTCTGCTCGATCATCAATGTCAAATCCGGCGGCTGCCCGGAGGATTGCCGGTTCTGCGCTCAATCGGCCTTCTCCCAGACCGAGTCCCCGCGCTACGCCCTGGTGGGACGGCAAGCCGTGCTCGCCGCGGCGGACGAGGCCAAAGCCAACGGCGTCAGCGGGCTGGGCCTGGTGGCGGCCTGGGCGGCTTTGGAAGAGGGACCGGCGCTGGACGCGCTCTGCCGCCGCCTGGAGGAATTGAAGCGCAGCGGCAAGGCCCGGCCACATGCGTCGCTCGGAATGATCAAGAGCCAGAAGGTGGCCGAGCGCCTCAAGCAGGCCGGCCTGGAATGCTACAATCACAACCTGGAAACCTCGCGGCGGTTTTTCCCGCAGGTCTGCACCTCCCACAGCTATGACGAGCGGCTCCAAACCATCCGGTATTTGCGCCAAGCGGGGATCAAGATTTGCTCCGGCGGCATCCTGGGCCTGGGCGAAACTGCCGAGGACCGCTGCGACCTGGCTTTCGCCCTCAAGAAGCTGGGCGTCCACATTGTCCCGCTCAACTTCCTGAATCCCATCCCGGGCACTCCCTTGGCCGGGCGGCCGCTCCTGCCCCCGCTCGAGGCCCTCAAGGCCATCGCCTGTTTCCGCTTCATTCTGCCCCGGCAGGAAATCACCGTCGCCGGAGGACGCACGGTCAACCTGCGCGATCTCCAGAGCCTGGTGTTCCTGGCGGGGGCCAGCGCCCTGCTGGTGGGCAACTACCTGACCACCCTCAACCGGCCAGTCGCGCAGGACCTGCAAATGCTCGCGGACCTGGGCCTGGACCCGAACTGGGACCGCCAGGGCTAAACGCACACCTTGTTGTCGCAATTGGCGCAGACCGACGTGTTCATCCGTTGCTGCATCCAGGTCTGGCCCAGCGCTGCCAGCGTTTCCGCCTTCAAAATCCGCTCGGCCATGGGAAAGACGATCCGCTCCTCCTTGTCAAAGTGCTCGCGCGAGTAACGCACGGCGCTCAGCAACAGGCCCTGGGCTTCCTTGAGCCGTTTGGCCTGGCGGATGCGCCGCAGGTGCCCGTCCATTTCTGCGTGCTCTTCCATGAAGGCGTCGCGCTGGCCAAGCTGCTCGAAACAGTGCTCCAGCGGCCCGATGAACAATTGGTCCTCGGTGCGCGAGTGGGCCTTCAACATGGACTCAAGCAGCGCCGCCAGCGATTTGAGCTCCGCCAGGGTCTTGAGCTTGGGCGTGGTGGTCTCGATATGATCGAGCATGTTGTGAAACACCAGGTGCTCGGCCAGCAAGGCTTCCGTGATTTTCATCGCCGCTACGCTTCTGTTCTTTGCCCGCCCCATTGTAGCACCAGCCGGGCGCACGGCCAAGCCTTTTCGCCGGGGCGCGTGGTCACAAGAATAGTTCGGGCGCCGGCGTGAGCCATTCGGCGAACGGGTGGGCGGCCCCGCAGTCGGGACAGTGGGTGAGGGGCGATTGCGCGCCACAATGAGGGCAGACGGCCTGGGTTTCGAAGGGATCGAAGCGGTTGGAACACTTGGCGCAGCGCCAGATGGGGCCGCTAATCGGCGCCTGGCGGCACGCCGGGCAGGCAAATCCCTGGCGGCGGGGCAACCGGTCCAGGCGCGCCAACAGCCGGGCGTGCATCAATCCCCGCCAGCAGTTCAGGAGGATGAACAGGCAGATGGCGCCAAAAAGCAGGTTGTGCGCAATCACCGCCAGCAGAATCAGCAGCGCCACGCCCGCGAAGCCAATGACCGTCGTGACCATCAGGCTGCGGGCCCGCCCGAGGGGGAACCAGAGCAAGGAGCGCAGAATCTGGCCGCCGTCGAGCGGATAGATCGGCAGGAGATTAAAGATGAGCAGGGCGAGGTTGATCCCCCATACCGCCTTGAGCAGGTTGAAGGCGTCGGGGGCGGCCTGCCCCCAGCCGGCGCCGCCGCCCAGGAACACCAGCAGGGTCAAAGGAGGGGCCAGCACGACGTTGACCAGCGGTCCGGCAGCAATGCTCCAGAGGGTGGCGCCAGGCCGCTGCGGCGGGGCCACATAAGCCACCCCGCCCAGCGGCCAGAGGATGATCTGCTCCGCCACGCCGCCCACCTGCCGGCACGCCAGGGCGTGGCCGAACTCGTGCAGCAGCACGACCGCAAACAGGGCCAGGTACTCCAGCACGTTCCAGGCAAACGAGGAATACGCCTTGGGCCGCGAGTTGATCTCATAAATGGCGACCAGGAACCAGGACCAATGCAGAAAGACATCGATTCCCGCGAAACGGAACAAGCGGATTGACCCTTGCCGTGTAGGCAACATGCCCATTAGATAGCACACGGAGCGAAAGTCCAACAAGCGCATTCGGACCTTCTTCTGTGTGGTCCTTCGGCCTTATCAAAGAGCGCGCAGCCCTCAGCTCGGCCCGGCGGGGCAGCGCTGGCGCTGCTCCCCCGACGAAGGAACTTTCCCCCTGTTGGCGTGCGGGTATGCCGCGCTGAGCCGCGCCCAGGCTTATTCTCCGAGGTTGCGGCGGAGCAACTCCCGAAGCCTGGCTGGAGCGAGCACGATGAGGCTTTTCCCCTTGGCGGCGACCAGCCCTTGTTCGCGGAATTTGGCGAGCGTGCGGGAGAAGGTCTCGCTGACGGTGCCCAGTTCGGCCGCCAGCACGCGCTTGGTGGTCTTGAGCTCGATGGCCACCGGCTCGTCGGCCTCGGGACGCGGGCAGCGCTTGACCAGCCAGTTGGCCAGCCGCGTTTCGACATCCTTCATGGTCAGGTCCTCGAGCTGCCGGAGCAGGTCCCGCAGGTGCGCGCTCATCGCCGCCAGCATCCGCAGCGCCAGCTCGGGCTGGCGCCTGAGCAAGGCCAGGAACCCGCCTTTATGCACCAGCAAGACCTGCGAGGATTCGAGCGCGCGCGCGTCGGCCGGGTAGCCGTGCAGGCTCGCCAGGGTCGCCTCGGCAAACGACTCGCCGGCGCGGAAGATGCGGATGACCTGTTCCTTGCCCAGCGGGTTGACCCGATGAACGTTGAGCGCGCCTTTTTGCACGATGAAGAAGCCCGCGGACGGGTCGCCCTCGTGAAAGAGATAATCATCCTTGTCGAGCGATTTGACGATTGTGATTTCCGCCAGCGCTTTCAGCTCCGCCGGCGCGAGCCCGGCAAAGAGCCGGCAGCTCCGCAAGGTGTTGGTAATAGCGGCCTGTTTGAATTCCGCAACTGAACCGGCCATAGCTCGCCCAAGCATTTGCTCAGTCTGGCACCAAGAAACCCAACCCGCAATCCCGGAGCTAATGCCCGGCGGCCCCGGCAGCGTGGAATCAGTTTGGCTAAGCCGAAAAGGCTGCCAAAAAATGTCAAATAAATGGCAAGCCGAGTGTAGTGCGCGATTGGCTTCAGTCATAGGGTGGGAGCAGAACTGTGGAAGCACCTACGACACATGCCACGGGCGCAGGCGAGCCGGCGGAGAAGAAGCGCGGCGGCCCGGCTCGGAGCAACGGCCTGCAGGATACTGCCTATGGTTCGCCCCGCGACTTTCTGGACAATCGCTTTGTCTATACCGTCGTTTCCGCGCGCGCGCGCGGCCTGTCGGTGGGGGTCAATCTCTGTCCCGATCGGAACTGCAATTTCCAGTGCGTCTATTGCGAAGTCCGCCGCAACGGCGATGCCCGCCAGCCTCTGGACGTGGAGGTGATGGCGGCGGAGCTCAAGAAAACCCTGACCTATGTCCGCGCCGGCCGGCTCCGGGAGCGTCCCTGGTACCGGACCCTGCCCGATGAGTTGCTCCAACTGCGCCATGTCGCCTTGAGCGGCGACGGCGAGCCGACGCTCTCCCCCAAGTTTGCCGAGGCCCTCCAGGCCGTCGTGCACATCCGGGCGCTGGGCGGTTTTCCCTTCAAGCTGGTGTTGCTGACCAATGGGACCGGACTGGACTTGCCGCACGTGCAGCAGGGGCTGAGGTGCTTTACCAAGAGCGATGAAATCTGGGCCAAGCTGGACGGCGGCACGCAGGCCTATGTCAACAAGGTCAACCGCTCGGATATTCCCCTCGACAAGATTCTGTCCAACATCTTGACGCTCGGCCGGCAGCGGCCGGTGGTCGTGCAGAGCCTCTTCCCCGCCATCAACTCCGAGGAGCCGCCCCTGGAGGAAATCGACCAGTACTCCCGCCGCCTGCTCGAACTCAAGAAGGCTGGCGCTGAGATTTCCCTCGTCCAGATTTATTCCGCCAACCGGCCCTCGCCCAACTCCGAAAGCGGCCACCTGCCCCTCAAGGTCTTGTCCCGCATCGCCCAGACCGTCCGGCAAACCACCGGCTTGAAAGCTGAAGTCTTTTAGTCATGAAATCCAAAGAGGTCTTCAGCCTCATGGTCCGGTTTTTTGGATTGGTTTTTCTCTATCAGGGCCTGGCCGCGGTGCCCGCCGCCTGGGCCACGTTCTGCCCGGTATTTCCCCATTTCCTGTTCCGCCACCTCTTTGGGTGCTTGTTGTTGGTCGCCTGGCCGCTGGCGGTTGGCTTTTGGCTGGTGCGCGGCGCGCCCTGGCTGGTGCGCCTTGCCTACGCCCCGGAGGAGGAGCGCACGACCAGTTAATGAAAACAGACTGCTTGCGAAACCTGGTCGCGGTCCTGGCCACCTGGGGCGCCGCCACGACGGCTCTGGCCGCCGACCAGGTGCTCTTCGACTTCACCGGCGATTTCGATTTGGGCCGGGTGGTGGCGACGGACGCGCAAGCAACCAAATCGGCGGATGGGTCAGCCTTGCGCGTCAGCACGGGACGCCAGACCGCGTGGCCGGGCGTCACCTTGCCGGCGCCCGGCGGGCATTGGGACCTTTCGCCGTTCGCCCAGGTCAGGTTGAAGGTGCGCAACCCCGGCGCCGACAAGCTCACGGTGTTTTGCCGGGTCGACAACCCGGGGGCCGACGGCACCGAGCATTGCGTGACCGGCTCGGCGGCGGTCGGCCCCGGAGCGACGGCGACGTTGCAGGTGCCGTTGACCCGGGCGAGCGCTGACCAGCTCGGGGGCAAGCTCTTTGGGATGCGAGGCTACCCGGTGGCGCCCGGCGGCCCTGGGACGGTGGAGCCGCGCAACCTCACGCAACTGCTGGTGTTCCTCAGCAAACCGGGCGCGGACCGCGTCTTCGAGGTGGAGGATATTCGCGCGGCGGGCACTTACACGCCCCCAACCGCCTGGGTCACCGATGCCGACCCGTTCTTTCCCTTCATCGACACGTTCGGACAATACCGGCACAAGGACTGGCCTGGCAAAGTGAAATCCCTCGCCGACCTGGCGGCCGCGCGCGAGCAGGAAACGGCGCAACTGGCGGCCCGGCCCGGCCCGCCGGACTGGGACCAGTACGGCGGCTGGGCGGCCGGACCCCAACGGCAGGCGACCGGCTTTTTCCGTACCGAGAAGGTCAACGGCAAGTGGTGGCTGGTGGACCCGCAAGGACGGCTCTTTTTCTCGCACGGCCTTGATTGCGTGCGGTCCCTGGACACCACGCCGGTGGCCGAGCGCGAAAGCTGGTTCCAGGACTTCCCCGGAAAACAGCCGGAGTTTGCCGAGTTTCTTTCCCGGGGCTACGCGCTTAAAGGCCATTATGCCGGGCAGACGCCCCAGTGCTTTGCCTTCGGCGGCGCCAACCTGGCCCGCAAATACGGCCCGGCGTGGCCGCAGGCCGCGCGCGCGGTGATTCACAAACGCCTGCGGAGCTGGGGCATTAACACCATCGCCAACTGGTCCGACGAAGCCACGCGCCTGATGCGCCTGACCGCCTACACCGACACCATCGGGAGCGGCCGCGCCAGGATGATCGCAGGGAGCGAAGGTTACTGGGGCAAGTTCCCGGATGTGTTTGATCCCGGCTTTGCGGAGTCGCTGCGCCGCAGCCTGGAGCCAAAGAGAGCAAAGAGCGCGGGCGACCCGTGGTGCATCGGCTACTTCTCGGACAATGAAATGTCCTGGGGGGATGACCTCTCGCTCGCCCTTGGGGCGCTCAAGTCTCCGCCGGACCAGCCCGCCAAGCGCGCCTTCCTCAGCGACCTGAAGGCCAAATACGCAGAGATTGCCAAACTGAACCAGGCCTGGAGCGCCAATTATGCCTCCTGGGAGGCCTTGCTGGCCAGCCGCCAGGCGCCTGACCAGGAAAAGGCGCGCGCGGACCTGGCGGCCTTTTACACCAAGGCGGCCGAGCAGTATTTCCGCACCGTGCGGGACACCCTCAAGGCGGTGGCGCCCCACCAGCTCTATCTCGGCTGCCGCTTTGCCTGGGGCAACGCCCGCGCCGCCGCGGCCGCGGCCAAGTACTGCGATGTCGTCAGCTATAACCTTTATCAGCGCAGTGTGGCCGAATTCAAATTCAACGGCGGGGCCGACGTGCCGCTGATGATTGGAGAGTTCCATTTCGGGGCCTTGGATCGGGGCATGTTCCATACCGGGCTGGTGCCGGTGGCGGACCAGGAGGCGCGGGCGCTCGCCTACAAGGACTACGTGCAGGGGGCGTTGCGGCACCCGCAATTCGTCGGCTGCCACTGGTTTCAATACCACGACGAACCGGTCACCGGCCGCCAGTACGACGAAGAGAATTACCAGATCGGCTTCGTGGACGTGGCCGATACCCCCTATGCCGAGACGGTGCGGGCGTGCCGGGACGTGGGTTACAACCTCTACAAGTAGTCCAAGCTCCAGGGTCGCAGGCCCAAGCCCGAGCGGAGCGCCTGTAAAGACGGCTCTATGCACCCGTGCAAAAACAACTCCGGTGATTTGGGCGTAATTCTAACGAACTGCCTTCGCCTGGCGTCCGAGCGTGGAGCGTGAAAGCGCGGATCGTAGCGGCGTCGAAGTCCCGATGGCCGTCGGGACTCCACGCTCTCACGCTTCACGCTCCACCCAAGCAGCCAGATCTCGGAATTTATTTTTGCACGCACCCTTATCTTGCCTCCGCTTTTAGTCCCTCCAAAGCGCTGCCGTCGGGCTGGCGGATACGGCAGCAGAAGCCCCAGTCGCCGCTCCGGTTGGTGACCTTGACCAGCAGGTCGTTCCAGCCCTCTTTGAGCTTTGCCTGCGCGGCATCCTGCCGGGGCGCCAGGCCGCGTTCCGTGTTGTTGGCGTGCACCACGGCGCCGTTCAACCAGGCCTTGAGGCCGTCGTCGCTGCCGAACTCCAGTCGCACTTCCTGTGCCTGCGGCGACCAAACCCGCGTGCGCGCATAAGCCACCACGTCGTCACCACCCCCGAGCGCTTCGGCCAGGTTGATAGCCCAGGTTCCGACGCCTTTGGTAATGCGCGTCCATTTTATGTCCGTGGCCTCTGGCCGCTCGGGTGGGAGCACGAGGTCAAACAGGGAGTGGGCGTCCTTGTCCTTCTCCTGGTAGGGTCCAGAGCCAACCCACTCGAGGAGATAGCCCTCGAATTGTTCAATCTGGTTGATGACTTCCTGGCCTTTTTGGCGAAGGCCGGCATCGGTCGTGACCGCCAAGGCATCTTTCACCACGGCTTTGGCGCGCGGGGCGTCCCGCTGCCGGAGCCGGTCCGCGATCTCTATGGCCGCCAGGGCCGCTTCCGCGCGGAGTTGGTCGTTCGTCAAACACGGCTCGACCAGCTTGAGGGCGGCGACCGGTTCCGCCGCGCCCAGGCTGCCGAGCACCAGCTTCTTGTCCTCCGGGCGCTCCGCCAACTCCATCGCCCGGGCATACATGGTGGCAGGGTCCTTCGACAGGCCCGCCATGCGGACAAAGCCGCGCAGCGCCACCACCTTGCTGGTAGCGTCGGTGGCCGCGCGCACCTGCGCCAGGAGGTCCTCCGCCGGCGCCGCATCAGGCCAATCCGCCAGCGCCCGCAGCGCCCCTTCGCGAACCCCGGCGTTCTCGTCCTTGAGCGCGGTCCGCACCGCCCCCAGCGCGCCGGACGTTCCACTCCTGCTCAGCAACCGCAGCAGCACGGGCTTGGCGCTCGCCGGGGCGCCCGCCAGCGCCGCCAGCACCGGGGCGGCCTGTTTCTCCGGGTCGGGCACCCGTTGAAAAGCTGTGGCCACCGCCTGCTCGACTTCCATAAGGTCGTCCGCCTCCCGGAGCTTGGGGACAAGCCCAAGCAGGTCGCCCAGAGTGCGTTCATCGGCCAGGACACCCAAGGCCTTGATGGCCTCGCGGCGCACGGCACTTTCACCTCCGCCGGCAAGCTGTAGCAGTTCACCGACGGCCCCTGTGGCCCGCCGGCCGGCAATGGCCCGGATGGCTTCGATCTGTCCTTTCGGCTCGGCCGAACCGAGGGCGCGCACCAGCGCCTGGCCTGCATCTCCGCGGCTGATTTGCAGCAAGCCGGCCCTGGCGGCCTGCTGTTCCCGGCCGCTGCTCGTGGCGGCCGCGCCAACCAGCAGGTCCACCGCCGAGGCCTCGCCCACGGCGCCCAGGGCCTCGTAAGCGGCAGCGCGCACCGTCTCGCTCGAGCTCTTGGCTGCCGCCAGCACCGCCGGGGCCGCGCCGGCATCGTTGCGCGCCGCCAGGGCGCCGAGCAACAGTTCCTGCCCCTCAGGCGGCAGCGTCGGCAGCAATTCCGCCAGCGCCCTGGTTACTGCCTCCCCGCTCGCGCTCCGCGCCAACCCGATCGCCGCCGAGCGGAAGCGGGCGTCCGGGCTCCTGATGGATTCCACCAACGAAGGCAGAGATTGTTTGGCGCCGGTCGCCAGGAGCCCGCGCAAGCCCGCGAGGCGGAGGTGCTTTGGCTGGTCGGGCGCGTAAAAAACCTCGTAAATCCGCATGGCCGCCGCCTTTTGCCCGTCAGCCAGCAGACGGTCGGCCGCCAGCAAGAGGGCGGCCTCAATCCGCCGGCGCAGATTGGCCTGGGCTTTGAGGCGGGCGGCCTGGAGGGCCGTCATAGCCCTTGGCCCGCCGATTTTTCCAAGCGCGGTGGCCGCGGCCTCGGCCACCACCGCATCCGGGGAGTCCAGCAGTCGCTGCAGGTCCGGCACCGCCGGCTCGTACCGCTTGTCACCCAGCGAGTTCACCACGCCGGCCTGGAGTTTGCCGGAGGTCTTGCCCAAAGCCCGCTGCAGCGCCGCGGCAGCGGCTGGGTCCTCGTTCCGGCCCAGGGCAAAGCGCGCGATATGTGACAACTCCGGGTCGGTGAGCAAGGCCTCAAGTTGCGGCACCGCGCGGGCTGTACCGATAGTAAAGAGCTGGCGGCAGACGAATTCCTTGCCGTCGCGCGTGGCCGGTTGGCGGAGGACCTCCAGCAGGCGGGCTTCAACTTCCGCGCGCTGGCCGGGGTCTTTGGCAGCCTGAACCACAATCTGCTCGACCAGGCCCAGCGGAGCGGCGTCGTTCCCGTAGGCGAAAGCGGCCACTGCCTTCAGGGCCTCGTCGAGGCGGCCCAGGGGGTCGGGTGGCGCGGCGCAGGCGTTGGCGCCAGCCAGCAGACCAAGGCCGACGAGCAAGGCGAGCCGCGCCGGGGAGAGTTTCTGAGCCGGCCGGTCACAGCGCCGGGCAAAAGCATTCAGGACCATTCTTGGGGCCCAGTTGCGTGAGACTCCAGGTTTCATGGTGTCCTCCTTATCTTCAGGCCAGCGTCCAGGGTTCGCGCATCGGCCGGTCGAGCCAGCGGGCGGCTTCCGGGTCGCCGATGATTTCCTCTTTGGCCGGGTCCCAGCGAAGGCGCCGGTTGAGCCAGTAGGCGATGTTGCCCAGGTGACAATGCGAGGCCGTGCGGTGGGCGATTTCGATGTCGCGGAACGGCCGTTCCCGCGTCCGCACGCAGTGGAGAAAGTCGCCGAAGATTCCGCCGCGCCCCTTGTAGTTGGCTATCTGGAGGTCGGGCAACGGCGGCTCGGCGGCGTTCTGGCTGCGCGCCGGCACCTCGCCCTGCGTACCTCGGAAAGAAAGCAGCCCGCCCCAGCCGCCCCCATGGTAAATGCGAACGCCATTGGCGAACACATAAGTCAGTTGCGGGTGTTCCTTGCCGTCCGGCGGGATAATCTCGACCGGGCCGGTCTGGTGCAGGTTGCAGGCAAAGAGCGCCCCGCCAAACCCGTGACACCCCCAGTCGGTCATGCCGCCGCCCGAATAATCCCGGAACGGCCGGAACCCGCCCGCGATCAAGCTGGGGTGGAAAGGCCGCCAGGGCGCCGGGCCCAGCCAGAGGTCCCAGTCCACCCCGGGCGGCGTCGGCACCGGGGGCAGATAGCACGGGCCTGAGGGTTCGCCCACATTGACCCAGACCTCCCGCACCTGGCCGATGGCCCCGCCGCGCACCATCCGGTGGAACCAGTTGTAATCTTCCCAAACCCGCTGGCTGCCTCCGGAAAACACCCGCCCGTAGCGGCGCGCCGCCTCGGTCATGGCCCGGCCCTGGCGCACCGTCAGCGATTCGGGCTTTTCACAATAGACATCCTTGCCCGCCTTGATCGCCTCGGTGCTGATCAGGGCGTGCCAGTGATCGGGCGTCGCAATGAGCACCGCATCGATCTCCGGACGCCCGAGCACTTCCTGGAAATGGCCGCACGACTGGCAGTCGCGGTTGCCGTATGCGCGATCCACCATCGCCTTGGCCTCCTGCCGGTGTTCGGCCACGACGTCGCACACCGCCACCACTTGCACTTCCTGGAAACCCAGGAACCCGCCCATATCCCCGCGGCCCTGGCCCCCCAGGCCGATGCACCCCATCACGATGCGCTCGTTGGCGCCAAACCCGCGCGCGGGCAAGACCAGGGGAGCGGTGGCCAGGGCCGCGGCCGTCCGCGCCAAAAACGCGCGGCGAGTCAGGAAGAGGTTTCCATGCATAAACAAAATCAGATTCAGTTTGTTCGCCGCATATTAGTACCGGGGAAAGGCGATTGACAAGACCCAGGTTGCGGCCCCGCGAGCCGTGCGCGCCTCTGGGCGGTTGTGCATACGCAGCCCCCTCTAGCAGGGCTGAAAGCCCAAACCATCGCTCGACCCTCCGCGGCAAAGCCGCTCCCTGCTTGCGACCTCGGGAGCAAAAACACCGCCAAATCTCCCAATACAGCCAATACAGCCAATGGAGCGTTTGGCATCCGGCCCAAAACGCGCTATAACCAGCACCCGGTGAATGCCAAACTGACAGCGCCGCTTCACTTCGCGCCCGGCCACGAGCCGGTTCCTGCCCGTTTCCGCGCGCCGCCTCCGCCACCCTCAGAGCGCACCGGACATAACGAATGAAAGCCATCAGCATCTTGAACGACGTCATCGGACCCGTCATGCGTGGGCCATCCAGCTCGCACACGGCGGGTTCCTATTACCTCGCGGCACTGGCGCGGTCGCTCTTAGGCGAGCCACCGGTTGAGGCCGAGTTTACCTTCGACCCCGCCGGCAGCTACGCGCGCTGCTACCAGGCCCAAGCGTCCGACCTCGCGTTCACTGCGGGATTGCTGGGCTGGTCCATCACGGATGAGCGTTTCCCCCGCGCCCTGGCGCTGGCACCGGCGGAGGGATTGCAGGCGCGTTTCCGCGTCGAACCTCTGCCCGGAGCCACTCATCCCAATACCGTGCGCATCCAGTTGCGCGGGCGCGCCGGGGGCGCGCTTGAAATGACGGGACAATCAGTGGGCGGTGGGGCGGTGGAAACCGTCTCGGTCGAAGGCTGGCCTGTGCGGCTCACCGGTTGCTGCCACGAGACGCTGGTGGAAGTGGAGGCGGGAAGCGAAGGCCTGGCCCGCGCCGCACTGGAGGCGGGCGACGACAACCTGGCGGCGCTCCTGCGGTTTGCGGGCGACGGCGGTGTGTTGCTGTTCGCGCAGCGCCGCAATCCTCTGCCCGTCGAACTGCGCGACCGGCTGGCGGCGCTGCCGGGCCGCCCGCGCCTGTTTCAGGGAGCGTCACTGAGCTTCGTGAAAAAGGGACCGCAGCTTTTCGACAGCGCCGCGGGCATGGTGAAACTCGCCGACAGGGAGAACCTCTCGCCGGGCCAGGTGGCCGCGCGCTACGAGGCCGCGCTGCTCGGCTTGTCCGAGAACGAGGTCGTCGCCGAGACGGCGCGGCGGGTGGACATCATGGTCGCGGGCGTGCGTCGGGGTCTGGGCCAGGATCTGCCGAGCATGCAGCTCCTGCGCCCTACGGCGGCGCGCATTTACAAAGCCGACGCGGATGGACGCCTCGCCATCGGGGGATTTCACACGCGCGCCGCTGTCCGCGCCATGGCCGCCATGCATGTCAACTGCGGCAAAGGCGTCGTCTGCGCCGCGCCGACGGCGGGTTCGGCGGGCGTGCTTCCCGGGGTACTGACGACGTTGCACGAAGAAAAGAATGTGGAGCGTGAGAAGCTCGCGCTGGCGTTGCTGGTGGCGGGCGCCGTGGGCGTCATCGTGGCCGAACGCGCAACGTTCGCGGCGGAGGTGGCCGGGTGCCAGGTCGAGGTTGGCGCGGCGGGGGCGATGGCGGCGGCGGCCGTGATCGAAGTCGCGGGCGGCACGATGCGCCAGGCGTGCGACGCGGCGGCCATCTCGTTCCAAAACACGATGGGCACCGTGTGCGACCTCGTCCAGGGCATCGTCGAGATTCCGTGCCATACCCGGAACGCCGCGGCCGCCTCGGCAGCATTCGTCAACGCGGACCTGGTTCTGGGCGGCTACCACAATCCCATTCCGCTCGATGAGACGATTGACGCCGTCTATGCGGTGGGCCTTGTCATGCCGGCGGAATTGCGCGTGACGTCGCTGGGCGGTCTGGCGGCGACGCCTTCGGCCAAGGCGCTTCCCAGACTCGATGGCGGTGGGGCCTCCCACCCATGAACGTGTTACCCATGAACGCAAATCAGCTTTTGTTCCTGTCCGCTGCGGATGTCCGGCGCGCCCTGCCGATGCGGGAGGCGGTGGAGGTGATGAAGAGCGCCTTCGCGGCGCTGTCGGCCGGCCAAGCGGTGGCGCCGCTCCGCTCGCACGTTGAGGTGCCCGAGCATCAGGGCGAGTTGCTGCTCATGCCCTGTTACCAGCCGGCTGCGGCTGCCTTGAGCCTGAAAGCGGTAACCGTGTTCGACGGCAACCCCGCCCGCGGACTGCCGCGCATCCAGGCGCTGGTCACCCTGTATGACGGCAGCACGGGCCAGCCGCTGGCCATCCTGGAGGGCGCATCCCTCACCGCCTTGCGCACGGGTGCCGCCTCGGGCGCGGCCACCGACCTGCTGGCCCGCCGCGAGGCTTCAACCGTGGCCATCCTTGGAGCGGGCGCCCAGGGCCGCACCCAGTTGGAAGCCGTCTGCGCCGTGCGGACCATCAGGAGGGTCTGGGTCTTCGACGCCAATCCGCCGGCAGCGCAAGCTTACGCGAGAGAGATGAGCGCCGCGACCGGACTGACCGTCGTAGCCACCACGAGTGCAGCGGAAGCCGTACGCCAGGCGGACATCATCTGCGCCGCCACGTCCGCGCGTTCGCCGGTCTTCGCCGATAGCGACCTGAAAGCGGGCGTCCACCTCAACGGCGTTGGTTCCTACCATCCCGCGGTGCAGGAGGTCCCCGCGGAAACCGTGCTGCGCGCCCGGGTGGTGGTGGACCATCGCGAGTCCGCGTTGGCGGAGGCTGGCGATCTCCTGGTGCCTATTCAACAAGGCCGCTATTCCGCCGAACGCATCGCGGCAGAGCTGGGTGAAATCGTCAGCGGTCGCAAGCCGGGTCGTGCCGACGACAGCGAAATCACCTTTTTCAAATCCGTGGGCGTGGCCATTCAGGACTTGGCGGCGGCCTCTCGCATCCTCACCCACGCCCGGCAACTGGGTCTGGGAACTTCGGTTAAACTCTGATTTCGGACCCGCCTCCTGTCCCGACGCGTCGGGATTCAGTCACCCATCTGGTTCTAGCGCCCGGCGGCAGGTGAGAGCAATTCACGCACTTTCGAACCGGAAGGAACTGGTCTGGTGTGTATTCGCTTCGCATACACACTACCTTGAGAGCATTTCACACACTTTAACCGAAAGGAAGTGGGGGCACCAGGCCAGGGCCAGTTCGGACCCTTTGACTTTCCTTTCTTTCATGTGCAAGTGCTTGGAGTCCTGGCATTTTCAGTAAATGTGGGCATTTCACCATACGCTGAAATTGGGAATTTGGATGAAATAACACTTGCAAATTTCACTAAATAAATGATTTTCACCGTGTGGTGAAAAGCGCAAAAACACTGAAAGAGAGCGAACTGAGAGCCGAGTTCGAAGCACTCCTTCGTACCCTGCTGGGGCGTGTGCCGTTCTTGAAAGTCGAATCTTTGAAGTCGGAAGCGTTGCTTTCCAGTAATCGCGGAGGTGAGACGGAGAGACCGGACTGGCTGGCCGATGTCCGCGCCAAAAACGCGCGGCGAGTCAGGCAGAGGTTTCCACGCATAAACAAAGTCAGATTCAGTTTGTTCGCCGCATATTAGTACCCGGCAAAGGCCATTGACAAGACCCAGGTTGTGGCCCCGCGACCGCTGCGTAGCGTGGCGGGGCTTTTAACGTGCGCTGTGCGGAGCTTTCCGCGCGGCACGCACGCAGCCTCAAGCTCTCGCCCATTCCCATAAAGCCGGGCTTTTTCGTCCGCCATTGGCGCGGGATTCGCCATGGGGGCGGACGTGAGTTGAGACCGGGGGGCTTTTTTCCAGGCCGGCCACGGTGCCGGAAGCCGGAGTGAGCGTAGGCACGCGCAAGAAAATCAACAAGCTGCGCAAGACCCTTGAAAAATAAGGGCCAAATCGCGTTTTCCGCCCCAAACTCTAATAGAACTTCCGTTGTTATGCAAAGATTATAGGACTCACTCCTTCGTCGCAGCTGTGAGCATTGGTGGGGGGTCGCAACCGCCGAGCATTGGGCCGACGAGGACTTGCCATGCGAAAGCGCCTCGGCTACTGTCCCCGGCATGAGCCTCCGTGGCAAAATGGACCCCGCAATCGCGAAACATCTTGCGGATCAAATTCGTGGTGTCGGCAAATCAGCGAAAACTGAAGAGGACGTCCGATTCCATACGGAAACTGCCCTCAAACACCACCTCGCTCAACTAGGAATCTCCACAACCGCCTCCTACGAGCAGCCGATCACCCTGCTTCAGGGTTCAGGCAGTGCGGACGCAGTCTATGGCTTCGGAATCATCGAGTACAAGCGCCCTGGTGTTATCGCCACGGCCAACGGCCTGAAGTCCATTGTCGAACAACTGGCTTCATATCTCACCGGAAAGGCTCGCGAGCTAGCGCCAACCAAACCACTTGAGCCCATCAAGAAGATGATTGGCATCGGCATTGACGGGGTACAAGTCATGTATCTGCGGTACGCAGCTTCCGAAAACCGAGCGAGGTATTTCCAGCCGGTCTCGCTTGAAACCCAACTCGAATTCTTTAGGCCAAAGGGCTTCAAGCGGGGCGGGTTCCAGATTGTCGGCCCGATGCCCGTTGACGAAGCCAGCATGGACTGGCTGCTCTACTCGCTCCAGTTCTTCCATCGCCGAGCCCTCGAACCCCACTCGCTCGCGGAGGTCTTTGGCCCTGAGGCCGTGGTTGCATCCGCGACCATCAACGCTCTCTATCACAGGCTGCTGACCACGAGCAACCGCCGCGTCGAGATGTTCTTCAAGCAGTGGGACATGATCTTCGGTGTCATCTACGGCCAAGAACTGGAGCGCGGCGACGCCGCCGCCAAAGAACTCGCCAAGCTCTACAACATCGCCGACAAGCCCGATCTCAAGAAACTGCTCTTTGCTGTCCACACCTATTACGTTCTGCTGATGAAGATGCTTGCCGCGGAACTCATCTCTTTGCAGGAAGGCTCGTGGTTCGCGTCCTTCACTGCCGAGATCGAGGCCGCCAGCGGTGACATACTAAAGGGTAAAATCGAGCACCTCGAAAACGGGGGGCTTTTCAAGCAGTTCAATATCGTCAACTTCCTGGAAGGCGATTTTTTCCGCTGGTATCTCGACATCTGGGACGCCGCCCTCGCTCAAAATCTGCGGCACATGGCCATCGCGCTCCAGCAATTCGAGCCGGCCACGGCCACCATTGACCCCGACGCCACACGGGACCTGCTGAAGAAGCTGTACCAATACCTTCTGCCGCGCCGCGTTCGCCACGACCTCGGCGAGTACTACACGCCCGACTGGCTGGCCGAGCGCCTCATTCGCCAAATCGGTTACGACGGCAACCCCGACAAGCGGATCCTCGATCCGTCATGCGGCTCCGGCACATTTCTTTCGCTCTGCATCCGCAAAGCTTTCGACTACGCCGACCGTTACCTGGTTCGCCCTGAGGACCTCGTCAAGAAGCTCCTTGCCAACATCGTTGGTTTTGACCTGAATCCGCTCGCCGTGATCGCCGCTCGCACCAATTTCCTGCTCTCCCTTGGCACGCTCATCAAGAAAGCCCCCCACCTTGAAATCCCGGTTTATTTCTGCGACTCCATCTTGACGCCAGCCGAGTTTGCCAGCGAGGGCGAACTGCGACTTGGGGGACGCGATCGTCATGTCGATACCTGGGTTGGAAAATTCTCCTTCCCTTCGGAGGTGATTGAAAAGGAAAAGATCGAAAGAGTGTGCGGACTCATCGAGGAATCCGTGCAGTTGAGGCGCACGAGTGCGCAATTCCTCGAAAAACTCCGAGCTGCCGTAGGTAAACTCGACGCGGATGGCGAGAAACTGCTCGCTGACGTCTTCGCTCGCATCGCGAAGCTCAACGATGATGGTCGCAACGGCATCTGGGCGCGCATCTTGAAAAACCAGTTCGCACCAATCTTCGTCGGCAAACGCACATTCGACTTCGTCATTGGCAATCCGCCGTGGGTCAACTGGGAGAGTGTATCCGACGCCTACAGGGAAGCGACAAACCCGTTGTGGGTGAGGTACGGTTTATTCTCCCTAACGGGCCACGCCGCCCGACTGGGGGGCGGCAAGAAGGACCTGTCAATGCTCTTCACCTACGCCTGCCTCGACAACTATGCGAAACAGAACGGGCGTCTCGGATTTATCATCACACAGTCCGTCTTCAAGACCGAAGGCGCAGGGGATGGCTTCCGGCGGTTCCGGTTGGGGGATCGCGAGCCCTTCAAGGTTCTGCAGGTCGACGACCTGAGCGATTTCCAGCCGTTCGAAGGAGCCACGAACAAAACAGCAATCGTCACCTTCCAGAAAGGTAAGCCAACCAAGTACCCGGTCGAGTATGATTGCTGGCGCAAGAAGGCAAAGGCAACGATCAGTTTGGAGGACCAACTCGACGAGGTACTCCAGAAGGTCGAAGTCAAACGATGGAGTGCTCAACCGGTTGACGACGAGAACACCTGCAGCCCTTGGCTTACCGCCCGCCCGAAGGCGCTTGAGGCCGCTCGGAAGGCGATTGGGTCGGCGGCATACCGCGCCTATGCCGGAGCATGCACATGGGCTAATGGTGTGTACTGGCTCGAAATTACCGGCAAGAACAACGCCGGCCAAGTCGTCGCCCGCAACCTCAGCGACGTAGGCAAGCTCGAAGGCATCCAGGCGGTTGAGGCCGCGCTCGAGCCAGATTTGGTGTTCCCTCTCCTGCGCTGGCAAGACGTGCGTCGGTGGCGGGCTACGCCAGCCGTATTTCTGCTGAATGTCCAAAACCCGAAAGAGCGGCGTGGCTATGACGAGGACTGGCTCAAGGACGAACTCCCACTGACCTACGCCTACCTACTCAAATTCGAGAAGTTGCTTCGCCAGCGGTCTGGTATGCGAAAGTACTTCTGCGACGAGCGCGGTAAGCCCTTCGCAGCCTTCTATTCCATCTACAACGTGGGTGAGTACACGCTGTCACCGTACAAGGTTGTCTGGGGTCGAATGGGGAACGAGCTCGCGGCCGCTGTTGCAGAAGCCCACATCAACCCGCATATAGGTAAAAAGCCGCCAGTGCCACAGGAGACTGTAATGTTCGTCCCTTGTGACGACCGAACCGAAGCGCATTTTATCTGCGGCCTGCTCAATTCGTGCGTCGCCAACTTCGTGGCAAGGTCCTACAGTACAGGCAAAAGCTTCGCGTCGGCTCATCTGCTCCATCACGTCCGTCTGCCGAAGTTCGACGCGATCGACAAGCGGCATCAGCGCCTGGCCGAACTCAGCGCGAGGGCTCACCAACTAGCGGCCGAAACCACGGAAGTGCCGGAAAAACGGCTACCAGAGGTGGAAGCCGAGATTGATGAACAGGCTGCTGCCGTGTGGGACATCACCAGCACCGAGCTTCGCGACATTCAATCAAGCCTAGCCGACCTGCGGTGACGTCATTCCCTGTTTGTGTTCTGCCGGAAAGGCGGAAACGGTCAGTCCTATAATCTTTGCATCTTGCTGCTTTCATGCTGCTGTTTCCATCCGTGTCATCTGGGTGAGGCGGCGCCGCTTGGGTTTCCAGGCTTTGGGTTGTTTCCAGGTCAGCCATTACGGCCATAGCCTACGATACCGCCAGCCTGTTTCCTGGTCAAGCAGGTTTGTCTGCCTGGCGACGGCCTCTTCCCGGCCGGGTCGGCGCAGAACCGGCTCCGCTCCCGCGCGACCTCCAGCCGC
>Ga0187866_1000369_pt1 | contig 54037 bp, 50 predicted proteins | sample June2016WEW_11_1_3_FD_133013 | JGI IMG/M metagenome (GOLD analysis project Ga0187866, IMG submission 133013) | Peatland microbial communities from SPRUCE experiment site at the Marcell Experimental Forest, Minnesota, USA - June2016WEW_11_150 | ecosystem: Environmental > Terrestrial > Soil >... | reverse complement strand
CTTGGCCGCAGTTACCCCCAAGCTCGCTTCCTGCGCCCCAGCGGTCCACGCCACCGTCAGCAGCACCAACACTCCCAGCAATCCCTTTCTCATACACATTCCCCTCTGCCTCTTCGGCCAGTGTGTCCCAAGATATTGAAATCCTAACCCGCCCGAAGGAATTTTGTTCCAAAAAGAAACGCCGAGACGATTTGCAGCCCAGACTGGGTCCCTGTAACTATATCCCAATAAACGGATGCTGGGGGAGGCTGACGTGAGTCATATTGCCACCGTAACAAACGGGGCTCAGCGGGCCGGGTTGGAAGGGGGATTCACGTGAGAACGAATTGAATTGGGCCGGGAAAATTCGCCCTGATTGTGGTTGGCAAGTAAGCCGGGCTAAATCTCAGGGCACGACGCGATAGTTGTGAATGCCGGCTCCAAACGAGAAGCTAGCGCCGGCCACTTGCGGCAGCCACCAGAAGCGCCGCAGCAGGCCATGATTGCTGACCATCATGCGGTGCCCCAGATAGTCCATGACGGTGGGACTCACTTGCGTGGCGGCATACATTGCGCCGGAGTGCGCAAAGGGACGCAGCAACGGATCACTTTCCGTGCCGAAGCCCCCCGAAACGGCGCGTCGCGTGGACCACGCATCGAAAGCGGCGGCGCTGTGTCCCGTGGCCATCAAGGCGTACCAGATCTTGCGTTGGCGGGGAGATTCGACCGGTCGAATCACAGCGGGCTTAATGGGCGCATTCAAGAATGACTCACTGCCCGGAGTTATGCCCGCTGCAATGGAAGATGAGGAACCATCAGTATCAGTGCCCGCTGAAGCAGACAGCTTAGGCACGGGCGCATCCGGGAGTTTCGATTTCGTTGCGGAATCCGGCTGGGGTGCACTGGAATTGCTGGCGAGCAAGGTGGGTGAATCCACGACAGCACGAGGGGTATCAGCCGGCAGCGCGGTACAACAAAAAATCAGGAGCGCGGATAGTACCAAGATGCACCTCAGAAGTCGCAGGCCGGGGGTGGGTTCCTGGTACGCTGCAACTGCTGTCCACTCTACTGTACCAAAGGACAGGTGTCACTGGCCCATTGGTCACAATCTTTTCTGGTACTTTTCCAGGGCCGGGTTCTGGAGCGTTGGTACCAGCGAGTTCGACACTCCCCTCGCGATTCGTAGAAAAGACCTGCTATAATCCGGCCCAAGAAGTCGTGGTCCTTGGTTCGGGGGAAAATGGCTGGTTCGGAATCATCGGCGAAACGCGCACGCATCCCACAACGTGGCCCGCAGCCACCTCGATTCATCGTCATTGAAGGCCCCCTTCGCGTTGGCAAAACCACGCTGGCTCGGCTGCTCGCCGAACGGCTTCACGCGCGCCGCATTTACGATTGCGAAGATAATCCCTTTCTCGCCGATTTCTATGCCGGCCTTCCCGGGGCCGCTTTCCGCACGCAATTGTATTTCCTGATGGAGCGGCAGAAGCGCATTCGCGAAGGCCTTTCCGGCGATACGCCCGGCCTTGTGGTGAGCGATTATCTGATGGAAAAAGACCGCATCTTCGCGAACCTCAGCCTGGATGACGAGGAGCTCAAGCTTTACGAGCGCTATTACGAGGCGGTGACCGTCGAACTCCCGCAACCCGATTTGGTGATTTATCTCCAGGCCAAGCCGGAAGTGCTGCTCGGCCGCATTGCCAAGAAAAAAGCGCACGAGGAGCGCCAGATTTCGACGGAGTACGTTCAGGAAGTGGCACGCGCCTACGAGCACTTCTTTTTCCGCTATGAGGGCGCGGATCTCCTGGTCATCGAAACCTCGGAAATCGATTTCGTTGAGAAAAACGACGATTTGCAGCAGCTCCTGCGCCGCTTGCAGGAGCCGGTCAAAGGCACGCAGTATTTCCTCCCGCTCGGCGGCTCCGACTGAAGAGGTTGCTGAAAAGTCGGAGAAAGACTTTCTTCAGGGGCTAAAGCCCGAGGGTTTTAGGGGCTTTACGCCGGGGCTGAAGCCCCGGCCTCCTAAAGAAAGAGACTTTTCCCGCAGCCTGTGAAGAAAGCTTGCACGCCGCACTGGTAGTTTCTTTTGCACTTCAATTCGCATAGAGTGCCATCCGGAAGGGCTTGTATCTCGCTTGGGAGGGTAGTCATGGATCGCTGGACACGTCGCAAGTTTTTTCTGACATCGCTGGCGGGGAGCGCGTTCGCCGGCGCGGCTAGAGTTTTTGGCAAAACGCTGGAAGTAACCGGTGGCAATCACTCCGAACCTATTCTTTTCGACCCCCAACCGGCTGCGCGCACGCGGCCTCTGATCATTTCTTCGGCCAACGGGTTGAACGCTCTCGACAAGGGCATGCAAATCCTGAAGGGCGGCGGCGATACGCTCGACGCGGCCGTCACCGCGGTAACTGTCGTGGAAGACGATCCCAACGATGACAGCGTGGGCTACGGCGGCCTGCCCAACGAGGAAGGCGAAGTCGAACTGGACGCCAGCGTGATGCACGGCCCGACGCGCCGCGCCGGCAGCGTGGCCTCCGTCCGCCGCATCAAGAATGTTTCGCGACTGGCCAAAACGGTGATGGAACGCACCAACCACGTAATGATCGTGGGTGACGGGGCGCGGCGCTTTGGCGTGGCCGAGGGCTTTGAGGAAATGAATCTGTTGACCGAGCACTCGCGCAAAATATGGCTCGCCTGGAAAGCCAAAACGAGTTTCAACTGGCGGCCGGGCACGGACAGCCCGGAATGGAAGGAGCATGTTGCGACTCTCTTCGACCACGATGCGGAAAAAATCGCTTATGCCATGCGCGTCATCACGTACCCGCCAACCGGTACCATCAACTGCCTTGCGGTAAACGCCAAGGGTGAAGTCAGCGGCACCACCACCACTTGCGGGCTGGCCTGGAAAATTCCCGGGCGTGTCGGCGATTCGCCGGTGATCGGCGCGGGACTTTACGTGGACGGTGACGTTGGCGGCGCCGGGTCCACTGGCAAAGGCGAGGAAAACATCAAGATTTCCGGCGGACATACGATCGTCGAAATGATGCGCAAGGGCATGAAGCCTGACGATGCTTGCCTGGAAGCGCTGGGGCGCGTCGCGCGCAATTACAACGGCGATAAGACGAAGCTCGCGACGTTCAATCTGCGTTTCTATGCCGTCACTAAAGACGGCGAGTATGGCAGCGCATCTCTCTGGAAGAAGAGCAACGTGGAGGGCAAGGATGCGGTGTTTGCTGTCCATGACGGCACGCAAGCCCGCTTGGTTCCCTGCAAGACTTTCTTCGACGAAACCGGTCACGAAGAATAATGCGCCGGTAATCTGCCCGCCCTATACTGGCGTATATGGACCAGGCAAATGTTTTGATCATTGGTGGTGGAGTCGTCGGCTGCGCAGTCGCAGAAGCGCTTTCCCGCCGTTGGCAGGATGTTTTTCTTGTTGAGCAATATCCGAAGTTTGGAATGGCCACCAGCACGCGAAATAGCGGCGTGATCCATTCCGGAATCTACTATCCGAAAAATTCCTGGAAGGCGCGTCATTGCGTCGAAGGCAATCGCCTGACCAAGGAATTCTGCGCCAGGCACTACGTGCCTTGCCGCACGACGGGAAAAATTGTTGTCGCGAAGGATGCTTCCGAGAAGGAAGAGCTTCTCGCCCTGAAAAAAAAGGGCGAGGAAAACAGCGTAGAGGGCCTGCGAATTATCGATGCGGCGGGCATACGCGCCATCGAGCCTCACGTCAGAGGCCATGCGGCGCTTCTTGTGCCTTCCACGGGGATTTGCTCCGCCGAAGACCTAGTGCATGCGTTCGCGCGCGTCGCCGAGGAGCACGGAGCAAGCCTCGTCAACCACGCCAAGGTTATCTCTCTGGAGCCGGTGAAGGACGCCGTTCGCGTGCGCTTGCGCATCGGAGATGAAGAGCAATCCGAAACGGAAACCATTGAGGCGCGCTGCGTCATCAATGCCGCGGGACTCTACTCCGACGAAGTTGCGCAACTTCTCGGCCCGCGTCCCTGGAGAATTTATCCGGTGCGCGGCGAATATTGCGAAATTCGCGGTCCTCAAGCGGGACTGGTCCAGAACCTGGTTTATCCTCTGCCCCATCACGACGGACTCTCCCTGGGCTTGCACTTCACGAAAACTCTTTGGGGAACGGTGCTGGTTGGACCGACGGCCGCCTACGTCGAGGGCAAGGACAACTACGAACGCGACCGCATGACCATTCCTGAGTTTCTCTCCGATGCGAAGACCATGCTCCCGGAGCTTCAGGAGAGCGATTTGCAACTCGGCTACACGGGCTTGCGGCCGAAACTCGTTCCGCCGGGCGACCAGGGGATTGCCGATTTTGTGATTGAGCAGGACAAGGAAGTGCCGCAGGTGATTCAACTCGTTGGAATTGAATCGCCGGGGCTGACCGCTGCGCCCGCCATCGCAAACCATGTTCTCAAGTTGGTCGCGGAAATACTTCATTGATGAGGGCAAGCCCAAAGCGAAGAGAGATTCATCGCACAAAAAGTGTGCGATGGAGAAGAGTTCCTCGCTTTGTTCGGAATGACGGATAGGGCAAGTGCAGCGGAGTTATTCGACAACTATCCGGAGGAATTTCTTCTTGCCGACGCGGACGCTGTAAGTTGCAGGCTGGTCCACATTCAACTTGCAGGCGGGATCTTGTGTCGTGGCTCCGTTGATCTCCAGCCCACCCTGTTTGATGAGGCGTTCTGCCACGGACGTAGAAGCGATGCCCTCGAAAGAAGCGAGAATCTTCGACCACTTCACGATGCCGCTCGGGAGTGCGAGAGAAACCTGGTTTGAGGAGTCCCTTATCTTCGGAAACGTAATCTCCAGGCCGCCGGGCACTCGCTTCATGCGGACTTCGTCCATTTCTGCCGGTGCCTTGCGGTCGCGGAAGACTCGCTGGAAATTTTCTCTTGCTTTCTGCGCAGCTGCCTTGCCGTGGAAGTCTGCGATTATCGACTCCGCAAGTTCCATCTTCCTTTCCATCGGATGTGACTCCAGCATTTTCGATAGTGAGCTACTCGCCTGATTTGATGGATATCCCGGAACGCCAAGCATTTGATCGAGAGCAGACGATCTGTCTGTTAGTAAATCGACGTACATTGACATTAACTTGTCGGGAATCGACATGAGCTTGCCGAACATTTCGGCCGGTGCCTCGGTAATTCCGACATAGTTCCCCAGGCTCTTGGACATCTTTCGCTCCCCGTCGAGCCCGACGAGGATCGGCATGGTCACAACGACCTGCGGCGACAGCCCGTATTCGCGCTGGATTTCGCGGTGCACCAGGATGTTGAACTTTTGTTCCGTCGCACCCAACTCGACATCCGACTGCAGCATCACGGCGTCGTAGGCCGTCAGCAAGGGATACAGAAGCTCATGAACGGCGATCGGAAGATTCTTATCCAACCGCGAACGAAAATCCTCGCGTTCCAGCATGCGCGCCAGCCGGTAATGGGCGCAGAGCCGGACCACGTCATAGCTGGACATTTTCCCCAGCCACTCGCTGTTGTAGCGGACCTCGGTCTTTTCCTGGTCCAAAATCTTGTAGACCTGCGCCAGGTACGTCTTCGCGTTGACATCCACCTGTTCGCGGCTGAGCGGGGGTCGCGTTTCGGATTGTCCCGTGGGATCTCCGATCATGGCGGAAAAATCACCGATCAGGAAAATTGCCGTGTGGCCCATGTCCTGAAAGTGTTTCAGTTTGCGCAAGACCACCGTGTGCCCTAAATGAATGTCCGGCGCCGTCGGATCCACGCCTAGGTACACACGCAGGGGCTTGCCGGTCTTGAGCGACTTTTCCAGCTTCGCGCGCAACTCCGCTTCGGGCACGATCTCCGCCACGCCCTTTTTCAAGTACGCGAGTTGTTCTTCCACCGGCTTGAAATTGGCTTGTGTCATCTCGATTTGCTGCACTAGGCGGTGCGAATCACGCGCCGCCCCACGATCTCAAATTTCCCTTCGAGGATAATCTTCACGGCCTCGGTGTAAATCAGGTGCTCTTCCTTCAGTATGCGCTCGGACAGCGCGTGCTCGTCATCCGTATCCTGCACGGGCACGACCGCCTGCACGATGATCGGCCCCGCGTCCAGATTCTCGTCCACAAAATGCACCGTGCAGCCTGCAACCTTCACGCCGTAGTCCAGCGCCTGCTTTTGCGATTCCAGCCCCGGAAAAGACGGCAGCAGCGACGGGTGAATGTTAAGAATCCGCTGCGGGAACTCCGCGACAAAATAGGGCGACAACAATCGCATGTAGCCCGCCAGGCAGATCAGATCGACTTTATATTCGTGCAGGACCGCGGCCACCTGACGATCGTAGGCTTCCCGCTCCAGCCCTTTCGAGGGAATCAGCCTGGTTGCAATTCCCCGGGCCTTTGCGCGTTCCAATCCTCGCGCGTCCAACTTGTTGCTGATCACGATGGCGATTTCGGCGTTGGGAATGCGCCCAGCGGCAACACTTTCCGCCAGCGCCTCAAAGTTCGAGCCGCGGCCACTCAAGAGCACGCCGATGCGCTTCATCATAAACAGAAAAGTTAACACAACCGGATACGAGGGCCAAATGACTGCCCCCCGGGAAGTATCATAATTCTCGACATCCTGGCGGCCGAGACCAATGGGAGCCGACACTGAGACACAAGCAACGTCACTGAGTTTGCGAAATGTGGTGCTGCGCTAGAATGGACCCGACCGCTTCAACGCTCGCCCCGTTATTGTCAATAACCCAGACTCCGGCCAGAAACCGTGTCCAAAACTTGCTCTCAAAATCTCCGGGAACCGGCTTAGGGTCCCACGTCTTATATGTGTAATACATGGCCCGATCGGCGAAATCCCTCCCCTTCTTCTGACGAATGTCCCACAATGCTTCCATCCATTTATGTCCCTGCCAATCGCTCCTGTCCAAATTCCGATTAGCTAGGCTCGAAGTGTAATACACCTCAAAGAGTGCCGCGGTTGTCTCATCTTTCCCGGCATCGGGGCCAAGATTAGCACTGCCAAAGGTGCCGAACAGCAGGCGGAAAACATAACTGGCATACACTTTGCGTATCGCGTTTGTATCGTCCAACGAATCCTTGGGCAAATAGATTTGCCGCTGGTAGATCGTGCCTGGGAAGATCCCACTCATCATTTGCGTCTTGCAGGGCGACACACCGATTGGCGGCATTTCGTTTTCGACGGGGAATCCGAGACTCTTCAGATACAGATAGAAGCTATTGATCGCATCGGTGATTCGGCGCTTTCGTTCCGGGGTTAGAGACGGGGAATCCTTGAAGATCAATGAGACCTCGGGTTGGGCGCTGTGAGCCGTCTTGGTCATGGTTGTGGTCGCTGCTCCGCCGTTACTCTTGGGAAGGATTTTCGAAACTTCCGCGGCGATCTCTGCAGCTGTCGCCGGTTTTGCAGCTGGCTGGGCCTTGGGCACAATTCTCCACCCTCCCCATAGCACCACCCCAATAACCAGAGAAATGAAGGCGATACTCAGGACCCTTACGAAGCGCGCAGCTCCCCAGAAGGGCCGCACTAGAATCACCGCAAACGACAATACGAACCACGCGAAGAGGAAGGTCCATGCCAGCGGAACGATCTGCAGAACAGCACCAGCCAGTGTGCCAATCGCTCCCCAAGTCCAGGGGCTAAAGACGTATTCTTTAAGCGTTGAAAACCGCGAGGATCTATCTCTCGGCGGCTCCTGCATATGAGAAGTGAGAAACCGCCAGATTGGCATAAGCGGTTTCTTAAGCTTGAGCCATACCGTCGCCAGTTTTTTGATTGGATTATCTCTTGCCATCGAAGAAGATGATAGGGCGGACATAAACGTCCGTAAAGACGATAATCCCACAGGCAGAATAGGACAGAACCAACCGGCGGGAACTGGCCCAGTCTCGGCTTACCTAACGCGGGAATTAGTTCTGCGGTGGCAAAGCCGATTACTCCGATTCGCTGACAAGTTGCGCTGCACTTTTGTAGCTTTCTTGAAGGTAAGGTCATTTCGCGACGCGACTCATCACTGCGCCTTGGGCTGGTACGGTCGGATGGGGTGCGTCGAGGGACTTAAGGACGTCGATTACGATGAGGGTGATGTCATCCTGCTGGGGCACGGAAGCGGGCATCAAAATAGTAGCCGGTGAGGAGATTCGCCTAGAAGCATGCCGAAGGCTTCACGTAAGGCCCAGGCGCTTCACCAGCGCCTCGATGATCACGCGTACATGTTCGAGCGCGATTTCTCCCAGGCTCTCTTTCTGCGGCGCCATGACGTCCCGCAAGATGATCCACAGCCCCGGGAAGTATGTCTCGTCATCGCCGGGGCAGATGGCTCCCGTGAGTTGCACAATCTCGAAGTGTGGAATCTGCGTGAGGTCGAGATCCACCATCAGCGAGGAATTGGGCAGAGGTGGGGGATGCGCAACGAGTTCCGTCAGTACGCCGCGGGCATCATCCACCAGGTCGCGGAACCCCTGCGACACGAGAAGCGCATCAATGTCGTGCGGTGTTGGCTGCTCTATTTGGTGCAGGTCGTAGTCCGGCAACGCCTTCTCCAGCGGGATCTCAATCGTCACCGAAGGCTGGCTTTTGTCAGGTGAGATGCGCAGGGGCATGGGATGTTCCGCTGGACATTCTTCCATGGAAAGCCGAAAAAGGCACCCGTGATGGGGCAATTCCGCTCACCGTAAGCCTAAACGCAGGGCGTCACCGCTTACGGCAGAATGCCTCACTTCGGATACGGGCTGCCCGATAAGATTGCAAACGCCCGGTAAATCTGCTCCGCCAGCATCACCCGCGCCAGCTCATGCGAATAGGTCATCGCGCTGAGGGACACTTTCTGCTTCACGCGTTCCCGCAGCCCCTCCGGGAATCCATCCGCATCACCGCACACGAAGATGATCTCATGCGTGCCGCGATCGCGCAGCTCGCTAAGCCATTTCGCGAACGATTCCGAATCGTAAGATTTTCCCCCGGCATCCAGAAGCACCGCCATGGCGGCACGATCGGCATCCAGCTTCTTTAATGCCGCCGTAGCATCACGCACCTCGGTCACTTCGACGGGGCAGGACTTCGAGATGCGTTTCACATACTCATCGAGTAGCGCGCAGAGCTCTGCCCGCCGCGTTTTCCCCAGCAGCAAAAGTCGAATCTTCATGCCGTGAGTCTACCGCGCCGCCAGCCATGCTTGTGATTTATCTGTTTTCCGCGGAACTACACCCACCCGTATTTCTTTCTCTTTTCCAACAGTGTCTTGCGGCTGATCCCTAGAATCTTTGCAGACCGCCCAATCTGATTGCGCGTCGCCTTCAACGTCGCTTCGATGGCTTCACGCTCAATGTCTTCCAGCGAACGCGAGCCGGCTTCAGGGTGGTTTCCATCCAGATTGGCGCGCAGGTGGGCAGGCAGATGCTCCGCTTCAAGCATCTCGCCCTGCCCGCAGATCACGGCTGCCTTAAGGGTGTCGCGCAATTCCCGAACGTTGCCCGGCCAGCGGTACCTTTCCAGTATCGCCTTGGCAGGTTCGCTTAAGCGAATCTTTGGTCTCCCGTGGGTCGCCCCCATCCCCGCTAAGAGATGCTCCGCCAGGGCCAAAATATCCGCGCGCCGTTCCCGAAGCGGTGGCATCCAGATCTTGACCAGGTCCAACCGGTAATACAGATCTTCGCGAAAACGCCCCTGATTTACCGCCGTGGCTAAGTCCACGTTCGTCAGCGCGATGATGCGCGCCTCAGCACGAAGGTGCTCCTTACCGCCCAGTCGCTCGAACACCCGCTCTTCCATGACGCGCAATAGCCGGGCTTGCGTGCTGGCCGTCAGCACCGCCACTTCATCAAGGACGATGGTGCTTCTGGCGTCCAGCTCGAAACGCCCGGGCTTCCGCTCCGCGGCGCCGGGAAACGCGCCACGCTCGTGCCCGAAGAGTTCGCTCTCCAGTAGAGGAGGCGGCAAACTTTCGCACTCGATTTTTATGTAGGGTGTGTCGCGCCGGGGTCCAAGTTCGTGGATCAGACGCGCTAGGTAATCTTTTCCGGTGCCGCGCTCTCCGGTGATGAGGACTGTTGCAGGAACAGGAGCAACGCGCTCCGCGAGTTCGAAGAGACGCTGCGACGCCGGATCCTTGCAGATCCAGGGCAATCGCTCGCTTACCATAACCAATGGGCTTCTCCAGCCGCCAGCGTTACCCGCAGGCGACATTCTGACCTGGTTTCAGCCCACTCGCTTTGAGAGCTCTTTCCGGCCTGTCTCCGGCTCGTCCGGTATGGACAGCATCGGCGCCGACCGCCACAATCTTTCCAGATCGTAGTAACGCCGTGCTTGCTCTCCGAAGACATGAACGATGAAGCTTCCAAAATCCAAGAGCGCCCATTCCGATGACCGCTGCCCTTCGCGGTGCTCCGGCGAACGCTTCAATTCCTTGTACAGCACCTCTTCAATCCCGGTGCAGATGGCCTGCAATTGCGGCCGGCTGTACCCCGTACAAATCACAAAGTGCCGTGTGAACGCCCCCACACCGTGCAGGTCCAGCACGGTGATCCCGCCCGCTTTCTTTTCTTGCGCCGCCTCGACGGCCTTGCGCACACCCTGGGGTAACGATTCCAGTTTCACCGGTACAGACCCTGCTTCAAAATGTATTCCTCCACACGCCCCGAGACAAGCCCATGAATGGACTCCCCGCGGTTGGCCTTCCGCCGAATGTCCGTGGCACTGACGTCGCTGGACACATTCTCCAATAGATAGACGGTTGTGCGCTCCAATTGGGCTACCACGGGTGACCCATGAGCCACAACTTCGTCCTCTTTCTCCCGCTCAGCATCCGGCCGCCCATGCAAGTCCGGTGGAATCACCAGCCTAAGCGCTTCCAAACGAATGCCCGGGCGGTTGGCGATCACGAAATCGCACAGTCCCAACAGGGTCTCATATTCCTTCCACATCGGGATATCCAAGAACGCGTCCGCTCCGGTAATGAAGAAAATCCGGTCTCCCTGTCCGTGGTACATATGCCGGAAATAGCGCACCGTGTCCACCGAGTAGTGCAACTGCGTGCCGCTGAAGTCCTCCCCCGCCTCTGCCAGCGACGGCACGAAATGGGGGTGCTCGGTGCACGCCAGCGCGACCATCGCAAACCGGTGCGGAAACGGCGCCAGGTGCTGCTTCAGCTTGTGCGGCGGGCGGCTCGCCGGGATGAAGTGCATCTCGTCGAAATTGAACCGCCGGTCTGCTGCTCGCGCCACCACCAGATGGCCTGCATGAATGGGGTCAAAGGAGCCGCCAAAAAGAGCGATGCGCCGTGGATGATGCTTTGCCGCTGTGCGGTGCGCCTGCGCCGTCGTCAAACTGTCCCCTCCGCCACCCCCACGCCAGCCCCGTGTTCACTGGTAAACCACGAGCCGAGCCATGCTACGAACCGATCTGTCGGGCGTCCCAGAGTCCTACGATTCTCTCACGAAATCTCAGCGCTCGCTCGGAGTTCCGTCATCCTGCTTCTCGTCCGCGAACGTTTCCCCATCCTCGGCTCCGCCTTCGTGCTCTTCTTGCTCCCTTTCCTCAGGCTCAGGCTGCTCTTTGGGAATCTTATCCAGGGCGTCCGCCATGGCGCGCACGAGTCCTTTCACGCCCTCGCCTGTCGGCGCCGAAATCGCATGGAATTCCAGGCCCTTCTCGCTGCAAAACCTCTTCAACTCCTGCAACTTCGTGTGGTCCGTCGTCGCATCCAGTTTCGTGGCGACCACAATCATAGGTTTATCCAGCATGGCGCCGCTGAACGCCGCCAGCTCGCCCTCAATGATTTCAAACGCCTTGAGTGGGTCCATTTCTGCGGTGTCGCTCGTGTCTATCAGGTGCGCCAGCAGCCTTGTCCGCTCCACATGGCGCAGGAAGCGAATTCCCAGCCCGGCTCCCTCGCTCGCCCCTTCGATCAGCCCTGGCAGATCGGCAACTACAAATGTGCGCCCAAGTTCGCTGCCGTGGCCACCCGTGCCCCCGTCCGCGTTCACCACGCCCAGGTTCGGCTCCAGCGTTGTGAACGGGTAGTTCGCAATCTTTGGGCGGGCCGCGCTGATCACCGAAATCAACGTGGACTTGCCCGCGTTCGGGAAGCCCACCAGGCCGACATCCGCCAGGAGTTTCAGCTCCAGCCGCAACCGGCGCTCCTCGCCCGGCTGGCCTTCTTCTTTCTCACGCGGCGCCTGGTGCCACGGCTTCGCAAAGTGCTGGTTGCCGCGCCCGCCTTTTCCTCCCTGGGCCACGAGGATTCGCTGGCCGGGCTTCTTCAAATCCGCGAGCAGCTCTTCGCCCTCTTCGTCATAGACCAGCGTGCCCACAGGCACTTTCAGGATGGTGTCCCCGCCCGATTGCCCCGTGCAGTTGGAACCTTCGCCGTGCCGCCCGCGTTCGCCTTTGAATTCCCGATTGTAGCGGTAGCGCAGCAGCGTGTTATCGTTCGGGTTTGCTTCCACATAGATGCTGCCGCCGTTCCCGCCGTCACCGCCAGAGGGCCCACCGCGCGGCATATATTTCTCCCTGCGGAACGCCATGCACCCGTTGCCGCCGTCACCGGCCTTCACATAAATTTTGGCTTCATCAACGAACATAAACCTTCATCTCTGCGAACATGGCGCCTCAGTAGCCCCAAACGAAAAAGCGGCCCCGACAAGAGTCGGGGCCGCCTGGAACTCTGCGATCTTAATTCGCGGCCTTGGCGGCTTCCGCGGGCGTCACGCTGATAAAGCGGCCCCGGTTGCCCTTGTCCTCGAACTTGACGTAGCCCGTCACCAGCGCGAAGAGCGTGTCGTCCTTGCCCTTCATGACGTTTTCGCCGGGCTGGTGCTTGGTGCCGCGCTGACGAATCAGAATCGTGCCTGCGTTCACCAGTTGCCCGCCGAAGCGCTTCACTCCCAGCCTCTGTCCGTGCGAATCGCGGCCGTTAGTGGATGATCCGCCGCCCTTCTTATGTGCCATGACGCAATCCCTTTCCTTTTATCTTGCAGGCCCCGCCCGTGCGGCGCCGTTCGATTTACAGCTTGATCTCGCTGACCTCAACCGCTGTGTAGTTCTGCCGGTGGCCCCGCTGAATCTTGTACTGGTTGGTCTTCTTGTACTTCAGCACGGTGAGCTTCTTGGCCCGGCCCTGCGACACGATTTTCCCGGTCACCGACGCCTTTGACGCATCCGAACCCGCCAGGACCTTCTTGTCATCGGTATGCACCGCCAAAACGGTGCCGAACTTCACCTGCTCGCCCACTTCACCGCTAACCCGTTCGATGCGGATGGTGTCGCCGGGTGCGACACGATACTGCTTTCCTCCGGTCTGTATGACGGCGTACATCTGCCCTCCAAAGGCTATAGACAAACTATTATTATACGGGCCCCCGCGCACCACCGTCAACGCGCCTATTTTGCCCCTCAGGCTGACATTCGTGTCACTCAACGTTTCTGCAGCCTCGGTCTTCTCGATAATGCCGCTGTCACCTCTACGTACCCATCGTTGAGTCAGAGCACCGGCGAGTTATCACCGAGGAGTGTTCGCCGCACCACCGCGATTGGCGGGAAGCCCTGGCCCATGAATTCGTCGTGAAACTTCCCGAGCGTGAACTCCGCGCCCACCTTCTTCTGATAGTCTTCGCGCAGCTTCAGAATCTGTAATTTCCCCAGAGTGTAGTACAAATACGTTGGGTCACTCGTGCCGCGCTTCGATTCAATCTCCGCGATCTTCGCCGATTGGTAGCCCTCTTTTACGAAGAATTCCTTGGCCTCCGCGAAGCTCATCTTGCCCGTGTGCATGCGGATGCCCACCACAAATCGCGCGTCGCGCAACAGCGCGTCCTGCAATTGCCCCAACCGGATGTACCTGGCTTCGCGGGCATCTTTCGCTCCTGTCCCCGGCTGTCCGTAGCCCTCGTCGAGCATCATTTGCTCGCAATAGTGCGCCCAGCCTTCGACATTCGTATTGGCAGAAAACACCTTGCGCAATTTCGACGGGGCCCGCGGGGTCCACAAATACTGCATGTAGTGGCCGGGGTAGGTTTCGTGCGTGGAGGTGCTTACGATCGTCCCGATATTGAAACCCCCCATCAGGCTGACGATTTCCGCGGGAGAATCGCCTGGCGCCGGCAACGTCACGTTGAAAAAGGATTCCTTGGCAATCGTCTCGAAGGGTCCCGGCGTATCCATCGAGGCGGTGGTGGTGGCCCGCGCGAACGGCGGCGTCTCCTGCAAGATGGGCCGGGGTCCGCTGGGAATCGTGATGACTTTCTTCTGTTCAATGAAGGCGATCAATCCGTCAAACGTGCCGCGAAATGCAGCCAGCAACTCCTCCGGCGCCGGGTGCATGGCGGCCAGATCTTTCAGCACCGCGTCCGGCGTTTTCTGCGGGTCAAGCTCTTTGGCTATCCGTTGAAATTCCGCCTGGTTTTTCCGGAGGTCCGCCAATCCAATTTCCACCAACCGGTCCAGAGGCGTGTCCACCATTTCCTCGTAATGCAGCTTTTTTGAGAAATTCTCGCCGCCGATCCGGAAATCCCCGTTGGACCTCGCCAGCAAATCCGATTTCAGCCAGTCCAGATAGGCCTGCAGCGCCGCAATTGCGTCCGCATTGCTTTTCGCAAACGCCGCGCGCACTTCCTGATCCTGCGCATCGGTGAACGCCGCGGGCACGTCCTTCTCGAAAAAGCCGATAATCCCCGGGAGTTGCTCGATGGCAATTCCCGTGGACACCCTGGCGGGATTCTTCAGATTCTCGCGTGCCAGTTGCAAAATGCCGGGAATCTTCTTTTCGCGGGCCACCACGCTGCGCAACCGCTCATCCGGAGACGCAAATTTCCGGATCATCAGCAGGTAAACGCTGTTTGTTACCCCGCCCGAATACACATCAGGATTCTTTTCGAGTGGCCGCAGAGTACCCTTCGTCAGCAATTCGCTGCGAATCTGCCCCAGCAGGATCTTGCGGTCTGCCTCATCCACGAGCCACAATCCGGCGGCAGAGAAGTTTTTGACTTTCGCTTCATACTCGCGCAAGACGCGGATCTGGCTCTCCACTCCGGCCTTCGAGTACTCTTCCAACTCGGCATCGTACTTGTGTATACCGTCCAGCGTTGCCACGCTTGGATTTTGCGGGAAATACACTTTTTCCAGGAATTCATCCACCAGCGCGTTCCACTCCACCGTGCGGTCTTCCGCGCGTGCCACCATCACACCCAGCAACGCCGCCATCACTCCCACCGCGATCCCCAGTTTTCTCATGCTTCTCCTCGTCAATTGAACAACGCGCTCTCTTCCGCGATTGCTTTGCTACAAAGTCTGTTGGCTTCCAGCCCCGCGCCAACCTGGAAAACCTACGATTAACCCCTGCGATGCTGCCTAAAAATCGAAGCGGTATCCCAGAATCATCTTTCCAATCAGATGGTCGGTCGAGCGGGTCACGCCGACCCCCAACCCGAAATTCACTTCCCACTTGGGGGAGAGATTCAGGTCAATCGCCGGAAAAATCTGTTGCTGCTGTTGAGCGATGGGATCAAACCCGGTCACCGGCCCCAACGACCCATAATACTCAAATCCCGCCGATACTTTCTTCGTAATGTCGTAGCTTACCTTCACATTCGGTGAAAACACGAACCCCTGGCTTGCGCTCGCTCCATGGATGGATTCGTCAAAACTGGGATTAAACGCGAAATACCACCTCCCGTGCTGTTTATCCACAATCGGACGCAGTTCGTACGTCCAGGTATCCATCGAAAACTGGCTGCGCTGGTAGCCAATTTCCTGCGAGATACTCACGCCCACCGGCCAGTGCCACTTTTTTGGCGCCCGCATGCGGGGCCGGATGTGGCTGCCGACGAAGTCCCAGCCGTAGCCATTCTGCGCCGCCGTGAAAATGTAAAACCCAGTCTCAAACCAGTCCGTGAAGCCGTGGGTGATCTCCAGGGTTTCGTGCCATTGGTGATTCGTGGGCCGCACACCATCTTCAAAAGTTTTCGAGCCCTGGAAAGTGAAATTGCTGTGCAGCTCGAACATGGTGTGCCCGGGATCCACCGTATCGGCACCGTACACTTGAATTTCGTAATTGTCCTGCGCGCGCACTGGCATCCCCGCGGTGAACCACAAGCCAGCCGCTGTAGCGCACGCCAACAGCCATCTCAGGCCTTTCATTCTCTTGCTCAAACCCACTCTTTTTGCAAAATTCAATTTTGCGCGCGTTCCGCGATTTTGTTGTATCGGCGATTCGATGCGCAAGCCACTCCGCCGGTTCTTCTTCGCCAGTGGTCCCGCTAGGCGTGCGGGTGCGCATTGTCATAAATGTCCATGAGTTGCCGAATCGACGCGTGCGTGTACTTTTGCGTGGTCGAAAGCGACTGGTGCCCCAGCAGTTCCTGAATGGCGCGCAAATCCGCACCATCCGCCAGCAGGTGGGTTGCGAACGCGTGCCTGAGGGAATGAGGATGCAAATCCCAGTTGATGTTCACCAGGCGCGCATATTTCTTCAAAATCCTTCCCACGCTGCGTTGCGTCAGGCGCCTTCCGGTATAGTTCAAAAACACGGCTTCCGGATGCGTCTTCTGCCGGATCGCTGCATTTTCGTACAAGAGTTTGTCCCGCACCGGCCAGTAGCTCTTCAGGGCTTCTGCCGCCTTCGCTCCATACGGCACGATGCGCTCCTTGTTGCCCTTGCCGCGCACGCGCAGCATCTGCTCCTTCTGCTCCATATCGGCAAGGTTTAGCCCCGTCAGCTCACTAACTCGTAGCCCCGCCGCGTACAGCAACTCCAAAAGAGCGCGATCTCTTCGCAGCAGCAGCGAATCCTCGAGCTTGACGATTCCCATCTCCGGCGCGGCCGTCCCAGCCCTGCGCCGCGCTTTTCTGCTTTTGCGGCCGGCTTCAGAATACTTAGCCCCCGCCAGTTTGTCGAGAAATCCGCTCATTTCCTCTGCGGAAAGCACCGCAGGGATACGCTTCGGCAACTTCGGAGTGGGCACAAGGCGGGCCGGATTGTTCTTCAGGAGTCCTTCCCTAACGCAATACTTGAAAAAAGATCGCAGCGCCGCCAGCTTCCTGGCGATCGAGCTCTTTTCCATGCCCAATTCGTGCAGGTGCCCCATGAATTCCCGTATCATCTGGTGGTCGATCTGTGTTACGCCCGGCGTGTTCATTCCAGGGGGCGTCAAGAACGTCACGAACTGTTCCAGGTCGCTGCCGTAATTGATCAAGGTGTGTGGCGAGGCGTTCCTCACCGACCGCAGGTACTCCAGATATTTCTCGACGATCTTCTTCATTCCAGCTTGCGCTTCCGTCTCAGATACACCCCTGCCTGCAGGTGGCCTTTGGGAATTATCGCACTCAAAAGGGGGGCTTTCTCCAGCACAGTTTTGCCTGCAGGGCAGGCCCTTTGGCTAACCCTGGCTTCCCCGGCACGGCTGGCGTCTCGGCGCTATCTCCGCGGCCATCTAAACTTTTACCACGACCGGCGCTTCTTCCGCCTCGGCCGCCGGCTTCTCCTCGGGAGCCAGCTTTTCCCAGTCGCACCCTTCTTTAACACACACGCGCACCGGCCCGATCTTGCTCTTTTTCTCCACGATAAACGGGGCGCCGCACTTCGGGCAGGGCTCGGCAATCGGCATGTTCGGCGACGTGTAATCGCAGTCCGGATACCGCGAGCAGCCGTAGAACAAGCGCATCCGTCCGCGCCCGCCCTTGCCCATGCTTGCGCGCTTCACAAACTCGCCTTCACCGCACTTCGGGCACTTGATTCCCAGGGTGATCGGCCGCGTGTATTTGCACTTCGGATACCCGAAGCAACCGATGAACTCTCCGAACCGCCCGTGCTTTTTCACGAGGCCGTTCCCGCAATCAGGGCACTTCTCATTCAGGGGCTCATCCGGTTGGTGGGCAATGCGCGTCCCCGCCACCAGCCGCCGCGTCGTCTTGCAGTCCGGGTAGCCCGTGCATGCCAGAAACGCTCCAAACCGCCCGCGTTTCAGCGCCATCTCTTTTCCGCAGTTCTCGCAATATTCAATCTTGTTCTCGGAGTCTTCCGGAATCTCCTCGGAAAGATCCTGGATGAAATCGCATTCCGGGTAACGCGAGCAGCCCAGGAAGAAGCCATGCCGGCTGATGCGTTCCAAGAGCTCTCCTTGCCCGCACTTTTCGCACTTTTTCCCCGTGGGAATGCCGGCCTTGTACGACACCATCTCATCGCCGGCTTTGTCCAGGTCCACGATGAATTTTTCCCAGAATTCCTTCACCGATTCCCGCCACGGCATCTTGCCTTCTTCGATCTCGTCCAGTTCTTCTTCGAGCCGCGCCGTGAACTTCACGTCAAACACGTCCTCGAAGCTCTTGATCAGCAGCACGCACACCCGCTCGCCGAGCATGGTTGGCGTAAATCGTCCCTGATCCTTCTTCACGTATTCGCGTTCCACTATCGTCGAGATGATGGACGCGTACGTTGATGGCCTGCCGATTCCGTCTTCTTCCAGTTCCTTGACCAAGGTCGCTTCCGTATAGCGTGGCGGCGGCTCCGTAAAGTGCTGTTCCGGCCGGATCGACTCCAATTTCAGCACTTGCCCCTCGCTCACGCGCGGCAGTGCCTTGCCCTCGCCCTCGTCGTCCTTCTCATCTTCCTCGCGGTCTGTGTTCGCAGCGGGAATCTGGTACACCTTCAAATAGCCGTCGAACTTCAAAATCGAGCCCGTCGCACGAAACATACAGTCGCCCGCGTCGATATCAATCGTCGTCTGGTCAAAAACTGCCGGGAGCATCTGCGAGGCCACGAATCTCTGCCAGATGAGCTGGTACAGCTTGAACTGGTCGTCCGGCAGGTATTTCCTGACGTCCTCTGGCGTCCGCGATACTTCCGTCGGGCGGATCGCTTCGTGCGCTCCCTGTGCATCTTTTTTCGATCTGTAGAAATTTGGTTTTTCCGGCAGGTAGGCGCTTCCAAATCGCTCCGGTATCAGCTCGCGCACTTGCGCCAAGGCATCATTCGACACCTGCACGGAATCGGTGCGCATGTAGGTGATCATCGCCACCGATCCTTCTTCGCCCAGCTCCACACCTTCATACATCCGCTGCGCCAGCGCCATGGTGCGCTTCGCCGTATAGCGCAGGCGGTTGTACGCCGCCTGTTGCAGCTTCGATGTCGTAAATGGTGGAGGCGCGTTCCTCCGTTTCTCCTTCTGCGCGACACTGGCCACCTGCCATTTCGCTTTGCTGACCGCGGCGACAATCGCGTCCGCCGCCTCCTGATTCTTGACCTCGATGTCCTCGCCCTTCTTCTTCGTCAGCCGCGCCTCGAAAATCGGCGGCTCTCCCGCATCCAGCATCGCGTGGATCGTCCAGTACTCCTGAGGAACAAACGCCCGAATCTCCTGCTCGCGCTCCACGATCAGCCGCAGCGCCACCGTCTGCACGCGCCCCGCACTCAAGCCCCGCCGCACCTTGTCCCACAACAGCGGCGAAATCTTGTATCCCACGATGCGGTCCAGCACGCGTCGCGCTTGCTGCGCGTCTACGAGTTGCGCATCCACCTGCCGGGGCTTTTCAAATGCCGCGCGGATCGCCTTAGGCGTGATTTCATTGAAGGTCACCCGGAAGATCTTCTTCGGATCGATGGGCTCGATAACAATGACGTCCTTTTCTTTCTTTTTGTCCCCGAACTTTCCTTTACCCTTGCCCTTGGCCGACGTCGCATCGGCCTTTTCCGCCTCGGCTCTGTCCTCTTTCGCGCCGTTGCCGTTCTTCTTCCCGTTTTCCTCGTCTGCCTCGTCAATCAGAAACTTCGCGGGTTTGGAGAGCACCATCGCCAGGTGGGCAGAGATCGCCTCGCCTTCGCGGTCCGGGTCGCCCGCAAGGTAGACCGCATCCGCTTTCTGCGCCGCTTTCCGCAGGTCATTGACAACCTTCCCCTTGCCCGGGATCACCTGCAAGGTGGGCTCGAAGATCTTCGGATCATCCAGGGTTATAGGCTTCCGCGGTGGTTTGGGCGCTGCTGCCTTGGCGCCCTTCTTCCCCCTTTTCTTCTTTTTTGGCTTTTCATCCTCGATGGGTAGACGAATGCCTATCGTCTTCGTCGGCAGGTCCATGACGTGCCCGATGGACGCCTTCACCGTGAAGTTCTTGCCCAGGTACTTGTTGATGGTCTTCGCCTTTGCTGGCGATTCGACGATTACCAGTGATCTTGCCATGTTGCTGTTTTAACGCCGCTGCCAGCCCGAAGGAGGGACAGGTGAACGGGGTGTGTCCTTCTCGCTACCTTTAGCTATTGTCTCTCGCGCGCTCTCTTGCCTGTTTCCAGATGCCGCCAGCTTCAATTCGGATGCATTGCGCGTCTTTCTCTATCAAAAAAGGCGGTTTACAACTGGACGAAAACGCTCTGATTGGACGGGTCTCTTTTAGCTTGTCCCCGCGAGAGGGGAGGGTCCCGTTGGATGCGGTGACCAGCCTTCAGAACGCTTTGCTTCTGCCTCGCCTACAACAATACCTTAGTGAACTGCTTGCCGGGTAGTTGCCGGACGATGCCCTTCATCTCCAAGTCAAATAGGGTAGCTAGAACTTCACTGGAATTCAACCCGCTCGTATCCACGATGTCGTCAATATGGCGCGATTCTTCAGCGCTCAGAAGCTCGTAAAGCTTTCTTTGCACATCACTTAGGCCGTCCAGAAGCAGCAAATTCCGCTGTTCCGCCTCCACCGCCTCCGCCTTCACCAAAGCCGCCCTCACCGGCGTCGGCAGCTCTTCAATCACGTCTTCGGCGTTTGTCACCAGCTTCTCGCCCTGCTTGATCAGGAGGTTTGGCGCGAAACTCACTTCCTGGGTCACATTCCCCGGCACACCGAACACTTCGCGCCCAAATTCCATGGCCAACCGTGCCGTAATCAACGATCCGCTGTACTGCTTCCCTTCCACAATTATGACCCCAAGGGGCATCCCGGCGATGATGCGGTTTCTCACCGGGAAATTTTCCGGCGCTGGATGGCTGCCCGTCGGAAACTCGCTCACGATTGCTCCCCGCTCCAGCACTTTCTCGTAGAGCTTCTTGTTCTCCTTCGGGTAGCAGACATCGATCCCCGTGCCCAGCACCCCGATCGCCCGTCCACCCACCGCCGTGGCCCCCTGGTGCGCGATGGCGTCAATCCCGCGGGCCAGGCCGCTCACAATGGTCAACCCGCGGGCGGCCAGCTCCCTCCCCATCCTTTCCGCCATTTGCGAGCCATAGACCGTGGGCCGCCGCGTCCCCACAATGCTCAAGCTCGGCGAATTCAGGATTTGCGCGTCTCCGCGCACATATAACATCACCGGCGGGTCGTAAACCTGCAGCAGCGCTTGCGGGTAATCTGGCTCCTTCCAGTTCACCAGCTTCGCACCGATCTTTCGCAGCGCGTCCACCTCTTTCTCGGCGCGCCAGAATAACTGCTTTTTGAAGATGGCCTGCGCCGCCGGGGCAGGCACGTTGCACGCTTCAATGCCGGTCAACGGCGCTCGGAATACACCTTCCGGCGACCCGTATTCGCGAAGCAATCGTGCAGACAACCGGGCCGCGATGCCCGGCGTCAGCGTCAACGCCAGCCAGGAGAGGGAAGCTTCTAACTCCACGCACCGAGCCTACGTGCACAGTAACCGTATTGTCAAGTACCGCATATAAAATCAGGCAGCGCGTGCCGCACTCTGATGGTTTTCAAGGGTATCGGATTTGACTTCTCCTGCTCGCTTCGCCTGGTGCCTTACCCTGACTCTCTTCCCCCGGCCCTCGCGATCCGTATCACCGGTCTTAACTACTAACCCTATTCGCTTCGCGTATTAATTGACCCTCGCGCGCGACTGGCGCATGCTGGCTTGTAGATACTCATCCATGTTCGGCCTGAGCTACCTCTTTTATCCCTGGGGCATCATTCTCCAGGTCATCGCCATGGTGCACTTCGTGCGCCGCCGCCCAGAGAACTATTGGTTCTTCATTATTCTTTTTGGCGGGCTCATTGGCGCTTCCGCCTACATCGTCATTGAAATAGTCCCTGACGCCGGGCTGCTTCGAAACACGTTCAGGGGATTTGGCCGTCGCTCCCGCATCCAGTCCCTCGAAACGCAAATCCTCGACAATCCTTCACCGGGGAACTATGAAGAACTCGGCGAGCTTTATCTTGAAGAGAAGAAATTCGCCAAGGCCCGCGAGTCTTTTACCACCGCCATCAACGCCCGCGACGACTCGCCGTATGCCTTTTACCATCGTGCGGAAGCTTCTCTCGAACTGAATGACCTCGCCGCGGCTATTCCTGATCTCGAGCGCGTAGTCGCCGGTGACCGTAAGTTCGATTACCATCGCGCTGCCGGGCTCCTTGGAAATGCCTACGCGAGGTCAGGCGATCTGGACAGAGCGGCCGTCTTCTACGCCGAAGTCACGCAGTTTTCCACCACGCCGGAAACCCTCTACAACTACGCTTACTTCCTCAAACTACGGGGGCAGACCGCGGAAGCGCGCGAGTGGACGCAAAAGCTCCTTGCCAAGAAACGCACCCTGCCTCGCTACATGCAGCGCATCGAGCGCCCCTGGTTCCGCAAAGGCAAAGCACTCCTCCGGGAACTCAAAACGCCGTAATGGTGTGGGAACTCAGCCGAGCGTACGAGGGTTGGAGAGAGTGACGAAGGAATCGCATGCACCGTAGGTGCGGCACTTTCAGCGCTCGACGATCGTAGGACGTGAACGAAGATGCGATGCACGCGAAAGTGTTTTAGAATCAGTGTAGCTGCTTCTGTGGGCGTGTAGCTCAGCTGGGAGAGCACCTGCTTTGCAAGCAGGGGGCCGCGGGTTCGAGTCCCGCCACGTCCACCAATGATTTGCGCGCCCATCAATCACTTACTCAATCGGCCTATGCCTGGACCCCGCAATTTAAGTCCATTGGGGTCCAATAAAAGGCTCCTCCGCTTCTTGATGAGAACCTCAGAAAACTCCTGGAACTGCGCCGCCGCGCTGAAGGAAACCGCGAATTGCATAGCCATCTTAAATCCACTGGCGGTGGGCTGAGGACGCACGACAAAGTCGCGGCACACGATGGAGTTAGAACATCGAAGCGCAGAAATCAATTGACAACCCCATGCCGGAATGACAAAGTTTCGCTCGGAGTTAGGAATTACCCCTAGCCCTATGGGTATCCACGGAATCGATGTTCCTGATTCGTATCCTCATCTATACCCCCACTTCTCAAGGAGTTGCGTCTCCCCACCTCTAGCGCCCCGGCAGTTTCTTTGTGCTTCCCGAGCAGAGCACCGGGCCTCGGCTACAAAGGCGAGTTTGTGGGAGAGGCGGCCGAAGTGCGGTGTGACGCCTTCAGTCGGCACCGTGCGGGACAGGGTAGATAATTCGCGACCAAAGGCTCCGGGCAAGCAAGTGTTCCCCTCCTTCAACTTCACGCAAGAAACCCAGCACGTTGCGCCCCCGCAGCAAATGAGGGCGCTGCAGAGTGGTGTGCCAGAGAGCGCTCCTGAGCTTCTGTCCCATGGATTAAAGGCTCTCTCGGATCACGACGGAGAGAGCCAGCATGTCCCGGTGATTGCCTCGACGAATTACCGGCATCTGGTGGAAAGGATTGCGGAATGAATCTGACGGCCATTGATTGGGTGATCATGTTTCTTTACTTCGCCTTCGTTTTGGGGATTGGGGTCTTCCTAAAGCGCTTCATGAAGACGAGCACGGACTTCTTCCTTGCCGGGCGTTCCCTGCCGGCCTGGGTTTGCGGCATCGCGTTTATGGCCGCGAATCTTGGCGCGGTGGAGGTGATCGGGATGGGGGCATCGGGGGCGAAATACGGAATTGCCACCAGCCATTTCTACTGGATCGGCGCGATTCCGGCCATGGTGTTCATCGGCATATTCATGATGCCTTTTTACTACGGCTCGCGCGCCCGCTCCGTGCCGGAGTTTCTGCGGCTGCGCTTTGACGAGAAGACGCGGGCACTCAACGCCATCTCATTCGCCGTGATGACGGTTTTCTCGTCGGGCATCTCGATGTACGCGATGGCGAAGCTGATCCAGGCACTCCATATGCTGGACGTGCCGCTGGCCAAGTTGGGCCTGCCGATGTCCTGGTCCTTCCATCTGAGCGTGTTCATTTCCGCCCTGATCGTGCTGGGGTACGTTTTTCTTGGAGGGCTGACGAGCGCGATTTACAACGAAGTCCTGCAGTTTTTCCTGATCGTGGCTGGGTTTTTGCCGCTCGTGTTCCTCGGGTTGAAAAACGTGGGCGGGTGGAGTGGTTTGAAGACGCAGCTACCCTCCGCGTTCACACATTCATGGCAGGGCATGACGAGTGCGCAGAGCAATCCGCTAGGCGTCGAGTGGTTCGGGCTGGCCATGGGACTGGGATTTACTCTGTCGTTCGGTTATTGGTGCACGAATTTCCTGGTGGTTCAGCGCGCCATGGCCGCGGGCTCGATGATCGACGCGCGCCGCACGCCTCTGATCGCGGCTTTGCCGAAGATGTTCTTTCCAGCCCTGGTGATTTTGCCCGGGATGATCGCCCTGGCATTGCCCACTCCTCAGCAAGCGGTCACCGTGAATGGCGTGGTGCAGATGCAGACAGTGAGCAACGCAGGGAAAGGGCTGATCCCCGTCAAGATTGATGTGGCGAGCGGCAGGCCGGCAGTCGATCGTGAGGGAAAGCCTGTCCTCGACTACGACCTGGCCATCCCGAACATGCTGCTGCACTACTTTCCCACGGGAATCCTAGGGCTGGGCCTCACCGCGTTGCTGGCAAGCTTTATGTCTGGAATGGCCGGGAATGTAACGGCCTTCAACACCGTCTGGACCTACGACATCTATCAGGCATACATCCATAAAGGCGCACCGGATAAGCACTACTTACATATGGGGCAGTTCGCGACCGTCTTTGGCGTTTTGTTCTCGATCGGCGCGGCATACACGGCGGCGCGCTTCAATAACTTGATGGACTTCCTGCAATTGGTGTTCGCGTTTGTGAATGCTCCCTTGTTCGCCACATTCCTGCTGGGCATGTTCTGGAAGCGGAGCACGGGCCACGGCGCGTTCTCCGGGCTGCTCTGCGGCACTGCTGCAGCAGCCGTGCATCACGGGTTGACACTGCCGCACGGGAATCTGGTGGGAATTAAGGGCGGGTGGATTGCTGTCGTCCATAACTATCCAAGCGAGATGGCGCAAAACTTCTGGACGGCAATTTGGGCGTTTGCCGTTTGTTTCGTGATTACAGTCGGGGTCAGTCTGATGACGAAGCCACGTGAGGAAAAGGAACTCGTCGGGCTGGTTTACTCCCTGACGGAGAAGCCGAGTGAAGAGCACCTGTCGTGGTACCAACGGCCTGCCTATCTCGGTGGGCTCGTCCTTGTGCTTGCGCTGGTGCTGAACATTATTTTCAGGTAGACGGGAGACGCGCGATGAGTTTGGATATTCGTTATCCGATAGGATGGATGTTCAGTTTGTTTGGAGTGATCCTGGCGCTGTTCGGCCTGCTTGGCGATAAGCAAATATATGCGCGCTCGCTGGGTGTAAACATTAATTTCGATGCGGGGGTGGGATTGCTGGCCTTTGGCATCGTGATGCTGTTGCTTGCCTGGCGGGGATCCACAAAGGCCAAGGCAAAAGCTGGACTACAGACGGGTGCCAAGGCCTGATTGCCGAACCCGCGTCGCCACATGATGTGGAACTACAGTGGTTCGCGCGGTGAGCAGTTTCAGCCTTGCGGCTCTGACTCGACGGGGACGTGTGCGTTCTCGCTTGCAGCCTCTTTTTCGGCGCGTTTAGCGAGCTTCTTTTGCGCACGCCGCTCCGCCTTCTCGCGTTGCTTTTCCTGTCTCTTCATTTCCTTCTGCCGCTTCTGGAATGTGATGGCCATATAGTCTCCTTGAAATGGCGCTGGGCGCCAGCAATCCAAGAAATGTTGTTGCGGAGGCTACCAACGGGGCTCGCGTGGCTGCCTTGCCGCTTCGCTGTAGTCCTCGTTCGAGAATCCACCCCGCCTTCCTCCACCACCACTGCTTCTTGGCGGCCGTGAGGCGTCCTTAGGGCGGGCTTCGTTCACCTTCAAGTTGCGCCCGCCGACCGGCTTACCGTCGAGGCCCGCAATTGCCTTTGCGGCCTCTTCATCGTTGGGCATTTCCACGAAAGCAAAGCCGCGGGCGCGCCCAGTTTCGCGGTCTTTCACCAGGTTGACGCGAGTAACCTGTCCAAACGGCTTGAACAGCTCGCTCAGTTCGCTCTCTGTAGTCTGAAAGCTTAGGTTGCCCACAAATAGACTCTTCATTCCCCTTCTCCTTAAGTTCTCCTGCCGCCAGTGGCCCTTGTTTTCTACCTTCTCTCGTTTCGTAATCTGGACACTTCTCAGTACGCGCCTTGCACAAAGATTTGAAATCTCCCTGAACGTGACGGATGCCGCAGTTTCCTCAGCGCTTTCGCCTCGATCTGGCGGATGCGTTCCCGCGTGACGGCGAAAACCTGCCCAACCTCTTCGAGCGTGTGTTGGCTGCCATCGTCTAGGCCGAAGCGCAGCCGGATGATGCGTTCTTCGCGCGGCGTCAGCGTCCGCAGTATGGTCGCAATTTGATCCCTTAAATTGAGATGGATGGCGGCGTCGGAGGGCGACAATACAGCCTTATCCTCAATGAAGTCGCCCAGATGTGAATCTCCCTCATCTCCGACGGGCGTCTCAAAGGACATCGGCAACTGCGCAATCTTTTTCGTCTTGCGGACTGTGTCGACAGGGATATCCATGCGTTTCGCGATTTCCTCGGAACTTGGCTCGCGCCCGAGCTCCTGCACGAGTTGCTGGCTGGTGCGGGCCTGCTTGTTAATCGTTTCGATCATGTGCACCGGGACGCGGATGGTGCGGGCCTGGTCCGCAATCGCCCGCGTGATCGCCTGGCGAATCCACCAAGTGGCATAGGTAGAGAACTTGTACCCCCGGCGCCACTCAAACTTGTCGGTCCCTCTCATCAGGCCGATATTTCCCTCCTGGATCAAGTCCAGAAACTGCAACCCGCGATTGGTGTATTTCTTGGCGATGGACACCACCAGGCGCAGATTTGCCTCCGTAAGTTCACGCTTCGCCTGTTGCGCTTCCATTTCTCCACGCTGGATCTGCGTGAGCGCGCGCTTCAGGTTGTTTGGCGCGGCCTCGCTCGACTCTTCGATCTCTCTCATTCGCGAGCGGCAGGCGCGCAGTTCCCTACGCGCTTCGATCGTCGCTTCAGCGTGAGAAGCCTTGACGCGGCGCTCCAGCCGGGCAGCTTCGCGCTCCAGGGTGTGCAGGCGCTCGACGGTGTGCCGTAGCATATCAATCAGGCGCTTTTTCTCGCGTTCCTTGAATTCCACTGAGCGGACCAAGCGCGACATCTCCACCCGCGTGCGCGACAATCGCCGTTTGGCTCGAACATACGCGCGCTTGTTGGACATCGCGGTATCGTGCAGCTTGGCCGCCTGCTTGAGCCCCAGTTCATGCAGTTTCTCGATCTTGTCGATGATGCGCAGCGTTTGCCGGGTCTTCTCCTCAACCTTCTCGGCTGTCAGTTCTTCCTCGTCGATCTGCACCACTTCCTTGATCGGCCTGCAGCCGCTTCGGAGTTCAGCTCCCGTGGCGATCAACTCCTTGACCACGATCGCCGAGCGGGAGACGGTCTTCAGTACGCGCAGGTTCCCGCGCTCCAGCCGCTTCGCGATCACCACCTCACTCTCCCGCGTCAAAAGAGGCACGACGCCCATTTCGCGCAGGTACACGCGCACAGGATCACTTGTCTTTTCGCCAAGCAGGGACGGCTGTTCGACTTCACTTTCTTCGCGGCGCGTTTCCTCGTCCTGCCCACGGGCCTCGGCTTGCACCGCCAGTTCAGAAACGGCCCGCGCGGCCTTGGCGTCTAAGACGTCTTCATAGATATTTATGCCTTCAGCCTCGAAAACGGAGAAGACGTTGTCGATCTGTTCGGCCGATTGTTCCTCGGCCGCAAGGAAGTCGTTCACCTGCTCGTAGAGCAGGTAGCCCTGCTCCTTACCTAATTTGGTCAGGTTTTGGACCTGCTCCTGTTGTTCCTGTAAGTCTCGCGACAATGGTTTCTCCCATTAACCCACTGCCAGAATTGACCCAGCTTTCCTAACGCCCTTGGCGTCCCCGGCGGAGACACTCGGGCCTTGCATCGTAGACGGTGAACAAAATCTGCGGATTACAGCTCTTGCTGCTTCAAGCTGCTCAACGCTGACAGGACTCAGGATGTCCCGATGCCCCCGTGTATGGCGCGGTTTCTAGTTGTCGGATGTGCGCTCTGTCAGTATACACGAATAGCCCCGCCTCCGAGGCTCTTCCGCACGCCGGGGCAGGTTTACAGTTGCGCTTGCAGGACTTCCCCAGGAAGCGCGATCATCGTGGGCTTATACGTTGTTTGCCTCCGAGGAGCAGTATCCTGAATGCGTTCCCTGTTCTCCGAGAGATGGCCATCCACGGTGATCCTCTCCATCCGGATGCCGAGAGTACGCTCCAATTGAAATAGCTCCGAGCGCTGCTCGTTCGCGAATAGAGTCGAAGCGACACCGTGACTACCGGCGCGCCCGGTGCGCCCCACCCGGTGGATGAAATTCTCCGCCACTTCTGGCAAGTCATAGTTGATGACATGGGCGATTTGCTCGACGTGGATTCCGCGTGCTGCAAGGTCCGTCGCCACAAGCACGCGGTAGCGTCCCTGCTGGAACCCGGTCAGTGCCGCCGTGCGTTGCGATTGCGAACGATCTCCGTGAATCGTCGCGGCCGCGATACCATCGCGCATCAAGCCTTTAGCGATGCGCTCGGTGCCGCGCTTGGTGCGAGAGAATACCAGGCAGCGGCCGCTCTCTTGATTCAACAAGCGGCGCAGGAGTTCCGGCTTCCCGCTGATAGCAACTTCAAACGCCTGGAGCCGCACATTTTCGGCCGGCTTCAACGTTGAACCCAACGCGATACGCACCGCGTTTCTTGTGTAGTCCTTTACGAGACGGGCCATGTCTCCTTCCATCGTGGCCGAAAAACACATGGTTTGGCGCTCTTTCGGGAGAGTCGACACAATCCTGCGGATCGCGGGGAGAAACCCCATATCCAACATGCGATCGGCCTCATCCAGTATGAGTACCTGCAAATTGCGGAATTGCACGAGATTGCGGTCTAGATAGTCTTCCAACCGACCGGGAGTCGCCACGATTACGCTGGCTCCGTTGCGAATGGCTCTTAATTGTTGACCTTCGGCGAGGCCGCCCACGACGAGCGCAGCCGCTGCGAGTTTCTTGCCGCGCAACACGTTGTACTGATCCAGGACCTGCATGGCCAGTTCGCGCGTGGGAACAAGCACGAGGGCTGCAATTCCCGGTTTCGTGGGTTGCAGCAGCCTTTCCATCACGGGGATGAGGAACGCCAGGGTCTTGCCCGTCCCGGTTTGTGCCGTTGCCAGCACATCCTTGCCTTCCAGTGCAGGAGGGATCGCCGCGGCTTGCACCGGTGTAGGCACCGAAAAGCCGGTCGACGAAATGCGCTCCTTCAGGTAAGGAGAAATCAGTAGTTCTGAAAAATTTTGCATTTTGCTTTCTTACTGGCGGCTACACCTGCACGGCCTCTCCCTGTTGTCAGGAGGGCACGGCGATGCGCATCGCCAGACTTGTTTTGAATTACGCTGAAAACGAACGGAGGAAACGTAGGGCGGGGATTCTCAGATCAGAGTACAAACCAGAGGGACCGCACAACACTGCCGCGGTATTAAGCGCACAAGAAGATTACCACATCCCGGCGAAGCGCGCTTCTAGAATGCGCAAATACTGGGAAAATCGTGTTTCTTGGTAAACAGACGGACATTTGGCTCTCTGCTTGCCATGCCCGCCGTGCAGCTCGTGGCCCAGCAAAACTTCCATCCCGGCCCATCCCTGCTGTGTCGCCAACCCTAAGACACCTTTGCCTTTCCGGTCTTGCGCGAGTTCTTTCTATGCTTGGCCCACCGCCGGATTGCACTTTTCCTGGATTCCATCTGTATGAGTCTCTGAACATCGCCGGCACCCCCATGCTTGTGCATCGCTGCGCCACGGCTTTCGGCAAAGTGCAGCGGATCCCGAAGGCTCTGCAATTCGCGATAGTAGTAGAGAGCGCTCGGTTTTTGCTGCCGGAATCTCAGGCTTTGCAGGAAGTCTATTTCCTCTCTGCTAGCACCCCCGCTCATCGCCGCGTTGCGCAGAAATTCCTGGAAGCCCGGCTCCTGTTCGGAGGAATACACGCCCTCCGTTTCCACGAACTGAAATTTCATGAACGGCGTTGAGGCCAATCCTCTGTGCAAGGCGATTTCCATTCCAAATGTCTTCAAATCGATGTCCCAGGAATCCACCATGGGATTCAGAAATGCCGAGCAGTGATCGATGGAGACGTTGAACACATCCGTATCCAGAAAATCCAACGTGAGGGCGCGCATCTCTTCATAGGACTGGTGCCGCAGTTTCGCGGCGTCCCGCAGCCAATTTTCATTTTCCAACTCTTTTCGAGCGATCCTCTTCGTCACGTCCAGAAGGGTCTGGGTGACCAGCCTCTCCAGCTCTCCAAAGGCCTGGTTCTCAAAAATCTCGCGAACCTGTAAACGCTTGTCCGTTTTGCATTTCCGGATAATCAGCTCGCGCACTTCTTTGAACAATGGCGCGGGCGGATCAGCCAGTTTTTTCTGCAATTCCTCACGGCGTTGCGCTTCCACCATCGCCGAAAGTTGCCCCTTCGGCAGTTTCAAAAATGTGTTCATCTTCTCGTACAGGTCCGTGCGATCGGCCGCGGGAGGGGCTTTCTTTCGTGTGAGCAGCTGGGAGATATAGGACTCGGTGACTTGCGCGGCCGCCGCAAGGTCCCGCTGCTCCAGGCCCAGTTCTTTCAGCCGCTGTTGAATCACAAAACAAACGTCCATGAGTGATCCCCTTCCGCATTAACAGACCCAGTAAAGTACATCCTATACAAACCCAAAGCAGTTGACAAGATTGGTAAAGTGGCGCATTCTAGAGGTGCGATCAAGGCTGCTTTCAGGTCATCCTGACCGGTCCTTACCCCTGAACCTCTCCCTTGGTCCTGCAATCCAGGAGAGTTCTGTGTTTGCCCGCAAAGTAACCATGCACTTGAAGCCGGATCGCGCTGGGGATTTCATCCAGAAGATGGAAAAGGAGATCATTCCCCTGCTCCGCCTGCAACAAGGTTTCCTCGACGAAATCACACTCATCTCGCAAAGCGGTAAGGAAGTTTACGCCTACAGTTTTTGGGAAAACAGCGCCGACGCCGAAAGATACGACAAGAACGTCTTTGCCCAAGTGACCAATCTGCTCGCCGGAATCATTGACGGGACCCTACGCATTCACACCTACATGGTTGCTAACTCTACTTTCCACAAAATGGCAGCTGCCATTGCTTCCTGAGTACCGCAGTCACGCACCGGTTACAATCGTCCTTGGCGATGGCCCCTCGCTTCTTCCCCGAGGGTGGGCGCCAAGTCCTCCCCAACCCGTTCTTCCCCTGTTCCCGGCAAAGGAGCCAGCATGCAATTCCTAGTTTGGATTTTTGTCGGATTGACTGCGGGGTGGATCGCCGGTAAGAGCCTTGAAGGCAGAGGCTACGGCCCCTCGATGGATCTCGCCATGGGAGTCGCCGGTGCAGTCCTTGGCGGCGTTCTGGCTCGCTCAGTGGGCTTCTCCAGTTATTCCGGAACGTTCGTGACGACTTTCGTGGCCATCGTTTGCGCCGCGCTCGTCACGATTCTCGCTGCCTTGTTGAACGGCAGGACCATTCGTACGAAGGCCTTTTAGCCGCTCCTGGCGATGGCACCGGTCTATTTTTTTGAAGCAAAGGAAAGTGGTAGGAAAAGGAAAAGCGTATGACAAAACTCTATGTTGGGAATCTCTCGTTTGGCATGACGGACGAGGGCCTGCAGCAGCTTTTCGTTGCGAAGGGATATCAAGTGGCCTCGGCTCGCGTCATTACCGACCGCGAAACCGGGCGCTCACGCGGTTTTGGCTTCGTGGAACTCGGAGCAGCGGACGACGCGACCAAAGCCATCGGCGAATTCAACGGCATGGACCTCGAAGGCCGCGCCTTACAGGTGAATGAAGCGCGTCCTCAGGAATCGCGTGGGGGCGGGGATCGTTCCGGCGGCCGCGGCTATTCCGGTGGACGCTCTGGCGGCGGAGAGGGCCGGCGGCGCTACTAACTGCTCGGCAGCTCCACGGCGATTTTCTGTAACTTTGTTGCCCGTCTTCGCACACCGTTCGCGGTGCGCGGCGGACGATGCCCTTTGTAAACTGGAGGATCTTCTTATGACAGTTTCCGTCGGCCAGTACATCAAGCATTTTCAGTATGGTTGCGGGGTCATCACCGAATCCAGCCTGGACCGCACTACCATTGATTTCGATACGCATGGCCTGAAGTTATTCGTCACCAGCCTGATGGTCGTTGAAGCAGCGGAGGGAACACCCCCAAAACGGCGTCGCGCCAAGCGGGTTAAGGCGGTGAAACTGCCTCCCACACTCGCTGCAAAGGTGTTCGTGCCCGGTGCCAAATGAGCACCGGCCTCATCGTCCAATACATCGGCTTCCAGGCGAAGCCTCTTTCACGGGAGTACACCTTCCATGTCCGTGGGCCCGCCGAAGAGCGCGATTTTACTTTGAACATTGCCAACGAGGCCTTCATCTCTCATCGCGCTCGTTATCAAGATGCGCCATCTATTTGCTCGGAGAGGTTGCAAGCGGAGTTGGCCGCTCATTCAAACAGCCCCTCGGAAACACAATTTGTGATTACGAGCGCGGAATTGGATTCCTACCGGGCGGCTCGCTCGCCGAAAACTCCTCAAAGACTCTGGGGACGCAAACCGCAAGAAGATTACTAGCGAACTGATCCTCTGATGGGGAGCCAACTGGAACGTTGGCTTGGTTAGCAGGCCTGCCTCTCGATCTTTTGAAATTGCCGGAACTCCTTACCTTGCGATAGTTCTCCCCCTTCACTTGCGGGATCAGTTCATGGGTTTCTCTTGCCGTTGTAGGGGCCGCCTTCCGAGGCGCGCTGTTTGCGCCCTGGATGTGGTTGCGGGGCGGTCCGCTCTTGGGTTTTCTTTGTAGGGGCGCAGCACGGCTGCGCCCCTATGCCCGCAACATCAAAGATCGCTGGGAGGTCAGCTTCCGATTCGTACCTTAATCGGGACTTGACGGCAGTATACTACCAAGGGGTCTTGGCGTTTGGATAAGATCTCGTGCCGATAGGCAATAGCGAAGTCCTAGCCGGTGAATGGAATGAAATTGCTGTTGCGTTTTGTAATTGCCGCTCTGGTTAGTTTCTCGGTCAGCTCTCTGATTGCCGTGATCAGCTATTTTCTTGGTCTTTCGCTGGTCCGCAACAGCCACAACCTTCTATGGGTTGTCTACTACTCGTGCCCCTTCGCACTTCTTCTCGGAGTGGCCGCCGCCGTGCAGTCAAGACGCTCAACGGACCACAAGGGCAGTCTGCTAGTTGCTGTTGTGGCAGGAACTACTCTGGGTTTCGTGTACACCTACTTCGTAGCAAGATTCTCGCTCGTTATCCCTGCGTTCGTTATTCTAATGCTTTCATGTTGGGTCCCCAGCGGCATATCCGCGATGTTGGTGGCAGCCATCGGTAAGCGGTTGTCAGTCGTGACGGGAATCGCGGTTCTTTGCCTGGCTGCTATCTTTTTGACGGAGCCCATATTCAACGCATTCACTCACAACCAGCAATTGACTGTCGCGTTCATTACACCTTCCGAGGCGTCCACTGCTCAACTGGCGGCGAACCCCGAGACTTCGGGCTTTGACACAAATGCAGAAATTGAGACCGCAAAGAAAGAAGTTCTTGAGCACATTCGTGCTCTCGGCTACAGCGAAGACTTTCGGGTATTGAGCTTGTCCAGGCAAGGTAAGGGAAAAAAAAGCCTCGCCATTGTTGTGGTACGGACTCCAGTCAAAAAAGAAGTTGCCCTTCCGGAGCCGGATGGCTCGACGGTGGTCTACATCCAACAGTCCGAGAATTGGGAGAAGAAACCATCAGAAGTTCCTACACTTCGTCGTAGCCTCGAGATAACGCCTCCGGGCCCGGCAAGCGATGGTTTAGGTGACTTCGCTATACCGGATGCATCAGGCGTCAGCTTAATGGGAAGGATTACTGGGAGAGTTCTAGGCCGGCCCCGTTGAAGTTTGAGCTTTGTTGCTTACGCCAGTCCTTGCGCGCGTTTGCCACCGTTTGAGTGGAGCCTCAACCCAAAACTCGGTTTTCCCTGTGAACTATTGCCGCTCGAATTCGGCGGGGTCGCTCAGGACAACGTTGCGTTCAGGACTTCCCGCAGCAATTCCTGTTTCTGCGGCGCGAGCTTCTTCCCCTGCCCGGTGAGATAAAACACGTCAATCGCTTTCTGGCCTTCCGTATCAATCAGCGCCACTTCAATGTTGCAGCCCAGCCGCGACAATGCCGACCCAATGCCATACAGCAGCCCCGGCCGGTCCTGCGTCATGATTTCCATCAGCGTGCACTGATCCGACGACGCATCGTCGAAATTCAGCGTCGTTGGCACGGCCACCTTCGGCGGATGCGCCAGCGCTGCGGCCAATCTTCCCTTCAAGAGCGGCTCCAGCGCCTGCTTCCCGTTGACGATGTCCGCGATGCTCTGTTGGAACCGCGCAATTTCCCCAGGATTCAGCTCCAGCGTGCGGTGCAGGTCCACGAAGTTGAACGTATCCAGCACAACCCCGGCGGCATTCGCAAAGGCGTCGGCCTTCACAATGTTCATGCCCCACGCCGCCAGCACCCCCGCAATCGTCGCGAACAACGCCGGCCGGTCCGCCGACAGCAGCGTCAGTGTATAGGCGTGGTGCGTCGCCTTGACTTCGGTCTGCACGGGTTCCGCACCCAGCTTCCGGTACAACGCAAAGTGCGCCGCAATTTCCGCCGGCGAATGCACCGCCAGGTAACGCCGCGGGAATCCTTCGAGGAACCGCTCTATATCCACCTTTGAGGCACCGAGCGCTAGTTGCCGCACTTGTTCCAGCAGGATCGCCTCGTCGGAAGCGTGCAGCCGGTCGCGATCCAGCGTCCGGCTGAAATAATTTGAGGTCGAAACGAACAGCCGCCACAGCATTTCCGCTTTCCATGGCGTGAGCGCTTCCGGGTTCACCGCGTGGATGTCCGCATAAGTCAGAAGGCACAAACGCTGCAACCGCTCATGGGTGACTACATTGGTCGCAAACGCCGAAACCGTGGCGGGATCAAAAATGTCGCGGCGTTGCACCGTCGCAGACATGTCCAAATGGTGCTCGATCAAAAAGTGCACTTCCGCCTTCTCTTCCGGTTCCAGCCTCAGCCGGTCGGCGGCGGTCTCCAGCGCCTGCAAGCTTCCCGCAACATGATTTTCCACCGGCATGCCTTTGCCCACGTCATGCAGCAGCAGGGAAAGGATCAAGAGGTCGCGGCGGTCCACCGTGCGCCAGAGCTGCGTGAAGTGCGCGCCACGCGAATCCGGCGGCTCGGCCAGCTCCTGCAGGTGCTCGATCGTGCGCAGTGAATGTTCGTCCACTGTGTAGCGATGATAAAAGTCGCGCACCACCAGCGAATCGATGGTGCGGAATTCCGGCAGCACTTCAATCAGCATTCCCAGCCGGTGCATCGGCCGCAATGCCATGCCCGGAAAATCCGCGCCCAGAATCTCGCTCAGCACCGGCCACGCAATCCGCGAATTCCGCTGCGGCAATTCGGGATGCGTCATAATGTAGGCGATGCTGCGTTCGGCCTCGCGGCTTACTGGCACTCCTGTACGCGACGCCTCGGTCAGCAGGGCATAGGTCACGTTGCGGTCGGCATAGGCCTGCTCATTCGTCAGTTCCAGCAATCCATCGCGCAGCATGAAGGGCTTTCCATTCGCGCCTTCCTGCCGCGCTCCCATCGTCGCGTTCACCAGCCGTTGCCTCAACGTCATCGTGGTCTGCGGCCGCTGGTCTATGTAGCGCAGCAATTGCCGGTTCAGCGTGCGCGCGTGCCGGAAATACAGCCGCATCCATTCGGCTGCATTGCGTCGCAGATTGTCGTCAATGCCAAGCGAGCGCTCCGCCGCCCCCGCCTGCAATTCGTAGGTCAGCGTGTTGTCGTTGCGTGCGTTGCTGTAATGCAGAAAGCATCGTATGGCGCTCAGAAACTCCACCGCATTGCGCGTCAGTTCGTCTTCGTTCACCGGGCTGATACGCGGATCGCGGCGGTCGCCCGCAAGTTGCCGCATCCACAGCGTCGCGTGGTAGTCGCGCAAGCCCCCCGGTGCCTCCTTGACATTCGGCTCCAGGTGAAAAATGGTGTTTCCGTAGCGGTTCAGCCGGTCGCGCGTCAGCCGCTGCAATTCGTTGAGCAGAAACGGCCGCGCCTGCCTTTCCGGGCCAGATATTACTTTCGCGTCCAGCTTTTCAAAGAGTGTAGCGTCGCCATCCAGGAAGCGCCGGTCCAGCATGGCCAGGTGGAATTCCGCGTTGTCTTCTTCGATCCGCCGGCACTCGTCCAGCGTGCGCCCCGCCGAACTCACGCGAAATCCCAAGTCCCACAGCGTCCGCGAAAACTCCGCGATCAGCGGCCGGAACTCTTCCTCCGACTTATCGTTCCCAAAGAGAAACAGCAGGTCGAGGTCCGAGTAGGGAAACAGCATCTCGCGGCCGTAGCCGCCTAGCGCCAGCAGGCAGAACCCCTGCGCCGGCGTTTGGCGAACCCGCATCAGTTCCGTAAATACCTGTTGGATCGTGCGGTCCGCCAGCTCGCACAACTGCCGCAGCGTATCTTGAGCGCTGGCACCGTTATCAAACAGTTTGCGAATCCGCTCGCGCTGGGCTTCGCACTGTGGCCCCAGCACTGAGAACGAGCTCACCGGTTCTGTCATTTTGTTGTTCGGCCGAAAGCCGGCTTCTAAACCTGAGCGGGGAGAGGCCATCGTCATGCCTAGTGCCGTTCCAACTTGTTCCAGCAAATCCCTTCGAGAATACTCTCTCCGAGTTCGCAGCAGATGCTTGAACCGTCATTTGCTCCAAATAGTTGGAACGGCACTAGAGCACGCCCTCGCCGCGTTCCTCATTCCGAATCCGGATCGCTTCCTCGATCCTCGATAGGAATATTTTACCGTCTCCGATTTTGCCTGTCTTGGCGCTTTTCAGAATTGCTTCCACCGCGCGATTCGCCAGCCCATCGGCCATCACCATCTCCAACTTGATCTTCGGCAGAAGATCCACGGTATATTCCCGGCCGCGGTACACCTCCGTGTGGCCCTTTTGGCGGCCGTGGCCCCGCACCTCGGTCACTGTGATCCCCTCGATGCCGACTTCCAGCAAGGCCTCTTTTACTGATTCCAACCGCGACGGCTGAATGATCGCTTCAATTTTCATCATACGAATTTCCGTTCCCGCCACATGATGGAAAGGCTTTCACCTTCCCTTCAGGCTTCCAGGTTATACCCTTCTTCACCGTGCAGGGTGATGTCCAGACCGGCGACTTCGTCTTCTTCGTGAACGCGCAGGCCCGTCAGCAGATCCACCAACTTCAAGAGAACACTCGTGCCAACCAGCGCAATACCCCACGCTATCAATACGCCCACCAACTGGTTGCCCACCTGAGCCCACCGCCCATCCAAACCGCCCACGGGTTTCCCTGCACCGAACATCGGATTGATCGCCGCTTGCGCGAACACGCCCGTCAGCAGCGCCCCGATCGTTCCTCCCGCGCCGTGCACCCCAAATGCATCCAACGCGTCGTCATAGCGAAACCTTCCTTTGATCCGCGTCACCATCCAGTAGCAAAACACCCCGGCCGTGAAGCCTATCGCCAAAGCGGGCATTGGTCCCACGAAGCCCGCCGCGGGCGTGATCGCCACCAGCCCTGCCACCGCTCCGGAAATCGCTCCCAGCGCGCTGGCCCTTCCATTTCTCAACCACTCCGCCAAGCTCCATCCCATTGCCGCCGCCGCTGCTCCGAAATGCGTGGCCACGAAGGCGCTTGATGCCAGGCCGTTCGACCCCAGTGCGCTCCCGGCGTTGAATCCAAACCACCCAACCCAGAGCAGGCATGCCCCTGTAAAGCTCAGCACCAGGCTGTGTGGTGGCATCGGCTGTCTCGGATACCCCGCGCGTTTTCCCAGATACAATGCGCATACCAGCGCGGAAACTCCCGACGTGACGTGCACCACCGTGCCGCCTGCAAAATCCAGCGTCGGGAATCGCCCCCCGGTGGCGTTCAAAAACCCGCCCTTGCCCCACACCATGTGGGCCATCGGCGCGTACACCACCAGAAACCACAGCGTCATGAACAGCACTGTGCCGGAGAATCTCATGCGTTCCGCTGTCGCTCCCGTGATCAGCGCCGGCGTGATGATCGCAAACATCAACTGGTAAATCATGAAAGTCGTCTGCGGGATCGTGCCGGCATAATCCGCATTCGGCATCGCTCCCACCCCCCGCAGTAACGCATGCTCGAAATTCCCAATCACCGGCCCGCTGCCGCCAAAGCACAAGCTGTAGCCCACCAGCGCCCATAGCACCGTGATCAACGCCATCAGCGCAAAACTCTGCATCATGATCGCCAGCACGTTCTTCTGCCGCACCAGTCCGCCGTAAAACAGTGCCAGTCCCGGCCCGGTCATCAGCAACACCAGCGCTGCGCTTACCAGCATCCACGCGTTGTCCGCGGACGACTGCGCTGCCACTACTTTATGTTGGAGTTGATCCAACTGCTCGGTGATGGCTTTGGGAACTTCCGGGGTGGCGGCGATTGCGGTGGGGGCGGGAGGTGTTACGGGGATTTGCGATTGCTGGGCCAGCAGGGGAAGCGCGGTCAGCAGCAGGGTCACTAGGCAACAACACACTACGCCCTTCCACTTCATCGAACTCTCCGCTGCGAAAAGATTGAGGCCTGGCTGCTCAGGGTCGCTCACTTCTTGTCTTGGGGACCTGCCAGAATATAGCGCTGATTATACTGACTCGTCCACAGCCGGGGCGTGCGAAATTTTGCTCGTGACCATTCGTTTTTCTCATGCTTGCGCCCGCAAGAGCCTTTGTTTTCTTTCGCTCGCGAATGCGTCCGCTTCGCGTGTAGGCCTAGGGATTCGCACACCGTCCGCCACTTTCAACGTCAATCGGATGGCCGTCTCCAGGCTGACCCGGTGGCCTTGCGACACATAAATCGGCCGCACTCCCGTTCGCGTCCGCACCACCGCTCCAATCCTCTCTCCCGCCGCGCTTTCGTCCACCAATGGCACCCAGCTACCCGCCTCTTCTCCCAGCTCGCCGTGCGTACCCACCAGCAGGCTCTTGGCGCAGCCGATTGTCGCCCGGTCCAGCAGCACTCCCAAATGGCATGCCAGCCCAAATCGCCGCGGGTGTGCGTATCCTTGCCCGTCGCAAAACAACAGATCCGGCAGTTTCTGGAGCCTTCGCAAAGCCGCCAGCAGCGCAGGAATCTCGCGGAAGCTCAGCAGCCCCGGGATATACGGAAAGTGCAAAGGCACGACCGCGCTCGCCCGCTCGATCTCTTCCATTTCCGGAAAACGATACATCACCACGCAACCTATTGCCCGGTTGGCCTCCCGCAACGCGTTCCAGCGGCTGGGGCGCTTTTTCAGCGCCTGCGAACCCGTCAGCACAAACGCCGCATCGAGTCCCGCAACCGTCCGAAGCTCCGGCAACCGGTCTGATCCTTCCCACTCTTTTCGCAACTCCTCCTGGATCGCCCGGGCCCGTTCGGGCGCAACTCTCCAGGCATGCTTCTTGGCCCACTCGCTTGACTTGTACTCCATGCCTATCATCGTATAATGCAACAGCCGCTATTGCTGTCACTGCCTTGCGGCGAGCCAGCGTCTCTTGAAATTCACTGAGGGGAACGTCCCATGACCCTGCATCCACCCTTGGAAGTCTCCGCGCGTGAAGCCGCCGGAATCCACTATGTCGGCGTGCATGGCCGCCTCACCATCGGAGATCCCAGCGAGCGTTTGCTCGAGTTCGTACAGAATCTGGTCCAGCAGGGCGCGCGCAAAATCGTCGCCAACCTGGACGACATTCCCCAGATTGACAGTTCCGGCATCTCCGTCCTCGTGAAACTTTCCATCTCCCTGGCGCGCCTCGGCGGCTGCTTGCACCTCGTCATCGGCGAGGGCCGCGTGCGCGACGCCCTCACCGTGACCCGCCTCGTCGAAGCCATTCCCACCTTCGAATCCGAAGAACAGGCGCACAACTTCTGACCTGCTTCTTGAAATATTTGTCTATGTTGGTGCCCAGCGATGCCAAAGCAAACAACAAACTTACTTATATGGGCAACTGCTCTCCTTTCCTATCTGATCTTAAGCTTCGTCAACCCGATTTCGCTGAGAGCGCAATCCACCCTCGATTCGTTGTCCGATCAAATAGCGACCGGGATTGTGCAGGAGAAGAAGTCGTCGATCTTTCCGAGAGTTGTTGTGGTGGATTTCCCCGATCCTGCTGCGGGGATCGACGCCCTGAGCGCGTATCTCGCCGATCAACTTTCGACCTCGCTGGAAAGCAAGCTTCCATCCGGCACCATCATTCCCCGGAGAAAACTCGTCGATTTCCTAGCGTCGCGTCGCCTCTCTCCATTGGATCTACAATCCGTCTTCATCGCCTATTGGGCTGCCGACAATCTGGGCGCAAACGAAATTCTGTACGGAGAAATGTCATCCTCCGGAGATTCCGTGCGCCTTGATCTGAAGCTTTTGCGGATTGGGACGGCGAAAGCAGCGGCAAATTGGGAGTTTGGCCTCCTCAATAGCGAGGAAATCCTTGCTCGCAAGGGCAAAGCCCTGGATTTACCCGACGCTCCTGGCGCACTCAAACTAGCCTTACGGTGCAATTCGAAGCGATCTCTTGCAGATTCGCAAGCTTTCATCAAGTCGGGGGGAACGCTACCTAAGATGATTCGTTGGCCGAACCCACCTTATTCGGCGGAAGCAAGAAAGAAGAATCTATCAGGGAGAAGACAGTACGACGCCTTCATCGACGAACTGGGTAACATAGTCCTCGCGATACCCCATCGTCCGCTCCAGCCCGAATTCGACGACATTGCCATGCAGACGATGAAATCTTGGAAGGCTCAGCCTGCCACAAAAGACGGCAAGCCTGTGGCGGTCTGCACAGTCTTCGAGGTGAATTGGAGACTTTACTGAACCGGCCGCGGACTCTAGCAGGTTGCTGCAAAATGCGTTTCGCCGTCATTCCGAGCGAAGCGAGGAATCCCTCTTCGATCAGAATGCCAAGAAAAGAGAGATTCCTCACTTCGCAGACTCCGTTCGGAATGACGAAATCGGGGTTTTTCAGCAACCTGCTAGACTGAGTTCCCCTCCCAGAAGGAATTGGCGGCAACTTTGCATTCTGTTATACGTACGATAAGAAGTTCCTGCCCGCGGCACAGCTTCCAAAACGCCCCAATGCGCGCCCGGGTTCGCCCCAGAATGGAGGCATCCATGGAAATGACGGTGGAACACCTTGGCTCCGTGCAATTCGAGATCAAGACGCGCGGCCACGCGATCGTCAGCGACCAGCCACTGGAGAGTGGCGGCTTCGACGAAGGCATGACCCCGCCGGAATTGTTGCTGGCGTCGCTGGGCGCGTGCGCCGGTTATTACGCGGCGCAATATCTGCGCAAGAACAAGCTGGCGACGGAAGGAACGCGCGTCTGCGTGAGTTGCGAAAAAGTGAAGGACCCGGTGGCGCGCATGACCAATTTCGTGGTCGAAGTGGACGCACCGGTCGAGTTGACAAAGAAACATCGCCAAGGACTGGAAGAGGCGGTGGAGCATTGCCTGGTGCACAACACGCTGTTGCATCCGCCCAAAATCACCCTGAAGGTGGAAGGGGCCGTAGCGGCAAGGAAATGAACATAAACCGGCGAGCATCTTGCCGGGCAATTCCCTCAGTATTTTCATCATGAACCTGGCGGCCGTATGCGCCGATTCATGGACGTGTGATAAGAACGTCGCCGAGCACAAGCGCATCCATTTGCGTGCGCAGAAAACAATCGAGCGCCTCTTCGGGGCGGCAGACGATGGGCTCATTGTCGTTGAAAGACGTGTTTAGAACCACCGGCACACCGGTTTGGCGAGCGAACTCGCTAATGAGGGCGTGATAGCGCGGATTTGCTTCGCGGGTCACGGTTTGCAGGCGCCCCGTGCCGTCCACGTGAGTAGGCGCAGGGATTTTGTCGCGTTTGTCGGCGCGCACGGAATACGCCAGATTCATGAACGGGGAAGGGTGCGACCTGGTGAACCACTCGCCGGTTTTTTCCGCAAGGATGGAGGGAGCGAAGGGGCGGAAGATTTCGCGGTGCTTGATCCGCCGATTCAGAACTTCCTTCATTTCCGGGCGGCGCGGATCGGCCACAATGCTGCGGTTGCCGAGCGCCCGCGGACCCCATTCCGCGCGCCCTTGATACCAGCCTAGAATTTTCCCTTCCGCGATGATGCCTGCTGTGCGGCGCATCAGTTCCGGCTCAGGTAGTTCCAAGATGGTGTAGCCGGCTTGAGAGACCGGACTGGCCTGAATGGCGGCGCGGATTTCCGCGGGCGTGTAGCCCGGGCCCCAATAGGCATGGTCCATCACGAAGGAGCGAGGTTTGCCGAGGAGTTGGTGCCAGACGTAGTAGGCGGCGCCGACCGCGAGCCCTCCATCACCCGCGGCGGGATGGACATAAACCTGCTCGAAGGGTGTCGTGTCAAAAATCTTGCCGTTGGCAACGCAATTGAAAGCTACGCCGCCAGCGAGACACACTGCTTTCGCGCCCGTCTGCGCCGCCAGCTTTTTCAGCATGCCCAAATAGACTTCTTCGAGGCGCGCCTGCAGCGAGGCCGCGAGATCGCGGTGGCGCTGCTCCAGAGGTTGTTCCGGAAGGCGGGCGGCTCCGCCAAGCTTCCTGGACATGGCATCGGAAAACATTTTGCCAAGGACCGGCGTTTTGTCCGATTCGGCCCAGGACATTTCCGGTCCGGTTTTGTGATGGGTGAAATAGTCGAGGCCTAGGCGAAAACCGAACTCGCGGCCGTCGGAGTTGAAGCGCACGATATCGCGAAAAGCGTCCAGATACTGCGGCTGGCCGTACGCAGCGAGACCCATCACTTTGTATTCGTCGCCGAATTTCAAGAAACCGAGATATTGCGTCACGGCGCTGTAGTACAGGCCGAGGGAGTGGGGGAAAGCGATGGCGCCGTCGATGTGCATGCGATTCCCGTGGCCGGTGCCCCACATGGAACTGGCGAAATCACCGAGGCCGTCGGCGGAAAGCAGCGCGGCATGTTCGAACGGAGAGACGAAGTAAGTGCTGGCGAGGTGAGCCTGGTGGTGCTCGACGCGATGAAAGGTGGCCTTCATTTTCGCGGGGTCGCTGTCAAAGGCCCAAGCGAGCGCCGCGGGAATGCCCGTGAATTTCGAGATGACCCTGATGCGCTCGCGGGCAAAGGAAGGCATGCGCAGGGCATAGAAGAGCTTGGTTGCCAGCCGCGCGTAGGGATTTCGCGGGACGGCAACGTGATCGAGATCCGCAAGCGTGAGGCCGGCTTCCTTCATGCAATAGCGAATCGCCGCCACGGGGAATCCCGCCGCATACTTAACGCGATTGAAGCGTTCTTCCTCAACGGCGGCAATAAGCCGGCCGTCACAAACCAACGCCGCAGAGGCGTTGCCGTGATACGCATTGATTCCGAGAATGTTCATGCGCAGAGTTGCCAGTTTACCTCCATTGGCGGCGTGTTTCCGAGGGCGGAGTCAAGGAGCGGATGTCCGCAGCTAGTGCCGTTCCAACTTGTTCCAGCAAATCCCTTTGAGAATACTCTCTCTGTGTTCGCGTCAGATGCTTGGACCGTCATTTGGCCCAAATAGTTGGAACGGCACTAGTACAAATGCCGGCGGCACCATTGATTCAGCACATAAAGCGACCACGGGCGGGACCAGGTTGTCTGGCCATTCAGAAAATTATCCCACACCATGCGGACGCCTGCCGTATGCAAATGAGGCGCGAGAGCGGGCGCCAGGTTCGCGAGACTCTCCTCGATGCGCGGTCGTAGAGCGCCACGCAACCATTCTTCCCATGGCAAGGTGAAGGTACGCTTCTTCTGCTGCAGGATGCCCTGTGGAAGGAGGTCCTGCACAGCGGCGACGAGCAGCGCTTTGTGCCGGCCGGGCTGCACGCGCGCTTCGTCGGGGAGGGCGCACATGAATTCGACGAGCGCGGTATCCAGCAAAGGCACGCGCACTTCCAGCGAGCGGTCCATGCTGACGGAATCGGTGTCGCGCAGAAGAGTACTGGCCATGTAGGTGCGCATTTCGAGCCAGGAGATGCCGGCGATGGGTTCGAGGAGATGAGCATGGTCCGCCACGCGTTCGAGCCAAGCGAGCCAAGTGGGGTCGAGATTCACACCATCCGCAGAAACGGTGCTGCTGCGGAAGAGGGGATGAGTGAGCCGCACCAATTCCGAGGGGGGAAACAGAAGCCGCGTGAAGAAATAGGGATGAGGGAGCGCGTCCGGCATGAGCCAGGCATCGGTGGCCTTGCGAATAGCATCGGCCGAACCGCGGTGCCCGAGGAATGTGCCGACCAGAGGAGAGCTGACACGACGGAAGGCGCCCGGAACAAACCGGGCGATGGCATCCATGCGCGCAAGCTTGGGAGTGTCTGCAAAGCTCTGATAGCCGGCAAACAACTCGTCGCCACCGAGGCCGGAGAGGGCCACTTTCAGGCCCAGCTGGCGCGCCGCACAAGAAACGAAATAGGTGTTGATGCCGTCCATGGTGGGCTGATCAAGGGCCGCAACGGCTTCCTCCAGACGGACGAGCATGTCGGCGCCCTGCAAAGGCACATCGGTGTGCTGCGTGCCTGTGTGTTTGGCCACTGCCCAGGCAAGCAACCCTTCATCGTAGGCGCTATCGGGAAAGGAGAGCGTGAAGCTGCGAATGCCGGGCTGTTGACGCGCGGCGAGGGCAGCGATGGCGCTGGAGTCCAAGCCGCTGGATAGAAAAAGTCCCACAGGGACATCGGCAAGGAGATGTCCGCGGATAGATTCTTCCAGAAGCTCGCGCACGCGGGGGATGGCAGAAGAGAAATCTCGCGGGCGCTTGGGATCGCGTGCCGCGGGACTCTGCAGAGAATCCCACCAAGGACGCGTTCGGGGAACTTTGCGGCGCTCCGGGAGATGAAGAAGCAGGCGATGGCCCGGCGGGAGCGAGAAGGTGTTTTCGATCAGAGTGACGGGTTCGGAAACGCTTCCGAACAAAAGATAAGAGGTGAGGGCATCGGGGGAAATCTGGCGCGGCAGGGTGCCGGCCGCCAGCAGGGCGCGCAATTCCGAGGCGAACACAAATCCTTCGGATGTTTGTGCGTAATAAAGCGGCTTGATGCCCAGCGGGTCTCGTGCCAGGAAAAGAACCGGGACCGTGGCGTAGTGTTTGCGCAGATCCAGAAGAGCAAAGGCAAACATGCCGCGCAGCTCGCCGAGAAGATCTTCGCCCCACTCTTCCCAGCCGTGAACGAGGATTTCCGTGTCGGACTGCGTTGCGAAATGATGCCCAGCAAGGATGAGGCGTTCGCGCAATTCGCGGTAGTTGTACAGCTCGCCGTTGAAGACGACGGCTACGTTGGCGGATTCGTTCCAAACGGGCTGGTGGCCGCCGGCAATGTCGATGATGCTGAGGCGGCGCATGCCCAGGGCGAGGCCCGGAGCGCGCGGGTCGTTGACAAGGAACCCGTCATCATCGGGACCACGATGGCGCATGGCCGCAGCCATGCTCCTCACACGAGACTCGGCTTCTTTGCTGTTAGAAGCGTAGGTGAATCCGCAGATTCCGCACACGCGGCTATTTTATCTCCGGACTGGTGAAAAATGCTGCCGTCGCGCGGCTGAGCTTCGCACGCAGGTGGAAACGCGGCACCTGCAGGCGACTATCGGCCAGCCAGGCGAGTACTATCCGCAGAAGCAGGAGAAAGATCAAAAGGTTGACGGAAAGAAACAAATACATGAAAGAGCGGCGCTCGAGCAGAAGGCCCCAGTCCACATACTCATCCCAAGCCGGGAAAACTCGGTCGAGAACCTGACGCAAGAACAATCCATGAAGCGGCAGCGCCGCCAGTCGCACATGCGCATAGCTTTCGTAAGAGTAATCGGGGATGTAGCGCGGGATCAGGCTGACTGCTTCCCGAAAAATTGCGGGATTCTGGAGGTCCCGGAGCGTAAGCAAATTGCCGTGAGCATCCTTCATAAACGTGCGGTAGGTTGCGTCAACAATGACCCAGCGTCCATCAATATAGACTTCGGCAACCACATGTTTGGCGGTGCGCTGCGGGGTAAGCAGCAGGAGGCGCCGCGATTCGACGCCCGCGCTCCGGGTAAGATTTAGGAAGGCGTTCGTGGCCGTGCCGCACACTTCCAGGAGTTGGCGATAGTTAAGCGTGTCTTCCGGATCGCGTGGAGAGAGCTGTACGGCAGGGGTGGCTTCCAGGCGCGGCGGGCCGTTGAGCATCCACGTGAGGATGGCTTGCGCTTTCTCTTGAGGGGAAGCCGCTTCCGGGATGATTGCGTCGGCGAAACCTCTCAAGTATTGCCGGACGGAGTATTCCCACACCCCGGTCCAAAAGGTGGCAAGGATTGCCGCGGCGAGCAATAAATTGCACGTCCGCCAGCACGAGCGGAAGATTCGGTGGCTGTTCACCCGTCGTCCCTTCGGACCTGGGGGGTAATTGTCCTACGACTTAGAGTGTCCTGCAAGAGCCGCATAAACATTAACCATTTGCTCAATTGGATGATTCCAGCTCATAGCGTCGAGGACTGTTGCACAGCCGGCCTGAAACCTGGCATAGAGAATACCATCGTGAAGGAGCTCCTGGATGCCATTCGTGAGAGCGATCTCGTCGTGCTTCACGACGAGTCCGGCAACACTGGCAAGTAGAGGCGCGATTCCGCACTGATCGGTGACAATCACGGGCGTCCCTGCGGCTGCCGCTTCGGCGGCGGTATTGCCGAAATTTTCGTTCTGTGAAGGCAAGACGAAAATGTCTGCGTCGCGATAGGCCTGCCATTTCGCCGTGTCGGCAAGCGCCGGGGAAAAGTGGACGCGGCCTGCAGGGGCGATGGAGGCCGCCATCTTTTTCAGTCTGGCGAGCATGCCGGCTTCATCCGGCCCAACAAAGGCAAGATGCATGGGAGCTTGCCCGTGAGTTTCCGAGGCGACGATCTTCGCAAAGGACTGCAAGAGGAGATGGGGGCTTTTCTTTTCCGAAAGGCGGCCAAGGAAGAGCAGAAGCTTCGCCTCCGGCGGGATGCCCATGGCTTCACGAAAACGGCCCCGTTCGGGCAGGACGAGAGGGCCTTCAACGCCATTGCGCCGCAGAACAATTTTCTCTTTGGGAATGCCACCGGCGATGAGCTCGGATTGTTCCTGCTCCGCTGTGGCGACAATTGCGCCTGCCCCGGCGAGCATTTCGCGCCCGAGGGAACGGTGGTACATGCGCTTCAGCCAGAGGTTGCGCACACGTGGCGCAAACATGCCGATGGGCTCAACAACATAGGGAATTTTCTTTTCACGGCAGGCAGCGGCCACGCGAAGACCGAGCAAATCGTACAGCCCAAATATGTGAACGACTTCAAATTCCTGCAATCGTGCGCGCAGGAAACGCGGCAGGGCAGGATTCCAGCTTGCCGCGCGATAGTGGAGCCAGTTGGCCAGATAAATCGCCGTGACACCCGCGGATTTGCGCCTGCGGCCAAAGGGATCGTGTTCGGCGCGCGGTTCGTTTGGAAGTTGCTGGAGCCGCTGGTCCAGCCCCCAGTCAGCAGTGAGAACGGTTATGGCGTGACCACGGGAGGCAAGCCCTTCGGCGAGCGCGCGTACTTTTACGGGCGGACCGCCAAATTCGAAGAACGGCGCATAACTCTGGGTGACATTCAGGATTCGCATAGTTCGCGGAGAATTTTCTTGAAGGCTTTGGCGAAAACGCTAAAACGAAATTCGTTGTGGACGCGTTCGCGTCCCCGCGCGCCCATCTCCCGCGCCACTTCGGGATTGGACAGCAGGGTGTCGATCGAGGTGGCCAATTGCACCGGGTCGCCGTGCGGCACCACGTAGCCCGTCACGCCATCCTGGATCACTTCCGGCGCGCCACCATGGGCGCCGCCGATGACCGGCTTGCCGCGGGCCATGGCCTCGAGATAGACAAAGCCGAAACCCTCGCCGCGGCTCGGCAAAGCAAAGATTTCGCAGGCGGCATAGCAGGCGGAGAGCTCTCCGTAGGTCAAGCCAGTGAGGAAATGGACGTGCCGGCCCACGCCACTTTCCCGTGCGAAGTCTTCCAGCCACGGGCGGTCATCGCCAGCGCCGATGAACACAAGTTGCAGCTCCGGCCAGCGCAGCAACAGACGCGGCAGGGCGGTCATTAAGGTGTCCATGCCCTTGTAGCGCTCGCTCGCCAGCCATCTCCCCACGGTCAGCACCACGCGGCCCGAGGGAAATTCCGGCGGTAGAGTTACGGCCGGCTCGCCCACGATTTTTGATTCAAAGTCCGGATCAAGCCCCCAGGGAAGAACGCGGACGCGTTCCGGCGGCACGCCCTGAAGGCTGACAACATAATCCGCCGTGGCGCAGCTGGGAGCGAGGACCAGAGAGGCGTGGCGCAAGGCGCGGCGGCGCAGAGGAGAAAGCGGCTCCCAGACTTCGATGCCGTGCGTGCAGACGATGCTCTTCATGCGCGGCGCGACCAACTGCATGGCACGCACAATTGGCGCCAGATTCACATGAGCTGCGAGCACGAGTTTGGGACGCCGTCTGGTCGCGCGCAAGGCGGTTGCGACAAATCGCGCCTTTCCGCGCGCGGCACCCGTGAAGACAAATTCGCGCTCGCCAACACGCATGCGGTGCAGTTCCTGCGTGTCGTTCAGGCTCAACATGCGGTATTCCATCTTCCGGGAGGCGGCGAATTCGCTGAGAACGAACGCCATGTGGCGGCCGGCCCGCTGGATACCGCCGGGTGCGTCGAGTTCTGGGAACAGTCCGATGAGCACGCGGTGAGTCTGACAAACCCGCGTGGGCGAATGCAAGTGCTCCGGTGAAGAAAAGTTCGCGCGGGAAATTCAAGCGCGGCGCTTGCGGGTCAAGCCGACAAGATCGATAAGGGAGTCGAGATAGAGGTCGGCGGGATGAGCGGCGCGATCGTGGACGCCGAATCCGTAGTTGACCGTTACCGCAAGCGTGCCGGCATTGCGGGCAGTCTGCGTGTCCACTTCGGAATCGCCAACCAGGGCGGCCTGTGCGGGGGAAACACCAAACTCTCCGAGAATTTTGAGCGCGCCGATGGAATCGGGCTTCTTTTTCTCGAAGCTGTCTCCGCCATAGATGGAGCGGAAGTATTTGGCCAGGCCAAGCCCTTGCAGGATGTCAACGCTCATGTCCGTGGGCTTGTTGGTCAAGACCGACATGGGATACGCGGCAAGTGCATCGAGGGCCTCGACGACGCCGGGATAGGGCCGCGTGGCATCAAGCTTGTGCACTTGATAGTGAGCGAGAAACAGGGAACGGCCGGTGCGGCCCTGGTCATCCGTGGCCTCGGGACCAAGGGCGCTAGCGATCAATTGAGGCGCGCCGTGGCCGATGTAGGTCGCCACGAGATCCGTGGGGAGTTCCGCGCGGCCCATTTGCCGCAGCATGGCGTTGACGGAGGTAACCAAGTCCAGCTTGGAATCGATCAGCGTGCCGTCCAGGTCGAACAGGAATGCGCGAACCACAGGAAAAGTTTGCCTCATGAGCGACCGTTTATTGTAATACGAGGGCAGCGCTCCGCTCATCTTGCCGGATGTATCGGTTCTGGGTCAGTTTCCGAGTAGCCGACTCCGCGTCCAGGTAGCGTCGCAGGTCCTTCGTATTCCTGTCTTCTCAAACACATGGAATGGCGCACTCCTAGTAAGCAGGTCGAGACGTTGATTGACTTGCAATACGCGCACGCCTATGATTCGCCACAGAGGGTGAATGGGAAGGAGATCTTCCCATGTCGGACCAGGTTTCATCTGTAGACTCCCTCATCGGCCTCGAGCTCTCCCACTACCGCATCATCGAAGAAATCGGCAGGGGCGGAATGGGTGTGGTCTATCGTGCGCGCGACGCGCACCTGGACCGCGAAGTCGCCATCAAGGTGCTGAGCCCCGGAACCATCACCGATGAAGCCGCTCGCAAACATCTCCGCAAAGAGGCGCTGGCGCTTTCCAAGTTGAATCATCCCAACATCGCAACCGTTTACGATTTCGATACGCAAAGAGGTATGGATTTCCTGGTGATGGAGTACATCCCCGGAATCACATTGAGCGAGAAGTTGCCTGCAGGAGCGCTGCCGGAGAAGGAAGTGCTGCGGCTGGGAATCCAACTCAGCGATGGTCTGGCTGCCGCGCATGAACATGGGGTTGTTCATCGCGACTTGAAACCCGGAAACCTCCGGCTGACGAGCGACGGGCGGCTGAAGATTCTGGATTTTGGTCTTGCGAAACTGCGGCAACCGGTGGCGGAAACGGCTGCGACGGAAAGCTCACCGCAAACACATTCGATTTCAGGAACGCTGCCGTATATGGCCCCGGAGCAGTTGGCGGGAGAAGAGGTTGACGCGCGCACGGACATTCACGCGGCGGGGTTCGTGTTGTATGAGATGGCCACGGGGCAGCGTCCGTTTGCGGAAGTGCAGAGCGGGCAGTTGATTGGGGCGCTGCTGCGTAAAGAGCCGATACCGCCGAGAGCACTGAACCCCAAGGTGTCTGCGGAGTTGGAGCGAATCATCCGGAAGTGTGTAGAGAAGGATCCGGAGAACCGCTACCAGTCGGCGAAGGAACTGGCCATTGATCTGAGGCGACAGCAGACGGGCGTGCTGAGTGCAGTGCAACCCGCAGCGAAATCTGCCCGGCGGTGGTCAGCGAAGTCAGTCGGACTGGGAATTGGCATCCTTGCATCTCTCATCGTTTTGGTGATCGCTCTCAACGTCGGCAGGTTGCGCGAGCGCGTGCTCGGTCGATCTGACGTGCCACGCATCGAATCGCTGGCAGTGCTTCCCGTGAAGAACTTCTCTGGCGATCCAGGCCAGGAGTTCTTTGCGGATGGCATGACCGATGACTTGATCGCCGGCTTGGCCCAGATCAAGGCCGTTAAGGTTATCTCGCGCACCTCGGTCATGCACTACAAAGGCACGAACGAGACTCTACCGCAGATCGCAAGCGAGTTAGGGGTAGACGGGATCGTCGAAGCCTCGGTGACGCGCTCTGGAGGCCGGGTGCGGATCACGGCCCAGCTCATCGACGCACGGCAGGACCGGCATCTGTGGGCGAACAATTACGAGCGCGAGATGACGGACGTGCTGTCGCTGCAGTCGGAGCTGGTGCAGGCGATCGCGGGTGAGATCCGAGTCCAGGTCACTCCACAGGAGAGCGAGCGGCTCAAGATGGCCCGCCGTGTCGACCCCGAGGTCTACGACACCACGCTCAAGGGGAAGGCGACGCTCGAGTATGCGACGCGTGAGGGGCAATTTCGTCAGGCAATCGAGCTGTTCCAGAAGGCGATTGACCGCGATCCGACCTACGCCCCAGCGTGGGCCGGATTAGGCGAATCCACCTGGAGCTTGGCCGCAACCGGCTTCGAGTTCGTCGCCCCGGCGGAAGTGCGCGACAAGGCGATCGCGGCGGCCGAGAAGGCGCTGGAGCTCGACGGAACTCTCGCGGACGCTCACAAGGCGCGTGCAGACATTGCCATCGACGGGGAATGGGATCTCGCGAAGGCGCAGCAGCACTTCGAAAAAGCCATCGAGTTGCGGCCCAGCTATGCGGCCGCCCACAATCTGTACGGCCAGATGCTCGGGATGCTTCTCCGTTTTGACGAAGAGCGTCGACATTATGACCGGGCCCGCGAACTCGACCCGCTTTCGCCCTGGAACGATATCAACGGGGTCGGGTGGTGGTTTGGCCAAGGACAGTTTGAAAGGGCACTTGAGGAGGGCGAGCGGGCACGCCAGCGGAACCCGACGCTCTGGGTCATCCCGTGGCAAATGGGATTCGCGCAACTCCTTCTCGGGCAGCCGGGCCAAGCCGTGCCCGAGTTCGAGGCGGCGCTTGAGATGCTTCGCCCCGAGCGCACTGCGGCCGTACTCGCTCCACTTGGTCTGGCATATGGGCTGGCGGGGCGTCAAGCTGACGCCCTCAAGATTCTTACCGAAATGGAGCAGGCGTCGCAGAAACGCTACATCTCGCCTTATTATCTTGCGGTGGTTTACTCCGGGCTCGGTCGAATGGACGAGGCTTTCCGGCTTCTCGATCAAGCCCTTGAGCAGCGGACTCCTTATCTGATCGTGTGCACGCCGTACGATTCCGAATCGGTGGCCCTCCGGCGCGACCCGCGCTGGAAGCTTTTCATCGACCGGCTCCGGCAGCAGGTGCGGCTGCCTCCCGGCACCCCTGATCCGTACTCGTAGCAACGGCAGGAGTGGCAAGGCACGCCCGGAGCGATTGCAGACTGTCTGGTCATTTGGATGATAAACGTGTTGATTGGAGACTCACCCATCACCAAAGTGGGCACGGGCATGGTGTTTTCCGAAAGGGCGGGACATCACGTAAACTGGAAAGTTGCCCACCCGGCAAAGAACTTCTTGGGAGTGTTCATGGCTACGGTCTATCCTTTTCGCGCGTATCGCTACAATCCGAGTGTCGCCGCGTTCGACCGCGTGCTGACGCAGCCCTACGACAAGATCACCCCCACGATGCAGGAGAAGTATTACGCGGCCGATCCGCACAATCTGATCAGCATCGAAAAAGGCCGCACCCTTGAGGGCGATACACGGGAACACAATGTCTACACACGCGCGGCGGTCACGCTAAAGAAGTGGTTCGCCGAGAGAGTCGTGGTGCAGGACGACGCCCCGGCGTTTTATGCGTACACGCAGGAGTACGACGTGCCAGGCACTTCGCTGCGGCGGACGCGGCAGGGCTTCATCGGCCTTGGGAAGTTGGAGGACTATTCCGCCGGGGTGATCTTCCGGCATGAGCACACACTTTCCGGGCCAAAGGCGGACCGGCTGGAGTTGCTGCGCCACACGCGCATGCTCACGGGACAACTGTTCATGCTTTACGCCGATCCACGCAGGCAAGTGGACACGATTCTGGGCGAGGCCGAAAGCGGGCAACCCCCGGTCACGCAACTGGCCGATGAGTACGGCGTAATCCACCGCTTGTGGCCGATTGCCGAGCCAGAACGAATCGCCGCGATTCAGCAAGCGATGGCGGATCAAAAGCTGGTGATCGCCGATGGCCATCACCGGTATGAAACCTCGCTGAATTTTCGCAATGAATCGCGAACGCGCGCCGGCAAGATGATCCCCGATGCGCCGTACGAATCCTCGATGATGACGTTCATCAATATGCATAGTGAAGGCCTGACGATTCTGCCCACGCACCGGGTGGTTTCCCGGCTGCGAGACTTTTCCTGGAGCGCAGTGCGCCGCTTCCTGGAGCCCTGGTTTGCCACGGAAGTGTTTTCGCTCGCGAAGGACGCGCAACGCCAGGAAGCAGAGCAGAAGTTCTTGCGACGCCTGGCAGCCGGCAAAGCGCAGCATGCGGTCGGCGTTTACCCCGCGGCCGATGCGGCAAGCCGCGCATTCTATGTACTGACGCTCCGGCCGGAAGCGGATATTGCGCAAGTGCTGCCGGGTGTGTCGGCGTTGCAGCGGCAATTGGATGTGGTGCTGCTGCACCAGGGAATTTTGGAGCCGGCCCTAGGAATTACCGCGCACGCTGTGGTGTCGGAATCCAATTTGACCTACGAGCGCGAAGCCGCAACGGCATTGGCGGTGGTGGACCGCGGGGACGCGCAAGCGGCTTTTCTGCTGAATCCCGTGGATGTGGATTTGGTGATGCGGGTGGCGACCGCAGGCGAAGTGATGCCGCAGAAATCCACGGACTTCTATCCGAAGCTGCTGAGCGGGATCACGATGTACCGCGTCGCGGAATAGAAAACAAAAAGGACAGGCGGGAGCCTGCCCTTTTGAGAATTCCCAGCAAGTCGAGAAGTCTAT
>Ga0187866_1000368_pt1 | contig 54435 bp, 39 predicted proteins | sample June2016WEW_11_1_3_FD_133013 | JGI IMG/M metagenome (GOLD analysis project Ga0187866, IMG submission 133013) | Peatland microbial communities from SPRUCE experiment site at the Marcell Experimental Forest, Minnesota, USA - June2016WEW_11_150 | ecosystem: Environmental > Terrestrial > Soil >... | reverse complement strand
AGCGAACACAACGCGATTCATCAGTGCCTCCGCGGCGCGCAGCCGCGCGAGGTCCGGCGCTTGATCCTGACCGCTTCCGGCGGGCCTTTCCGCGACACACCCAAGGAGAGATTTGCGGATGTGACTCGTGAAGAAGCTCTGAACCACCCGACCTGGCGCATGGGTAAAAAGATAACGATCGACTCGGCGACGCTCATGAATAAAGGGCTGGAAGTCATCGAGGCCTCCTGGCTGTTCGGAATCACTCCTGACCGGATTGATGTTGCGGTTCACCCCCAGAGCGTCGTGCATTCCATGGTGGAGTTCGTCGACGGCTCGGTTATGGCTCAACTCGGGCTCACCGACATGCGGATTCCCATCCAGTACGCTCTGACCTATCCCGAGCGCTGGCCGTGCCCGCTTCCTTATCTTGACATCCACCGGCTGTCGAAGCTGGAATTCTTCGAACCCGACCGGGAAAAGTTCCAGTGTCTTGACCTTGCGTACCGCGCCCTGGGCGCGGGAGGGACGGCGCCCGCGGTGCTGAACGCGGCCAACGAAGTCGCCGTCGAACTGTTTTTGAACGATGAAATCGGATTCGATGCCATCCCCAGGATCATTTCCGCGGTACTGGACTGTCATTCGCCGGAGGATGCCGGCTCGCTCGACGCCGTCCTTAGAGCCGACGCTTGGGCGCGCCAGCAGGCCAGAACGGCTGCTCTACATTCGCAGTCCGGAGCACATTGAGAGTTTTTCCCCTTTGGAGCATCATTACCTATTGAAGGCAAGAGGAACCTAAAAGGATGCTGACGACCATTTTGGCTTTCATCGTAGTGCTGGGAATAACCATCACTGTTCATGAGTTTGGCCATTTTGCCATGGCCAAGCTCTTGAAAATCAGGGTCGTCATATTCTCCCTGGGGTTTGGCCCTCGAATCGCCGGCTTCACTCGAGGAGGAACAGAGTATCGCCTGAGTCCCTTGCCGCTGGGCGGCTATGTGAAGATGGCCGGGGAGACCTTTGATGAGGATCGCCAGGGCGCCCCGGATGAGTTTTTGTCGCACCCCAAGTGGCACCGGCTGCTCGTCGCCCTGGCCGGTCCCTTCATGAACATCCTGCTTGCCGTGGCAATCGTCGCCAGTTCCTACATGCAGGGCGTGCTGGTTCCCCGCTACCTGAACGGCCCGGCCGTTATCGGTCCCGTTGCGCCCGGTTCGATAGCAGAACGTGCCGGTTTGAAGTCGAAAGATCGCGTTGTGGCGGTTGACGGCAATCTTGTCGACACCTGGCAAAACATGGAGATTGCGCTGGGGACGGCGCCTCGAAACTCTCTGAATGTCACCGTCGACCGTGATGGCCGCCAGGAAGACCTGCATTTCAGTCCGCCGGCGAAGGATAACGTCGACCCCGACAGCCTGGGCTTCAAATACCTGCTGCCGCGTACGATCGTTCAGGAAGTAGACCCCAATTCACCCGCGCAAAAGGCGGGGCTGCGAGCCGGCGACGAAATCCTGTCAGTTCAGGGAGGCGGCAAGAGTGGAAGCAGCTACGACGAAATCCTCAACATCATTACGGAAAGCAAAGGGGTTCCCCTGCAGTTCGAGATCCGGCGCCCGGCTGTGCAGCCAACCCCCGAAACAAGCTGGGATGTAATGGTGGCGGAATTGCGGCAAGGAGCTTCGACCCGATTCCTTACCATCACACCGCAGGAAGACAAAACACCGCAGGAAGACAAAGGACGCGTGTTGATCGGCTTCTATCCAGAGATCCCATCCGACCACGAGAGGTATGGAATTGTCGGATCGATAGCCCAATCCATTCGCCGCAATTACGACATCGCCGTGCTCACCTTCCAGGTGATCGGCAGAATATTCACCGGCAGTGCTTCCGTACGAACCATTTCCGGTCCGATAGAGATCGCAAGTGTGGCCGGGAGCGCTGCACGCACGCACAGCGCCCGGCTTTTCTTCGGATTTATAGGACTCTTGAGCCTGAACCTCGGAATATTCAACTTGCTGCCCATCCCGATTCTCGACGGAGGCGTAATTACTCTGCTCCTGATCGAAGGATTGATCGGACGGGACTTGAGCCTGGGGATCAAGGAAAAGATCATTCAGGCGGGATTCGTTTTCCTGATCCTTCTGATGGGGTTCGTAGTGATCAACGACCTCTCGAAGATCGTAAACTTCAATGGCCTGTTCCGCTAAAAGCTCCCCATCGCGGCCTGCTCGGTGTCGAAAACCTGAAACACTGTCAGCAGTTTGGTGATCGCCAGGAGTTCCTGGATCTTCTTGGTCAGGTTCAGCAGCTTCAACTTTCCACCCTGATTGGTCACCGTGGTGTACGTGCTGACGAGTTCGCCAATGCCGGAGCTGTCGATGTAATTGACATCGGCTAGGTTAAGGATGATTTTCTTGCCGCCGTTTTTCAGAACCTCGCGGACCGTGTTTCGGACAGTCATCGTTCCTTCGCCGAGGGTAATCTTGCCGCTGCAATCCAAGATCTTGATATCCCCGACGGTTCGAGTTTCAATCTTCATATCTCTGTCTCCTTGACTTCTCAATTAGAAGGAATCTTTTTCACCATGTGTATTTCCATCCCACCCCGCGCGTGAGGTATAAATTCTACCTCATCCATAAACGACCGAATATAGAAGATTCCGCGCCCGCTGGGTTTCAGCAGGTTTTCCGGATCGAGAGGATTGGGCAACCGGTCGATCTGGAAGCCCTGGCCTTCATCCCGCACCCAGATTTCGATGTGGTCGGGCGCCACGTCGAAACCTATGTCTACTTTCTTGTTCGGGTCGAGCTTGTTCCCATGCTGGATCGCGTTGGTTACCGATTCACGGACCGACATGCCGACCCAATGACCCGAATCCTCATCAAAGCCCATGAACTCTGTGATGCAGTCCGTTAGAGTCTGCACCAGATCCAGGTATTCCAGCGCGCTGCCGATCCTTATTTCGATCCTGTCTTTCTTGACGATCATGCAAAATCTGGAAAACGGCAAAACAGCCAATGAGATGCGTTCGTACCTATCTGGAGCGCCGGCGTCATCTTATCCATGCTTCTTGGAGTGTGTCAAGGCGCTATTTGCTATCCCCCACCTTCCCGGCAAAGTCGCAGGACTAGCGGCGAAAATGGAGAGAATCACCAATGCCGCTTCATTAAGGAGTTGCTAGGCGCTTGTTAAAGCCATGCATCGGGAAGAAATCAGGGTGATTTTCTGTCGCCCCGCTGGGGCTGTTCGTATGTCATCGGTTGACCGGGGGCTGCGCTGCACTTGCCCCCGGCTACTCTCTGCTGACCCTCTGGGTCAGGTACTGAATCGGAACTTGGCATCTTGCGAGGGAAGCAGCGCGCCGGAGGCGCAGAAGACAATAGCCCCGGGCAAGCGAAGCGCCGCCCGGGGTTTATGGTGAGAAGGACGACAGCCCTGGAAGGGCGCCAGATGGACCTTGCCTCCTCTAAGCGTCATTCCTGACCGTCTCTAATTTCGTGGGACGGCCAGCGCGCCGGCAAAAGGATCGGAAATGAATGAATGCAGATTTCACCGCGCAAAGAGCTCCCTATGTATAAAATTTGTGGTTGTGTATGAAATGAGGGTCCGCGGCTTCCGGTGCACGAGGTGACGGTGATAGCAAGAAGCGTCGCGCAGTAATCCAAGGATCGCCGGCAAACCAAATTCCGATCTGGAGGAACTGTCATGAAATCGAAACTCCAAGAATTGCAGGGCGTCTGGAACGTGGTTGCGGTGGAGATAGAAGGCCGGTCCATGCCTGCCGGCGGCGCGCAGATTGTGGTAAAGGACGATTATTTCACCAGCATGGGGATTGGCGCCACCTACGAAGGCAAGTTTGTCCTCGATGTCTCCAGCAGTCCATTCGCCATTGACATGAATTTCACGGCGGGGCCGGAAAAGGGCAACACCAATCGAGGCATCTTCGAGCTCGCGGGCGACACCTGGCGGCTTTGTCTGAACATGACCGGCGGGCAGCGTCCGAGCGACTTTACCACGGGACCGAACAGTGGCCTGGCGCTCGAAACCCTCCAGCGCACGAAGGCACGCGCCCGGATCAAAACCACGAAGACACTGCAACCGGCCGAACCCCTCGCGTCAGATTTCCCTACGGAACCGGTTCCCGAATTGGAAGGGGAGTGGGCTATGGTGTCGTGCGCTTACGACGGCGAGCAGCTTGAACCATCTTTCGTCAGTTCGTGCAGACGCATCGCCAAGGGCAATGAGACTGCGACAATCATGGGCAAGCAACTGCTCATAAAGGCCCGTTTCAGCGTCGACCGCTCAAGACAGCCAAATACGATTGACTACCTGTTGACTGCCGGGCCGGGCGCCGGTCAGAAGCAGTTCGGCATCTTCGAGTTGAAGGGCGGGAAGCTTACCGTGTCATTCTCGCACCCCGGCATGCCGCGTCCGGCCGACTTCAGCTTCACACGAGGGGACGGGCACACCGTTACGGCGTGGCGGCGGATCAAGAATTAGCGGCCCTCATCTCGGCCCGGGTTTCCTTCAGGATTGGAAAATCTTTGACATAGGAACAAACTCGTCGCAACGTATTTCACATAGGTTGTTTGATTTGACGGGTGCTGCACGGAGACGGAAAATGAAAGATCCGAACGACGCTGAAGAACTGGAACGAATCGAGACGCGTGAATGGCTCGACTCCCTGGACTACGTTCTGGAGTCCGGCGGACCCGAGCGCGTCGGGCGGCTCATGAAAAAGCTTCGCGTGCGCGCTGAGAAATCCGGCGTCAAGATCCCCTACGTGGCAAACACGCCCTATATCAATACCATTTCGGTGGACTGGGAGCCGCCCTTTCCTGGAAGCAGGGAGATCGAGCGGCGCATCAAAAGCCTGGTGCGCTGGAATGCGCTCGCGATGGTCGTGCGCGCTAATCGTCTCGCACCCGGCATCGGAGGCCACATCTCCACCTACGCCTCGACCGCGACGCTTTATGAAGTCGGGTTCAATCACTTTTTCCGCGGCAAGAATCATCCCGACAGTGACTTCATTTACTTCCAGGGCCACGCATCACCCGGGATCTATGCCCGCGCATTTCTTGAAGGACGCTTGAGCGTTGAGCAGATGGAGAACTTTCGCCGCGAGCTGAATCAAGGGGGCGGCCTGTCCTCGTATCCGCACCCCTGGCTGATGCCCGACTTTTGGGAGTTCCCCACTGTTTCCATGGGGCTCGGCCCGATCACGGCCATTTATCGCGCGCGCTTCCACCGCTATCTTGAGGATCGGGGCCTGCGCAAACCTTCCGATTCAAAAGTCTGGGTTTTCATCGGCGACGGCGAAACGGATGAGCCGGAGGCTTTGGGGGCCATAACGCTGGCGGCGCGTGAAAAACTGGACAATCTCATCTTCGTGATCAACTGCAATCTGCAGCGTCTCGACGGCCCCGTGCGCGGCAACGGAAATATCATCCAGGAACTGGAAGCGATCTTTCACGGTGCGGGTTGGAACGTCATCAAGGTCATCTGGGGAAGCGATTGGGACCCTCTGCTGGCCAAGGACCGCGACGGCCTTCTCGTGCAGCGCATGGAAGAGACCGTGGATGGCGAGTGGCAGAAATACTGCGTGGAAACGGGTGCTTACAATCGCAGCCGGTTCTTCGGCAAAGATCCTCGCCTACTGGAAATGGTCAAGCATCTCTCCGATGAACAGATCCGGAAGTTGCGCCTTGGTGGTCATGACCCGAGCAAGGTCTATGCTGCTTACAAAGCCGCCGTGGGACACAAGGGATCACCGACCGTAATCCTGGCGCGCACCATCAAAGGATATGGACTCGGGGAGGCAGGGGAAGGCCGGAACATAACCCATCAGCAGAAAAAAATGAATGACGAGGAATTGCGGGAATTCCGCTCCCGATTCGGCATTCCTATCTCCGACGAGAAGATCGCCGACGCGCCGTTTCACAAACTTCCTGAGAACAGTCCCGAGATGCAGTATCTGCAGGAAAGGCGGCAGAAACTGGGCGGTTTCGTCCCGCTCCGGAATGCCAAATGCACACCCTTGATCACCCCGAGCGAAGACTTGTTCGCCGAGTTTTACGAAGGCACCGGCGAAAGGGAAATTGCCACCACCATGGCTCTCGTACGCTTGCTCTCCAAGCTGATGAAGGACGACAAGCTGGGCAAGCTGATCGTCCCCATTGTCCCGGATGAAGCGCGAACGTTCGGCATGGAATCGCTTTTCCGCCAGGTCGGCATCTATTCGCATGTCGGTCAGCTCTACGAGCCCGTCGACAAGGAAACGCTCCTCTATTACAAGGAAGCCCAGAACGGCCAAATCCTGGAGGAAGGGATCTCGGAGGCTGGGGCGATTTCTTCCTTCATCGCTGCGGGCACCTCCTATGCGACTCAGTGCGTAAATACGATTCCCTTCTTCCTCTTCTATTCCATGTTCGGGTTCCAGCGCATCGGCGACCTGATCTGGGCAGCAGGTGACAGCCGCTGCCGCGGCTTTCTCATCGGCGGCACATCGGGTCGAACTACACTCGCCGGGGAAGGCCTTCAGCACCAGGACGGAAACAGCCAGTTGCTCGCCTACCCGCTGCCGAATCTGCTCAGCTACGATCCGGCCTTTGCGTACGAGATCGCCGTCATAGTGCGCGAGGGGATCCGTCGCATGTATGAGGAGCAGGAAAGCGTCTTCTATTACTTGACGGTGATGAATGAATTCTATCCGATGCCTCCCATGCCGCCGGGAGTCCAGGAAGGTATTCTCAAGGGCATGTACAGATTCAGGGCTTCGGAAAACAAGCGGGCCAAACTCCGCGCCCAACTCTTCGGCAGCGGCGCCATTCTGCGCGAAGCGCTGCGTGCCCAGAAAATGTTGGAGGAACAGTACGGCGTGGCCGCCGACGTCTGGAGCGTGACCAGCTATAAAGAACTGTATAAGGAAGGGCACGAGGTCGAGCGCTGGAACATGTTGCATCCGATGGAGAGGCCAAGGATCCCCTATGTGGCCGCATGTCTGGCCGATGCACCCGGCATATTTGTCGCAGCGTCGGACTACGTCAAGGCGCTGCCTGACTCCGTCGCACGCTGGTTTCCTCGTCCCCTGGTCAGCCTTGGCACCGACGGATTCGGGCGCAGCGACACCAGGGAAGCCCTCCGCGGCTTTTTTGAAGTGGATGCACGAACCATCACCTTCGCCACTCTTTCGGCGCTGGCGCGGGAAAAACAGGTCGGCCCCGAGATTCTAAAGAAGGCAATGGTAGATTTGGGGATAGACCCAGACAAACCGAATCCGATGACATCCTGAGCCGCCGCAAAACACATGATTCGCATCCAAAGCCTGTGTACAATGTGTGCCGTTCGCTGCCGCTCTCGAAGAGGAACCCATGACCATGCAATTCATGCTGCCGGAGCTTGGCGAGCACGTCGAATCTGCTGAGCTGATCAAGATCCTGGTCTCCATCGGGACCAGAGTCGAGATCGATCAGCCCGTGCTCGAACTGGAGACCGATAAGGCCGACTTCGAGCTTCCCTCCGCCGTCGGCGGCGTCGTCAAGGAAATCCACGTGCGCGAAGGTGAACGGGTCAAGGTCGGCCAACTCCTGTTCACACTGGATGAGTCGGCTGCGGCAGCCGTCTCGACGGCCCTCGAAAATCCGGCTCCTGCCGCGCGGCAAGAAAACGCCGCCGCCCATGCCGCACCCGAACAAAGGCAACCCGAGAGAGAGACCAGGCTGCCGGCTTTGCCGGCATCTCCCATCGTTCGGCCCACGGCGGAATCGGAGTCGGATACCCCGCGCGACGCGGTCGCCGAAGCTTCCCCGCATAGGCTCGTACCCGCCACTCCTACCGTCCGCAGACTGGCGCGCGAGCTGGGAATTGATCTCGCCCTGGTAGGCGGTTCAGGTCCGGCGGGACGCATCCTCGCGGAAGACGTAAAAGCGTTCGCTAAGAGAATGATTGACGGCAGCACAGGGGATCATCCTGGCGTGGGCCCCCGACTTTTGCCGCTCCCGGATTTTTCCAGATGGGGGGACATCGAGCGTAAAGATATAACCGGAATTCGGCGCAAGATCGCCGCAAGCATGAGCTATTCCTGGAGCACAATCCCTCATGTGACCAATTTCGAAAGCGTGGACATTACGGATCTCGAGCAGTTGCGCAAGCGATTTTCCAGCACCGTCGAGGCTGCCGGCGGCAAATTGACGATCACCTCGATCGCAGTAAAGGTGATCTCTTCCGCGCTCAAGGTTTTCCCCAGTTTTGCGGCAAGCCTGGACATCGCGCGTGAACAAATCATCCTGAAAAAGTATTACCACATCGGTGTCGCCGTTGACACTGACCGGGGCTTGATCGTGCCCGTGATCCGTGATGCCGACAAGAAGAACATCCTTCAGCTCTCGGTGGAAATTGCGCAGCTTGCGGAAAAGGCACGAAGCAAAAAGATCACTTTGAAAGAACTGGAAGGGGCCGTGTTTACGATTACCAACCTGGGAGGCATCGGCGGCACGCAGTTTTCACCCATCATTCATGCTCCCGAAGTCGCGATTCTGGGAATATCGCGCGCCCGCCATGAGGCGATCTTTGTCGCCGGCAAATTTGAACCGCGGCTCTTGCTCCCCATATCTCTTTCCTACGACCACAGACTGATCGACGGCGCGGACGCCTCCCGCTTCCTGCGCTGGGTTGTGCAAGCAATGGAGCAGCCCTTCCTGCTTCCTCTGGAAGGATGAGACGAATGACCATTTTCGAATGACGGGCGCGGACTCCTTTTCCCGCGACGCGCGTCATGTGTCACCCGTCACGGAGATCGAGGCATGGTTGAGAACGAGAAAACTGTCCAACTCGCGGTGGTGGGGGCTGGGCCCGGAGGTTATGCCGCCGCATTCATGGCCGCGGATCTGGGCCTGCAAGTCGCATTAATTGGCGAGGAGGAAAACCCAGGCGGGGTCTGCCTCTATCGGGGATGCATTCCCTCCAAGGCGCTGCTCCACGTCGCGCAAGTGATTGCTGAATCCCGCAGGGCGGCTCATTGGGGGATCGAGTTTTCCGAACCTCGGATCGATATCGACAAGCTCCGCTCCTGGAAGGAGGATGTCGTTCGAAAGCTAACCGGAGGTCTTGGACTGCTCGCCAAGCAACGCGCCGTCCGATACATCCATGGGAGAGCGAGTTTTTCGGATAGACGCGTCCTCAGGATCAGGAAGCACGACGGGGGAGAAGAAGATCTGCATTTTGAAAAAGCGATTCTGGCAACGGGATCGCGCCCATCGAGGCTGCCGGGGATTGTACTCGAAAGTCCGCGAGTTCTCGACTCGACCTCGGCGCTGGAACTCAAGGGCGTCCCCGAGACGATGCTCGTAGTGGGTGGCGGATACATAGGCCTGGAACTCGGCACGGTTTACGCCAGTCTGGGCACCAAAGTTGCCTTGATAGAGATGACGGATGGATTGCTTCCTGGCGTGGATCGCGATCTGGTTTCGATCCTCGCGAAGCGGCTCGAACACTTGTTTGACTCGATCATGCTCAACACCAAAGTCACAGGCCTGAAGGAAGAAGCCGGGGGAATACGCGCGCGCCTCCTGGGCGCCGAGGGGCGTGACCTTGAGCAGTTGTACGAAGCCGTGCTGGTTTCCGTCGGGCGCAAGCCCAATTCCGAAATCGACGGGCTGGAAAAAACAGGCGTGGAAATGGACGCACGCGGCTTTATCAAGATCAACGCGCAGCGCCGCACAGCGGATCCCGACATCTATGCGATCGGCGATGTAGCCGGAGAGCCGATGCTGGCGCACAAGGCAACGCACGAAGGACGTGTCGCTGCCGAGGCGATCTCTGGACGCAAGGTCGCATTCGAGCCGCAGGCTATTCCGGCAGTAGTCTTCACGGATCCTGAAGTTGCCTGGTGCGGGCTCACCGAGACCAAAGCCAGGGAAACCAATCGCTCCATCAAAGTCGTTCGTTTCCCCTGGGGGGCTTCTGGCAGAGCCCTGACCCTTGATCGCACGGACGGTTCCACCAAGTTAATCCTCGACCCGGAGAGCGGGCAGATTCTCGGCGCGGGAATAGTCGGCGCCGGTGCGGGAGAATTAATCGCTGAAGGAGTGCTCGCGGTCGAAATGGGCGCGCTTGCCTCGGATGTGATGTGGAGCACACACCCCCATCCTACGCTCTCGGAGACCATCATGGAGGCTGCGGAATCGTTTTACGGCCAGAGCACTCACGTCTATCGCCCCAAACGGGGCTGAATGGAATCGAGCGCCAAAACCCTATCGCTTTCCAGTAATGTAGTTTTCCAGGTCGGTGATCGTGCCTTGCTGTTCCGTGATGATCGCCTTGACCACATCGCCAATCGATACGATACCGAATAGCCGGCCGCCATCAAACACGGGTAGATGCCGAACGTGGTTGTTTGTCATAAGTTCCATGCATTCTTCGACCGTTTTGTCCGGACTGACGCAGATTGGGTTCTCAGTCATGACCTCCATCACCAGTGTATCTTTCGAGTGTTTTCCTTGCAGGATCATCCTCCTCGCATAGTCTCGCTCGGAGAAAATGCCGAGGAGTTTTCCTTCTCTCATGACAAGCAAGGCTCCCACGTTCTTTTCCGCCATGAGTTTCAATGTGTCGTAAACCGAAGTATCAGGATCGACTGTCCATATGTCGAAGCCTTTCGCTTGCAGCATCTGGCGCACGGTCTTCATGTTTGATCTCCTGACTTTCTTAGTTGCAGACGGTCCCGGGGATTGACACATCGGAGCACGCCATTCACGTCAGCGAGGGAGTGATTGGCAGCGAGCTTCTTTCCCTTCCCCACAGTATCCCTATGATTCTAATTACCCGAGCTCCCAAACTCGTTTCGTATACTATGCAGAATCGGCCGGAAATTGGCAACCTCGAGGACGATTCACAAATAAAATTGGATCAACTCGCGAAAGGTTGATAGCCTTTTATGCACGGCTCTTCTCGCGCCTTCGCAGCTGACGAGGTCGCGATTCGGGTGGAAGAGCATAGGCCCTTGCGGGCCGGGGGTGAAAGGATGTACACGGATCACTTGTTACGCAACGAGAATGGCAAAGCTCGCCTGCTCAACTGGTCGGGCTCCTCCTTTTTTTCGGGCTTGTCCAACTGGACATGGAAAGCGTTTCAGGCGATCAACGCCAGGCTGCCCGAAGGGGAGTTGCCGCAACCGAAATGGGCGCCGGGCAAAATCCTCAAGAGCCATGAACGAACGGCGCCGCCGCTTGGCTTTCCCCGCACAACAGACTCTTTGTGCCCCCGGTGCGTCCCCGAGGTCAGGAATTCGATCTTGCTGGGAGAATCGGATTTGTCGCTGCTCTTGAACGGCCGCCCCGGCGAGGTCAAAGCTCAGCTCCTCGAAGAACACGGACGCATCCTGATGCGCAAGGTATGCGAGAAACACGGTCCCTTCGAGGACGTTCTTTCAACCGATCCTGCCTTTACGCGGCGCATCGAAAGCCTGTTTTTCGGACGCGATTTCCGTAGTTCCGAGGATGAGAAAGTCCACCGCCACGGCTCCTCCACTATTCAATACGGACGCGGAGCTGTCCTCACCGTCGATCTGACGAATCGCTGCAACATGATGTGCAATCCGTGCTTTATGGATGCCAATCAGGTTGGATACGTCCACGAGCCCGACTTCGAGGAGACCAAGGCAATTCTCGATCGCGCGGTTTCATTCAAGCCACGGCGCCAGATTATTGTTCTGCTTTCCGGAGGTGAACCTACGCTTTCGCCGCACTTCCTCGAGGCCGTGGCGTACGCAAAGAAGATCGGGTTTTATCGCGTGCTCGCGGCCACGAACGGGATCCGCTTTGCCCAAAGCGAGGAATTCACTCGCAAAGCTCACGAAGCCGGGTTGCATGGCACTTACCTTCAGTTCGATGGCACGACGAACGAGAAAAATCAGCACCGCGGAGTCGGCAACCTCTTCGACGTGAAGCTGCAGGCCATCGAAAACATGGCCAAGGTGGGAATGAAGACCACCCTGGTGACCACTATAGTCAACACGATCAATAACGACATGGTCGGCCCGATCGTGGACTTTGCCGTCCGTAACATTGACAAGATCCAAACCATCGCCTTTCAGCCGGTCTCGTTTACGGGTCGCGATGAAGAGATCGACGATGAAACGCGCTATCGGCAGCGTTATACGCTCAGCGGCATGGTGGCAGATTTGAAAACCCAGATGGGAAATGACTGGGAGCCGATGCGGGACTGGTTTCCCTTGTCCTCATACAGCGCCTTCACGAGCGTAATGGACATCCTCCAGGGACCGGAAGCCCCCTGGGGCTGGAGTGCCTGCAATTGTCACCCGAACTGCGGCATTTTCAGCCTCCTCGTAGTCAACCGGCGCACTCACGAGTGGACTCCTCTGTTCAAGTTCTTCGACTATGAAAGGTTTATTCGCGACGTCGCGATCATCACCGATTCTGCGCGCGGCGAGACGCTCACGGCAGCGCAGCTGGCGCTCTCCATTTTGCGCAACTACCGTGCCGACAAAGCTCCCAAGGGATTCCCGCTGTCGCAAATTCTCAACCTTTTCAAGCCCGCCTCCGACCGCTCGGACAGCGACCGCAACGACCGGATGAAAACGCGGACAGAAAAAGACGATTGGCGCGTGCTCTGTATCGAAGGGATGTGGTTTCAGGACCTGTGGAATTACGATTTCAGACGCACGGAAATGTGCGTCATTCCTTATGGCACGCAGGAAGGTGAGATCTCATTCTGCGCTTATAACACCGGCGTGGGCTGGCGTCAGATCATCGAGAACATGCACCAGACGGCATCGCTGGCAGAGTGGCACAAGACTCAAGGCCGGCACGAGATCTTCGCAAAGGGTCGAAAGGTACAGCTGCCCACGACCGCGCATCATCTCACGCTCCCTGTATTACAAGGGACATCGTCGGGAGGCGGCTGTGGCTGCCATTCAAACCCTGCAATGCCGGAGAGGGACCAGGAGAGCCTGGTCACGATCAAGTCGGGACGATAAGGTGGCCCTCCGATTGATCAAGAGGGGTGCCCGTCCTGGGTATCCCCTCACCCCAACTCCTTCCGTTCTCTTCATACCTTTTTGCGCTTCAAGGGAATGAGCAGGCAGGGTATACTGGGCCCATCAACCATATGGAGCCGAGGTCAGAATGGGTCGAACACCGAAACAAATGATGCAAAGCGGGAAACGGATCTTGGCTGCGGCTGCATGGGTCCTGGCAGCTGCAGTGCTTTCGGCAAGTGGACAGGGCGGTGCGGATATGCAGCCGGATCTCTGGCTGGGCGGCCAGCCCAACGCACCGCTCAAGATCGAAGTGTACTCCGATTTTCAGTGTCCAGTGTGCCGGACGTTTTACTTGGAAACGATGAAGCCTCTGATTGCCGACTTTACCAAAGAGAAGAGGCTCGACAAGATCTACGTCGTGTACCATGATTTTCCCCTGGAAATGCATCAGTACTCCCGTAAGGCGGCCTCTTATGCACAGGCCGCTGAGCGGCTAGGACGAGAGACCTGGCTGAGGGTCTTCGACGCGCTTTACCAGGAACAAGCACAGTGGTCGCAAGACGGCAATATCGACGCCGTAGTCGCGAGGGTTTTGGATCCGACCGAATTAACGCGGGTGCAAAAGCTGGCTACCGATCCGTCCATCGAGCAGGCGGTGCGGCTTGAAGTCCTGTTGGGCGAGAGCCACAATGTCACCGTAACCCCGACGTTTTTTATCATCACAGAGTCCCGCCCTCCGGAACGCGTCAACGGCGGGGTTGCCTATGCACTTTTGAAAGGACGCCTCGAGCGGCTCTTGAAGTAATAGTCAGCCATGGACAGGCCGCCATCCGCGGATGAAGGAAAGTTTCGCTCTCTCTGGTTCGGATCAGGCGACTCCCGACTCATGTAAGATGCGGCAAACAGCCACTCCCCGGCACGGCGCCTCAACGAACCGGCCTGCCGAAGATTATGAGGCCAAGTTTTCGTGCCCTCTTCAAATACCCTGAATCCCCGGCAGGCTGGATTGTGGCACGCCGCAAAAAACACGTGGCGGCATTGTTCACCAAAATGCTTTTCGAGCCTGCCATTTCTCCGCCGAACCACTTCGCGTACCTCAAGGATTATGTTAGCTTTTATCAATGAAGCCTTTCGTGGCAGGCGCATACGAAATGTCATCGAATGAAAACTCTCTGCAATCCACCAGGGAAGTTGCTCTCTACGATTACCGCATGGCTACTCGAAGCCGCCAGGCCAGCATCGTGGGTCATAGAGAGGTGTTGTCCGGAAAGGCGAAATTCGGCATTTTCGGCGCCGGCAAGGAAGTTCCCCAGATGGCCATGGCTCATGCTTTTCGCAACGGCGACTTCCGTGCCGGATATTACCGGGATCAGACGATGATGTTCGCCCTGGGCATGTTGAGCGTGGAGGAGTACTTCGCCCAGCTCTACGCCGATACGGACCTTGATCATGAGCCCGCATGCGGCGGCCGCTCCATGACGGGACATTTTGCGACCAGGCTGCTGCACCCAGACGGACGCTGGAAAGATCTCATGTCCTTGAACAACTCTTCGGCTGATGTCTCGCCGACGGGAGCCCAAATGCCGCGACTTCTGGGACTGGCGTACGCGTCGGTTCTCTATCGGCGGCTGGGAGAACTGCGCGGGCTGGCGGCCGCCGGATTCTCGGATGGCGGCGACGAGATCGCTTTCGGTACTATCGGCAACGCGAGCTGCGCCGAGGGCATATTCTGGGAAGCGATCAATGCCGCGGGAGTGCTCCAGGTGCCGATGCTGCTGTCGATCTGGGACGACGGCTATGGAATCTCGGTTCCCAATCAGTTTCAAATGACCAAGGGCGATATTTTTCGCATCCTGGAGGGCTTCCAGCGGCGTCCCGGCGATAAATCGGGAATCGACATTTATTCCGTCGCCGGATGGAACTATCCGAAGTTGTGCGAAACGTACATGGCAGGCGCAGAATCGGCGCGCCGCAATCATGTGCCCGTGATCATTCACGTAACAGAACTGACACAACCCCTCGGCCATTCGACCTCCGGCAGCCAACAGCGCTACAAGTCGACGGAGCGTCTGGATTGGGAAAAGAGATTCGACTGTATTCCCAGGATGAGAGATTGGCTCATCGCGGAGGGAGTAGCATCGAAGCATGAACTAGGAAAAATCGAGGAGGAAGAAAAGGCACACGTGCTTGCGGCAAGAGATCGGGCATGGGCGGCCTTTCGCCAGCCGATTGATGCAGAGCGGGATCACCTGGTGACCCTTTTTCTCGACCTGGCGCGGGACTCGGCTCGAGGAGTTGAGGCGGCGAGCGTTGCAGAAGCGCTGGCCGCAAAACAGGATGTACTGCGGCGCGATCTTATGGCAGCGGCCGAGGAAGTCCTGCTCTCCATCCGGCTGGACGATGCACCGGTAAGACAGAGCCTGGTCGACTGGAAAGCGGCCCGCATGGAGGAAAATCGGATACGCTACGGATCGGATCTGTACAGTGAGACCGCGGAATCCGCACTCAGAGTGCCCGAGGTACGCCCAGTCTATGCGGAAAACGCGCCCCTCCAGTACGGCTTTGAGATCCTGAACGCCTGCTTCGACGCCGCATTTACCCGATATCCGCAACTCGTGGCCATGGGGGAAGACGTCGGCCAGTTGGGCGATGTGAACCAAGGGTTTGCGCGTCTACAGCAGAAGTACGGCCCGCTGCGCATCACGGACACGGGGATTCGCGAGGCTACAATCCTGGGCCAGGCGATCGGGATGGCACTTCGAGGCCTGCGCCCGATCGCGGAAATTCAATACCTGGACTATGCGCTGTACGCCTTGCAGATCATGTCTGATGATCTCGCTTCATTGCGCTGGCGCACGCGCGGAGGTCAGAAAGCTCCGGTTATCGTGCGCACACGGGGACATCGCCTGGAAGGAATATGGCATTCCGGATCGCAAATGGCAGGGCTGATCGATTTGCTGCGCGGCATTTACATCTGCGTACCGCGCGACTCGACTCAGGCAGCCGGCCTGTACAACACGATCCTCCGTTCGGATGACACGGCGCTCATGGTCGAGGTGCTGAATGCTTATCGAAGGAAGGCGCCAAAGCCGGAAAACATCGGCGAGTTTACCATCCCGTTCGGAGTGCCGGAGGTGATCCGAACCGGCAAGGACGTCACCGTGGTCACCTATGGCGCCTGTTGTGCCATCGCCGAAGAAGCCGCCAATCTCTTGCGCAATGTCGGCATCGAAGCCGAGCTGATCGATATCCGCACCCTGATTCCCTTTGATGTGCGCGGCGTGATCGTGGAATCGCTCAAGAAGACCAGCCGCGTCCTTTTCGTGGACGAGGATTTTCCCGGCGGTGCCACCGCTTACATGATGCAACAGACGATCGAAACCAACAGCGGCTATGAATGGCTCGATGCCGCCCCTCGCACTCTGCCGGCACGGGAGCATCGTCCTGCTTACGGCTCCGACGGCGATTATTTTTCGAAACCCCAGCGTGAGCAAATATTCGAAGCGGTCTACGATCTGATGCACGAAACGGACCCGCGGCGTTTCCCGATCTTCTACCGTTAGGGCCTGCTACTCCGTGACTTAGGGGCGATCGATCAGCTGGATTCTCCTTAGGTGGCGTCCGCCCTCGAAAGGCGTTCTCAGCCAGACGCGCACGATCTCCAGCGCCGTTTCGAGCGGCATCATCCGTTGGCCGAGTGAGATCATGTTGGCGTCGTTGTGCCTGCGCGCCAGTTCTGCACTCTGCTCGTTCCAACAGACGGCACAGCGGATTCCGCGAACACGGTTGGCGACGATTGCCTCACCGTTGCCGGAGCCGCCGAGCACCACACCGCGGTCGCACTCTCCGCGGGCGACCGCCTCGGCCGCGGGCCGGATAAAGAGCGGATAATCCACCGGTTCCTCGGAAGATGTGCCGAAATCCCGCACTTCATGCCCCTCTGCCGTGAGGAATTCACGGATCTTTTCTTTGTAAGAATACCCGGCATGATCTGAGCCCAATGCAATTTTCATGTGTGGATTATCACACACTCAATACGCAGACCTTACGAAAAAGACGCGCACGGCAAGCCCTGCAACGCATGAAAATGGCAGTTTGCCGCCGTGCCCATTCTGTCATGACTCGTAGTTGTGATCGGTTTTCTCTGATATCCGTGCATTACCGATCACGACTATGATTACGACCGCGACGTTTGTGGATGCAGTTATTTTCGGAGCAACAGTTTGAGAACCCGATCCAGGTTGGCGCGGGCATCGGCGTAGTCGGGCCTTATCCGCAAAGCTTCCTTGAAATGCGTGGCGGCTTCCTCATATCGGCCCAATCCCGCCAGAGCGACACCCCAATTATTGTGGACATCAGCCGATGCCGGCATCGATTTGATCACCTCGGCGTACTGATCTACGGAATCCTGGAGCCTGCCCAATCGCTGTAAAAGCTGGCCCAAATTGAAGTGAGCCGCGGCAAAGTCAGGTTTGAGCCGGATGGCCGTTTTGTACTGTGCCGATGCGTCCTCCCACCGACCCATCGATTGGAAAGCGTTTCCCATGTTGAAATAAGCTGCGGCAAAGTCCGGCTCGAGCCGCAAGGCTTCCTTGTATTGAGCAATCGCGTCCGCAAACCGGCCCATTCCGAGAAAGACGTTGCCCAGATTGTTGTACGCCCCGGGGAAATCGGGTTTCAGACGCAAGGCCTCCTTGAGTTGCTTTTCCGCCTCCTCGAAGCGGCCCATCTGCTGGTAAGCGTTACCCAGCAAGTTGCGGGCGTCTGCAGATTCTGGTTTGAGCCGGAGTACTTCCCCGTATTGGGTGATCGCCTCCTCGAATCGTCCAAGATGCAACAAGGTGTTGCCGAGATTGATATAAGCAGTGATGTAATCGGGCCTGAGTCTCGCCGCGTCCTTGAATTCCGCCACGGCCTCATTCCCGCGGCCCAGTGCGTCCAATGCGACTCCTAGGTTGCAATGTGCTTCGGCGAGGCCCGGCTCTTCCATAATTGCCGCATTGAATTGCGACACCGCTTCTTCGAGCCGTCCCAGATCTCGCAGAGTATTTCCCAGGTTGTAATGAGCGCCCGCCAAAGCTGGATCCAGTCGCAATGCCTCCTGATAGGCTGTCGCGGCTTCTGCAAGACGGCCCTGCTTTTGTAAGGCGTCGCCAAGGTTGTTATAGGCGTCCGCGAAATCCGGCTTGAGCCGCAAGGTTTCGTTGTATTGTGCGACCGCGTCGTCGAACCGGCCCAATGTCTGCAAAACGTTGCCCAGGTTGTTGCGAGCCATCCAACTCGCAGGATTGCGGCTGAGAATGCCGCGATAGAGCGTTATCCCATCAACATACTGCCGGCTTTGACTCCAGGTTGGCACAGCCAGAGCACCCCCGAGGAGCAGCATCGTGCATACAGTTGCCATTCTGGGCTGGAAATGGAACCGTGCCACGAGATTCATCAGGCTCGCGGCAACCAGTGCGATAATGCCTATGCTCGCGATGTACTGGAAATGGTCCGCCACAAAGGAGTAACGGAACGGGTAGACATTGAAAAATCCCATGACCGGAAAAAGCGAGCCGCAGAAAAACAACAGTGCCGCCAAGGGAGCGCGGGAACGCTTCCGCAAAAGCCAGAGCGCCCCCAGCAAGGCGACCAGGGCAAGCGGGTAGAGGTACTGCCATAACACGCGCTGGCTCACTTGCCATCGGGGATAATTGAACATCAGGTTGGCCGGCCAGAACAGTTTGCCAATATAGAACCAGATCACGCGACCCGCGATCAGACATCGTTCGATCAGCGTAAACTGATACTCTGAGCCCTGGGCGCCGACCATGGACCGTTCGATCCAGGCGGTAACCAATCCTGCGGCACCACCCAGCACGAACCATGGCACGAGCGGCAAGGCGTCACGGCGCCAACTGAGCTTCCCACGCCGCCACCAGAACACGACCAGTAGCGCAGCGGGCAGGGTTGCCGTGACCGTCTTGCTCAGCAGCGCCAGAACGAAAAGAGCCAGCGCCAGCGCATAATGTCGTTTCAGCCGGCTCTCGTCGAAGCGCAAATAGGTCAGAGCCGCCCCGAAATAAAAGACGCCGGAAAGCGTGTTCTTCAACTCGGAGATCCATGCGACCGACTCCACTTGTATCGGATGGAGGGCGAAGATGAGGGCCGCTAGGATGGCTCCTGGCACAGCCAATCGCCGCAGAATCACTGCGACCAGAAATGCCATGAGAGCATGCACAATGATGTTGACCAGATGGTAGCCCAGGGTGTCGTCCGCCCAGAGCTTATGCTCAACCCAGAAGGCCGAGTGCATCAGTGGGTAGTATTGCTGAGTGGCGCCCGGATCGAACCAAATGCGCCACAATCCCTCGGCCGAGCGCAAATCGCTGCGGGTGATGTGGCGGTCGTCGTCCCAGAGGATGCCGCCGTGCCAGGCTGGATAATAGGCTGCCAACGTTGCAGCTACGAGCAGGAGCAGCAGAAGACATGCACTCCAACCGTGGCCCGGGCTATCGGTAGCTACCCGGACATTCGGCATCTCCTCTTCTGCATGCTTCCCTGCCACGCGGCGTCCAGATTCAACCTGCTTGCCTTTCTTGCGGCTCATGGGATCGATTTTATATAGGCTTTGACATCAAAACGCAACGCCGCGCTGCCGGCGTCTTCCCATGGCGTCTGGAATTCTTCGTGATGTGAAGCTGGTAGCGCTCAAAATGCCCGCAACGTCGGGCGATTGAAAACACTTGTGCAAGACAGGGGGTAGTGAAGATTTCTGGAGAGCACTCTCAGGATTTACATGGATCTTCCCCAGGCGACCACGCAGTTTCTGCCGCGACTCTTGGCGACATAGAGAGCCTTGTCGGCCCGCCTCACCAGAGTTTCGGCTGAGTCCCCCTGCATTGACTCGGCCAGGCCGCAGCTGACCGTGCAGTTTATACTGCGCTTGATCTGACCGTCCATGAACTCGAATCTTGACGCTTCGATCTTGGCGCGAAGTTGCTGAAAGCGCATCTCCGCCTGGAGCATGGTCGTATTGGTAAAGACGAGCACAAACTCATCGCCGCCATAACGGCCGAAAAAGTCACTCGAACGGATTTCGTTGCCGATCGTTTCCGCAACGCCGATAAGTGCCTGATCGCCGACCTGGTGGCCGTGAGCGTCATTGATCTTTTTGAAGTCATCCAGATCCAGAACGCCCAGGATTATCGGTTTTCCGCCGGCTTCCATAATGGCGCGTTTGATGGCTCGGTCCGTGCTTCTGCGATTGCCGACGCGAGTCAACGCATCGATAAAAACTTCCTGCTCGGTCTGCTTGAACTTTTCCTGGAGATGAACGAAGCGCTTTGTCATGCTCGCGTAGAGGATTTCGTCTTGCTGCTTTTTTTCCGCGACGACGCGCGCAAGTTGATTGACTTCGTCGGCGATCTGCTTCTTGAGCTCGCGCAGATCCTCGATCTCGTTTAAGCGTATGAAACGGGTCGTGGATTCAGTGAGGCGCTGGTTGAAGTTTTCGCTTTCGCCGGTAAGCGTGCCGAGAGCCTCCCGCAGGAGGTCGATGACCTGCCGGATCTCGGCCTCTCGCTCCTGCAGGTACGCCCGGGAATTCCTGCAGAACTCCTGACACACCGCCAGGCCCTTTTGTATAACGCTTACCATCACGTCGCCGTCAGAGACTTTCGTAAGCTGATTCTGGGTTCGTTCAAGCTGCGAACGGAACTCCGAAGTTTTCAGGCTTTCACTTTCGACCGCGATGTCGGACATCAGCGAGAAAAGCCGTCCTGATAACGCCCCCATTCTGACGACGAAACTCTCCCTATCCACCGGGCGCCGTTTGAAAAGGCCCAACTCAATAAGCTCGTTTCCCATATAGTCGCCGGCTCCGCAACTAAAAAATAAGAGTCCCAATGCTCTTATCGGCGATTCGGGGGAATTCTGAGACAATTTGCAGCCTGAAAATCAAAGAGGAGCGAAAATGTTGCGGTTAATTCCGATCCCCGCCTCCGCAGCATCCCGTGGAGTTGAGCACAGGATAATGACAGGCTGCCGCGCTCCAGAAGCGTTCGCCATAGCGCTCGACGACCTGAGCCTGACCTGTGGCGGCAAGCTCCTTCAGAGCTTCTTCCACTTGGCCCGGAGTCCAGCGCTCGAGTGTGCGCCGCAGTTCTTCTTCACCCATCGGATGGCGCCCAATTATGGCCAATACGGCTTCTGCCACACTCTGGTATCCCGAGAGGTCGAATGTGCCTCCGGAAGACTGGATCACCTGGGATCGGACGCCTAGGATAGCGGTTGCCCGCGCGAGGCCTCCGTCGTCCGGCCGCTGAACATCAGGCTCCGCCGGCGGGCGGCTGGGAATCGCGATGTGGACTTGATCCGGTTCGATGTGTTCGAGCAGGGCTGCGATTTCTTTCAGCTCTCCCTCGCCGTCGTTGATACCCTTCATGAGCATCACTTCGATCCAGAGCTTGCCGTGATACTCCCGGCGAAAGGCGACCAATCCTTCCACCAGCAGCTCGAATCCCAGTCCCGCCGCCGGACGGTTGATTCGGCGGTAGAGGCGCGCGTTGCCGGCGGCGAGCGAGGACAGCACGGCATCGGCAGCCCTGAGCTCTTCCCGTACATCGGGAAGATACAGCAGTGATCCGTTCGTAATCACGGACACCGGAATTGCGGTCAGCCCCTTGATCTCGCGAATCAGCCAGCCGATGCCGGCGTGAAGAGTGGTCTCGCCCGAGCCGACGATGGTCACCCAATCAATGGCGCCCGGTTTATGCGCACGCAGAGCCTCCCGCACATCGGCGAGAATGTCCTCTCGCGGAAAATATTCGCGCCGCTCGTTTGTCAGCGGGACGGTTCGTCCCAGCTGGCAATAGATGCAGTTCCAGTTGCAGATCTTCAGCGGCAGCGGATCGACTCCGAGTGATTGCCCCAATCTGCGCGAGGGCAAGGGGCCAAAAACGAAACCCATCTTCCAACACTCTTCTTTCATGCAACCGATTTATGGTAACCGCCAAGACGTGAAGATTCCAGGATGCAAGCGGAGGGAAATCACATTTTTCCTTTTGGTTAAGGGCCTGCCCCTATTCCTGGCGTTTGTCGAGAGTTTCGATGCGCGCGTCGCTCGGACCACCCTCCTTCTGCATTTGCGCCGCGACTGCTTCCACCTGTCTCATGACCCGAAGGAGGTTGCCGCCCAGAATCTTGCCGATATCCGCATCGGCATAGCCGCGTCGCATCAGTTCCGCCGTCAAACCAGGAAACTTCGACACGTCTTCGAGCCCAGCCACAGTGCTGGTGATCCCGTCGAAGTCGGATCCAATTCCGACGTGATCCAATCCCGCAACCTTGCGGATGTGGTCAATATGGTCAGCGACCTGCGCCAGAGTGGCGCGAGGGGCCGGATTTGCGCGGTCCCATTTCGCGAGCCCATCCTGCACGGTCTTTTCGGTACTCCCCCTCAGGGCAGCAAGCCTCTTGGATTCCTGATCACGTTTCAGTTCGTACACACGCACGGCTTCGGATGTGAACCCCGGCACAAAGCTGACCATCACCACGCCGCCGTTCCTGGGCAGCCGTTGGAGCACTTCATCAGGCACGTTGCGCGCGATGTCGCACAATGCCCTGGCCGAGGAGTGCGAGAAAATCACGGGCGCGCGGCTCGCATCCAGCGCGGCGTTCATCGTGGCCGGCGACACATGGGCAAGGTCGACGAGCATGCCGAGCCAGTTCATTTCCCGAACGACTGCCTTGCCGAATGCCGACAGGCCGTTCACTTTGGGAGTATCGGTGGCCGAATCAGCCCAGGGAGTGTTGGAGGAGTGGGTCAGGGTCATGTACCGGGCGCCGAGCCTGTAAAACATTCGCAGGGTCGCGAGGGAACTGTCAATGGAGTGCCCTCCTTCCATGCCGATCAGCGACGCGATTTTGCCGGAGCGATGGATGCGCTCGATGTCATCGGCGGTGGTTGCCATCTCGAACACATCCGGATAGCCGCGGACCAATCTGTAGACCGTGTCGATCTCTTCCATCGTGACGCGCACCGCCTCTTTCCCCTGCATGTCCACCGGAACATAGACTGACCAAAATTGCGCGCCCACGCCCCCTTCGCGCAAACGGGGGATGTCGGTCATGAGTTGAGGCTGCGGCTTCCTGAGATCGATTCTGGAAAAGTCCCGTTCGAACTTTTCGCGCAACGCCCAGGGCAGGTCATTGTGCCCATCGATCAAAGGGAAGCGGCTTTGCAGCGTCCGCGCTCTCTGGAGTGGGTCCGGGTTTGTCTGCGATGGAGTGCTGCCATCGATCCGGTATATGTTCGTCAGGAAGAATAGTACGACTACCGCGGCGGCGATGACACGAAACATAATGAACCTCCGAGATACCGGCAGAATAGCAGGTTAGAGCCTCAGGTCAAGCGGCGTATAGATGAAATTGCGCCGCCGGGGTCTCCTGCGATGTTCACGCTGCCGATGGAGAAGGTTCGAGCTTTTTTGCCGTGTGTGTTCCGAACCGCTGTTGCGCAGCCGCCATGTATGTGTAGACCACGGGGGTAAGATAGAGAGTTACAAGTTGAGAAAATAGAAGGCCGCCGACAACCGCGAGTCCGAGAGGTTGCCGCGCTTCGCCTCCGGCACCGTACCCCACCGCAATCGGAACCGCGCCGAGAAGCGCCGACATAGTCGTCATCATGATCGGACGAAAACGGATGAGGCAACCCTGGTAGATGGCTTCGAGGGGCGGCAGACCTTTCCGTCGTTCCGCGTCCAAGGCAAAATCGATCTGCATAATCGCGTTTTTCTCGACGATGCCGATCAGCATGATCAGGCCGACAAAAGCATAGATGTTGAGGTCCAGGTGGAACAGAAACAAGGTCACCAGCGCGCCCAAGCCCGCAGACGGCAATCCGGAAAGAATCGTCAGAGGATGGATGTAACTCTCGTAGAGGATCCCGAGAACTATGTATACAACCATGATCGCCACAACCAGAAGCAGCACCAGATTCGACATTGAACTCTGAAACGACTTGGCCGCACCCTGGAAAGTCGCACTGATGGTGGGCGGCAAGATTTTGTCGGAAACGCCCTGAATCTGGCTAACCGCCGCGCTGAGGGAGGCGCCAGGCTGGAGGTTGAAGGAAATCGTGACGGCGGGCAACTGCCCATAGTGGTTGATGGTCTGCGGTCCCATCTCACTGATTATCCTGGCAAGAGTGTCCATGGGAACCAGGGCGCCCGGCCCAGATTTGAGATATAACATTGATAATGCCTTCGGGTCCTGTTGATACCGCGGCTCGAGTTCAAGAAGGACCTTGTACTCGTTGGTCGCTGCATAAATCGTGGACACCCAGCGCGGCCCGTAAGCATCGTATAACGCGTTCTCAATCGTGTCAGCACTCACCTGCAGCGCCGCGGCTTTTTCGCGGTTGATCGCCACGTTTACCTGAGGGTTGTTGATCGCAAGGTTGCTGGTGACATCCATCAGTCCCGGAATTTGCGCGACAGCGTGCTCGAGATCCTCGGCCGATTGATACAGCAGCGGCTTGTCCGGTGACTCCAGCGTGTACTGGTAGAGGCTCTTGGTTACCTGGCCTCCGATCCGGATGGTGGGCGGATTTTGAAGATAGACTTTCATCCCTGCGAGATTTTCGAATTTGGGACGCATTTCCTCGATGATCTCGTTCACGTTGAGTGCGCGCTCCGAGCGAGGCTTGAGATGCACGACGAGCTGGCCGAAATTGGGCCCGCCAAGTGTGGACGCAGAATTCCCGCCCACGCTCGACACAAGTGAGTCCACGTTGGGATCCGCGCTGACTATCTCCGCAATCTGTTTCTGGTAATCCACCATCTCATAGTATGAAGTGCCCTGCCCTGCTTCCGTGGTCACGGCAAGCTGATCCGTGTCCTGGTCCGGAATAAATCCTTTGGGGATCTTGACGAACATATAGGCGGTGGCCCCAAGGACCGCGACAAAAAAGACCATCGTCGCCATCCGATGGCGGAGAACGCCCTGCAAACTGGCATCGTACAGGTGGAGCATGCCGTCGAAGAAGCGCTCAGTTGTGCGATAGAACCAGGACTTTCTCTGCTCTTGCGCAGGGCGCAGAAACCGGCTGCAGAGCATCGGGGTGAGTGTGACGGAGACGACTCCGGAGATCAGGATGGCCACACAAATGGTGACCGCGAATTCTTTGAACAGGCGCCCAAGAACCCCTCCGAGGAACAGCACGGGAATGAATACGGCCGCCAGGGAAAGAGTCATGGATACGATGGTAAATCCTATCTCCCTGGATCCTTCCAAAGCCGCATGAAGAGCGCTCTCACCCATTTCCATGTGCCGGAAGATGTTTTCTAGCATGACGATCGCGTCATCCACGACGAACCCGACCGACAAGATCAAGGCCATCATCGACAGATTGTCCAGGCTGTAATTCAGCAGATACATGACGGCAAAGGTGCCGATGATGGAAAATGGCAGTGCCAGGCTCGGGATGGTCGTTGCGGAGACGTTGCGCAGGAAAAGAAAGATCACCATCACAACCAGGCCGAGCGTCAGGGCCATCGTAAACTGGACATCGTGATAGGACGCGCGGATTGTGTCGGACCGGTCATAAAGAATGTCCATCGTGACCGACGGCGGCAATTCCGCTTTAAACGTCGGCAGAAGCTTTTTGATGCCGTCGGTGACTTCGATCGTGTTGGTCCCCGGCTGACGTTGAATGCCCAGAACAATCGCCCGCAGGCTCCCTCCTGACTTGTAGTACCACGACGCGGTCTTGTCGTCCTCAACGCTGTCGATCACGTAACCTAGATCTTCCAAATGCACCGGTGCGCCTTTGCGGTAGCTGACCACCAGAGGCCGGTAGGCCTCGGCGTTCATGAGCTGGCCACTCGCCTGGAGCGTGAACGCGCGCTGCGGCCCGATGATGGAGCCTGTCGGCACATTTACGTTCCAGCTCTTGAGCGCGGTTTCGATTTCATCGATTCCGATCTGTTTGGCAGCCAGCGCGTGAGGATCCATCTGTACATGAACAGCATATTTCTGGGCGCCAAGAACCTGCACCTGCGCGACGCCGCTGATCTGGGATATGCGCTGGGCAACCCGTGTTTCGGCGTATTCATCAAGCGTATAGAGCGGCAGCGTCGGCGAAGTCAGGGTCAGGTAGAGGATCGGCTGATCCGCAGGGTTGACCTTGGTGAAAGTCGGCGGCGCCGGCATCCCTTGAGGCAGCAGACGCCCGGCCTGTGTGATGGCAGCCTGCACATCCACAGCGGCGCCATCCAGGTTGCGGCTCAGATCGAATTCGAGCGTGATCTGCGTGGAGCCGAGCGAATTCGTGGACGTCATCGCATTCAGCCCCGCGATCATCGAGAATTGATTCTCCAAAGGGGTGGCAACCGCGGCGGCCATGGTCTCGGGGCCCGCCCCCGGAAGGCTTGCCGTCACGAGAAGCGTGGGAAGATCTACATTAGGAAGATCGCTCACGGCCAGCGACCGATATGCCACCATCCCAAAGAGCGCGATCGCCAGCATGAGCAGGCTCGTGGCAATTGGGCGCTCGATGAACCCCTGGGAAATATTCATTTCTCGACACCTCAGCTAGCCTTACCTTGCCGCAGCAGCTGCGGGCAATGGCACTTGTCGTTTCCGTTTCTTCGAGATCTCCAGAATCTTCGCCATGTAGGTGTAAACAACTGGAGTGAGATAAAGCGTGATCAATTGTGAAAACAACAAACCACCCACGACCGTGAGCCCCAACGGCCGCCGCGCTTCGCCGCCGGCTCCCCACCCAAGGGATATGGGTATCCCCCCGAGCAGAGCTGCTGCGGTGGTCATCATGATTGGTCGGAAACGGATCAGGCAACCCTCATAAATCGCCTCCGTCGGACTCTTGCCTTCCTTGCGTTCCGCCTCCAATGCGAAGTCGATCTGCATGATCGCGTTCTTCTTCACGATGCCGATCAGCATGATCAGGCCCACAAACGCGTAAATATTCAAATCCACGTGAAACACGAGCAAGGTCAGGAGGGCGCCGAATCCCGCCGACGGCAAGCCGGACAGAATTGTTATCGGATGCACGTAGCTTTCGTAGAGCATGCCGAGAACGATGTACACCACCATGATTGCGATCACCAGGAGGAGACCTAGATTGTTCAGCGAGTCCAGAAAGGTCTTGGCCGTCCCCTGGAAGCTGGTCGTCATATTGTCTGGGAGCGTGCGGTTTGCGACGTCCTGGATCTGAGATGTGGCCTCTCCGAGCGACACACCCGGCCTGAGGTTGAAGGAAATCGTGACCGAAGGAAGCTGTCCAGAGTGGTTGATGGTTTGGGGTCCCGCGTCATTTCTCATGTGAGCAAAAGTGCTCAGAGGAACGAGATGGCCGTCCGAGGTCTTGAATTGGAGCAGTGATAGATAATCCTCATGTTCTTGGAATTTCGGCAGCATCTCCAGCAGCACGCGGTATTGACTGGTGGGCCCGTAAATGGTGGACGACCATTGCGGTCCGAAAGCATCATACATCGCGTTTTCGACCTGCGAGGCGTTGAGGTGTAAGGCAGCGGCCTTATCGCGGTCGAACTCCACGTTCACTCGCGGAGTCTTGATCTGCAGGTCCGTCGTGACGTCCTGCAACATCGGCAGTCGGGCAATTTCCTGCTCGAGCTTTGCCGACTCGCGGTACAGCACGTCCGTGTCCGGACCCTGTACGGTAAAGTCGTAGGAACTTTTCGATTGGCGGCCGCCAATCCGGATCGCGGCGGGCACCGTGAGAAAAACCCGAATTCCTACCAACCGGCTTACCTTCGGCCGCAGCCTCTCAGCGATCTGGTTGACCGTGGCAACACGCTCACGCCTGGGCCTCAACTGAATCTGGATGCGGGCCGTGTTGGAATTGCTGACGCTTGAAATCATCGACTCGATATCAGGATCCTGGCGCAGAATGTCCGTGACCTTTTGCTGATATTGCACCATTTGATAGTAGGACGTCCCTTGGGCGGCCTCGGTCGTGGCAGACAGTTGATCGTTGTCGGTGTCCGGAATGAACCCTTTGGGCACGATGTAGAAGAGATACGCAGTAAGCGCAAGAACGGCACCAAAAACCCCTATCATGACGGGACGATGCCTGAGAACCCAGTTGAGGCTGACGTCATAAGCGTGGAACATGAAGTGATACAACCCGCGCTTATGCTGCCGTGCCTCGTCAGGCGGGCGCAGGAAGCGGCTGCACAGCATCGGCGTCAGTGTGATGGAAACGATTCCGGAAGCCAGGATTGCTACAGTGATCGTCACGGCAAACTCGCGGAACAGCCGGCCCAGGATTCCGCTCATGAATAGGACGGGGATAAAGACGGCCGCCAGCGAAAGGGTCATGGATACGATCGTGAACCCGATTTCCTTAGAGCCGTTCAGCGCCGCCTGCAGGGGTTTTTCACCCTTCTCCATATGACGGACGATGTTCTCCAGCATGACGATCGCGTCGTCCACCACAAACCCAATGCACAGGATCAACGCCATCATGGACATGTTGTCCAGTGTGAAGTCCAGCAGGTACATCACGGAGAACGTGCCCAGAATGGACAGGGGTAAGGCCATGCTGGGAATCATGGTGGCGGACGCGTTGCGCAGGAAGAGGAAGATCACCAGAATCACGAGGCCTAGGGTGACGGCCATCGTCATCTTGATGTCGCCAAAGGCCTGCCGTATGTTCTTGGAAAGGTCGCCGCGAACAAACAGTTTCACGGCTGGAGGCAGCTGCGTCTGGAACGAGGGCAGCAGCTTTTTGACCGCATCGGTGACTTCGATTACGTTGCTTCCCGGCTGTCTCATCACCATCAGGCTAATCGCTCGTGGGCTGTCCTGCTTGGTGACAAACCAGGAGGCGTTCTTGTTGTTTTCCACGCTGTCGATGACGTTCGCGACATCCTCGAGCCGTACCGGTCTGCCGTTTCGATACGTGATTACCATCGGCCGAAAGGCCGCAGCGTCCATCAGCTGGCCCGTGGCCCTGATGTTGTAGGCTTCATGTGGTCCATAGAGCGTGCCGGTCGGGATGTTGACGTTCCAGCTCCGGAGCGCTGCGTCCACTTCATCGATCCCGATGTCCTTGGCGTTCAGCTTTTCGGGATCCACTTGGGCGCGCACGGCGTATTTCTGAGCGCCCTGGATGGTTACTTCAGCAACGCCGTTCACCATCGAAATCGACTGCGCGATCGTAATCTCCGCGTAGTCGTCCAGCACCCAAAGCGGCAGTGTCGGCGAGGTTAAAGCAAGAACCAAGATTGGGGAACTGGCCGGATTGCTCTTGCGGAAAGATGGCGGCGCGGGCATTCCCGCCGGAAGCAGTGGCATCGCCTCGCTGATTGCCGTCTCGACATCCACGGCAGCGCCATCAATGTTGCGATTCAGGTCGAACTGGAGAGTTATCTGCGACGAACTCTGGGAGTTCGACGAGATCATGGAATCGATGCCGGCAATCGTAGTGAATTGTCGCTCGAGCGGGGTTGCAACCGCCGAGGCCATGGTGTCGGGATTGCCGCCGGACAAACCGGCGCTTACGCTCAGGGTGGGGTAATCGACATTCGGCATATCGCTGACCGGGAGTGCGCGGTACGCGAGCACGCCAAACAGCGCAATCGCCAGCATGAGCAGGCTTGTGGCGATGGGCCGCCGAATGAAAACTTCTGAAATATTCAATGCGAACTACCTTACCGTGCCCCTCGATTACCTCTGGGGGAGTTGCCGGATCCGCCGCCCATCTGCACGCGGCTTCCCGGCGCCAGCCGGAGCTGTCCTTCGGTGACAACAACCTCTCCTGCTTGCAGACCTTTTTCGATCACTAAGTCCTGATTGACTCTCGCGCCAGTGACGACCGGCCTCGATTCCACTGTCCGATCCTGCTTCACCACAAAGACATACGATCCGTCCTGCCCCGTCTGCACCGCTTCATTCGGCACAACGAGCGCGTCCTTTTCCATCGCCAGCCTCAGGGTGACCCGCACAAACTCGCCCGGCCACAGGTTATGGTCACTATTTGGAAACGTTCCTTTCAGGCGGATGGTCCCGGTTGTCTGGTCGACCGCGTTGTCCGTGAATGTCAGCGTGCCTACCTCCGGGGGGGACGAAGAGTCCTGTGGGACCGCCGTCACCATCTGACCCAACTTGATCGTGCCGAGTTGAGTTTCCGGAACCGAAAAACTTACGTAGATCGGCTCCACCTGTGTGATCGTGAGGAGTTCGGTAGTGTTGGCGCTGATGACATTCCCCTGCTTGACGCTAACGTTTCCCGTGCGGCCGTCGAGCGGAGAAGGAATCGTCGTGTACCCAAGCATCAGCTTGGCATTCTCCAACGCCGCTTCGGTGGCCTTGACGGTGGCTTCGGCGCTCTGAATGGCAGCCCTGTCGGCGCTAGCCGCCGCAGAAACAGCGTCGGCATTAGTGCGATACTGTTCCGCCTGTTCCCGCGACACGAGGCCCTTCTCCAACATCTCCTCATATCGCTTGGCCTCGGATTGAGCATACTTCTCCTGCGCCTCGTCACGCGTGAGATTGGCCCGCGAAAGTCCCAGTTGCGCTTCGTCCTTGGCAAGATTCGCCTTGGCTTGGTTCAGCTGCGCATCGTACACGCTTGGATCAATCGTGAAAAGTTTATCTCCCTTTTTCACGAAAGCCCCTTCTTTAAAAAAGACCTCCGTCAGCTGACCTGCCACCTGTGCCTTCACACTTACGGTTACATATGCCTCGACGTTCCCGACCACCTGCACCTCGATCGGCACGTCCTTTTGCTGGACCCTGGTTACGGTAACCGGCACCGCGCCGCCTCCTTCGCCTTTCTTGGCAGAGGGAGCTGGTGAGGCTTTGTTCGCACAGGCTTGCAGAAGCAGACAGGATATTAGGATGCAAAGGGCTGCAAGCAGTGTCCACCTCGAGGCGCGGATCGTTCTGGTTACTGTCGATGAATTCATTCCCAAATGTCAACCTCCTTGCAGTGCCTTAATAATGGAGTGTTTTATCCAAAGCTGATCACTTTTCCAGATCGGGCCTATGTTCTTATATTTTAAACAATTGTATATGCTATGCGGACTATATGTCTGCCGAGGACAGCCATTACCCTCAGGATAGTTTGTTAGGTTAAACTAATATGAGATCCATTCATCCATTATAATGTCATACGGTATGCCTTAAACTGACTCCTGTCTAGGACATACCTCTACACTTTGGAACACTGATCCTATTCCTTTAGATACGCCTGGGCACTCGCCTTGTTTTGTTCTTTTGTAGCAAGCCGCATTCTATCGGAGAATCCCCGTTACCTTGACCGGTGGAATAGGCTTCAGCGGTGGCGGATTCATCTTGTTATCCGATAAGATCTTAAATAGCTCGGGGAGCGCTGCCGCGGCGGCGTTGTTAAGATCCGGGATCAACTTGACGAGCAGCTCGCGGCTCTCTCTTGCCACCTGCATCTGAAGCAGCGTTGGCGCCGAAGTAGATGCCATAATCTGACTCTTGATGCCGGGGATCTGGTTGCGAATCGGTTGTGCCCCGCCGCCCGGTCCACCTCCTCTGCCTCCTCCTCCCCCTGCCTGTGCGCCCGCTCCGAGTTGTTGGGTGATTACAGCAAGCCTTTTTGCGAGCGAATCAGCAGCCGCTACAGCGGCAGCAGGTGCATTGGCCGCTTGTTTCAGCAGATCTTGCGCCGCGCGCAGCTGGTCATTGACGGAGCTGAGAGCAGCCGAGGCGTCATTGAACGCATGCTGATAATCGTGGAGCGCAAGTGCAGTATCATGTTGCAGCTTGCGATCCGCATCACTGATCTGGACCTGAGGATCGCTCGATACCCTCATCGAGCGTGAACCCACGTCCCGCCCGTTGACGGTTAAGGATATTTTGTATGCTCCGGGCAGAACAAACGGACCGAAAGATCCGCCGCCGCCAAAGCCACCGCCGCCCACTCCTCCCCTGCCGCCGCGACCGGATTCCAAAGGCTGGTGGCGTAGGTCCCAATAAAAACGGTTAAGGCCTGCACTGCGATAGTTCAACAAGTCGTCTACTGACATTTCGCGCACGATCGCACCGTGTCCATCGCGAATCGTGATGCGAATATCCTTGGGCACGTCCTTCAAGTAGTAGGAAACCGGCGCGCCGAATTCCGGATTTCGCCCCCAGAAGCGCCGGTCGCCAGGATAGTTGGCATGATCGTCCGACGGGCTGAATTGAAACGCATCGCGGACTCTGAACAAGAACGCCTCGCTCATGGCCGCTTCGGCAGCCTGTTGCAGGGGGGATATGTCGTCGAGAATCCAGATGCTACGGCCATGCGTAGCAAGCAGCATGTCGTTTTCGCGCGGATGGATCGTGATTTCATCGATCGGCACGGTCGGCAGGTTGCTCTTGAAATGGACCCAGTGCTGGCCCTTGTCGAACGTCAAAAACAACCCGAACTCCGTTCCGAGGTAAAGAACATTCCTGCTTCTCGGGTCTTCGGTGACACAGTTGATGGCTTGGCCCGCAGGAAGAGAGGCCGAGAGCGAAGTCCACGTACCGCCATAATCCGAGGTCATGTAAATGTAAGGCGAGTAGTCGTCCGCGCGGTGGTTGTTGAACGCCACGTAGGCGGTCGCTTCATCAAAGGCTGAAGCGACGATACCGGCGGCTGCCGCCCCCGCGGGCAAGCCGGGAAACATCCCTGTTATTTTAACCCACGTCTTGCCTCCATCCCTCGACACCTGGACCGTGCCGTCGTTCGCTCCAGCGTAATAGACTCCTGCTTTCTTCGGCGATTCGGCCAAAGCGACGATCGCGGGATAGGCGGAAACGCCATCGTTTCTCGAAAGCCTGATTTCCCTTCCGGCCACACCCATTATCGGCAAGGTGTCCCGGTCCACGCCGCTGGTGAGGTCCGGACTGATGACCTGCCATGACTGGCCGCGATCGGGCGAACGGAAGATCTTTTGCGCCGCAGTCAAAACGGTATTGGGATCGTGGGGAGAAATAATCAGCGGCGTGTTCCAGTCCCAGCGGAGAGGCGGGTCGCCTCGTCCGGCTTGTGGGCGAATCGACTTCTTCTCGTTGGTGTCGCGGTCGACGCGAACGAGGCTGCCGTCCTGCGTCTCCACATACAGAGTCCGCGCGTCACGCGGATCGGCCATGGCCACAAACCCGTCCCCGATGGAGAGGGTGAACCATTCGCGATTGCCGATGCCGAAGCGGTTGCGCACCGCGCTCGGCCCGCCCCAGACGTCGTTGTCCTGAAGGCCGCCGTAAACTCGATAGGGCGTATCCATGTCGTAGCCGACGTGATAGAACTGGCCGATGGGCAGGTTGTCAAGATAGTCCCAGGTCGCTCCGCGGTCGTAGGAAGCTGCAATTCCGACATCCGAACCGATGATGAGGTGCGATGCGTCCCGTGGGTCGATCCACATTGCATGCACATCGAGATCGTCGCGGGGCCGTTCGCCTCCGGGCCGCGAGTATGACAGCCGGACCTCCTTGAATGTCCGGCCTTCATCATCGGAAACCATGAGCCGTACTCCAAGGACGTAAACGCGGCGCTCGTCGTTTGGATCGACGCGCACCTGGCTGAAATAGTTCGGACGAGGATTCGTGGTGCCCATCTTCGTCCAGTGCGCGCCGGCATCGACGGACCGATAGAGTCCGCTCTCGGATTCATGCTGGATGAGCGCGCAGACGATTTTCGAATCGCTCCTGAAAATGTCGATCCCGATGCGCCCCAGCGGGCCTGTGGGAAGACCACTGTTGAGCCGGGTCCATGTCGCTCCGGCATCGGCGGACTTGTAGAGTCCGCTGCCGGGCCCGCCGCCGTTAAACCCCCAGGCGGTTCGTTGCCGCTGATACATCGCCGCGTACAGCACCTTGTTGTTCGAGGGATCCATGGCGAGGTCGGTCGCGCCCGTCTGCTCATCGACGAAAAGCGATTGCTGCCAAGTCAGCCCCCCATCGGTGGTTTTATACACACCGCGTTCCTTGTTCGGGCCCCAAAGATGGCCCGTAGCCGCCACATATACGACCTCGTGATCCACCGGGTCAACGACGATGCGGCCGATATGCCGGGATTCCATCAGGCCCATGTTTTGCCAGGACCGGCCTCCATCCGTCGATTTGAACACGCCGCCGCCCCAGGAAGAACTCTGACGGTTGTTGTCCTCTCCTGTACCCACCCAAACAAGGTTGGGATTGTCCTGCGGGATGGCAACGGCGCCGATCGACGCGACGTCCTGATGGTCGAAGACCGATTCCCAGGTCGTGCCGTTGTTCATGGTCTTCCAAAGACCGCCTGTCGCGGCTCCAGCATAGTAGACCGCCGGGCGCGATTCGAAAACGGCAAAGTCGTCTACGCGGCCACCCATGGTCGCAGGACCAATGCTCCGGAAGGTCATATGTTCCAGCAGGCCTTCAATCGGAGTTAAAGATCCCTGGGCAGCAGAGCCTGCCGGTCCGGCGCCTGCCTCGAAAAGAACTGCAAGTGCCATCAACGGGAGAAGGTAGACGACACGCAGAAAACCACGCAGAAAACTCGGATCTTTCAATGGCATGGAATCAGGTCTCCGTCGAAGGAGCGGCCGCCAATGTTCGGCATCAATCGGGCAAATCAATGTCAGTGGCCGCCGAGAACGGGCATGCTTTGCTCTTGCACCTGTGCGACAAATGGTGGATTTCACGCCCGGATTATTACCGATCATGGAGATCCAGGGAAAGAAAAAACCGAACGCTTGTGCACAATCTGGTCCCGTGTGTTTCGGCCGCCCATCCCCGTGGGCCTGCATCACGATTTCTTTAAAAATCTTTTCATCCTCGAACAGATTCTGTGTGAGAGAGCCCGAAGGACAGCCGGCTTCGCAGGTCCCGTAGCCCTTAGGAGAGCATCGCGTTGACAGAGGCATTTTTTCATCCAGGCTGGCCTACGTGGTAAGGGAGTAGACCAAATCCCGGTGAGCGCAGAGAGGACCGCATGCTTTCCGCTTGGGGCACGCCGGCGTCGAGTCACTTTAAGGCATCAGATCTAAGTCCATACAGGGGTGAGGATTGCAAGATCCGATCAAAGGTGATATTTTGCCTTCAAACTTCTGGGGAGGCTGATTATGGACAATAATGCCGACATGGCCGTGCGTACGCGCATGATGACCGAGTTCGCAGATGAGAAGCGCCATTTAAAAACTGTCAAATCCGAAGTGCAGAGGCTTGGTGAACAGTTGATAGCAATTGGCAGGTCGTTCTGCGATCACCCCGGAGATGTAACCATTGATCCGGAGTCTCTCCCTTTTCTGAATGTGGAGAGGCTCCAGACTGTGATTGAGGATTGCCGGATGCGGCAAAAGAAAGTTTCTGGCCTGCGCGCAGAACTAATATCGATGGGAATTCTGGAAAATCCTGCTCATCCGAGCTTGCGTCGGGTTTAGGAGCCAGTCCAAGGACTAGGAGGGGGCGCGCACAGGGATTGGCAATCACCCAGCTGCTGCAGTATCAGGTCCGCGGCTCGATTCATTCCTCGCGCCGCAGCGGGGCTCAAGGATTCGCCGAATGTCCACGCATCCTGTGCCTGGATGCCGAAGATTCTGACCTCCTGCGGCATGGCTAAACCGAGCCGATCACCCAGCTTCAGAACGGTGGGCAGATCGATCTCGTGGACCGATCGCAGCTTAAGGGATGTCCGCAAATCATCCGGAGCTATCGGAACAACGGCCCCGGCCCTCAAGCTGTCGAACTGGATGCAATCCACCAGGATCACCCGGTCCCATCCCGCCATCAACTCCATGAGAGCAAAACCAGCCACCTCAGTCTCGACAATGTCCGGTTTGGCGCCGTCGCCGGACTCGGCGAGGCGGCGGGCGACTTCCCGCACTGTGTAGATGCCCACGCCATCGTCGCTGAGGATGGTGTTGCCGAGGCCGATGATGCGAGTTTTCATGCCAGTTTGATTCATGATTCAGGGGCGGCTTTCCTTGCGAATGACTTCCCCTGCCGCGTTCTTCACTACAACTACAAGAGGCATCTCACCCGGAAGCGAGTGAGTGGCACACGAGAAGCACGGGTCGTACAGCCGGAACGCCATTTCAACCATGTTCAACAGCCCCTGCCCTATCTCCTTGCCGGGCTGGATGAGCTTCTGGGCTGCCCTCTTGATCGACATGGAAATTGGTGCGTGGTTGTTCGTCGTGCCGACGATGAGGTTAGCTTCGGTCACCAGCCCCTTCTTGTCGGTCTTGTAGTGGTGGGTGAGAATCCCGCGCATCGCCTCCACAATCCCTACCCCCTCTTCCGGTATCTGCGTGGGCAGCGTGCGGAAGTTGGGTGAAGTGATTTCGGGATCCTGGGCCAGCTCGAGCAGCCTCTCCGCGGCATACAACAGCTCAACCAGGCGCGCCCAATGCGTGGCCATGAGCTTCTTGACCGGCTTGCCGCCTAGAGTCTTGTACATCTTCTCGTACTCCGTCTGCGCCAACGGCGTGGCCATCCCGTCCGCGGCATTCAGCCGGGAGAGCGGTGTAGCCTGGTACAGGCCGGAGTCAGGGCCATCCACGAACCCCTTCCAGCCAATCTTCTTAAGGTACGGGAACTTCAGATAGGTGAATTTCTCCACGTGCTCCGCTATGTAGTCCAGATACTGGTGGTCCTTATACCGGAAGACTTCTTTGCCTTTCTGGTCAACGACGCGGTGATCGCCATGGTAGAAGTTCACGAGGTTTTTCTCATCCACTGTGCCGATCCAGTACGTGTCCAATTCGTAAATGTCGGACAGGATGATATCGAGGTAGGTCTTGTTGCTCAGAACCACGTCCTCGAAAAGCTTCAGGGAGAACTTTGCGAACTCAACGCATGACTTGGCCTTCTCGATGATCTCGGTGCGCTGCTCCTCGGTGATCCCTTTTGACACCCCGCCGGGCAGAGTCCACACCGGGTGAGTGGACCTGCCGCCGACCATAATCTGAATGTCCTGGCCAATGGCACGGTGTTTAAGAACTTCAGCCGCAACCGGGATGCCCACTTTTTCCACAATTCCGAGGATGTTGCGCTTTGCCGGATCGGCGTCCGGCCCAACGACGAAATCAGGGGCGGCCAGGGCATAAAAATGCGCGATATGGCTATGAAAATAGTGCGCGCTGTAGTAAAGCTCCCGCAGCTTCTTGGCCGCCGGAGGAGGATCGACCTTATAGACCGCGTCTACTGCCTTGCCTGCGGCCAGGTGGTGAGAAGCCGGACAAACGCCGCAAATGCGCGACACGACACGGGGGACTTCCTCGATTGGCATTCCCTCGATGAATTTCTCGAACCCGCGCAGCTCGGGCACCTGGAAGTAGCAGTTCGCGACACTCCCGTCGTCGTTAAGGAAGATCTCGATCTTGCCGTGCCCTTCCAGCCGGGTAATGGGGTCAATAGATATGCGTTTCATAATGTCTTCCTTCTCAAGAGGGATGCGGGGATTCCGAAGCGGTTGAAACTTCTCAGACTATCGGGAACCTCTGCCAGAATCCGTTCTATTTCGGCTTCATCTTTGGACTCGATGACCGATGCTATGGCTGAGACCGCTTTTGCGCCCTGGTCGAGGACTCCAGGCGGCGGCCCATAGCAGCCACGGCACGCTACCCCGGAGAGCTGGCATCGTGTGTCGCAGCCCCCCCTGGTTACGGGACCGAGGCAGAGGAAACCCTGTTCCAGGTAGCAGGTCTCCTGCTCGGGCTGCGCCGTGGCGATGCGCTTGAAGCTCGAGATTTTTTTCTCGTTCTTTTTGCGCGGGCATTCGTCGCACTGCGTCTTCTCCGAGGCTCCGACCACTGAACCCTTTGGCGGGAGTTGTCCGCCTACGATCACCTGGACAACCGCCCAGATCTGCTTCGGTGTTGGCGGGCAGCCAGGCAGATAATAATCGACATCGATCACCTGGTCCAGGCATTTGACGGTGTCGTAGAACTCAGGGATCGTGATTTCCCCTTCCGGCATTTGGGTCTTGGTCTGTGGTTCCACGCCGTCGGGATTCACGGTGGACTGAGAGTCGTGATAGGCCCGCTTAAAGATTGACTTTCGATCGAAAAGGTTCGCGAGCCCGGGGATGCCCCCGAGATGTGCGCATGTGCCGAAGGCAACCATGACCTTGGATTTCGCCCGTAATAGATGGGCCAGGTGCTCGTTTTCCGAATTCCGGATCGCCCCGTGAAAGAGGGTCACATCGATGTGCCCGTCCGGCATGGCTTCCACGTCCGCGTATTTAAAATCTGTCGCAATGGGCCAGAAAACAATGTCCGCCGCGGCGGCAATGTCCAGAATTTTCTCGTGCGTGTCGAGGATGGCCACATCGCATCCCCCGCAGGCGGCTGCCCAGTACGATGCCAGCCTTAATTTCGCCATCCGTCCCTCCGATTTCAATCAAAGTTCAAAGATATCAAGCACTTCCGTTCGGTATGTCATGACGCTTAAGCAGGAATCTTTTTCTTCCGTGCCGTCCTGAAATGTGCCGGTCCCAGTTTCCTCACATCCTCGGTGATCTGGTTTACCACTTCCGCCCACCGATCGCCCTCCGATGCCGAGACCCATTCAAGCCGGAATCTTCCTGGTTCGACGCCATAGTCCGCCAGCATTTTCTTAAAAAGCGCCATTCTCCGCATGGTCTTGTAGTTCCCCTCGATGTAGTGGCAGTCCCCGGGGTGGCAGCCGGCTACGAGGACTCCGTCGGCGCCGTCGGCGAACGCCTTCAGGATGAAGGTAGGGTCAACCCTGCCGGAACACATTACCCGCATTACGCGTACGTTGGGTGAGTACTTGATGCGCGCAGTTCCGGCAAGATCGGCGCCGGTATAGGAACACCAGTTGCAGAGGATTCCCACAATCTTAGGCTCGAACGTCATACAGCGCTCCTTCCATCTCGGCAAACAACTGCTCATCGGTGAAGTGCCTTGCTATGATGGCAGCACTCGGGCATGCCGCTGCGCATGTACCACATCCTTTGCAGAGGACGTCGTTGATGACCGAGATTTTCTTCTCCTCGTCAAAGCTGATGGCCGACAGCGAGCAAAGCGTATTGCAAATCCTGCAGCCGGCGCATTTCTCTGCATCCACGACGCTGGTTGCAGATTCGACCTCGATTTCGCCCTTGGACATCAGAGACTGGACCAGTGAAGCTGCCGCCGAAGCCTGGGCCACCGTATCCGGGATGTCCTTAGGCCCCTGGCAAGCGCCTGCGATATAGATTCCATCGGTTGCGGTCGACACCGGGGCCAGTTTCGGGTGCCTTTCCATGAAGAATCCGTCGCCGCAGCTGATGTGGAAAGTGCGCGCCATTCGAGCGGCATCCTCCGCCGGACTCAGGCCCGTCGCCAGGACGACCATGTCCAGGGGGATCCGCCGCACCTCTCCGATGAGCGTGTCTTCAACCCTTACCACGAGCTTGCCCACCTCTCTGTCATTTAATGGAAAATCGGTGACCGAGGCGGCTCGTCCACGGATGAACCGCACGCCCTCCTCGAGGAGTCGATGGTAAAACTCCTCATAGCCTTTCCCGAAGCAGCGCATGTCAATGTAGAAGTTGTAGACCTCCGCGCCAGTCTTCTCCTTAATCAGGTGCGCAAACTTCAAGGCATACATGCAGCAAACGCGGGAGCAATACTTGTTATGGCGCACGTCACGGCTGCCGACGCAATGGATGATGCCCACTTGCTTGGGCTCTTGATTGTTCGCGAGCAGGATTTTTCCCCCGGTCGGTCCGGACGCGCTGTTCATCTTCTCAAACTCAAGGCCGGTGAGGACATTCTTAAACTTTCCGTAACCGTATTCCGGAATAGCCTTGGGATCGGAGGCCTTGAAGCCGGTGGCCAGAATCACGGCGCCGACATCAATCTCCTCGATCTGATCTTTCTGATTATGGTCGATCGCCTTGACCTCGCAGACTTTCTCGCACACCTTGCACTCGCCGGTCTTGAAGTGGATGCACGAATCGCGGTCGATGACGGGCTTATGAGGGACCGCCTGCATGAACGGGATGCCGACGGGCGTCAACGGACCGAGAGGGAGTGCCTGGCGTACCAGTTCGGAGTCGTTCTCGATGCGAATCGCTCCGGTTGGGCAGACGTACGCGCACGCCCCGCAGGCGATGCATTTGGGAGAGGTCTCACCATAGGCCGTCGAGACCTCGCGCGTCGTGCCCCTGCCGAAAAAACCAAGCACGTTGGCTCCAACCACGTCCGAGCATACCCGCACACAGAGCCCGCACAGGATGCAGTCATCGTCCCCACGGCCGAATCTCGGCTCGACGATGCCATATTCCTTGGCGAGCTGCTCCAGAACGGGGACATGGCCACAACGCGACATGAGCCACTCGATGATCAGCTTTCGATCGCGCCGCACGCGGTCGGAGTTGGTCAGCACCTCGATGCCGTTCGTTGCGGGGTAATTGCATGCCGTCACCATGCGGACCCGTTTGCCCGACCGCACTTCCACGGTGCAGATGCGGCAGACACCGTAGGGCTCCAGGATTGGGTGATGACACAGCGTGGGAATCTTAATTCCCAGCTTCTCGGCAATGGCCAACACTGGCGTCCTGTCATCGGCTGTTGTTTCGACTCCGTCGATCTTGAGCTTGATGGTTTTCATGCTGCATGACTCCTAGGAACCTTGAGGATTGCCTCACGCTTGCACATCTCGACACAGGCGCCGCACTTGATGCACAGCGTCTTGTCGAGCAGATGGAGTTTCTTGACATCACCCATAATCGCCTTTGTCGAGCAGCCGGCGACACAGGCGTGACAACCATCGCATTTATCCGGGTCAATCACGTATTCGATCAGATCTCTGCAGGCACCCGCAGGGCATATGTGATCTTTGATGTGGGCGTTGAACTCTTCTTTGAAGTATTGGAGTGTCGATAGAACCGGGTTCGGCGCCGAAGTGCCGAGGGCACAGAGGCAGCAATCCTGCATCACCGCTCCGATTTCGTAGAGAAGGTCGATGTCCTCCGGGCTGCCCTTGCCCATGGTAATGCGGTTCAGGGCATCCAAAGAGGTTCTGAGCCCTTCACGGCATGGAACACATTTGCCACACGATTCCTCGGTAAGGAAGGAGATGAAGTATCGGGCCACCTCAACCATGCAGGTCTGGTCGTCCATTACGATCATCCCGCCCGATCCCATCATCGATCCAGCCCCGGTCAGGCTGTCGAAATCGACGGGCATGTCGAGAAGTTCCTCTGGCAGGCAGCCGCCCGACGGCCCCCCCGTCTGGACTGCCTTAAACTTACGTCCCCCGGGGATGCCTCCGCCGATGTCAAAAACAATCTCCCGCAGGGTGATTCCCATCGGGACTTCAATCAAGCCCGTGTTGTTGACCTTGCCCACCATCGAGAAAACCTTGGTTCCGCTGCTGCCGTTCCACGGGTTCTCGCTTACCTCGCCAGTGCCCATGCCAGCAAACCACTGCGCACCTCGGTTAATAATGAGGGGCACGTTCGCCCAGGTTTCCACATTATTCAAATTAGTGGGGCGGTTCTGGTAACCATACTCGACGGTATGGATGTACTTAGCCCGGGGCTCGCCGACCCTTCCCTCCAGCGAAGCCATCAAAGCGGTAGATTCGCCACAGACAAAGGCGCCGGCGCCCTGGACAATCTCGATGTCGAAATCCATACCGGTGCCCAGGATGTCCTTGCCCAGGAATCCGTAGTCCTGTGCCTGCTCGATCGCCTTTAGCAGGCGCTCGCGGGCGAGCGGATACTCGTTCCTTATGTAGATAAAGCCTTGCTGGCAGCCGATAGCACGGGCACCTATGATCATACCCTCGAGCACTGCGTGCGGGTCGCTCTCGATGATGCTTCGATCCATGAAGGCGCCGGGATCTCCTTCATCGGCATTGCAGACGACGACCGGTTCAACCCCACGCGCCTTGGCGGCATGTCGGCAGGTTTCCCACTTGATGCCGGCAGGGAACCCGCCGCCGCCACGGCCTCTCAACCCCGAGCGCTTGATCTCGCCTATGATCTGTTCCGGCGCCATCTCAGTCACAGCCTTAGCCAATGCCGAGTATCCGTCAACGGCGATGTAGTCATTGATGCGTTCGGGATCGATAATGCCGCGATTTCGGAGCACGACCAGCTTCTGCTTGGCGAAGAATGGAATGTCCTTCAGCGCGGGGATGTGGCTCTTCTCTGCCGGCGGCGAATACATCAGGTTCTGGACCGGCCGCCCCTTCAGCAGGTGCTCCTGGACCAAGTGTGCGGCCGACTTCTGATTGACGCCGCAGTAGAAGATGCCCTCCGGCTGGACGATCACGATGGGACCCTGAGCGCAAAACCCCTGGCAACCCGTGCGGATCACCTGGACCTCGCCTGCCAGGCCTTGTTTCTGCACCTCGGCTTCCAATGCTTTAGCCGTGGCGAACGACTCTCCGGAAACGCATCCTGTTCCTGCGCAAACTAGAACATGTGTGCGAAATGCCATTGTCTTTATGCCTCCCAGCCGGCCCCTTAGCCGGTTGTTTCACAACCGCTCGCAAGAGCGAAGTCGGTAACGATCTTGCCCCCGAGCACGTGTTCTTTGAGCACCCTCACGATCCTGTCGGGCTTCAAATCGACATACTTGACCGGGGGCTGGCCCGCCAATTCCACGGTAGCCATCGGCTCGCGGCTGCAGAGCCCCGCGCAGCCTGATGTAGTCACGATGACGTCATCGATCTTCAAGTTTTCAATTTCCTTCAATAGCGCTCCCATGACATCGCGCGCTCCGGCTGAGATGCCGCAGGTGCCCATGTGCACGGTAACCTTGGCACGAGCTATGCCGGACCGCAGCGTCAGGGTTTGTTTAGCGTCTTCGCGTATCCGTTTTAGATCCTCAATGGACAGTCTCGGCATGTGCTGCCTCCTTTGCCCGATAACGTTTTACGATTCTGGGAATGGCGGATTGCTTCAGCTTCCCATGCACGTCATGCCCTACGGTAATGACGGGAGCCAATCCGCAACACCCGACGCAGTTTACCGTGTCGAGCGTAAACTGCATGTCAGGCGTAGTCTCGCCTCTCTTTACCCTTAGTTCGCGCTCGAGCGCTTCGACGAGCTGGGGTCCGCCCTGGATGTTGCAGGCCGTACCCATGCAAACATGGACCTGGTGGCGGCCCACTGGCTTCAGGCTGAAGGCCCTGAAGAAAGTGGCGATAGAGAGAATCGAAGTCAGGGGAGTGCTGATCTGGATGGACAATTCCTCCAGAACTTCTCTAGGAAGGTAACGATACTCTTCCTGGCAATCGAGCAGGATGGCGATCATATGCCCCTTTTTGCCACCGTGCCGTTCTACGATATCGTGGACCCTAGTGACGTCAACCATGTTTGGCCTCCAAAACCTCTAATGCCTTGTTGGCGATCCCGTCCCGCGTAAGCCGGCTTCGCCCTGACGTATCGCCTTACGCAGCGTGGCCAGTCGGTCCGGTGAAGCCGGGTCGGTGCCGGAGGAGCGAAGGAGAAACGCATCCATCTCAAACGCCTCGCTCCCCACGCAATGCTTAAAGCGAATATCCAGATCCGGGTGACCGGCCAGCAACACCATCAGGGTCGTTTCTATGTCCCCAACTGGCGCCCTGTCGATGTGATGGTACTGAAAGACAGCCTTTACGCGGCTCCCCATCCCTGGTTTTGAGTCAATTTCCACTCTGCCTCCAGCCGCGCGTGCCGCCTCGCTGAGCAACGCGAGGCCCATTCCCACCCTGCGGGTCGTTCGGGTGGTATAGAAAGGATCCGTTGCCTTGGCAAGTATCTCCGGTCCCATCCCGTGCCCATTGTCCCGTACTTCAAAAATGAGCTGGTCCGCCGCCGGATACTCCAGCAAATCAATTTCAATCGCGGTGGCGCCGGCTTCGATGCTGTTCTGTGCGATATCGAGGATGTGCAACGCGAGGTCTTCCATGGGCCTTCCTCCGCCGAGAATCGCCCTGCCGTCTTCACCCGCGAACGCGCGCCGCAGCTCGGCCAGCGTCGGCTCCGCCAGGAGCATAAAGGTCACGGCCCTGCCCACATCCTTGGGCTCGTGCGCATCAGAAGAGCACAGGAGCGGAAACTCGTCCCTTGGGGCGAATGCGCCACGTGCTTCCGAAAGAGAAGTCCGGCACGAGATTTCAAGAGCATCCAGCTCCAGTCCTGAAGGGATCATGCCGAGCTGGCCGATGATCCCGAATCTCTCACGGTCGACATGAGAGGCAATCGCCAATCCCCGGGCATTGTGGATGGCGTCAACGACCCTGTCGACGTCGAGAGTAGTCGCGCCGGCTAGGAGATGTTCGTTGAAGCCGAGCACCTCCGCGTGCTCGTTTGCTATGACCTGAAGCCCGAAGGCGCGTTCGTCGTTACGCCCCGGCAGCGACCGATAAACTCGCGACTGCAGCTCGAGCGCCGCCTCGACAGTCGGGAGCAGGGCTAGAATATGGGTCTCCTCTTCACTTGTGATCTCCATGCCCGGGATTACCACCATGCCTGCAGTAAGCCCTGCCCTCTTGACGGCCGCCACATTCTCCGCCGAGTTGTGATCGCACACGGCAAGAGCGTCCAATCCGGCTTCGATGGCCGCGTCGACCAATCCCGACGGGTGCATGTCGAGCACGGCACAAGGCGAGAGGCAAGTGTGCAGATGGGGATCGATCACAAACACTTTCAGGCCGACCTCCTTCCCTTGACACCCTGACTGTAGAGAATCCCGACTACATCAAAAGCCGGCAATTCAGTGCTGATTATGGGTATGTGTTCCTCTTCAGCCCTGGCGATAGCAGCCTCTTCCGGCACTCGACCGTTCACGAGCACGATGCCCGCCAAGCCCTTGAGCTGAGCGACTGCCACGATGTTGACGTGCTTCTGCATCGTCACCCACAAATCCCCGGCGTGACTGTTCCCCATCGCGTCCGAAAGAAGATCCGATGCATATCCTCCGCGCACTTCCCTCGTGGCCGCGTAGGAGGTGCCGGTAACCACCGTTCCTCGGATTTTCTCGGCAGCTTCCGCAATCGTCACGGTTTCCCTCCCCGCAGGGGTCCCTGAAGCTGGACCATGCGAGCAAGGTCCTCCACCCGTTTCGAAAGCTCGGACTGCCATAAGAAAGTACAGGATTCCCGCCCTACTTCTCCCAGAATCACATCCTCGGCAAACGCACGGCACGAAGGTGCGCCGCAGGCACCGCAGTCGATCCCTGGCAGTTCAGAAATCAGCTGATCACGATCCCTCATCTTGGCGATGGCCCCGGAGATGTTTTCGTCCATCGGCCTGAGCGGCCGGCTGGCGAAAGGCTCGTTCATCAGGAAGCTTCCCTTCCGGTAGCTACGTTCCACTTCCTTCCGTTCCACGACCGAGCCAGCCGGAAGTTTCTGCCGCAGCTTGACTATCTTCGCGCGCGCCACGTAGGGATTTTCCACGGTCAGGCAACCACCGATGCACCCCTCAGGGCAGGCATGACATTCGATGAACGAGTACCTCCGGAGCTTTCCCTTAGTGATATCGTCCAAGATCCGGATCACGTTGGGTAAGCCAGCCACCGACAGGGTGTTCTCCACGGGCACGGATCTTGGCAGCGCACCTAGAAATGCCCAGCTAAGGCCGGATGCCGTCTCCCCTGCATCCATTCTCGCGACCGCCTCTTTGACTCGGGACACAGCTGGAGCCAGGGTCTGATACAGGTCGGCGATGGAAACCGCCCCGTCCAAATAAGAATTCGTCATGCCAGGATGTTCAAGGATCGCCACGATTTTGGCTGGACAGGGAGTGATGTAGATAGCACCGATCCGGTTGGCAGGCAACCGCGTCTCCGCGGATATGCGCGCTTTGGCGTCTTTAGCTGAGATTTCACGCGGGGTCAGGACCGGCAGCAACTGCCCGACGAATTCAGGATACTTCACTTGCACCAGTCGCACAACGGTGGGGCAGTACGACGAAATCAATGGCAGTTGGCCGCGATACTCGCTCAGGAAGATCTCGGTAGCGACACTTACGGAGTCACAGGCAGGAGACAAGGGCTCCACACTGTTGAAGCCGCAGCGCTGCAAGGCCGCCACAATGATTCCCGGGGGCAGGTCCTCATCGAACTGGGCATATAGGGCGGCCGAAGGTATCGCAATCACATAGTCGAACTTGGAGAGGTCAGCCATGTGGTCTGTCAAAGGCACGATGGCGCCCTTCTCGCAGACCTTGATGCACTCGCCACAGTCGATGCAACGGTCGTCGAGCTTCATGGCCCGTCCGTCGCGAACTCGCACCGCCGCCGTGGGACAAGAGCGCATGCAAGACATGCAACCGCCGCATTTGTCAGGCATGAAGCGTATAGAGTGATGATACTGAGCTGGCACGCCGTTACCTCATGCGCTCTGGTTTACGCTGATAAAAAGCCGCGTCCCTTTGGAAACCTCCGAGACAATCTCGAACTTATCTGCATGCTTCATAATGTTCGGCAGTCCCATCCCGGCCCCAAAACCCATTTCCTGCATTTCCGGCGTCGCGGTGGAATAGCCTTCCTTCATCGCCAGATCGATGTCCTCGATGCCCGGGCCCTCATCCTCGACTTCGATTGTGACCATGCGCGGATTAACCCGGAGCGATATCTTGCCGCGCAGCGCATACATGACAACGTTCATTTCGGCCTCGTAGGAGGCAATGGCCACGCGGCGCACAACTTCTGGATTGGTGCCGAGCCGCTTCAATACATCCATAATCGCCGTCGATATTCTGCCGGCATTGATAAAATCCCGGCCTGCAACAAGGTAAACACTCTCAAGTTCCTCGGGCGAGTCCATTCCTACCTGCCGGCAAGAGCCATATAAATCAGCCCCGCTGTTTCGAACATCGTCAGGGGTGCGCCGAGAATCGGGATCTTCCTCTCTCTTGCCAATGCCAAAACCGATTTGTCCGGTCTTTTTCCTCTCACAAGCACTACACCGCAAAGGCCCGCCACTGCAGCGGTCCTTATCATTTGGGCGCTTGCTAAACCCGTAAGAAGAAGCATGCCAGGCTTGCCCAAGTTCAGGACATCGCTCATTAAGTCGGCCGCGCCTACCTCGCCCACTTTCACGGACAGGTCCTCGCCGTAGAACACCTCCGCTCCCAGCAGGTCGCGGATCTCGGCCAGGCTCAGCGTCTCTTGCTTCACTGGTGTTGGCATGGCACAGTCATCCTTGGGATTCGAGGCCTATTCCTTCGCTGGGAGTACGCCCGACACAGAGCCGTCCCCATCGGCTGTCCCAATCACCAGCTTGCCCTTGCGTATGACGCGCCTGGCGGGGATTTTCCTTGCGGGGCACGACTCCCAGCAGAGCCCGCATCCGGTGCACTTGGCATGATCTACATATGTAGCCTTGCGCCGCACCTTGACTCGGAAATTGCCCACGAAACCGCTTACCTCTTCTATTTCACTGGAGGACATCAGTTTGATGTTTTTATGCTGCCCAACCTGCACCATCTTGGGAGTAAGGATGCAGGCGGCACAATCGAGCGTGGGGAACGTCTTGTCGAACTGCGCCATATGCCCGCCGATGGAGGGTTCCTTCTCGACGAGATACACGGTCCGCCCCGACTCGGCTACATCCAGCGCAGCCTGAATGCCAGCGATCCCCCCTCCCACCACGAGCGCCGCATTATTGACGGGGACGGTCTTGCGGGGTAGTGCGACAAGGAGCGTCGCCTTTGCGACCGATGCTGCTATCAGCGCCTTGGCCTTCTCGGTCGCCGCGTTTGGATCCACCGTGACCCATGAGCATTGCTCCCGAATATTCGCCATCTGAAAAAGGTAGCGATTCAGATCAGCTCTCTCGCATGCGCCCCGAAAAGTCGGCTCGTGCATGAGCGGCGAACAAGAGGCGACAACAATGCGGTCAAGCCCCATATTCTTGATATCGTCCTGGATCAGGAGCTGGCCAGGATCAGAGCACATAAACTTGTATTCTCGTGCCACAACCACGTCCGGAATCGTTTTGGCAAACGCCGTTACTTCCGTCACGTTAACTTTGCCCGAGATATTGGTACCGCAGTCGCATACATACACGCCGATCCTGACGCTCATACGGCCTCCTGAGTAAATCGAGCCAAGACATTGGCTGCCGGTACAATACAGCGTTGGAGCCCCAGTGGTTCAGATTTCAATGCGAAGGCAAGGCCCATCAGTTGTGTGAAGTACAGGATAGGGATGCGAAAATCCGTCTTGTAGGTCTTGTTGATCCGGCCCTGGTAAGCATCGAGGTTGATCTGGCACAGAGGACACGTGACCGCAATGCAGTCGGCATTATCCTGACGGGCGCAAAGCAGCAGATTGCGGCACAACCGCAGCGCCACGTCTTCACTCGTCCCCATCAATGACCCGCCGCAGCATATCGTCTTCATTGGGAAGTACGTAGGCGTGGCGCCGAGCGTCTGCAGAAGCCGGTCCAGCATGGTCGGATTGTCCTTGTCATCCTCGATACCGTATGGCCGGGCGATCTGACAGCCATAATAAGGCGCAACACGCAGTCCTTTGAGCGGGCGCTTTACCAAAGCCCGGACACGATCCAATCCCACGTCCTCGATGACAGCGTTCAGGAAGTGCTTGATTACGGCCCCGCCGTCATAGTGCATACCAGCTTGGCCTAGAGCTTCATCCACTTTGTCCCTGAGGTCCTGAGATTCTGCCATGTAAGCGTCGGTCTTGCGTAAATTGGTAAAGCAGGCGCTGCACGCGGTAACAATGGGATCCCCGCTACGATGGGCTTGAGCGAGGTTGCGGGCGCTGAGACAGAAAGATAATATCTCATTCACGTTCATATACGCCGTTGCGCCACAACAGTTCCAGTCATCGATCTCGACTAATTCCATTCCGAGGAGCTTGGCAACCGTGTCCACCGACTCCCCATACGGCCGAGCGGTTGCATCCAAGGAACATCCAGGATAATAGGCGTATCGCATTCACTCACCTCCCAGTTCTTGGGCTTTGGCGACAATCTTACGGAGGCCAACAATGTCGCGCACCTTGGAGCCTCCCAGAGGAAGGCGGCCGTGCATACGGAGACTTATTGCAATCGGCGCCGCCGTGATTGCACCCAGCGGGTCAGTCGAAAGCATGTACTTCGTCATCAGGGTGGTCTCACGATTGCGCCCGTACTTGTTGACGATGTCGACGAAGTATTGCGATAGAGCGCGAGCATGTTTGCTCCGCCGGCGATTCTCCCTGATGGCCATGCGCTTGAGCATGTACATGATGTCGGTAATTTTGATCTCTTGAGGACAGCGCTGTACACATTGATAGCATGAGGCGCAGGTCCAAATTGTGAGACTCTCTAGAATGCGATCCCTCATCCCAGCCCGGATCATGGCAAAGATCTGGCGCGGCGTTTCCTCCATCGCCCAGGATACCGGACATGATCCGCTGCATGTCCCGCATTGGATGCAATCCTTGATCTTCTCGCCCCCATGGATGCGATAGACCTCATCAAGGAATCCCGGGTCCATACTCTGTTCGTAAAGAACAGTCTGCTGCCCACTATCCATGAAAGCCCTCCTGCTCCATAAGCCTTCCTCCCCAAAAAGCACGACTTCCCCAGCAATTCAAACGTCAGCTGTCGACAGGAAGATTTATCGACGGAAATCAATCGATCTACGCTGATGAGTCGCGACTCTCACGGCGTTGTGCACCAATCCTCCTAATGAACATCAAAAAGGATGATTAGAAAACACCGGCCGGTTCGTTTTGTAAGCGAACACCAACAACGTCCAAAGGGCGCATGTGATCAATCTGCCTCTGTGCCCCATTCAGCCCTTATGGAAACGGACCTGCGATCTGGGAGTACGCCGCCGTTCCCACTGACTAGGGGTATGAGTAATGCACATACCCCGCCAAATGAGTCTCTTTTCACGGTGGAATTTTCGGTCGTGATGAATAGAAACAAGTCATTTAGAATGAAAAACTTAAAAAGACACCCCAACCAGAGACAAAATGGCCACCATGCGCGGACAGGCTAAGGAATCCTCTATCATGGTTAAATAACCCATTTTTTGGGCTAAATGGCCCATAGGTGTTTTCGCCGGTCGAATCGCTCTCACAGAGGATGTCCGCCTCTTGGGTCATATAACCCTCTTATCCTTTCTCCTGATAGCCTCTCGCAACTGGCGCAGTCTCGCGAGTGAATCGAGAACAGGTTGTTCCACCATGTCTTATGCCCTACTGTGCGCTTGTCATATCGCAACCTTAGGACATGAAACCGATTGAAATTCATCTATCTACGGCACTATTGTTGTCCCTGGAAAAAATAAATAGAGAAAGCGGTTGGCGTCATGCAGGTAAATTGGCGCGGGATTCGATAGCTCCGCAGCACCTAGAGCTACTATCGAATCATGAGGAGGGAATGAGAATATGAGCAGATCAACCATTCGGGGCAGACTCATAAGAAGCTTCTCCATAGCAATTCTTATCCCCTCACTGATTACAACTGCGGTTGGAATAAGAGTCATCCAGCAGCAGATCTACGCGCAAGCACAGGCGCAGGTAAACTCGGACCTTGAGGCTGCCTTGGAGATTTGGCGAAACAACCTCGAGCGACTCGAAAACGCAATGAGAATCCATGCTACGCGGATGGTCATCTACGGCGCTCTGGCCCGGAATGATCCCAGTGGGCTAGGACCCGAAATGGACCGCGTGCGTGCAGCAGAAAGGCTCGACGTCCTGACTCTTCTGGATTCCTCCGGTAAGGTTTTCTATCGTACCCTCAACCCTGTGCTTGTGGGTGATACCGAGGCAAACGACGAGTTGGTGAGCCTTGTCTACAAAAAGAGAGCCCCCATCTCGGGGACTGTAATCGTATCGGAGGCAGAGCTTACCCGCGAGTCTCAAGTTTTGAGGCGGCAGGCGAACATGGAGATCACATTTACGCCCAGAGCCGGCCCCCCCGGAAAGGCCCGGGAGACCTCAGGAATGATGTTTAAGGCGGCGGCGCCGGTAACCACGGCTGACGGCCGTTTTGTTGGCGTGCTATATGGGGGCGTGCTCATCAATCGCAACTATGAGATCGTGGATAAGATACGGAACGTCGTATTTCGCCAGGAATCGTACAAGGGCAGGGAGGTGGGTACAGTCACTGTTTTCCAAGATGATGTTCGAATCTCGACAAACGTAAGGAACAACGATGGCACCCGAGCGATCACTACGCGAGCCTCAGCCGAAGTGGCAGAAGAAGTCCTCCATCGCAATCAGACCTGGAAGGGCCGCGCGTTCGTTGTCAACGATTGGTACATCGCAGCCTATACACCCATCCGGGACATAAACATGCAAACCATCGGCATGCTCTACGTGGGCGCCCTCGAGCAGCCTTATCGCGACAGTCAATGGCAGACGTTATTCACGTTTCTGGGTATCACTCTCATGGGCATGATCCTGGTAAGCATCGTGGCGATCAGGGTGGCCCAGCGGATTTCCCAACCTGTCCAATCGATGGCGGCAGCAGCCCGGAAAATCGCCGAGGGAGACTACTCACAAAAGGTCGAGGTCCTGTCCAGTGACGAGACCGGTTATCTGGCGGAATGCTTCAACCGGATGACCATGGAGCTTGCCCGTGCGACACAAGAGTTGAGGCAGTGGGCGGAAAGTCTGGAAACCAAGGTGGAAGAACGTACGGCCCAGGTAAAGGCCATGCAGAACCAATTGATCCAGACCGAAAAGCTCGCCGCCATCGGAAAGCTCGCCGCCGGGGTCGCCCATGAAATCAACAACCCGCTCACCGGCATTCTCACCAATAGCAGTCTCATGCTCCAGGATTTGGCTCCCGATGATCTGAGGCGTGATGACTTGAAGACCATAGTCGACGAGACCTTGCGTTGCCGCAAAATCGTGAAGGGGCTGCTTGATTTTGCCAGACAGACCAAGCCCTTGAAGCAGGCGGTCAACCTAAACCAGATCGTTGAGGACGCGCTTAATCTGGTGAGGAACCAGGTATCTTTTAGCAATATCGCGCTTCATACGAACCTGCAGGCGGACCTTCCCGCAATCATGGCGGACAAGGACCAGATGCGTCAAGTGGTCTTGAATATCGTTATTAACGCAGCGGAAGCTCTGGCGAACGGGGGGGAGATCCGGGTAATCTCATGCCTGCATCAGACAGACAACATGGTCTGTTTAAGCGTAGCTGACAATGGGCCGGGCATTCCGGATGCAATCAGGAGCAGGCTCTTCGAACCTTTCTTTACAACTAAGACGAGTGGCACGGGCCTCGGGCTGGCCATTGCTTATGGGATTATAGAGCGGCACAGGGGAACTATTACTGTGGCTAGTGCTGCCGGGAAAGGCACGACGATCAACATTTGTCTTCCGACAAACATCAAGGAGGGAGATGAACAGTCAGGATAGCCCCAGAGTCCTGGTCGCGGACGATGAACTGTCGATCTGTAGATCCTGCGAGAAGATCCTCCGCCGACATGGCTGCGAGGTAAAGACCGTTCTGTCTGGAAGGGAGGCTCTCGCCTTGCTGGAACTCGAGCCCTTCGACCTTGTTTTCACCGACCTGAAGATGGCCGAAGTCGGAGGCATGGAGTTGCTGCAAACCCTTCAAACCCGGTTTCCCGACATCGTGCCTGTGGTCATTACAGGATATGCGTCCGTGGCTTCCGTGGTTGAAACCATGAAGCTCGGCGCCTTCGACTATCTCCCCAAGCCTTTTACGCCCGAGGAAATGGTCGTGGTGGTCACCCACGCTTGGGAGAAGAGGAAGCGTATCCTTGAAAGCCGCGCAGCCGCCGCCGGCGAGCCTGTCGAGACTTTCTCAGGCCTCGTGGGCCGCAGTCTAAAAATGCAACAGGTCTACAACCTGATCCGGAAAGTCGCGCCTACATCGAGCACGGTTCTGATCATCGGTGAAAGTGGTACAGGCAAGGAACTCGTGGCCCGGGCAATCCACGATCTAAGCCCAAGGCAAAACCGTCGCTTCTTTGCCGTCGACTGTGGCACACTTTCCGCCAACCTTATGGAAAGTGAGCTGTTTGGCCACGTAAAGGGGGCCTTTACCGGTGCGGCCACCACTAAACGTGGCATTTTCGAAGTGGCAGACCATGGGACCGTTTTCTTGGACGAGATTTGTAACGTGGATTTGGAGGTTCAAGGAAAGCTGCTGCGCTTTATCCAAGAGCGCGACTTCTTGCCTGTGGGCGGCACGGAGCACAAGCGCGTGGATGTGCGGCTCGTCTTCGCTACCAACCGAGACTTGACTCAGATGGTCTCCGAAGGTTCGTTCAGGGAAGACCTCTACTATCGACTCCACGTGTTCCCGATCTACCTTCCCCCGCTACGGGACCGGCTGGAGGATATCCCTCTGCTCGTGGGCCACCTCCTGCATAGAATCAGGACTCGCAGTGGCAAGAGCGTCTTCTCAATCTCGGACCCGGCACTCGAGCTCTTGAAAGAGCATGACTGGCCTGGTAATGTGCGCGAGCTTGAGAGCGCACTCGAGTGGGCCGTAATCTCCTGCGATGGGGATGCGCTAGAACCTCGGCACTTCCCTACGCTTAGGCATACCCAATCCCCAGTCGCCGATCAGGCTACGCCCCGCAGTAACGCAGAGTTTCTGACACTGAAGAAGAAGATCAGGGAACAGGCAATCTCAGATCTCGAACGTGAATTCGTCTTGGCCGCGCTCCAGAGAAATGTGTGGAATGTCACTCGGGCAGCGCAGGAAGTGGGAATTGCCCGACCGAATTTTCAGGCTCTCATGCGCAAGCATGGAATTCGTTCCAGTGGGGAAACCTAACACCCCCTTGTATTCTCACTCGGACTGCTAGACATTAGATCCCAACGCACTGCCGACGCCGGCTGCGATTATGCGCGCTCAGAGACACCGTCCTGCTCCGGAAAGGGGTGCATAAGCTTCTTGATCGAGTGCATATCAAAACTATGCATCCTTGACAATGTGACCCATGATCAGGCTTTGCCGCATTTGCGCCCAATCACCCCGATGCTACAACTCCCTAAGTGTATGTTTTTTGTATGCACTGTGGGGCAACTGATCACTCCCGGCCTGACTGTATATGGATATATGTACTGTTTTATCAAATACTTACAAATAATGTCGTCATGATCAACAAGCTGGCACGGTTCTTGCTTTATATAGGGTGCAATTATGTTAGAGGCTACTAGACAACATCAGTGAAGAACGGAGGTCATTATGGAACAGACTAATTCTCTTGATAATCAAACTCGCGTATTGGTTGTGGATGATGAACCTGCAGTCTGCAGAAGCGTAACCAAGGTCCTTGAGCGAAAGGGCTATAAGGTCGCAGAGGCGCTTTGCGCATCATCTGCATTGGACCTGCTGGAAAAGGGTGAAACCTATGACTTACTCATCGTCGATCTCATGATGCCACAGACGAATGGGGTTGAGCTTTTGAAGATCGTCAGGGAGCGGTGGCACAAGACGCCGGTTTTGATCATCACAGGTTATGCATCTATCGCTTCAGCGGTCGAAACTACCAAGCTCGGGGCCTTGGGCTATCTGCCCAAGCCATTCACACCCGATGAGTT
>Ga0187866_1000360_pt1 | contig 55024 bp, 56 predicted proteins | sample June2016WEW_11_1_3_FD_133013 | JGI IMG/M metagenome (GOLD analysis project Ga0187866, IMG submission 133013) | Peatland microbial communities from SPRUCE experiment site at the Marcell Experimental Forest, Minnesota, USA - June2016WEW_11_150 | ecosystem: Environmental > Terrestrial > Soil >... | reverse complement strand
TGGGGTGGGAGATGGGATTTGAACCCACGACATTCGGTGCCACAGACCGACGCTCTACCAACTGAGCTACTCCCACCACTCGGATGTAGTTTAACACGACCCCAGAGCGCGGGAAAACGTGCCGCGACTTGATGGGGAGGTAAGGCAATAAGGATATCAGCGATCAGAGATCAGTGATCGGGAAACAAAGGCAAGCGACCAGCGACCAGTGATCAGCGACCAGAAGGCAAAGGCGGGAAAGCAGCGACCAGCGACCGGAAGGTCACCGCAAGCGACCAGAGAGCGGAAAGCAACGGCAAGGAATTAGCGCACAGGAAGCGCGCGGGTGGGGGAACGCAACTCGGGGACGGTTTTCGGGTTGAATAGGATGCAAGGCGGTTTGGAGGAATATGAGACACCGGAGCCCTTTCGCGTTGGATGGAATGTCCAGGAAAGGGTGCTGGGGATCGGGGAAAGTGATGAGATATCTAAAATACTTAGTTTTACTGGGCATTTTGCTGATGAGCGCGGGCTACGCGCAGGCGCAAGTCAGGGTGGGTATTGGAGTTGGCCCGGTGTATGGTGCGTATGGCCCCGCGCCCGTTTGTCCGTATGGATACTACGGATATTACCCATATGACTGCGCGCCATATGGCTACTACGGGCCGGACTACTTTGTAGGTGGAGTGTTTATCGGCGCTGGGCCGTGGTTTCACGGCTACGGGCGCGGCTATTACGGACGCGGAGGCGGCTATTATGGCCGGCCCGGGTATGGCTATAGGCCCGGCTACGGTGGCAGGCCGGGGTACGGAAATCGCCCAGGGTACGCCAATAGGGGCGGTGCGGGGCGCGGCTATGGCGGTGGCGGCTTCCGCGGCAACAGTGCGGGCGCAATCCACGGCGGTGGCGGCTCCCGCGGTAACGGTGCGAGCGCATTCCACGGCAGTGGTGGTTCCCACGGCAGTGGTGGTTCCCACGGCAGTGGTGGTTCCCACGGCAGTGGTGGTTCCCACGGCAGTGGTGGTTCCCACGGTGGTGGTGGTTCCCGCAGCAGTGGCGGCTTTCATGGTGGTGGAGGCCACGGAGGCGGCCACAGGTAAATCGAATCAGGTCATCTAGGAGATATACGAACGGCTGGCAGCGACTGCTGTCAGCCGTTTTGCATTTGGGGGAGAGTTATCAGCGATCAGATATCAACGATCAGATATCAGTGACCAGATATCAGCGATCAGAAAGCAAGAGGGAGGACAGTTGCAGTTGTAGCTAAATGCGGTCCAGCACCGCTGGCTTCCATCTCGACACGATCCCACTCGACGGGAGTGAGCTACTTTTGATTTCGGACTATAAATTGAACTACCTGCGCAGCACTAGGGTGGGACAGATTGTAGTGGACATTCGCCAGCACGTGGCCAGAGTGGACCAGTCGAAGGATTCTCTTTTTCTCCAGGGCCAAAGCCTCCTTACGACGTAACCCCTTCCTTGTCCTGCGGGACTCAACTTGGTCTCCCCGACCAATAAGCTCGGCCAGAACGCGAGTGTGCAAGACCCACTTGCTGCTCTCACCTGATTTCTTGCGCTCCATCTGGCGTTGCACATAGCGAATGCGGTCTCTGTCACGATTTGCCCGGCCAATGCCAACGTAGAACGGAACCCGTCCTGCCCGAAACTCATAGACATAGAACTCTCTGGCTTGGGGATGCTTCACGTTTGGCATACTAGAAAACTATAACGCTGTCCCACTGCTTCAAGGTAGCCCACTACCCATCCTGCAAACCTCTTGCTTCCTGATCGCTGATATCTGATCGCTGATATCCCCCCATCCGAAGTTGGGCGCGATTGTCGGATTTGCTCTTAACGAGGAGGAAACGCGGGGCGGGTGCGAGGAAAAATGGGGGGGAGGAGTTGATAGACTGGGGCAAGGGAAGCGTGTCCCCGCGCATGAACCCGCAATCGTCGGATCGTATCCATTTCGATTTGCAGCTCACCTACGCGCGGCCAGTGGTCGCGATGCTGGCGGTGCTGTGCCTGATGGAGTTGCGGGCGGCGCGGGAAGTCGGGCGGCCGCTCTCATTTCTGGTGGCGTATTTCGTTGCGGCAATGGTGATACTGCCGCTGGAGCGGGCGTTGCGGCGGTACAACTGGCGGCTGCCGCTGCTGTGCGACATCCTGGTGGCAGGAGTGTTCCTGTACATTTCGCCGGAACTCCTGCCGGCGTGGTTCCTGCTGTTTTTCATCGCGTTCGTGGCGGCGTACCGGTGGAACCTGCGATTTTCGTGCTTCCTGTGTTTCGGGTTGTTGCTGTTGGGGCTGGCGCTTTCCATGCACCGGGGCGCACCGGGAGCGCCAACGACAGACCTGCTGTACTCGACTTCGTTTTTTGCGGCATCGTTTCTGGGAGCCACAGGCATGGCGTTTCTGGGGGACCGCAACCGCCGGTTTGCCTGGCAACAATCGTTCCTGACGCGGCTGGCGAACACCATGCACGTGGACCTGGGACTCTCCGAATCGCTGCGATTGCTGCTGGAAGAGCTGTGCGGGGAATTCCAGACCGAAGAGGCGCTGCTGGCATACCGCGACGTTGATCTGGAGCGCATTTTCCTGTGGCAACTTAAATCGGGCGAAAGCGAGCGGTTGTCCCCGGAAAATCTTCCGCTGATGCGCGCGGACGGATTTCTGCTGGATGATATGGAAGCGTCGCTTTGTTGGAATTCGCTGGAAGGGCGCGGCGCGGGATTTGGCTGGGACCGGCGGAACGGTCAGGCGCTGAAAATCGTGCCGCGGGTGCCGGGTCCCACGCTGCAGGAATTCGGTATCAAAAATTTTCTGAGCGTGGCATTCGATCAGGATGAACACCCCGCGGGGCGGCTATTCCTGGTGAATCGCCGGCCGGGACGCGCGGGGTTTGTGAAAGCGGATCTGGAGTGGTTTGAGCGCATCGCGCGGCACGTGAGCTCGTCCATCGAAAGCGTATTTCTATTGCGGCATTTGCGGGCGCGGGCGATTGAGGCGGAACGCTCGCGGATTTCGCGCGACTTGCACGACGGGATTTTGCAGACACTGCTGAGCATTGAGATTCAGATTGACGTGCTGCGACGTAAGGCGACCACGCAGCCGGACCAGGTGGGGCCGGGGTTGGCGTCGCTGCAGCAGACGGTAAAGAACGAGGGCGGGGAATTGCGGCATATGGTGACGGACCTACGGCCGCTGCGGGTGCAGTCGGCGGACATGGTGGACCTGATGAGGGGGTTCGCGGAGAGGTTCCGGAACGAGTCGGGATTGGCGCTGGATTTACTGATTGATTCCGTGGAATTGCATGCTCCGGACCGGGTTTGCCGGGAGCTTTTCCAGATTTACCGTGAAGCACTCAACAACATAAAAAAGCATGCCAAGGCTTCCCATGTCGTGGTAAAACTGTCGCAGGACGATAGCCGGCTCGCTCTGGTGGTGGACGACAACGGCGAAGGATTCAGCTTTGCAGGGCGATTCACCGGGGATGAGCTAGACCGGCTGCGACTGGGTCCAATTTCCATCAAGGAAAGAACGCGCACGGTCGGCGGAGTTTTGACCGTGGAGTCGAACCCAGGTCATGGTGCGCGTCTGACGATCGAGGTACCACTCGGCTGATATGGCAAAGACGAAACAGCAGATTCGCATACTAATGGCGGACGATCACGCGATCTTCCGCGACGGCCTCCGCAAGCTGCTTGACGGCGACGACGAGATCACCATTGTCGGCGAAGCGCAGAACGGCGCCGAGTGCATCAAGCTCCTGGCCAAGCTCAAGCCGGATATCCTGCTGCTGGACTTGCGGATGCCGGACAAAGACGGGCTGGCGGTGCTGGAAGAAGTGAATTTCGACCAGATGCCCACGCGCGTGATCGTGCTGACCGCGGCGGAGGACGACCGCGACGTCGTACGGGCGATGCGCCTGGGGGCGCGCGGCGTGGTGTTGAAACAGTCCGCTACGGACCTGCTGGTCAAGAGCATTCACCGCGTACACGCAGGCGAAATCTGGCTGGACAACCGCATGACCGCGGAGGTCATGAAGGCCTTCGCGAAGTCTTCCGAGTCCGGGCCAAGGCGAGAGAAGCCGCTGCTCTCCGACCGCGAAAAGGAAATCGTGCAACTGGTGGCGCAGGGGTTCCGGAACAAGGAAATCGGGGAGAAGCTATTTATCTCCGAGCAGACGGTGAAGAATCACCTGCACAATATTTTTGACAAGCTGGGCGTGTCTGACCGGCTGGAACTCGCGCTGTACGCGATTCACCACCGCTTGATTGACCATTCCTAGGAAAAAACAAAAACACTGACAAGAAGCGCGTTGCGAAGGGCTGCGCCCGGGGATTGGCGCGTGCGGATGTAGGTAGGCCGGGAAAGGCCGGGGAAGCCAAGCATAATGAGTGAGTTACGGCGGCCTGCTTAAAACTACGAAATTAGCGGATTTTCAGAAATTAGGACGGGGGTTTACCCGTTCTAGTACATTGGTACCTTTCTGCCCGGGAACGATTTTGAATCCCGAGTTCTATTGTTCCCTGGCCCCACCCCGGCTACACTCGTTCCTTCAGACATGGAGGTTTCCTTGACTGGGTCCGAGCGCCGCACCACACAGAGGTTTTCCATGCGGCTGCCGCTTACCGTGAGATGGACCACAGGCGCGGCAGTTGGCGAAACAATAACGGAATCCCGTGACGTCAGCTCCCGCGGGGTTTATTTCTTCCTATCCAAGGATGTCAAAGAAGGCTCGCCCGTCGAGATTCTGCTGACATTGCCCAATGAAATTACTCTGGCCGGACCGGTGCGCGTGCGTTGCCTGGGCCGCGTGCAAAGGACGGAACCCCGCGATGAAGGTGCGATTGGGGTGGTCGCGGCGATCGAGCGGTACGAGTTTCTGCGCGGCACCGAAGAAATGTAGTTGGCGGAGTTGCGCGAGTAGAGATTCCGTACAAGTTCCTTGCTCGCTCACTGCGGAGGCGGGCAGGAATAGCCGGGGTGCCTCGGCCCCTCAGCGGAGCGCCCCGGCAGTCGTTTGTTTGGAAGCGGTCAGAGTCATGCCGAAGTCGAAAGTCAAAAGCTGAACCCCAGATAGCGCGCCCCCTGCTTCACATCCTCTCGCAGATCCCATCGGAAAAGCCCAGAGCTTAAGTCAGCGTCTCTTCATACGATCGCCTGCGCGATTCATCATTACCGGCTCCTTGTGTTCGCGGGGCCCGCGCTGCGCCGGGTGCCGCTCGGCAAGGAGCACAATTAGAAGGCCCCACTCTCCGGGGGATGGAGAGCATGGGGCAATTCCGGATCCGGCAAGGGCTTTACCTGGCGTTCTTGTTGGCAGCTTCCGCGGCTTCCTTCAGTTCGTGATTTACCTGCTCGAGCAGTTCCTTGGCCTTCTGCGCGTGGCCTTGCATGTCCCACTCGTTGGCCTTTTGCGCTTCGACGATTTTTTCATAGGCCTGAGTGGAGAGACGCTGTGCAGCGGCCAGATTCGGATGGCGTTTCCCACTGACGTTGTCTTTCGGCATTTGCGCCAGGACCGCACCGCCGCCAAGCAGCACGGCAACCACGGCGCTGGCTACTAATGATCTCTTTGTCATAGTTTTCTCCTCTGATGAGATTAAGTCCTTTTCAACGAAGCTCCGCAGGGTTGGGCGACAACCTCCTTCGTTTAGCATTGCAACCACTGTACGCTAGGCGAAAGAGGGGCCAGGGGGAAAGCGGGAGACTGTTGCCAGTTCGTAAAGCCGCAGTGCAAAGCAGAGTGCTCTTCAGGTGTCGCCTGTACTTTGGGTCAGGCGATTTCCGCGGGCTCATAGGCGATGATGGATTGAGCCCCGCCCCCCGGGAAATTTCACAGGCCTTTTGGTGACAAGGCGACAGGAAAGTGTGCCATGCCGGAAACGCCGGCGAATCAACACAAAGAAGAGCCCAACTATCATTCCACCGAGCGCGTGGCGGAGCGCCTGGCGACGCCGAAAGAACTGGCGGAGTTTGGAACGATCAGGCCCGATCCGGTGATCGAAGCGAAAATCCTCGCGCTCCTGGGAGCGGAGTTGACGGAAAAGGAATTGCTGGAAGGGCAGCCACCAGAAACGCAACAGACTGAGATGGTGATTGAGGTCCGGGAGCCAGCGATTGTCGCAGTGCCGCTCGAACCGCCTGCGGCAAACACGGTAGAGACCGCGAGTGATCCCGGCGAAGTCATTCCTGAAGAAACGGAGATCTTTAAGGAAAGCCCTGAAGAAACGCCGGCCGAATCCCGGACGGCGGGATCGGATCTGCTGGTATTTGCGGAGGTGCTGGACCAGCATCGCCAATGGGTGGAGAGCGGGGGTAACGCAGGCGCACGAGGCGATTTTGCGGGAGCGGACCTGGCGGGAGCTGATCTGACGGGCGTGAATTTACAAGGAGCGCAACTCCAGAAAGTGAATTTGCGCGGCGCGGATCTTTCCATGGCGAATTTGCGCGGGGCGAATCTGGTGGAAGCGGACCTTCGCGAAGCGAACCTGCTGGGAGCGGAATTTTCGGGCGCGAACCTGATGGGCGCGAATCTCTATGGCGCGCAGGGGTTGTGGTCCGGGCGGTTGGGGGGAACGAACCTGTTCGACGCGACGCTGCCGGAGGCCGTTTCCGCGCACGACGGCGGCAAAACGATTGCCCAAGCGACGCAGTCGGCGCGCGGGTTTTACCTGCTGGTGATCGGACTGTGTCTGGCTACGTGCGTACTGGTGGGGCTGACGACGGATGTGCGGCTGCTGCTGGACCTTTCCGCGACGCCGACTTCGCGGATTCCGAATATTTTGCCGTTGCAGGGATTCTATCTGGGGGCGCCGCTGCTGCTGACGGTATTGTTTTTGCGGCTGCAGTTCCTGCTGTTGCGTTTGTGGGGGAGCATAGCAGCGCTGCCCGCGGTGTTTCCGGACGGGCAGACGCCGGAGAAGGATGGGCGTTGGTATCTGGTGGCGCCGATCCGGCCGCACTTGCGGTGGTCACGCGATCCGCGGTCGCCGATGGCGCAGGTGGAAAGCGCGATGGCCCGGCTGTTGGTGTACTGGGCCGTGCCGGCCGTCCTGTTTTTCCTGTGGCTGCGTTATCTGGTGATGCAGGACTATCGCGGGACGCTGTTGCACGTGTTCCTGATTGCGCTGGCGAGCGCGGCGGCTTGCGGAACGCCGCGGATTGTGGCGCGGGTGCTGCGGCCGGGCGACTGGAGCGATGAAAGCACGCCACATTTCCTCAGGGATGTACTCTCGGCATTGCGGGGGCCGTTGGCGGCGGGGCTGGTGCTCTTCCTGCTCTCGTTGGGTGTGATCCGTGGCTTGCCGGCAGACCCGAATATACGGCCCGAAGTGAGCCAGGGTGATCCACGGCGATGGGCGGCCACGGCGTTTCGATCGGTGGGCTTCCGTCCGTACGCGGATATTACCGAGGAGAGCGTCGAAGGGATACCAGTGAAGACAGGGAATGGCGAAGCGGGAACGAGCGATGCGCCGGGGCCGCGACTCAACGAGATCAACTTGCGGTTCGCGCGGGGCTATCGGGCCGAGTTTGCAAATGCGCGGATGTGGCGGGCGAATCTGGAAGGCGCAAGCCTTTCGGAAGCGGATTTTCGCGGCGTGAACCTGCGGGAGGGAGTGCTGCGGTCGGCCAATATGGACAAGCTGCAGGCGAGCAAGACGAACCTGGTGTCGGCGGACGCGCAAGGAGCGAACTTTGCGGGAGCGGATTTCCAGAATGCGGATATGTCTTACGCAAACTTGGCAGGAGCGGTGCTGACAACGGCAAATCTTGCGCGGGCGACGTTGTACGCGGTGAATCTGCGGCAGGCGAACCTGCTGCGAGCGGATTTGTCGCATGCGGATCTGCGCGACGCAAAAGCGGAGCTGGCGGTATTTTCGCTGGCCACGCTGGAACAGACGGACTTATCGGCGGCGAAACTGGCGGGCGCGAACATGACCGGGGCGCAGTTCAAGGGAACCATACTGCTGGAAGCGGACCTCTCGAAGACGGATCTGCGGGGGGCTACGTTCCCAGGTGCGATCCTGCGCCAGGCGCGCCTGGATGGCGCAAACCTGGAAGGAGCGGACCTGCGCGGCGCGCTGGGACTGGATGCGAGACAGGTGTGCTCGACGCAAGGTTGGCGCGGCGCCCAGTTGGATGCGGACGTGCACACGGCGACCGAACAGTTGTGCGGAACGCCGCAGGCAATTCCCAAGCCGTAAGAGTCCTGGCAGGCCGCGGAAGAACTCGCCGCCATCAGCGGCCCAACTCATCTTTTCTGTACTCACCCACTTAGATCGTCATCGGCTGCTGCATTTCGTCCCGGTACAGCCCAATCTTGAAATGGACATAACCATGGACCTTACCCAACATTGCGGTGGTACGCTGGAGGGCGAGCTCAGAACCAACGAGCCCGATGTGGTTTGAAAGGCGGTGCATGATGAGCTCCGAACAGTCTCAAGCGAAACGGGAACTGCCCGCTGCGGAAGCGGTCTCACTCGCGGGGATGGTCAATTATCAGGATGGGGCAGTGGTTAGCCGGACGCTGATCAATCGTCCGGCGGCAACGATCACGCTGTTCGCCTTCGACGAAGGGCAGGGCTTGAGCGAACATACCGCGCCGTTTGATGCTCTGGCGCACGTTTTGGAGGGCGAAGCGGAGATCACGGTTTCCGGGAAGCCCTCGGTAACGAAAGCGGGCAGCGCCGTACTCATGCCTGCCAACCAACCGCACGCGTTGAAAGCGCTGACGCGCTTCAAGATGCTGCTGACGATGATCCGCTCGCAAGAAAAATAGGGGCGCGAAGACTCCGCGCCCCTATTTCAAAACAGAATAGCCGTCGATTACGGGATCGTGACTTCTTTGCTGAGATACACGTCCTGAATCGAGTTTAGGAGCTTCACGCCCTCCGCCATCGGGCGCTGGAACGCCTTGCGTCCGCTGATTAAGCCGGTGCCGCCGGCGCGCTTGTTGATCACTGCCGTGGCCACGGCTTCCTCAAAATCGTTGGCACCGGAAGCGCCACCGCTGTTGATCAAGCCGGCGCGGCCCATGTAGCAGTTGGCCACCTGGTAGCGCGTCAGATCGATCGGATGATCGCTGGTCAAATCGGAATAAATGCGCTTGTCGAACTTGCCATAGCTGGAACCGCCGTTGTTCAGCGCCTGATAGCCGCCGTTATTTTCCGGGAGCTTCTGCTTGATGATGTCGGCTTGGATGGTGACGCCGAGGTGATTGGCTTGTCCGGTGAGGTCGGCGGAAACGTGATAGTCCTTGTCCTTCTTGAAGGCGCTGTTGCGGAGATAGCACCACAGCACGGTGGCCATGCCCAATTCGTGAGCCTTGGCGAAGGCCTGGCTGATCTCGACGATCTGGCGGGTGCTCTGGTCGGAGCCGAAATAGATCGTGGCGCCAACCGCGGCCGCGCCCATGTCGTAAGCCTCCTCGACGGTGCCGAAGAGCACCTGGTCAAAGCGGTTGGGGTAGGTCAGAAGTTCGTTGTGGTTGATCTTTGCGATGAAGGGGATTTTGTGGGCGTACTTCCGCGCCACGGAGCCCAGCACGCCGAAGGTGGAAGCAACGGCATTGCAGCCGCCCTCGATCGCCAGCTTGACGATATTCTCGCCATCGAAGTAGTCCGGGTTCTTGGCGAAACTCGCGCCGCCGGAGTGCTCGATGCCCTGATCCACCGGAAGGATGGATAGATAGCCGGTGCCGCTAAGCCGCCCGTTGAAGAACATGCGGTGAAGATTGTTCAACACGCGGACATTGCGATCGGACGCCGCATAGACCCGGTCGATGAAATCGGGGCCGGGAAGATGCAGCCTTTCCTTGGAAATCTTGGGGGACTTGAAGCCCAGGAGGGATTCCGCCCTTGCGCCCAAGAGTTGTTCGATTGCACTTGTAGTTGCTGTTGCCATGATTCTCTCCTCAATTTAGTCGCGAATTCCGGTTGCGAGCAGTGCTCCTGCGGCCTGGTCCACCAGCCAAAGCAGCTTGCCGTGCGCCGGCTGAATCAATTGCGCCGGGAGCTGCTCCGGCTCGTAGGGTCCTTCCAAAACCGCTTTCAAGGCCAGAGCCTTGGCTGCGCGAGTGACCAGAAAAATGACCCGGTTCGCCTGGTTGACGGCGGGAGCGGTGAGCGTGATGCGCTCCGTATAGAGTTTTCCTACCCAGTTGCGAACCACAATGCGATCGGCCGGAGCGTGTAGAGCTTTCGTACCCGGGAAGAGCGAAAGGGTGTGGCCTTCATCACCCATGCCGAGCAGGACCAGATCGAAGCGAGGAAGCTCGCCTTTCTCTATTATAAAGTATGCGCGAAGAGCCTGCTCATATTCCAGTGCTGCTTTTTCGGCGTCCGCATACTCGCCCTTGATGCGGGTGATGCGCGAGGGCTTCACCAGCGCCTTGGAAAAGAGGGCTTCGTTGGCCATGCGGAAGTTGCTGTCGGCATGATCGGGCGGCACGTGGCGTTCGTCGCCGAAAAAGAAATGAGTCTTTTCCCAGGGGAATTGCGCGCGCAGGGTGGGGTCATCCGCAAGCAGGGAGTACAGACTCTTTGGCGTGGAGCCGCCCGAAAGCGCAACCGTGAAGGAATCGGATTCAGCGACCGCTTCCTTAGCCGCTTGGACGAAAAGCTCCGCGGCGCGGCGCGTGATCGCCGCAGCATCCGGCAGAATCCGCACTTCGCTTTCGGCGGGGCCGGTCATCAGGGCGTACCTACTTTGTCCTTGTCGTGCGATGCGCGCGGGCCGTGCAGGTCAACATCTTCTTCGCCAATGCGGTGCCACGAGCGGCCATCGCGTTCGAGAAGTTCTTCCGCCTCAACCGGCCCCCAGGACCCAGCGGCGTAGTTTGGAAAGCCGCGGGCCGGAAGCGCGCGCCACACATCGATGATGGGCTGGATCACATTCCAGCCGGCCTCGACCATGTCCGAGCGCTGAAACAGCGTGGCGTCTCCCGCCATGCAATCGCGGAGCAGGCGCTCGTAGCCCGTGCCGTGCTCCGCGCCAAAGTAAGTGGCGTAGTCGAAATCCATATTGACCAGACCGAGCCGCATCACGGAACCCGGCACCTTCGCGCCGAAGCTGAGCGAGATGCCTTCGTCCGGCTGAATGTGAATGACCAGACGGTTGGTTTCCAGATTGCGCACGGCGGTATTGCGGAACAACACGAACGGCGTGCGCCGGAACTGGATCACGATTTCCGTAGCGCGCATCGCCAGGCGCTTCCCCGTGCGCAGATAGAAGGGCACACCGGCCCAACGCCAGTTGTCAATCAGCAGCTTCAGGGCGACGAATGTTTCCGTATTCGAATCGTGCGCCACGTCCGGCTCGTTGCGGTAGGCAATCACTTTTTGCCCTTCCGCGTTGCCGTCGGCATATTGGCCGCGCACCATGCAGGTCAGTACATCCTCGGGGCTGAGCGGCTGGACGGCGTGCAGGACTTCCGCTTGCTTGTTGCGCACTTCGTCCGCCTCAAAGGAAATGGGCGGCTCCATCGCGGTCATGGTCAGGAGTTGGAACAGGTGATTGGGCACCATGTCGCGCAACGCGCCTGCCGTTTCGTAAAAGGCGCCGCGATGCTCCACGCCGACGGTTTCGGAGGCGGTGATCTGCACGTGGTCCACGTAATTGCGGTTCCACAGGGGCTCGATGATGTTGTTGGAAAAACGGAAGACCATGACGTTTTGCACGGTCTCCTTGCCGAGATAATGATCGATGCGGTAGATCTGCTTCTCGCTGAGAACCTTCTTGAGCTCCGCGTTCAACTGGCGCGCGGAGTCCAGGTCATGGCCAAAGGGCTTTTCGACGATAACCCGCGCCCAGTTGCCGTTTTCCTCTTGCGTCAAGCCCGCAGCGCCGAGTTGTTGAACGACGGGCGAAAAGAATCTCGGCGCGACAGCGAGGTAAAAGAAGCGGTTCCCGGCGATATTGTGCTGCTTTTCCGCGTCCACAATCTGCTGCTTCAGCCTTTGGAACGCCCCCGCATCCTGAAACTCGCCCTTGATGTAGTAGATGCGCTCGGCGAGCCATTCCCACATTTTCAAGTCGATGGCCTCCGGCGCGAATTTCGGAATTTCCTCACCAAGAACCTTGCGGAAAGATTCCGTGGTGTAGTCGTTCATCGCGAATCCCACGATCGCGAATTGCTTGGAAAGCAGATTCTCCTGCGCGAGGTTGATCAGCGCGGGAATGAGTTTGCGCTTGGTCAGGTCTCCGGTAGCGCCGAAGATGACCATGACGCATGGCGCGGCCTCGGTGGTGGTGTCCACTTGATTCGTGCTCATCGATGGTCATCCTGTCTGCAGGCCCGCGGCCTTCGGCGGCGCCGCTCAGTGCCCGGATTTCTTTTCGACGTGTCCGCCGAACTGGAACCTCATGGCGGAGAGTACCTTTGCCGCGAAATCGTCTTCGCCGCGCGAAGCAAAACGCTGGTACAACGATGCCGTCAGCACCGGCGCCGGCGCCGTCGATTCGATCGCCGCAAGCACCGTCCAGCGGCCCTCGCCGGAATCGGAGACCCGGCCGGAGAAGCGCTCCAGCGTGGGCTGATCGAGCAGGGAAATGGCCGTTAGGTCGAGCAGCCAGGAGGCCACAACACTGCCGCGCCGCCACACCTCGGTGATGTCCGCCAGATTGAAATCGTACTGGTAATGTTCGGGATGGCGCAGCGGCGTGGTTTCCGCATCCGCTTCGCGATGGGATTTTCCGGCGCTGGCATGTTTCAGAATGTTCAGGCCTTCCGCGTAGGCGGCCATCAGCCCATACTCGATGCCGTTGTGCACCATTTTCACGAAGTGACCCGCGCCCGAGGGACCGCAGTGGAGATAGCCCTCTTCCGCAGTGCCCGATGCTTTTTCGCGGCCGGGAGTGCGCTCAATATTTCCGCGGCCGGGCGCCAGCGTCTTGAAAATGGGATCGAGATACTTCACCACTTGGGTTTCGCCGCCAATCATCTGGCAGTAGCCGCGCTCCAGGCCCCAGACGCCGCCGCTGGTGCCCACATCCACATAGTGAATGCCCTTGACGGAAAGTTCCTTGTCGCGGCGAATGTCGTCAATGTAATAGGAGTTCCCGCCATCAATCAGGATGTCGTCCTTGCTCAGTTTGGGAAGCAGGTCGGCAATCGTGGCATCCACAACCGCGGCCGGCACCATCAGCCAGATGGCGCGCGGCCTCTGCAACTTGGCCACAAACTCGTTGAGGGAAGCGGCACCCGTGGCGCCCTCGCCGGAAAGTTGTTTTACGGAATCGGCGCTGCGATCGTAGACGACGCACTGGTGCCCGCCCTTTTGCAGGCGGCGCACCATGTTCGCACCCATTCTTCCCAGTCCGATCATTCCGAGTTGCATCGTGAGGAATCCTCCGCGAAGTTTTGTCTGAAGGGCCGGTGATTCAGGATAGCGCTTGCTGCACCGCCTTGGCGAGTTTGGCGAGATCACCCTTCACATTCTTGCCGAGGTGTACTCGCAATGCGCGCCGGCCGCGTTCCGCCAGCACCGCGAAATCGCCGCGGGCTTGCGCCGCCTTGACCACGCCAAACGTGTACTTCTGTCCGGGCACCGGGAGATCCACGGCATCGTCGCAGGTAATTTGCAGGAACACGCCGCTGTTGGGGCCGCCCTTGTAGGCTTGTCCCGTGGAGTGCAGGAAACGCGGGCCAAAGCCGAGGCAGGTGGCCACTTTCTTGGCGTCACGCACCTGTTGACGAATACCCTGCAGCGCGCGCTCATTCTGCGAGTTCATGGTGATGTAGCCGAGCACGGCAAAATAGTCGCCCGGCCCGACGCGCGACAAATGCGCCCGCAAGACGTCCGCGAGCTTCCCGCCATTTTTCAGCGCGGCGGTATTCTTTTCGTCCGCAAACAGTTTGATGCTGCCCGCTTCAAAAAATGGCGCTTCCGCAGGCAGTTTGCCGTTGGCTTCGTACTCCGTGGTCAGCTTACGCGTTTCGATTTTGCTGGCTTCCACGTCGGGCTGATTGAACGGGTTGATGCCCAGAACGGAGCCCGCCACGGCCGTGGCGATTTCCCAACGAAAGAATTCCTGGCCCAGGTCGTATTTGTTCGCCAAAACAATGCGCACGACGGGATGGCCGGCCCTCTCGAGTGCGTTCACCGCCGCATCTTGTGCCTTGTTCGTTTCGTTGCTGAGGCGCAGATAGGCAAAGACGCGGTCGTTGCCGTAGGCCGCGGGTTTGGCGAGCTTTTCGCGGTCCACGGGAATAATGCCCTTGCCGATTTTTCCGGTAGATTCGGCGATCAATTGTTCCAGCCAGGCGCCAAGATCGAGAATTCCCGGGGAAGTCAGAATGGTGAGTTTGTCGCGGCCGTGATTCGCCGCCACGCCCAGGATCATTCCGAGAACCGCGCCGGGGTTTACATCCGCAGCGCTTCCCGGCCCACATGCTTTCACCATTTCTTGCGTGGATTTCAGGAATTTGGCGAGGTCCAGGCCCATGCTGGCGCCGGGCACAATGCCGAAATTCGAGAGTGCGGAGTAGCGCCCGCCGATGCTGGGAACGCCCGCGAAAATGTGGCGGAAATGATCAGCTTCAGCAACCTGCTGCATCTTGGAGCCGGGATCGGTGACAGCGATGAAGTGGCTGCCCACTTTTTCGGGGCCGACCTTGGCGTTAATTCGTTCAAAAAAGTATTGCTTGAAAATGTTGGGCTCGAGCGTGCTGCCGGATTTGCTGGACACAATGCATAGCGTCTTGCGCAGATCCAGCTTTCTCTCCAGCGCTTTGATCTGGCCGGGGTCGGTGGAATCCAGCACCTGCAATTCCGGGAAGCCGGGGATTTTTCCAAAGGTTAGCCGCAGCACTTCGGGGCACAGGCTGGAGCCGCCCATGCCTAGCAGCAACACATGCCGGAACTTGGCCTTCCTCACTTCCTGCGCCAGCTTCCGGAAGATGGCGAGATTCGCGATTTGTTCTTGCGTGATGTCAAGCCAACCGAGCCAATTGCTCTCGTCCGTGCCGCTCCAGAGGGAAGCGTCCTTCTTCCAGAGCCGCGCGACCTTGTTGTTGTTTTTCCAGTCCGCAAAAGAAGCATCAATTGCGGCTGACAAGGCTGGCGGCAATTTGTATGTAATTTTGTTCAGGCTCACGTGCGCACCCCGGCGCTCTTTCCTGTCGCGTCCAGCAGTTGCTTGAACGCATCCGCGAAAAGCATCACGCCGTCGACAAGCAGTTTGTCCGTAACTTCCTTCATGGAAATGCCGGCCTTACCCAGGTTCTCCATGGTTTTTGCGGCGCCGGGGACATCCTCGGTCAGGCTTTTACGCAATTTGCCGTGATCGCGAAAGGCATCGAAGGTGGCTGGCGGTATGGTGTTCACGGTATCCGCGCCAATGAGTTCTTCCACGTAGATGACGTCGCAATATTTCGGGTTCTTGGTGCTCGTGCTGGCCCAAAGCAGCCGCTGCGTCTGCGCGCCTTTGCCCGACAACGCCTTCCAGCGCGGTCCGCCAAAAAGTTCCTCGTACTTCCGATAGGTAAGCTTGGCGTTGGCGATGGCGATCTTTCCGCGCACGCTTTCCAGCAGAGCCTTCGCCGCGCCGCTAGCCGTTTTTTCCAGATCGTCCACTTTGGAGTCCACGAGTGTATCAATGCGGCTCACGAAGAAGCTCGCTACGCTGGCGCTGTGGCTGACGTCCAGCCCCTTGCTGGCGCGCGCTTCGAGAGCGGCGATAAACGCTTCCGCAACTTTTTCGTAAGCCGATTGCGCGAACAGCAGAGTGATATTAATGTTCAGCCCCTCTTCCAGGAGCTGGCGGACGGCGGGAATGCCTTCGGGCGTGGCGGGCACCTTAATCATCAGGTTTTCGCGGCCCACCGCTTTCCACAGCCGCCGCGCCTCTTCCAGCGTGCCCTTGGTGTCATTCGCAAGGTACGGAGAAACTTCCAGGCTGACGTAGCCGTCGCGGCGCTTGGACTGCTGGTACACCGGCTTGAAAATGTCGCAGGCGTCCTGTACATCGCGAATGGCGATTCTTTCGTAGAGGCCCTTGGCGTCAAGAGATTTGGTGTCCGGCGCATTGAGGATGTCGGAGTAAAGCGTGCTGCCGGTGATGGACTTTTCAAAAATTGCGGGGTTGGAGGTCATACCCCGCAGCCCATCATTCTCAATCATCTTCTTCAGCTCGCCGCTGGTGAGCAGGTCGCGGCGGATGTAATCCATCCAGGGCGATTGCCCATAGTCCAACAAACCCTTCAGGGGGTTAGTACCGGACTTGCCTCCGACATTAGGAATCGTTGCTGAGGTAGTCATTACGCTTCTCCTTTATTCGAGGGCCTTGAGCTTAAATTGTACGACGGGCAGCGGGCGCGGCACGCGCTGGATTTCAGATTTTTAACATCTTTTCTTCCAACGCTTTAACCTTCGCGAGGCGCCGCACGTGGCGCTCCTCTTGTGTGAATTGCGCGCCCAGAAAGGCTTTCACCAGGTCTTCCGCCAGCTTGACGCCGACTACGCGCGAACCCAGCACCAGGACATTGATACTGTCGTGCTCTACACCTTGATGCGCCGAATAGGTGTCGTGGCACATTCCCGCGCGGATGCCCACGAGTTTATTGGCCGCGACACTGGCGCCCACGCCGCTGCCGCAGATCAACACGCCGCGTTCGGCGCGTCCATCGAGCACGGCGCGGCCCACCGCTTCGGCAAAGTCCGGGTAATCGGACGGTCGTTCATCATACGCGCCCACGTCGAGTACGTCGTGGCCGAGCGACTTCAAAAGGCTGGCCATCTCGTTTTTCAGTTGAAAGCCCGCGTGGTCTGATCCGACGACGATTTTCATGGCCGCCTCACCTGTCCAGGAGTTGTTTCGCCGCCGCCACGACCGTATCAACGTCGAATCCAAAGTGCTTCAGCAGGTCCCTCAGCGGTGCGGATGCCCCAAAGCTGCGCATGCCGATGATCTTGCCCTTGGGTCCGGTGTACCGCTCCCAGCCAAACACCGAGGCCATTTCCACGGAAACGCGCGCGGTCACGCTCGACGGCAGCACGCTTTCTTTGTACGCGGCATCCTGCTTCTCGAACAGCTCCCACGATGGCAGGCTCACCACGCGAGCCTTGATGCCCTCAGCCTGCAATTTTTCGTACGCGCCCACGCACCACTGCAATTCCGTGCCGGTGCCAATCAGGATGACTTCCGGCTTGCCGCCTTCGGCATCCGCAAGGACATAGCCGCCTTTCGCCACGCCGGAAGCAGATGCATATTTTGTGCGATCCAACGTCGGCATGGCCTGGCGGCTGAACACGAGTGTTGATGACCCATGCGTATGCTGGAGGGCGGCCTTGTACGCCTCGGTCACCTCGTTCGCGTCGCCCGGGCGCAGCACCAGCATGTTCGGCATGGCGCGCAAGGAAGCCAGTTGCTCGACGGGCTGGTGCGTGGGCCCGTCTTCCCCCACGCCGATGGAATCGTGCGTGAAGATAAAGAGCGCCGGAATTTCCATCAGCGCGGCCAGGCGCATGCTGGCGCGCATGTAGTCGCTGAAGTTGAAAAAGGTCGCCGCAAACGCGCGCAGGCCGCTGAGCGTCATGCCGTTGACCGCCGCGCCCATGCCGTGCTCGCGCACGCCGAAGTGGACGTTGCGCCCCGCGAACTCGTCCGGGAAAAACTCGCCCGCGCCCTCAAAGAGCAGGTTGGTCTTGTTCGATTTCGCTAAATCAGCGGAGCCGCCCACCAGCCAGGGAATGTTTTGGGCCAGGACGTTGAGCACTTTGCCAGAGCTTTCGCGCGTGGCCATGCCTTTGGCGTCCGCGGGAAACACTGGCAAATTCTTATCCCAACCGGCGGGCAGCTCGCGGCGCTGCATCTTATTTAGGTGCGCGGCCAGGTCAGGGAATTGTTTTGAGTAGTCGGCAAAGAGCTTCGCCCACTTCTCGTGTGCATTTGCACCGCGCGCGCCGAGATGCTCCTGGAAATGTTTGTACACTCCGTCGGGCACAAGGAACTTCGCGTCTTCCGGCCAGCCGTAATTCTGCTTTACCAGCTTGATTTCCGCTTCGCCCAGCGGTTCGCCGTGCGCTTCATAGGAATCCTGCTTGTGCGGCGAGCCGTAGCCGATGTGCGAATCCACCACCAGCAGCGTCGGGCGATCGCTGGTCTTCAAAAATGTTTCGTAGCCCCGCGCCAGCTCCAACAAATCGTTCGCATCGGCCACGCGCGTGACGTTCCAGCCATACCCGACGAACCGTGTCATCACGTCTTCGCTGAACGACCAGCTTGCCGGGCCATCCAGCGTCACGCGATTGTGATCGTAAATCCAGCAAAGATTCGATAGCTTGAGGTGGCCCGCAAGCGAAGCCGCTTCGCCGGCCACGCCCTCCATGATGTCGCCGTCGCCGCACACGGCGTACACGCGGAAATTGAACAGCTCAAATCCCGGCCGGTTAAAATTTGCCGCCAGCCATTTTCCGGCAATGGCCATGCCCACGCTGTTGCCCACGCCTTGCCCCAGCGGCCCGGTGGTTGTCTCCACGCCTGTGGTGAGGTGCGATTCCGGGTGGCCGGGTGTCCTGCTGCCCAGTTGGCGAAAGCGCTTGATCTCGTCCAGCGATACGGAAAGCTCTTTCTGGACTTCGCCTTTGGCGTTCACCGCGCGGACACCGGCAAGGTGCAGGGTGGAGTAGAGAAGCATGGAAGCGTGTCCCGCGGAGAGCACGAAGCGGTCGCGGTTGGGCCACAGCGGGTCCGTGGGGTCATACCTCAAAAAACTCTGCCACAGCGAATAGACGACCGGGGCCAGGCCCATGGGCGCGCCGGGATGGCCGGAGTTGGCCTGTTGCACGGCATCAATGGAGAGTGTCCGGATCGTATTGATGCACAGTTGATCGATGTTTTGCTGGCTCACAGTGTCTCCCTTGCGGATCAGGGGATGACCGCAATGTGGGTTCAGGGGTTAGATGCAGCACCCACAGATAAAGCACCCAAATTGTACAGCAAAAAAGGCTTGGCTAGTTTACGTGGCTGGCGTGCAGGCGACGCAGAAGATGACCACGGATTCAGCAGTATGAACGAACGTTCACACGAAAGCTCATTCACCCCATTTTAAACCTATCCCAATAGTCCGTTCATCGCAGCCTAATCAGGCCCGTGAGGGAATGTAGTCCAGAAGCAGCGTCCGGGGTTTCTTTGGCTGACTCACTCGCTCCTGAGCCAGGTCCAAGAGGAAGGGAAGCCAAGTCAGGTGTCGCTTCGCAAACCATATCGGAGCAATGCGCGCACTTCTTCAGCCTCCCCAGCTTGCTTAACCACGCGTGCCGCGACCTCCGAAAGTCTCATTTCTAGCCCGCCCGGGCGATTGGCCAACTGCTTATTTGGAAGGTCCAAAGAGATTGCTTTCATGAGGAGAGATGGAAATGAAGAGATTTAGCCGCCTGTTCCCGATATTTCTTTCGCTTGCGATCGTCTTCTTCGCGCCAGGAGCGGACGCGCAAACTGACAAAGGTTCCCTGACCGGCCACGTTACGGACTCGTCCGGCAGTGTCCTGCAGGGCGCGGAAGTGGAATTGCAGCCCACCGGCATCACCGTCGTATCCAATCAGCAAGGCGCCTACTACGTCAACAATCTTGCTCCGGGGACGTACACCGTCACCGTCACTTATGTGGGGTTCTCTCTCTTTACAAAGGTCATCAACGTAACGGCGGGGCAAGCCATCACGGTTGACGTGAAGATGGAGGTGAATTCCCAGCGGGACCAGGTTTTTGTGACTGCCGAACGCCCCTCTGGCGAGGTGGAAGAGGTGAACCGGCAGAGGACCGCCGACAATATTCTGCAGGTACTCTCGAATGAGGTAATCACAAGCCTGCCCAATGCCAACATCGCTGACGCCGTGGGCCGGCTGCCCAGCGTCACGCTGGAGCGCGACGAAGGCGAGGGCAAGTACGTACAGGTGCGCGGGACCGAACCGCGGTTGACCAACGCCACTATCGATGGCGTAAACGTTCCTTCTCCCGAGTCTGGGGTACGGCAGATCAAATTTGATGCGATTCCCTCGGACATCGTGGAGTCCGTCGAAATCAACAAGACCCTGCAAGCCAATCAGGATGCCGACGGAATCGGCGGCTCCGTAAACATGGTCACAAAAACGGCCACAGAACGCCCCACGGTGGCCCTCTTCGGACTTGGAGGTATCTCGCCCATTCTCGGCGGGCGCAACAACTACCAGACAACAGCCACAGTAGGTGAGCGCTTCGGGTCCAGCAAGAAACTCGGTGCGCTTTTCGGTGTTTCCTATGACTATGAAGGCCGCGGCATCGACGACGTCGAACCTGTGCCGGACCAACTGATCCTGCCGGACAATTCAGTCCAGCGTTATTTCGACTCGATGGACATTCGAGAATACAAGTATTACCGGACGCGGTATGGACTGGCGGGAAGCACCGATTACCAACTGGGCCAAGGATCCAACATATACCTGCGCGGTCTGTTCTCCGACTTCCACAATTTTGGTGACCGTTGGGTTTACACCATAAACGACAACAGTGGCGCTAATCTCCTGAACGGCAGCGGCGGCGCACCGTCGTTCAATAACTCCATTCGCCGGCCTCGTTATATCATCGAAAACCTGGTGTTGGGCGGGAAGCATGTACTCGCCAGTACGTGGTTTTCTTGGGACGTTTCCGGTTCGTTTGCGAGCGAGAATGATAACGGTTATGGCGGCGGTTCCTTTGGCGTACCGTATGCTTCAACTTATACAAGCCCGTGCACGTACGATCCTGTCGCCACGGGGAACTCCCTTCGCCCGCGATGGTCGCCCGCGTGTTTCACGGAGGCCTACAACACCTCCCTTTTCGACCTGAACGACCTGAACATCAGCCGCGGTAAGACTGCTCAGACAAACTTGCAGGGCGCGGCGGCAATGGGCAAGCGCTACCACATCGGTTCGCACCTGGCGACGATCGAGATTGGGGGAAAGTTCCGCAACGCCCACAAATACGATCACAGCTACTCGGACGATTACGCCATACCACTTGTGGGAGGTGATGGATCGGACAAAAACGACTTTGCTCCCGGGGCTGCGATTATCCCGTTCAGCAATTTCCCCAGCACGTTTCACAACTCCAACTACTATGATGGAACGTACCCGCAGGGACCGTTTGCGGACTACTACAAGACCCAGGCTTATGTCCTCGCGCATGCGAGCCAGTTCGTTTTTACGACCGGCGCGGCGGGAGCTCCCAATTTTTACAACTATATCGAGCAGGTTTCCGCCGGGTACGTGATGAACACGCTCGATTTCAGGAAATTCCGCCTCATCGCGGGTGTTCGCGTGGAAGGCACGAACCTGGATACCCTGAGTTGGGACAGCAATGCCAATACGTTTACTTACAAAGCCGGTGGCGATTACACAAAAGTGCTGCCAAGCGCTTCCCTTCGATACGCTTTGACCAGCAGCACGGATTTTCGATTGGTCTACAGCCGGGCGCTTTCCCGTCCAAATCCTACGGATGTTGCCCAGTCGTTCTCGGTTACCAACGCCCAGGGCGGAGTGGGAAGTATAAGTCTCGGCAACAAGAACCTGAAACCTGAAAGCGCCAACAACTATGATATCTTGTTCGAGCACTACATGAACCCGTTCGGGGCGATTCAGGCCGGCCTGTTCTACAAGAGTCTCTACGAACCGATCGTGGATTCTATGTATGCCATCAATAACTATAATCCGGGGCCCACTTACACCACGGGCCGCTATGTATTCACCCAGCCTGTGAACGCCGGCAGCGCGCATCTGTATGGCTTCGAAATCGCCTACTTGCAACGCTTTAGCTCGCTCCCGGGATTCCTCAATGGATTTGGTCTTTCAGCGAATTACAGCTACACGGACTCTGGCGTTGGAGGCCTGTTTGATCGTCTTGATCATCCTCATCTGCTCAGGCAAGCGCCGCACACCTGGAATTTCAGCCCGACGTATGACCGTGGCCGTTTCTCGTACCGCCTTGGGCTCTCTTACAATGCTGCCAATATCTTCGGCTATCAATATGTTGATGGCTCGGCTGTAGATCCAGCGAACCCGAACGATGGCATTCCCGGACCAACACCCGGCGGATTGAAAGGTCCTAATGGCGATACCTACCTGTATGCCCACCTGCAGATTGATATGCAGGGAAGCGTGCGGTTTCAGAAGGGCTTCACTTTTGTCGCCTATATTCTCAACGCCAACAACGAGGTCTTTGGCTTCTACAACGGCAGCAGTCAGTACCTGATCCAGCGCGAATACTACAAGCCGACGTATGCGCTGGGCATGCGCTGGTCGCCGACCCATGGAGAATAGCGATTCGCTAATCAATCCCGGTGGGGCCACCGTAAGGTTTCGCCGGAGGATCGATGGGTACCTTGACTACTCGCACGGGCCGGGGGATTTGGCGTGCGGACCAAGTCCCCGGCCCTTTCCCCGAACGATCTTCATGAAGGTCATTCAGAGGAGCATTTAGGCCACGTTTGGAGACACCCTGCTACAGTGCCGTTCGTGCCATAGGGCATACTTCCCGGAGGAAACATGAGATCGAAATTCGCCCGGTTTGGTGGTCTCCTTGGTCTGCTGGCCGTCACGGCGCTGGGCGCTGCAGTCAACTACACACTCGCAAAGAAAGTCGGCGTTCCCGGCACGGGCGGCTGGGACTACCTTGCCGTGGATGAAACCGGGCGCCGCGTGTACATTTCTCACGCCACACAGGTGGATGTGCTGGATGCCGATTCATTTGCGCTTGTCGGCACGATCCCCGGAACGCCGGGTGTCCATGGCATCGCCCTCGCCTCCGAATTTGGACGCGGCTACATTTCCGCCGGCCGCGCCGATGCCGTTGTGCCATTCGATTTGAAGACGCTGAAGCCGCTGCCCGAAATTAAAGTGGGCAAAAAGCCCGACGCCATCATCTACGAGCCGCTCACCAAGCGCATCTACGTGATGAATGGCGACAGCGAGAGCATCACCGTGCTCAATGCCGCCGACGGCGCTGTGGTGGGCACCATTCCGCTTGGCGGCGGCCCCGAATTCGCCGTGTCCGATGGCAAGGGCAATCTCTACGTCAACCTCGAAGAGCAGAATGAAACGTTGCACATTGATGTGAACGCGCTCAAGGTGAAGGACCGCTGGGCGCTCGCTCCCTGCGCCACGCCCACCAGCCTGGCGCTCGACAACGAGAACCGCCGCCTATTCGTAGGCTGCCGCAGCCACCACTTCGCCGTGTTGAACGCTGACACCGGCAAAATTGTATTCACCGCGCCCATTGGCGAACGCGTTGACGCCGGCGCATTCGACAGCACCACGCGCCTCGCCTATGTTTCCACGGGCGACGGCAAGGTTTTCATCTTTCATCAGGATTCGCCGGACGCCTACAGCCTGGTCCAGGAAATCGCCACGCATCCCGGTTCCAAGACCATGGGCTACGATTCCAAAACTCGCAATCTCATCGTGCCCAGCAGCGATAATGGCGCCATGCAGGTGCTGGTCTTCTCCGCCAAGCCCTAATTCACGGCTTCCCGCTCGTATTGCACTACCCCTCTGTATTCGCTAGATTGGAATGGCCGGCGCCCGGGTGGCGGAATGGCAGACGCTGAGGACTTAAAATCCTCCGGGGATTTTTCCTCATGTGGGTTCGACTCCCACCCCGGGCACCATCGTTTCCCCTTTAGTAATGGCATCTTTTCCGGACAGCAACTTATCTGTAGCAGAATTGTGGTGCTCGAAAGTGCTCCGCACCAGTGCTTCCAGCAACCCGCTTGCCTACCTCAGGAGTCAAAACCCCTAAATTTCCCCTACGTTTCGGCACGGCTGAAGCCGTACCCTCCCGGGGACCATTTATGAAATGGCTTCTAGTGTCTCTCGCTGCTCGCAACACGCCTTGCTGACTTTGAAACTCCGGCGAGTTTTGTGCAAGCCTCCTCCTGCAAACCAAACTACACTTCCTTTGGGCTCCTGACTTTTCGCTCGAATACCCCGATTGGTTTACGTGGACACTATGGAAGAGCGCGGCACGGAAGCTATGGATCAAAACATCTCCCCGCAGGAGGCACCCCACGCCGCCGCAGGAAAAACTAGCCCCCAAAACACGGGACTTTCCCGCCACTGGATGACCGCGATCCTGTTCCTCGGCGTATTTGCTTTTTGCGTCCCCACCATTCCTTCCGTCGACACGTGGTGGCACCTCGCCACGGGACGTTACATTCTGCAAGCCCACGCCGTTCCTCACGCGGACCCTTTTTCCTCAACGGTCGCGGGAAAGCCCTGGATCGCCCATGAATGGCTCTCCGCGGTTGTCTTTTACCTAGGCTATTTCCCCATCGGCTCGGCGGGACTGCTCCTCTTGACCGCGTTGGTTCTCGCGGTGTCTTTCTTGGTGGCCTACGAACGCTCCGGTGGGCCCTTGCCTGCAAGGATTCTTGCGCTGGCTCTCGGTGTATGGGCTACCAGTCCGATCTTTTGCGTCCGGCCACAAATCTTTACCTATCTGCTGGCGTCCTGCTTTATCGCGCTGCTCACCCGTTTCCTCCAGAAGGGCTCCTACCCGCCCCTCATTCTTTTGCCGTTCCTGACAATTCTCTGGGTGAACCTTCACGGCGCCTATATTCTTGGTCCCACGCTCATTCTTCTGTTTGCGGCGGGCGCCGTCTGCGATTGGGTCGCAGGCCAGGCAGCGCCGGCGGTGACGAAGAGGCGGGTCGTCGCACTCCTGATCGTCTGCGTAGCATGCCTGGTTGTTGTGCCCTTAAATCCAAACGGCATTGCCATGCTGTCATACCCCTTCGCGACCCTAAACTCTTCGGGGATTCAAACGGGCATCATGGAGTGGCGGTCTCCCGACTTTCACTTGGCAATTTTTCGACCCTTTGCCGCGCTGCTGTTTATAACGGTGGGTGTACTCGCGCTGGCTCCCAAGCGGCCCAGGCCCAGCCAAATCGTGCTCTTCATCTTCTTCTCGCTTACGGCACTCTACGCCATGCGCAACTTGCCACTCTTTGTGCTCGTGGCATTTCCGCTGGCCGCGGAGTACGCCTACTGGCCCAATTGGAAGCTGCCTTCCTGGAGATTTGGCCTGCAGAAACCTTTGCAGGCCGCCACGTTGCTCCTGGTTGCGATAGTAGCCGCCAAAATTGCTAACGACCACATTGGCAGGGAATTGGACCTGGAACAGACGCGCTTCCCGGTGCGCGCCACTTCATTTCTGGAAGCGCAGAAGCTGCCTGGCCCGTTGTTCAATTCCTATGAGTTTGGCGGGTATCTGATCTGGCGGCTCTATCCACGCTATCGCGTCTATGTCGACGGCCGAACCGATCTCTATGGGGACGCGTTCCTCGGTAATTTCATCCAGGTCTACGAAGTCAACGTGGATCCCCGGGTTACCCTGAATCGCGATGGTATCCATACGATCATTGTGGAACCGCACTCGGCTCTAGCCGGCTTTCTTCGGACGCAGACAGAGTGGAAACGCGTCTACGAGGACCCCGTCGCGGTCATCTTTTCACGCTGAATTCTTTAACTACGCGCGCTACTTGAGCCTGCGGCCGGCCACGCCCCGGCGGCGCAAACTCCCATTAACTCCAGCCGGCTTACGACGGAACCCTTCGAAGCACAGGGCTAAGTGAAGACTAGGCCTCCAGCAGGGGTAGATAAGGGCGTCGTTACAAAGTAAAAGGCGGTGCTGTTCAGCTGGGGGGAGGAAGCAGCACCGCCTTGTTACTCGGGATGCGGATCCCGGTGACGGGATTCCGCTCCCCTTGAGGAAACTCAACCGCGAACCGTTAATACCGGGCAAGGCGCCTTAATCACTACGTTATAGGCAATGGTCAAAGGCACATGGCCCGCCAAGCTCTTCCGAGGCTTGGCGCCCATAACGATCAGATCCGTCTTCGATTCCCTGGTCGCCAGCAGAATCTCTTCCACGGCGGCGCCAAAGGTGACGCGGAACTCCGGCTTGCACCAGTTTTCGCTGCCGGCCGGCATGAGCTGCTTCATGCGCACCACATTGATCTCCCGCTGCCGGACCACGCTCTCTTCCGTGTAGGCCGCGGCGCTTTCGATCACATGCAGCAGCGTCAGATGCGCGCCATGCTCTTGGGCGAGGGAGAAAGCATAAGCGGCAGCCTTCTCCGCACCCGGCCCAAAGTCGGTCGCGAACAAAATGTTCTTCAGCTCCACTTCTTTCTTCTGGGTGTCCTTCACCAAGGGACCCACCGTCAGAACCGGACTGTCAGACTGCCGGAAAATCTCCTCGGCGACGGAGCCGATCAGGATCTTCTGGACCTTGCCGCGACCGTGCGTCCCGTCCACCACCAGGTCGATTTCATGCTCGGCGATCAGCTTTTCCAGGGTCGGCCAGACGTTGCCCTCTTCCATCAGCACTTCGTGAGGCACGCCGCGCAGCTTCCCGGAGATCAAAATGTCGGTAATTCCTTCTTCGGCGGCCTGGCGCACCTTTTCGTAGGTGGCCTGTGCGAGTTGTGGCTCGGCGAACTGGAAAGGATCCGGGGTAATGACGTGGGTAAGGTAAATCCGTGCATCATAGCGCTTGGCCATCGCTATGGCATAATCCAACGCGTGGTCTGAGACTTCCGAGAAATCGGTGGTGACAAGAATCTTGGTGAGGGAAACCCTCTTGTTCTGGTCTGTCTTGGCCTTCTCCTTGGGCTCCATTACTTGCGGCATGACTTCCTCCTCAACTTCCCCCCTGTGGCCCAGACTGATGGCAGCGGTATCTCAAACCTACAAGTGTGCACGTTCCGTTCCACAGCGCGCCCTTCTTAGTTGCTGGAAAGAAAGAGGTTGCTTCACTTTTTAAGTTTACTGGAATGTTACTGAGCCAACTGCCGCAGATTTGTGCGCCGAATCACCTAAATCTGTGGGGAATGAACAGCAGGAATAGACTGGCCACCAGCCCTAAAACTTGGCCCCCAAAAAAGAGCAGCGGCCAGCTAATGGATGAGCCCGTCATGCGGGCGTTCGCGGTCGACTATTCGACGCTTCGTTATAGTCGTGCTGGCCGCTGCAAAGTCATTTTGTGGGCGCCCCTTTCTACGGCGTTTCCGTTTCAGGCTTGCCCCATGAACGCAAACGCCCTGAAAGGAACGCCCACTGCGCAGCTATTCGACAATCGCTCCATTGCCTAATTGTTGCGCGTTATCCTTTCTTGCATCCGGGGTTCCTTTGTGGCGCCTCCGGCCTCCTCTAGGATCTTGCTGTAAATACGGCTGTTAGAGTCGGTGCGACCGAAGGATGAACGCGGGGCCTGCCCCTCCATGGGGCATTTCACTCTACCCCGTGTTTTCTCACCCACCGACTCAGGCCTCGGCTGCGGCGCAGTCGAAGCACACACGGGAGCGGAGGCCGGGCTCGGCCATTAGGCTCGGCCGCAGGGGCTTGGCGCTCCTCTCTGCTCTTTCTCTGTGATCTGGAAACGTGGACCTGGAAGGGACCGACGCTCAGGTATTCGCTGGAGCCGCGGGCTCTTCTTCCTCGCTATGCGGCGACAGCCCAAACTTCTTCATTTTGTAGCGCAGAGCGTCCCGGCTAATATTCAAGAGCTTCGCCGCCTTGATCTGGTTGCCATGCGACTGCTGCAGCGCCAGTTCCACGAGCGCATGCTCTACATCTTCAAGCGACGTGCCGCCCTCGGGAATCGATAGCGCAGGCAAGCGCCGCTTCCCCGGAGCCAGTTGTGCCTCTATCGGAGCGCCCAGCTTGTTTTCCCCCGGCGCTGCGCCGCCCTTGCCGCTGGATACGGTGAACGGAAGGTCATCCGGGCGCAATTGGTTGCCCTCCTCGAGAATCATGGCGCGCTCCAGCGCGTTCTTCAGCTCGCGGACATTTCCCGGCCAGTCATAATTCAGCATCAGCCTTCGCGTCTCCTCGCTTAGGCCCTGCACGGTCTTGCGGAATTTCTTGTTGTAGTGCGCCAGGAAAAACTCCACCAGCGGCACGATGTCTTCCTTCCGTTCGCGCAGCGCCGGCAAATAAATGGCGATGATCGCCAGCCGGTAGTAGAGGTCCTGGCGGAAGCGCCCCTCCCGAACCTCTTTCTCGAGATCCCGATTGGACGCGGCAATCACGCGCACTTCCACCTGGATATCGCGGACGCCGCCCACTCGCCGGACCATCTGGTCTTCCAGCACGCGCAGGAGCTTTGCCTGCAAGAGCGGTGAAAGCTCTCCGATCTCGTCCAGAAACAGCGTGCCGCCGTCGGCAACCTCGAATAGGCCCTTCTTCATGGCCTTGGCATCCGTGAAGGCGCCTTTTTCATGGCCGAAGAGTTCCGCCTCGATCAGCGTTTCGGGGATTGCCGAACAGTTGATGGCCACGAAGGGGCGTTCCGAGCGGGAACTGCGGTAATGAATCGCCTTGGCCACCAGGTCCTTGCCCGTGCCGCTCTCGCCCTGGATCAGAATGGTACTGGCTTCGCTTGCGGCGACCTTGTACACGAACTTCATCAATTCCGTGATCTTCCGCGATACGCCAATGACCTCGTGATAGCCCGCGCGGCGCCGCACCTCTCCGCGCAGCGATTCCACCTCGGTCCGCAGCGCGCCCGCTTCCAGCGCGTTCTGCAGGGTCACCCCAAGCTCTTCAAAATTGATGGGTTTGCTTACAAAGTCGTACGCTCCCATGCGCAGCGCCGCTTTCACGTCGTCGAGTTGCGGGTCCGCCGTCATCATAATGATGCTGCGCGTCTCGCCTGCCTGCCTCAGTTTATCCAGGACTTCCAGGCCGCTCATGTCTGGCAGGTGTACGTCCAGGAGGACGGCGTCCACACTTTCGCCCTGCAAACTCCGCAAAGCCTCTTCTCCCGACCCGGCCTCGACGCTTTGGTAGCCGTATTCGGTACACTTCTGCGTCAGCGCCCAGCGGACGAGCTTTTCGTCGTCAACAATCAGGATTTGTTTTTGGGGCATCGGGTTAGTTTATCACCATGACTAGCTTACAGCCGGTCCTTCTTTGGGCGCTCCATCGGCAAGTCGATGCGGAACCGCGAGCCCTTTCCCAGCACACTGCTCACTTCGATCCTTCCCCCGTGCGACTGCACAATACCGTTCGCCAGCGATAATCCCAACCCCGTGCCTTCGTTGCGCGTGGTGAAAAACGGCTTGAAGATCTTGGGGAGCGCGTCGGCAGGTATCCCTTTCCCCGTGTCGGCCACTTCCACAATGGCCTGATCCTGCTCGCGGGCGGTGGTCACTTCGACCTTGCCTGTCCCGGAAATGGCCTGAATGCCGTTCAGCAGGAGATTCAGCACCACCTGCTGTATTAACGCGGGATCATGGTCCACAAGAGGCAGAGAGGAATTCGCCGTGAACAGTATCTGCACCGGCTTGTTGCGGACCTGCTGGCGCGCCAGCATTACCGCCTGCTCAATCGTGGCGTTCAGATCGCTGGGGCGGAAGGCAGGCGGCCGGGGCCGAGCGTAGAAGAGCAGGTCGTTCAGAATGTCCTGGATATGCCGGATCTCTTTCTGAACGTCTCCCATCACCGCGCGGCTGGGGCTGCTGGCGGGCAAGTCTTTGCTCATCACGTCCACAACGCCCGCAATTCCGGCGAGCGGGTTGCGAATCTCATGCGCCAGGCCTGCGGCGAGCTCTCCGAGTGTTGCCAGGTGTTCCGCCCGCGCCATCTCACGCTGGTGAAATTCCTCGAGTTTCCGGCGGCTCTCGCTCAACTGCTCGACCATCTCATTGAACTGGCGGCCCAGGCGGCCGATGTCGTCGTCGCGCTTGGCAAATTCCACACGCGTTGAGAGGTCGCCATGACGCACCCGTTCAATCGTATCCATCAGCTCTTCCAATGGACGTTCCACGAGCACGAGCAGGACGGAGAGCAGCACAAAACACAGCAAAATGGCAAAGGCCAGCGCCGCCAGCAGAATCCACTGTGCGTTTTGAATTTCCAGTGAGCGCAGTACCGCCGTCACGACGACCAGGCTCAGCGCCAGCACCCCGATGATCGGGATGAATACCTTCCATTGCCAGCGGATTGCTGTCGCCCAGCGCACGATTTGGGGCAGATTCATGCCCGTATCTCACCAGAAAAACAGCACTTCGCGCAAGTCGGCACCGTGACTCCAGAGGCAAGCCTTGCCGGGAGACACAATTCGGCACACCTCTGCATCGAACAGCCCAGGATAACTTTCTATGCCACTTGTGCGCATTGATCTTCTGGAGGGCACTTCGCCGCAATACCGCAAAGCCCTTGCCGACGGCGTGCATCAAGCGCTGATCGATGCCCTTGCCATTCCGCCCGACGACCGCTTCCAGGTCATCAGCGAACACCCGCCCGAAGGTTTCCTCTACGATTCGCAATACTTAGGCCTCAAACGGTCGGCTAAGGCGGTTTTCGTCCAGGTCACCTTGAGCTTCGGGCGCAAGCCGCGACAAAAGCGCAAGTTGTACAAGCGCATCGTCGAGCTTCTGGCCGCTACGCCGGGCGTGCGTCCGGAAGATGTGCTCATCAATCTCGTGGAAGTGTCTTAGGAAAACTGGTCGTTTGGCAAAGGCGAAGCCCAGTACATGGACGCGTGATTTTTCTCTGACGCCCGAGTCTCATTGCTGTAAAGTCAGCACATGCGCGCGCTCGCCGGTTTTCTATTTGCTGCAACACTCGTTGCTTCTGCCCTCGGACTCTCCTACCCGGCCGCTCACAACCAGACGTCTGGGACTGCATCTCCAAGCGCCTATCTCGGTTTCGACAGCAATGAGTATCCCGGGGATGAGGCGCTCCCCGTGCTTCGCAAAACATTTTCATTTACGAGTTACTGGCTCAGCCCGCCGCCGGGAGAAAAGCGCAGCACCTGGCAGGGCAAGCGCGCGCTCTTACAATCGCAGGGATTTGGTTTCGTTGTTCTATTTAATGGCCGCGAGAGTCGCGCCTTGCACAAATCCGCCGATGCGCGCCAGAAGGGAACGCTGGACGCGCAATCCGCGGTGAAATTGGCCAAGGAGGAGGGCTTTGCCAAAGACACCGTGATTTTTCTGGATATCGAGGAAGGCGGCCGCCTGCCGGCTCCGTATCACGAGTATCTCCAGGTATGGAGCAACACCCTAGCGAAAGCCGGCTACCGCGCCGGCGTCTACTGCTCCACGATTCCGGTGGACGAAGGCCAGGGAGTGCACATTACCACCGCGCAGGACATCCAGGCACACCTCACGTCGCCCGGCCTCATCTATTGGGTTTACAACGATGCCTGCCCGCCCGCTCCCGGATGTGCTTTCCCGGCGAATCCGCCGTCGCCCACGCAAAGTGGTTTTTCCTCCGCTGCCATTTGGCAGTATGCGCAGTCTCCGCGCCGCAAGGAATTCACCGTGGGTTGCGCCGCCAGCTATGCACCCGACGGCAATTGTTATGCGCCCGGCGACGCGCAGCACCGCTGGTTCCTCGACGCCAACGTCGCCACCACGCCGGACCCCTCCTTAAGCCATTAAGATTTGTAATCAATTCGTTGGGTTTCGCAGAAACTTTTGGCAGGGCAGCCGCACGCCATTGATCAAAGCCTGATCGGCGCGAATCTGTGCTGGCGCTTCAAACCCCGCCGCGCTTAACGCAGCTACGGCGGGCGGCGGAGCCGCGCTGCCGCTGCTCGTGGAGGTCACTCTGCCGCATCCAAGCAGAACGAAGACGAGCGCCAACGCCAGCGAGAGCGCCAGGACCACGCCGAACGCAAGCGTTTTCCGCCGCTGCCCGTAAGCATGGCGCGACTCCACAGGTTTTCGCAGGACGTGTTCCATCGCGGGTTCCTCTCGTTGGTAACATACCGCGCGCGAGTCCAACAACGTGCATTCCCCGCCGATGATGCCAAAAGCTAACGGTCCGCCGCCCGCGCGGGGCGTCATTGTCAATTCGCAGCCAACGCAGAAAATTCATCACCGCCTAGAACGCTGACAATTGTCAAGCTCCATCGCTTTTTCTTCGATTCAAATTTCCGCATTAACTTTGCCCTAACTCCCTGATTCTAGAGTTTTTCCGGCGACTAACTCGTTTCCTTACAACCGATTACCCATTCCACGCATCTCATCCAGGACTAACAATCCGTTCACGTTTTCCTCGCATAGCACCCATCAAAATTATTCTTGGGCCAATCCCAGGATTGCGGTTAACGTGTAACTGTGAGGAAGCTTCCGAGCCGCCAGTCCGGTTCGCGCCCGCAGTGGCGGGCAGAAAGTAGGAGTACTTTTCATGGTGAAGCAGTATCTTCTGGCCAGCGATTTTGACCAGACCCTTAGCTTCAACGACTCAGGCGTCGTACTCAGCGAACTCATCGGCTTTCACGGGTTTCACGACAAGGTGAAAGGCTTGTCCGATATCCACCTGGTGCAGCAGGGCGCCGAACTGTCTTATCTGATTCTGCATGATCCGGATTTCCGCCGCGTGCGGCGTGAACATCTGATCGAAACGGGCAAGCGCATCCGTCTGAAGCACGATGTCGATCTTTTCGCGCGCTCGCTCGAAAAACTCTCCGACGGCTACAAATTCTCGTTTTACGTTATCTCCGCGTCGCCACAAGAGATCATCCAATCGGCGCTGGAACGCATCGTGCCGCCCGATCACATTATCGGCACGCGATTCCGCTTCAACGAAGCGACCGGTGAGGTCCAGTCCATCATCCGCGCCACCGCGGGCTGGGGGAAAATCACCGCACTCGAAGAGGTTCGCGCCTCTCTGGGCATCAGCACCGACAGCGTCATTTACATGGGAGATGGAAGTTCCGATCTGCCTGTGATGATGCACGTCAACCAGCACGATGGCCTGACCATCGCCGTTTCCGAGGCGCAATTCATCACCCGCGTCGCGCGCCGCACGGTACTCAGCGACAACACCATGAGCGCCCTCGTGCCGGTGCTCGAGGAAGTTCTGCGCTGGGATTCCGCGCAAATCCGGCGTTTCTTTGCCACGCGTGGCCTGACACTGCGCGAATGGGACAAAACGCGCACCGACATGCTTACCATCGAGGAATCCAATTTGCCGGCGCCGGCGCAACCACGGTAACGCGCGGGCCGCGCAGGAAGTTGCGGGTGTAGAGTGGATGTGTTTCGCGCGCCTTGGTAAATGATTTCCGGGGAATTCGCTTCAGGGTTCGAAGCGAAACTCGATGACCTGAGTGGTTTCTTTCGGCGCAGCCTCAAATCTCATCATCAGCGCCGCTTTTTCTGCTTCGTTGGCCAGCAACGGGTGCCCCCCAACAACGCGCGTGTGTTTGACCTTACCGTCCGGCGCGATGACTATTTCCACTCTTACGGCACCACTGAGCTTCATTTGCCTAGCAAGTAAGGGATATTCGGGCTTCACCGCCGATTTGACATGCCGCGGTGCATCTCCTTCGGCCGACTGTGCGCGTAGTGAAATGCCAATGGCCAGCACTAGAGCAGCAGCCAGCAGGAGAACATCGCAAACACGCATCCTGCGTTGAACCTGACTACCAGTAAATGGGTACACGGAGCCACCCTCCGTTCTCTACAAGTGGGCACGCTTCGTGCCAGTTGGTCGTCTGGGGGGCTGAAATTGCCAATCTTTCAAGCTCAATATCGACAAAGGGTTACGCTGGCCATCACCGCCCCAGTTGAGCCGGAGGGACAAACTCGTCTCAGAGTCATGGGCGGGCGGCGAAAACGTATCGTCTTGAGATGATTTTAGTGCGAGCCGGCGCGGTCAGGCATTTTTGCTGCCAATTTGCTATGCTCTGTGTTTTGCAAGGGGGTTGCAATGTCCCGCAAGAACATCCTGATGCTGCTTGGCGATTTCGTCGAAGACTACGAGGTGATGGTGCCGTTTCAGGCCCTGTTGATGGTCGGCCATGCGGTCCACGCCGTTTGTCCCGGCAAGAAAGCCGGCGAAGCGGTCCGCACCGCCATTCACGATTTTGAAGGCGACCAGACTTACTCCGAAAAGCGCGGGCACAATTTCGCGCTCAATGCCACCTTCGAGCAGATCAAACCAGAGGAATACGACGCGCTGGTGATTCCGGGAGGCCGGGCCCCGGAGTACATTCGCCTGAATCCCCGCGTGCTGGAGATCGTTCGCCATTTCGCTACCGCGAAGAAACCCATCGCCGCAATCTGTCACGGTGCGCAGGTTCTTGCTGCCGCCGGAGTCCTGGAAGGGAAGAAATGCAGTTGCTACCCTGCGGTTTCTCCCGAGGTCACGCGTGCAGGGGGCACGTTCGCGGAGTTGGCCATGACTGATGCCATCGTGGACGGCAATCTTGTCAGCGCACCGGCGTGGCCGGCGCATCCCGCGTGGCTCGGGAAGTTTCTGGGCGTGTTGGGGACGCGCATCGAACCGTAGCGCCTGATGTGGCGTGTCGGACATGCTGCCGCGGAGCGCCGGAATGCTGCGTATATCCCTCTGACTTAAGCATTTACGATTCGCCGCCGCCTCGGCCCCAGATTTTCTTCCCACTACACCCTTTCTAAATTCCTTTTCTTCTTACATAATCATTGGTTCTCTATCCCACACTAAGGCGATCCTTGCACTATGGCTAATATCAATGTAAAGAAAGGCGTAATTGGCATCCTGACCGGTGGCGGCGACGTCCCCGGGCTAAACCCGGCGATCCGCGCTGTAACGTTGCGCGCGCTCCACGAAGGCTACGAGGTCATCGGCTTCCGTCGAGGCTGGGCGGGAATCGTGGACATGGTCCGCGATGAAAAACACGACAATTCCGACAACTACCAACGGCTCACCGAAGACGTCGTGAATCGTGCCGGCAGAACCGGAGGCACTTTCCTCCATTCCTCGCGCACCAACCCTGGCCGCGTCAGCAAAAGCAACGTCCCCGAGCACCTGAAGGGGCAATTCAACGCGGAGAAAAACGATCTCACGCCGGAAGTCCTGAAAAACCTCGCCTGGCTGGGCATCGAGTACATGATCCCGATCGGCGGCGACGATACGCTGAGCTATGGCGTGCGCCTGTACCAAGAAGGCGTGCGCGTCGTGGCCATCCCCAAGACAATGGACAACGATGTGCCCGGAACCGACTACTGCATCGGCTTCAGCACTTGCATCACCCGCACCATCCAAATGACCAACTCGTTGCGTACGTCCGCAGGCTCCCACGAGCGCTTCATGGTCCTCGAAGTTTTCGGCCGCTATGCCGGCTACACCGCCATGCTGCCGACAATGGCCGGCGCAGCCAATCGCTGCGTCATCCCAGAGCATAAGTTCGATATCGAACAACTGACGGAGCTTCTGGTTCACGACCGCAATAAAAACCCCAGCCGTTACTCCATCGTGCTGGTTTCCGAAGGCGCGATGTTCAAGGGCGGCGAAATGGTCTTCCAGCGGGATGCCGCAGATGCCTTCGGCCACAAGAAACTCGGTGGCATTGGCGACCTTGTTTCAGAAGAGTTGACCGCTCACTCTCCCAAATTCAACAACGGCAAGAAAATTGATTGCATCAATCAGAAGCTCGGCTACCTAGTGCGTTGCGGCGATCCCGACGCGATCGATTCCATCGTTCCGATGGCCTACGGCAATCTGGCGCTGGACCTGATCCTCAACCGCATTCACGGGCGCCTGGTGGTGTTGAAGAACGGGCGCTATGACAACATGCCCATCGACACCGTCACGGCCACGAAGAAAGTCGTCAACGTCAAGGAGCACTATAATATCGAGCGCCTCCGCCCGGTCTACCAGAGCTTCGAGATGAAACCCCTGTTCCTGATGACCAGCGAAATCGGCTGATTTGGCCGGGCCCGCTGGCCGCCCGAGGGTGCGCCCCTCGAAATTGCCGGCGGAACAAAATAAGAGCATGTATCCGGGTGTGGATGCTAGTCATCTATCTTGCAGTATGTTTCAACTGAGGTGCCCGCATGCAACTCCGCAAACTCGGAAAAATCGGACCGCGCCTTTCGCCCCTGGGCCTTGGCTGCATGGGCATGTCGGAATTTTATGGTCCGCGGAATGATGCCGAATCCATCGCCACGATTCACCGCTCCATTGAACTTGGCATGAATTTTCTGGATACCGCCGACGTCTATGGCTATGGCGACAATGAAATTCTAGTCGGCCAGGCCGTTCGCGATCGCCGCGAAAAGGTATTTCTCGCCACGAAGTACGGCATCGTGCGCGACCGCTCCAACCCGCACGTGCGCGGCGTGAGCGGCAAGCCGGAATACGTTCGCGCTTGCTGCGAGGCCAGCCTGAAACGCCTCGGCGTTGAGGTGATCGATCTTTATTACCAGCACCGCGTCGATCCTGTAACGCCCATCGAGGAAACGGTGGGCGCGATGGCGCAGCTTGTGCGCGAAGGGAAAGTGCGATACCTCGGGCTGTCCGAAGCATCGCCGGCCACACTCCGCCGCGCGCACGCAGTTCATCCCATTGCCGCGCTGCAGACGGAATACTCGTTGTGGACGCGCGACCCTGAGGATGAAGTCTTGAAAACGACGCGGGAACTAGGCATCGCTTTCGTCGCCTATAGCCCGCTCGGCCGCGGGTTCCTCACCGGGCAATTCAAGAAATTCGAAGATTTGGCGGCGGATGATTACCGGCGGTTTTCGCCGCGTTTTCAGGGCGAAAATTTTCAGAAGAATCTGGATCTCGTCGCGCGAGTGGAAGCGCTTGCCCGGCAGAAGCACTGCACGCCGGGGCAGCTTGTGCTGGCGTGGCTGCTGGCGCAGGGCGAGGACATCATTCCGATTCCCGGCACAAAGCGCCGCAAATACCTGGAAGAAAATGTTGGCGCCTTGCAGGTGAAGCTCAGCCCCGAGGATCTGCGGCGAATCGAAGAAGTTGCGCCCAAAGGTGCGGCCGCCGGCCTGCGCTATCCCGAAGCCATGATGTCCCTGGTCAACCGCTGAAGTATGGAGTGCGGCGGCTTGCCGCGGCTTTAACGGTTGTAACGCAAGCAACCCAGGTCAACCCGAAACGCAAACCCGCCGCGAGAAGCCTAAGTCTGGCGAAGGGAATTACCAGGCGAGACGAGCAGAGCAACCGTTGACTTTTTACGACATGTGCAGGCGGCGGGCAACGACGATGGAATAGTGGAATCCGGAAGCGATCACCAGCGCGGCCACGGTGTACCCCAGATAGTGCGCCAGTAGGCTGACGCGATCATTCGCATACCCCGCGGCCAGCACGGTGAAAAACACCAGCGCAATCTCAAAAAACGTTGTGGACTTGCCAAGCAGGCTTGGCGGAAACGGCCGGTAACCCTGAATCAAAAGTATGACGGCGGCGACCACGAGCATCAGCACGTCGCGGCTCAGCACCAGAATCGTAAGCCACCAGGGGATCTTTTTCTCCATCGCCAGCACCACAAACGAAGAAGAGAGCAGCAGTTTGTCGGCAATGGGATCGAGGTAGGCGCCCAGAGCCGATTTCTGATCCAGCCGGCGCGCCAGCAGGCCGTCCACCGCATCGGTTAGCGCCGCGCACACCAGCACCAGAAGCGCCCAGCGGTATTCCTCATACAGAATGAGGATCAGGAAAAACGGCAGAAACCCGAGGCGCAAAAAGGTGATCTGATTGGGGACCGTCCAGATGCGGGCTTTCATTGGCTGTCAGGATAGCGCAGATCAGGCGAACTGGGCGAGATAATCAGTCAGCGTGCGGCCGATCTTGCGCTCAAAAATCTCGGCCATGGAGGGAATCGACCCCGAAGGCTCGTCGAGCGAGATGCGCTCGATGCGCGTCATGGGGAAAAACACCGTGGGCAGGCCGACGCGCTCGGCGTCCAGTTGGTTGATCTGGCTGACGAAATGATCGAAGGAGTTGAGGTCAATGCCGCGGATGGTCACGCCGCTGGGGTTGATGTCCAACAGAATGCCCCAGATTTTTTCTTTGGGGGAGTGCAGGCTGATGATGACAATGGAGGCGGGTTTCATGAGTTTGTAGCCCCTCGGAGATCGTTTCTAGTCTACCCCAGCACGCTCAGATTGGCATCGGCGCGGGGCCACCGTGCGGCAGGAGCAGCATCGCCTCCGTGAGCGACTGCACTTGCTCGAGGGTGGCGTCGGGAGCGATCTCACGCAGGAGCAGGCCGTCGGGCGTGACGTCAATGAAAGCGAGTTCTGTCACGATGTGATCCACCACTTCGACGCCGGTCAGCGGCAGCGTGCACTTCTTGAGAATCTTGGGTTTGTTGTCGCGCGTGGCGTGCTCCATGGCGATAAACACACGCTTGGCACCCGCCACCAGGTCCATCGCGCCGCCCATGCCCTTCAACATTTTTCCGGGGATGGACCAGTTCGCAAGATTCCCCTTTTCATCCACCTGAAGGCCACCGAGAACGGTCAGGTCGATGTGGCCGCCGCGAATCATGGCGAAGGAATCCGCGGACGAAAAATAGCAGGTGCCCGGGATTTCGGTGACGGTTTCCTTGCCGGCGTTGACGAGGTCGGCGTCAACCTCGGATTCGAGCGGGTAGGGGCCGACACCGAGCATGCCATTTTCCGATTGCATGACGACATCCATGCCTTCGGGAATGAAATTAGCAACCAGTGTAGGAACGCCGATACCCAGATTGACGTAGTAGCCGTCGCGCAGTTCGCGCGCGATGCGCTTGGCGATGCGTTCGCGTTTTTGGTCGTCGGTCAGGGGCATGAGAAGTTCTCAGTCGACAGTTTACAGTTATCAGTCAAGCCAGAACCGGCCGATTTGAAGATCGGCCACTACAATTTTCGCACCGTGCGTTGTTCGATGCGCTTTTCAAAGTGCGTGCCCTGAAAAATCGCATCGACATAAATCCCGGGCGTGTGCACGAAATCGGGATCAATTTGCCCGGGCTCCACAAGTTCTTCCACCTCCCCGACGACGAAGTCAGCGGCCGTAGCCATCATGGGGTTAAGGTTGCGAGCCGTCTTGCGATAGACGAGATTGCCCCAGCGATCTCCTTTCCACGCTTTGACGAAGGCAAAATCGGCGCGCAGAGCGCGTTCCAGGACGTACATGCGCCCGCCAAATTCGCGGGTCTCCTTGCCGTCGGCCACCACCGTGCCAAAGCCGGTGGGGGTGTAAAAAGCGGGAATGCCCGCGCCACCCGCACGCAGGCGTTCGGAGAGCGTCCCCTGGGGATTCAATTCCAGTTCGAGTTCGCCGCTGAGCACGAGCTGCTCGAATTGCTTATTTCCCCCGATGTAAGTGGAGATCATCTTTTTGACCTGGCGGGTTTGCAGCAGAACGCCGACGCCGCAGTCTTCCACGCCACCGTTGTTGCTGACGATGGTGAGGTTTCGGGTACCCTTGCGGCGCACCGCGGCAATCAGGTTTTCGGGTATACCGCAAAGTCCGAAGCCACCGATAAGGATGGTCATGCCATCACGAAGATTGGCGATGGCGTCGTCCGGGGATGCGATGCGCTTGTCCACTTCACACCCTCTCTGTGTTCAAAGGAGGCTTCGCGAAAAGTTTACTCTAGTTCGCCAAGAATACAGAATGGGAAGTCCGGCCGCAAAAGTGAATCTACACCCACGTGGGATCGTTTTCACGCTCTGGCCTTGAGGCTGCATTCCGCGCGGTGCTATCTTTGGTCCCACGGAAACAACCGTTTTGTTCGTCGGCCCTAGTTATTGGGCGCCCGAGGAGGTGGCTATGAAAGTAGCCTATCTTGATATCGAAACGAACTACGTCGGGCAATTCAAGAGCGACGACGACCGGTTTTTCCGCGACTCCAAAAATCATCTGATCACGGTTCTCGGTGTCAGGCTTCTGGACAATGACGGCGATGTGTTCGTGCAGCTCTTCGATAAAGAAGTTACGAGAGCGAACTTGGCCAAAGCTCTCGAGGGCACTACGAAAATCGTGACCTATAACGGGCGCTCCATTCCCGATCCCATCAAGCAAAGAGTGGGGTTTGACTTTCCCGTCATTGCCGCGCAATTGGGCATTGTTTTGGACAAGGAGTATCAACATCTCGATCTCTGCCCGGAATGCTGGAAGCGCAACTTGTATGGCGGCCTCAAAAAGGTAGAGCAAAGGCTGGGGCTTTGGCGGAAATTCCCGGACCGGGAAGGCGCCTGGGCCATGGAAACGTTCCGCGCTTATGTGAAAACGGGCGACGAAAAACTGCGAAGCGAACTTCTCGCCTACAACCGCGAGGATGTCTACATGCTGCGTGAGCTGGAGCTTAAACTTGCGAAGCTCTAGCGCGATACCACAGGGCGGCTGCGGTTACAGGCTGCGAAGGAGCTTATAGAGTTCATTGGCGGCGTCGAAATCGGCTTCGAGTTCGCGGGAGCCGAGGCGTTCGCGCAAATCATCAAGGCGGCGGGCAAAGAGATCGAGCGCGACGGAGAGCACTTCGCGATTCGTAAGCACTATATCGCGCCATGTTGCATAGGGGCTGCCCGCAAGGCGCAGCGAATCGCGCAAGCCCGGCCCCGCCAGCGTAATCGGCAGACCGTTTTCGTCCAGGTGATCGTAGAGAAACGACGCCAGGGCCACGGCCGCGAGTTGCGGAAGATGCGAGGCGAGGCCGACGGCGTAGTCGTGCTGCTTTGCACCGAGCCACACCGGGCGCGCGCCCATTTTCCCTAGAATTTTTACGAAAGCAACCCCGCGCGGATCACGGCTCTCCCCAGAATCGCTGGTCAGCGCGTAGGTGGCATTGCGGAAAAGGTCCGCGTCCGCGTGCTCGAAGCCGGAGAGTTCGCGGCCGGCCATGGGATGCCCGCCGAGAAAGTACGGACCCCCTTCCTGGGGAAAAAGTTCCGCGGCGGCTTGCGTGATGCGCTGCTTGGTGCTGGAAGCGTCCGTGACCAACGCGTGCGACGCCGCGTGCCGCGCAATTTCCGGCAACAGATCGAGGGTGGCGCCGATGGGCAGCGCGATGTAGACGAGATCGGAGTTGCGTAAAGCGGGTTCGAGCGAATCGGAAAAGGCTTCGTTGAGCGCGCCACTTTTTCGTGCCTGATGCACCACCTCGGCGCGATCCCAACCGGCGACGTGCATATCCGGCGCATATTTGCGGAGAGCAAGGGCAAAGGAGCCGCCGATCAGGCCGGTGCCGAGGATGGTGACGCGCTGAATCAGGTGTGGGGACATGGGAAGAACAAGTTTACAGTTGACAGTTTACAGTTCCCAGTTAAAGAAGGAATAGAAATATTGGCGCCAAGACGCGGGGCAAATGGGGAAGGAAAGTAATGTAATTTTTCTCTGCATGTGGCGCCGAATCTAGGCAATTCAGTCATGTGGCTCAAACCAGGCGGCGACCAACGGCGGGCGCAATGATGCGAAGCTCGCCCATGAGTTGCGCGAAATTCGCCGGGTAGAGCGACTGCGCGCCATCGGAGAGCGCGTGGTCGGGATCGTTGTGCACTTCGATGAGCAAGCCATCCGCGCCCGCAGCAACGGCGGCGCGCGCCATCGGCGGCACTTTGTCGCGGCGTCCGGTGCCGTGGGAGGGGTCAGCCACAATCGGCAGGTGCGACAGCTTTTGAATCACGGGAATTGCGGCAATATCCAGGGTGTTGCGCGTGGCTGTCTCAAAGGTGCGAATGCCGCGCTCGCAAAGGACGACTTTGTAATTTCCACCGTTCAGAATGTACTCCGCGCTGAGAAGCAATTCTTCGATCGTGGCGGACATGCCGCGCTTCAGCAGCACCGGCTTCTGGACCTCGCCGAGGGCGCGCAGAAGAAAATAGTTCTGCATATTGCGCGCGCCGACCTGAAAGATGTCCACGTACGCGCCCATCATCTGAATTTGCGAAGGATCCATCACTTCGCTGACGACGAAAAGGTTGAACTTGTCAGCGGCTTCGCGAATCAGCTCCAGACCCTTTTCGCCCATGCCCTGGAAGGCGTAGGGTGAAGTGCGCGGCTTAAAGGCGCCCCCGCGCAGAATCCTGGCGCCCGCCTTGGATACGGATTCCGCGATGGAGAGGATCTGCTCGCGCGATTCCACGGAGCACGGGCCCGCCGCGACAACGATTTCGCTCCCGCCGATTTTCACCCCGCGGCCCAGATCAATAATCGTGCCCTGCGGCTTGAACTGGCGGCTGGCCAGCTTGAACGGCTGGGTGATGCGCACGACCTCGCGCACGCCTTCGAGCAACTCGAAATCGCGGTGATCGAAATCGCGATGGACGCCGACCGCGCCGAGAACGGTGTGGGAAGCGCCCGTCGAGCGATGCACGTCAAAGCCGCTGGCGATAACGCGGTCGATGACGTGCTGAATCTGCTCCTCGGTGGCTCCTTCATGCATAATGATGACCATGATGGTTAGGCCTCAGTTCCTGTAATTCGGGAGGGACAACGTAAGATCGGGTGCGCCGGCGTCATTTAGACTCCTTGTCGGGAGGTGGATTGCCGTGCATGGCCAGGCGCTCGGCGGAACGCGCTTCGTCAATGATGCGTTCAAACAGCCGGCGAATCGCGGCGTCGGTGAGCGGCCCTTTGTTTTCGCTTTCGGCATTCTCAAGCACTTCGCTTTCGCGATCGGGCTGGTAGAGCGGGATGTTCGATTCCTGCTTGATGCGGCCGATTTCCAGGGCGCAGTGCGAACGTTCGTTGAGCAGTTCTACGAGTTTCTTGTCAATTTCATCGATGCGGCGGCGCCAGTCGGAGAGGTTCATGGGGTAGCCTCGCGTCTGGAGAGGCCGCGGCGCGCGGCTTCTTTAAGAGCGCGAACACGTGCGCGCAGGGCTGCGGCTGCTGCCTCGGGCGAAACTGCCTTCTCAATTTCGGAAACCAGCGCCGAGCCGACCACCGCGGCGTCGGCGAGCCCGCCCAGCACGGAAACGTGGCCCGGCAGCGAAATCCCGAAGCCCACGGCGATGGGAAGTTGCGTAAAGCTACGCGCTCGCCGAAGGAGAGCAGGCAAATCGTCGGGCAGCGCGTCCTTCGCGCCGGTCACGCCGGTGCGCGAAATCAGGTAAAGAAATCCGGAGGAGCACGCGGCGATTTTCACGAGGCGATTATCCGTGGAAGTGGGCGCGGCCAGAAAGATAGTGTCCAGGTGATGCCCCTGCAAGATGCGGCGATAGTCTGCCGATTCTTCCGGCGTGAGATCGGTGACGAGAACGCCGTCTGCGCCGGCTTCCGCAGCCGCGGCGGCGAATTTCTCCAAGCCCATCTGGAGGATGGGATTGAAGTAGCTGAAAAGCACCAGCGGCACTTGGCTGGATTCGCGGATTTGCCGCACGAGCGCGATCACGCCGGCAAGCGTCGTGCCGGACTTCAAGGCGCGTTCGGAAGCGCGCTGAATCGTGGGGCCATCGGCAAGCGGATCGCTGAAGGGCACGCCGAGCTCAACGACATCGGCGCCCGCTTCGGCCAGCGCCAGAACGAAGCCGCGCGTGGCATTCAACGTGGGATCGCCCGCAGTGATGTATGCGACGATTCCGAGTTCACGGGTAGCGCGCAGCTCCGCGAAGCGCTTGGCGATGCGAGTTGTGAGACCTACGGTCATTTAGTGCTACTTTGCCTGGTACGCCGGGCAATGACTGGATGAAAGCATATAAAAAGTCGTGCCGAACAAACACGGCATCAAGCCAGTTCACCGAGCATCCGGGTGTACGTGTCCATGTCCTTATCGCCGCGGCCGGAGAGATTCATGATGACGAGATCGCTCGGCTTGAATTGTGGCAGGCGCTCGATCAGGCCCGCGAGGGCATGCGCGGATTCCAGCGCGGGGATGATGCCTTCGGTGCGCGAAAGAAGTTGGGCGGCCTCGAGAGCGGCCTGATCGGAGACCGCGGCGTATTCGGCGCGGCGCTGATCCGCGAGCCAGGCGTGTTCCGGGCCAACGGCGGGATAGTCGAGCCCGGCGGAAATGGAATGCGTCGTGGCGATCTGGCCGTCTTCGTTTTGCAGGACGTAGGTGTAGGTGCCCTGCAACACCCCGGGCCGTGCGCCCGTGAAACCCTGATGCGCGGCGAGACGCGCGGCATGTTCGCCGAGGCCGTTGCCACGGCCACCGGCTTCAATGCCCACAAGTTTCACATCCGCATCCTTCAAGAATTCGTAGAACAATCCAATGGAGTTGGAGCCGCCGCCGACGCAGGCGTAGAGATGCGTGGGCAAACGCTTCTCGGCTTCCAAAATTTGCGCGTGTGCTTCACGGCCGATCACCGCCTGGAAATCGCGCACCATCGTGGGATACGGATGCGCGCCCAGAACCGAGCCCAGCAAATAGTGCGAGGTGCGCACATTGGTGACCCAATCGCGCATGGCTTCGTTGATGGCGTCCTTCAGCGTGCGGCTGCCGGACTCCACGCCAATCACTTCCGCGCCGAGCATGCGCATGCGCGCGACGTTGAGCGCCTGCCGCGCCATGTCTTCCGTGCCCATGTACACGGTGCATTCCAGGCCGAGATGCGCGGCCACGGTGGCGGAGGCCACGCCATGCTGCCCCGCGCCCGTTTCCGCAATGATGCGCGGCTTGCCCATCTTCACGGCGAGGAGTCCCTGGCCGATGGCGTTGTTGATTTTGTGCGCGCCCGTGTGCAGCAGGTCCTCGCGCTTCAAGTAGATGCGCGGGCCGCCGAGCTTCGCGGTGAGACGCGCCGCAAACTGCAGCGGTGTGGGCCGTCCGGCAAAGTTCTTCAGCAAGTCCTGGAGCCGCGCTTGAAACGCCGGATCGGTTTTGGCGAGTTCGTAGACGCGCTCGAGTTCAAACAGCGGCACCATCAGCGTTTCCGGAACGTAGCGGCCACCGTAGGGACCGAAGCGCCCGGGCGTCGTGGCGGGTATGGTGATTTGCGTGCTCATGGGTTGAACGATTATTGTACAGCGAGATGGGATAGGAACGGTGCCGGATGGTCGCGTCAAGCGAGGTTGCGCTGGGCGCGGGCGACTTCATCGAAGAAGGCGCGGAGTTTGCTGGGATCTTTCTTGCCGGGCCGCGATTCGACGCCGCTGGCCACATCCACGGCGTAAGGGTGCACCGTGCGAATCGCCTCGACAACGTTTTCCGGCGTAAGGCCGCCAGCCAGGATGATGCGATGAGACGCGGCGAGTTTGCGGGCGAGGGACCAATCAATGGTTCTGCCCGTGCCGCCGAACTGCTTGGGCTCGTTTCCGTCGGGCGCGGCGTCCAGCAAAAACGCGGAAGCCGAGCGGAAACGCGGGAAAAGCTTCTCCGAAAAATCCGGGCCCACATGAAGAGCCTTAATCACCGGCAAACGTTTGGAGCAGTCGTCCACATTGTGGGCGCACTCGTCGCCATGAAGCTGTACCGCATCAAGGCGCAAACTCACGGCCAGAGCAATGACGGCGCTGGGCTTCCAATCCACAAAAATGCCCACGGCGCTGATGAAGGGCGCCAGCTTGCTCCGGATCTTCCAGACATCGGCCGGAGAAACCGCGCGCGGGCTCTTCTCATAGAAGTTGAAGCCCAATGCGTGCGCGCCGAGTTCGGTGGCCAGGCGGGCGTCGTCGGGATTGGTGATGCCGCAGATTTTGACGCGGACCATGAAGAATAGTGTACGCGAAACGGGGCGGGTGATGGGACCGGCCCGACAGATTGGTCGTGGGTCAGTCTCCAATTGGCCACAGGATGAAGCCGGTTTCGCTCACTACACCTTCAGAACGTCGCCTTCGCGCGGGGCAGAAGCCGCGCCCTCCAGACCGCGGGCAGCACGGCGATGGTACACGATCAGATAGACCAAGAACATCAGCACAAGGACGCCACCGAAGGTGACGACAATGGTGGCACCGGTGGGGGTATCGAGCTGGACGCTGAGCAAGCAGCCCAGTGCGGAAACCAAAGTGCCCATGGTCCAGCCGATGGCCAGCCGCGGTCCGATGCGGTCGGCAAAGAGCATCGCACCGACGCTGGGAACAATAAGGTAGCAGAAGACCAGCAAGACACCGGCAATGGCGACCGAAGACGTGACGACGAAGCCGAAGGATGCATAGAAGAGAAAGTCCCAGAAGCGCACCTTGACCCCGAGTTGTTCGGCTTTTTCGTGATCCACGGAAATCATCAGGAACTTCTTGCGAAAGATGTAGTGGAAGATGCCGATGGCGCCGTAGAGGATCGCTGTCTTGCGGACTTCGGCCCAGGAGACAGCCAGGATATTGCCAACCAGCATGTCCTTCAGGTGTTCGGTCTCGCCGGTGGCTTTGCTCATCAACAGGATGGCCCCCGCAGAAGCAACAGCGTAGGCAATACCGATAAACGCTTCCTGGGGGATGTGACCGCGGCGCGCGCGCGCGAGGGCGAAGATGGCGGCACCGAGGAAGGTGAAGCCCAGGCTGATCCAGTAGGAGCCGCGGCCATGCGGATCCATGCCGACGACGATCGCGACAGTGGCGCCGAGCGCGGCGATCTGCGCGAGCGCGAGGTCCACAAAGATGACGCCGCGCTCCACAACATGCACGCCCAGATACGCGTGAATTCCGGTGAGAATCAGGCTCGCGACAAAAGGGGCGAGCAAAAAGGGAAGAATTTCCATTCCACATGCTCCTGAACGTTATTTTGTTGCGTCGAAGGCTTGTTTCAGCTTCGCGATATCGTAATCAAACAGCTTGAAATAATCGGTGATTTCCTTTTCGCCGCCGACCGAGGGCATGAGCACGACGACCTGCGCGCCGGTGTCACGGGCGATGGCGTTGGGTGTTTTCAAATCGAAGTAGGGTTCCACGACGATGACCTTCACGCCGTCGCGCTTCATCATGCCCATCAATTCGACGGTGTGCTGGGGACTCGGCGGAATGCCCGGGCGCGGTTCGACATAGCCCACAACATTGAGGCCAAAGTGATCGGAGAAATTCGGCCAAGAGCGGTGATAGGTGACGATTTTGCGGCCGCCATAGGGCTTCATTTCTGCGAGCCACTTCTGTTCGGCTTGTTTGAGGCGCTGCTCGAAGGAGTCATAGCGCTGGGCGAAGTAGGCGGCATCGTTGGGGCGCATTTCCGAGAGCTTGTTCTGGATGCCTTTGGCGATACGCAGGCCATTGTCTGGATCGAGCCAATAGTGTGGGTTGCCCAGCGGGTGGACATCCCCTTCCGCGCGTGTCACTACTCCGGTAGGGATCTCCAGGATTCTGGCGAAGCGGGAAGCGTCGAAATAGCCCGGCGCGCCAACCTGAATCTTTGGATTGGTGGACTGGCTGATGAGCGGAGGAAGCCAACCGATTTCCAGTTCGAGACCCACAACGACGAGCAGATCGGCGTGGCGGAGTTTCAAAAGGAAGCTGGGCTTGGCCTCGACGAAGTGGGGATCCTGGTAACCGCGGGCGATGGATTCGACCTCGACTCTGTCGCCGCCGATCTCCTGCGTCAGCGCGGCCAAGTCGGTCGTTGCGGTCATGATATTCAGCTTGTTTTCGGCGCCCGCTGGCGGCGCGCAAAGCGCGAGGAGCAAAGTACAGGCCGCGATGAAAGCGGTAGTGCGCGTGTGAAGATTGGCGTTTCGCATGGTTTCTCCGATAGACATGGTCAGAAGGGGTGCGCCCCGTGCGCGCCCATCACGAAAAGAAACTGGAACATAAACTCGTTGGCGTTGGTGAAGCGATCGTTGGGCACGTCCCACAAATGGCCGTAACGATACTGGCCACGAATCTGGCTGAACTCGCTGGGCCAATAGGTCAGAATACCGGAAAAACCCGTGTCCGTCAGACTGGCGTTGGTGGCGCGGCCGCTGCGATCGAAGCGCCCGCCCAGAGTCCAACGGCGATTAACGCGGTACTCGGCGGAAGAATACAAGCCGAAAGCATGTTGGGTTTGGAAAACGTCGAGAGGGGAGAGCTGATCCCGCGCGCTCCAGAAGAGTTCGCTGCGAAAGAGGAAGGAATGGTAGATTGCGCGGCGCAGCGGTTTCCACCGCAGTGTGGCATCCGCGGCGTAGAGATTGGTGAGAAAGTTGGAAGGATTGAAGGTCGTGTTGCCCAGCCCGGCGTCGTTGTGGCCGCGCGCGTAGGAGACGCCGAGGTCGATGTTGGTCGATTCGTTCAAGTCGCGGTAGGCGCGGATATGGCCCACGACGCTCACGTCCTGGCGGCGATTGGCGGTGAAGACGTCGGCGGAGTCACCGCGGAGAACCTGGGCCGTGCCTTCGAGAAACCAGTTCTTCGGCGCGGGCAAGAAACGTGAGAGGGAGATGCCGGCATCGTCGATGCCATCTTCACCGCCGACGAGATTGTTGGTCACGAGCGGCCGGTCAATGAAAGGCAAGGCATGATTGTGAATGGTGTTCACCTTGCCGAAATCGGCGCGCATCTTGCCTACCTTGAGGAGCAATCCGGCGGGAAGCGCTGTGAAGGTAACGTAGCCTTCCTCAACATTGACGCCCGTTTCCCCGAAGGAGATGAACGCGTCGGCGCGGGCATAGGGATCAATGATCGCTTGCAAGCCAATCTCCGACTCATGAAGTTCGAGCGAACGAGAGGGAGAAACCGTGTTGTGTCCCGCCGTGCCGATGAAGTCCCCAATCAAGCTGATATCCGGATTGAGGAGTTTTGCATTGGATGTTGCGCCCCCGAACGTTTGTGTTTGAGCGGATTGCGGGAGTGCGGGATCAGGAGCAGCAGAGGCAGTCACAGGAGGGGGCGCGGCAGAAGGCACCATGCCGGGTTCCAAGTGCGAGGAAGCAAGCAGAACGCGACTGCTGGATGCAGGCTCAAAGGACTTGGCGTCACGCATTGCATTGAGCTCGCCGCGGAGCAGCACTACTTCCTCGGCTAGGGTTCGCACCTGATCCTCGAGCGCTTTTATCCGTGCCTCCTCCGGTGCTGAGACGGAAGATTGATTGGCGGGTCCGTCTTTTTTCGACTCTGCGGGAGGATCTTGCCCCGCGCTGGCAGCAGTAGAACAGAAAACAAGAGCGAGCAGGACAGCAATTCTCTTCATGACTCTACTCCTCGTAAGATAGGTGTTTCAGGGAACTAGGGATGTTGCTGGAGCAATTGTGGATGGCTAGAGAATGGGAGGTGCGCGCGGGGAGGTAGCACGCGGGAATTCGGCGGAGGCAAAAACAATGGAAGCGAAGATTTCCAGCCAGCTCATTGCCGGCACCATCGTTATGATCAGGGAAGGTGTGGCGATGGCGGTCCCCGCCGTGGAGCAGATCGGGCAGATGTGCGAAGCCACCGAGTTGGAACTCAGGTCCGCGCAACAATGCAACTGCGCCCCGAGAAAAACGACCCCGAGGAGTATAGCCAGGAAGTAAACTCGCTTTGTTTTGCCGGGCATCAAGCCAGAGTTTTCTCTTTGATCCAGGGAACCCAACAATAGTACACCCGTCCCACCCGTTCACGACACTGTGTGAGGGTCTTCAACGGGAGCGCTCCCCACGGCCTCCTAACAGCGCTAGCGCTGCCCGTGATGGCCCTAAATTTCATTTCCATCCATCGCAGCGACGCCGAACTTCTTGCCAGTTTCCGCCTTGCGCGCGCAGCGGTGAGCGCGGCCCATTGTGAGGCGGGCGTTGTTGAGATACCGTGTCCGGAGCAGGCCGGGTGAGCAATTCGGTGTGGGGCGCACCCAACCTAGCTATGCCAAAGTGACATGAGTCTCCGATCAAAACTGCTTGTCCGTCTTTCGTTTGGCCTACTCACGAGCGTCGCGCTGGTAGATGAATGAACTTGGCCACCAAGCCTTCGCGCACGCGGCGGCCGCAAGCTGCCACCTTCCGTTAAAGGCGGCGGTTACTGGGATGACGGAGCAAGAAGCTGCGTGAGGGCGGCGGCGGGGTCGGGAGCGAGCATGAGGTGTTCGCCGATGAGGAAGGCGTCAAAGCCGGCGGCGCGGAGCTTCCGCAAGTCATCATGGGTGCGCAGGCCGGATTCGCTGACGGCGAGGCAATCGTCCGGGATGTGCTCGATCAGCTCGTAGGAAGTTTGCACGCGCAACGTGAGGGTTTTCAGGTCGCGATTGTTTACGCCGAGGATGCGCGCACCGGCTGCAATCGCGCGGGTGAGTTCTTCGAGCGTGTGGACTTCGACGAGCGGTTCCATGCCCAGTTCGCGCCCCAGGGCGATCAGTTCCTGCAACTGAATATCGCCGAGCGCGGCCACGATCAGGAGAAAACTGTCGGCATCATTCGCGCGCGTTTCCCAAACTTGCCAGGGGTCAAAGATGAAATCCTTGCGCAGAACAGGCAGAGCCACACTTCTGCGCGCATCGCGCATGTTCTTCAGAGAGCCCTGGAAGAACTCTTCTTCGGTGAGGACGGAAAGAGCGGCAGCGCCGGCGTCTTCGAGCGATTGCGCGAGGGCCGGGGAATCGAAGGGATCGCGAAGAACGCCGCGCGAAGGCGAAGCAGGCTTCAATTCCGCGACAACGTTGAGGGCATCGCGAGAAAGCGCGGCGGGAAAATCACGCACGGGCGGCGCGGCCTGTACGCCATATTTCAGAACGGTTTCCGGCAAGACGCGCTTGCGGTGCTCGACCCAGGCGCGGCGTGATTCCAGGATGCGGTCCAGCACGGTTCCAGTGTTGGCGTGGGCAGACATGGGGATAAGTTTGTATGCTAGGGAGACGGCGAGAGCGTGTCAAATGCGAGTTAGCGGCGGCGGGTGACTTGCGGCGGGCGCTTGAAACGCGCAACTTCGCGGCGCCAGAAGGAAAGGGACCAATCCATGGGATATGGAGAGAAATACAGAACGCTGCTGGAAGCGATTGCGGAGGAGGCGGACGCGATTGCGAGCCGGTATTTTCGCGCGGCGGAAATGCGCGTGGAACGCAAGCGGGATGGCACGGCCGTAACGCAGGCGGACAAGGAAGTGGAAGCGATGGCGCGCGCCAAGGTGACGGCGAGCGGCCTGCCGCTGGATGTGCTGGGCGAAGAAATGGGCGGCGCAAGCGCAGAGGCGCCGTCACAGAACGGGCGCGCGCGCATGATTATTGACCCGATCGATGGCACGGAGGAATTCTCGCGAGGTATTCCCACGTTTGGGACGCTGATGGGGATTGAGGAGAACGGGGAGATTGTGGCCGGGATGGCGTCGGCGCCGGAGCTTGGCCGGGGGACACGCTGGTGGGAGTACCGCGGCGAGGGCGCTTACCGCAATGGGCAGCGTATGCGAGTGTCCAAAGTGGCGCGGCTTGCGGACGCGCTGGTGTTCACGACGGGTACAGGGCCCAGCAAAGACACGAAGGTGCGCGCGATGATACGCCGGCTGGCGGATGCGGCGCACAGCAGCCGTTCGATTGGCGGCTTCTGGCAACACATGCTGGTGGCCGAAGGCGCGGCCGACGTGGCGCTGGACTGGGTCTCCAAGCCGTGGGACCTGGCGCCGCTGGGCCTTATCGTGGAAGAGGCGGGCGGAAAAGCGACAACGGTTGACGGCGAGCGCACGATATACAAGGGACGATTCGTCAGCACGAACGGCTTGCTGCACGAAGAGGTGCTGAAGATTTTCCGGCGAGGCGCGAAATGATTCGCGTGAAACGTGTCTATGAACAGCCCTCCAAGGAGGATGGGTTTCGTCTGCTGGTGGACCGTCTGTGGCCGCGCGGTCTGACGAAAGAACGTGCCCGCGTGGATTTGTGGATGAAAGAAATTGCGCCAAGCGATGCGCTGCGGAAATGGTTCGGGCACGATCCGGAGAAATGGGGAGAGTTCGTAAAACGCTACCGCAGCGAGCTGGCAAAGAAAAAGGACCTGCTCGCGGAAGTGAAACGGCTGGAGGGCCAACACGGCACAGTGACGCTGCTGTATGGCCGGAACGACAAGAAGCAGAATCAGGCCGTGCTGATCGCGGCGGCGCTCGAAGGGCGCAGGTGAAGCGCGAAACGGCGTTGCGCGTTGTTGCGGAGGAAGTGTGCGCCTGCCGGAAATGCCCGCGGCTGGTGAAGTACCGTGAGCATGTGGCGCGCGAGAAGCGGCGCGCCTACCGCGAGTGGGAATATTGGGGACGCGGTGTGCCGGGGTTCGGCGATCCCAACGCACAGTTATTTATCCTGGGGCTGGCTCCGGCGGCGCATGGAGCGAATCGCACGGGGCGCGTTTTTACGGGCGACCGTTCCGGCGATTTCTTGTACAAGGCACTGCACCAGGCGGGATTCGCGAATCAGCCCACTTCGCAGAATCGCGAAGACGGTTTGCGACTGCAGAATGTTTACATTGCCGCCGCCGTGCGGTGCGCGCCGCCGGCCAACAAGCCGCTGCCACGCGAAATTCTGAATTGCCGCGGCTATCTGCGGCGCGAACTGCAGATTTTGCGGCCCGCGGCGGTGCTGGCGCTGGGGAAAATCGCGTGGGACGCCTATCTGGACATCCTCAAGCAGGATGGAAAGATCAGTTCGCGCGCGGCCTACAAATTCGCGCACGGCGCGGAAGCGGAGATCGCGCCGGGTTTGCCCCGTCTTTTCGGGGTGTACCACCCCAGCCAGCAGAACACGCAGACGGGCCGCGTCACGCAAGCGATGTATGGGGATGTGTTGCAGCGGATACAGAAGTTTCTCGCTCAGGCTTGAACGCGCTGTGGCTTGGGCGGCAGATCGACGGCGGCGGGGCGCGGCTGCGGCCAGTATTCTGCGGCGACGCGCCACAGCAGTAGAACGGCGAGGATGGCGGCGTAGGTGAACGGGCGAAGCACGGCGGATTTCACCAGCCAGTAGTAGTGAATCACACCGCAGATGGCGCTGATGTAGATGAAGCGATGCAGTTGCTGCCAGCGGCGGCCGCCGAGGCGGCGAATCCAACCAGTCGTGGAAGTGATGGCGAGAGGAATCAGCAGCACAAATGCGGTGAAACCCACGGTGATGTAACGGCGCTTGGCGACATCCTTCCACATTTCCGCGAGATCGAAAAACTTGTCCAGCCAAATGTAGGTGGTGAAGTGCAAGCACGCGTAGAAAAAGGCAAACAGGCCGAGCATGCGGCGGAAGCGGATCAGATCAGGGAGGCGCAGAATCTTGCGCAACGGCGTGATCGCCAGTGTGATCAGAAGGAAGCGCAACGTCCAGTCGCCGGTGGCGTGGGTGATGAACTCGATGGGATTGGCGGAGAGATCGTTATGCAACGCGCGCCAGCCCAAGGAGGTGAGCGGCATCAGGCAAAGAAGAAAGACAATGACCTTGGTCCATTTGCTGGTGAGGAGTGCGCGCATGTGCAGGATCGGGGCTCAGTAGTTTTTGCGCAGGTCCATGCCGTTATACATGCTGGCAACCTGATCGCCGTAGCCATTGAACATCAGGGTTTCGCGCTTGAAGAATTCGCCGAGGCGGCGTTCCTTGGCCTGGCTCCAACGCGGGTGATCCACCTTGGGATTGACGTTGGCGTAGAAGCCGTATTCGTTCGAGGCCATGCGGTTCCAGGTGGTGGGCGGCTGTTTTTCGGTGAAGCGGATTTTCACCAGGGATTTGGCGCTCTTGAAACCGTACTTCCAGGGAAGAACCATGCGCACGGGCGCGCCATCCTGGTTGGGAAGCGATTCGCCGTACATGCCGACACACAATAGCGCGAGCGGATTCATGGCTTCATCGAGGCGGAGGCCTTCGACATAGGGGAAATCGATGCCGGCATATTTGCCCCAAGGCATCTGCCTGGGATCGTAATAGCTTTCAAAGGCGACGTATTGGGCTTTGGGCGTGGGCTCGACGGCCTTGGCCAGCGCGCTGAAGGAATAGCCGATCCAGGGCACAACGATGGACCAGGCTTCCACACAGCGATGGCGGTAGATGCGTTCCTCGAGGGGAACGAGCTTGATGATTTCATCCAGGGAGAACTTGCGCGGGCTTTTCACTTCGCCTTCGACGGAAACGCTCCAGGACGAGGTCTGGAATTTCTGGGCATTCTTGGAAGGATCGGATTTGTCGGTGCCGAATTCGTAGAAATTGTTGTAGTGGGTGACGTCGTTGTAGGTGTTCTGCTTTTCCGTGGTGCTGAAGGGACTTTTGATCAGGCCGTCGAATTTCGTGGTGGCGAAGGCGTGTGTGCGCGGAGAGGCCAGATCCCAGAGGCGCGTGCCGGCCAGCGCGGCGGCCCCGGCGATGCCCAAGCCGCGGAGAAATCTGCGGCGGTCGAGATAGAGCGATTTGGGGGTGACATCGGCGTAGGTCAAATCGAGCGCCTTGCGAATCAGCATGATGGTGCGTTTCCTCCAGACCGGTGATTCGGGCCGACAGCGGCAGTGAACATGATACGTCAGGCTCTTCCTGTTGGATGCAGGAAGCTCGGCTTCCTATAAGTGAGCCAAGCGGGACTGCCGGATACACCAGATTCCTTTCGTGAGAGCCGAAAAGGACGAAATGGTTGCGGACGACCTGTGGATTTCGAGGCGGCTGCGGGCTGCCAGTCTTTGCGGACATAAGTGCAGGGTGTGGCAGGCAGGGTGAAACGGCTGACTGTGGAGCATTAATGTACATCTCCTTATAAATCAAGATGTTAGAAAGGACGCTTGGTTGCACGACGTGGCCCCACGACTGCAACTCCGACTATGCCCGCCGCAGGAGGAGGGGTTTGACATGAAACAGCTAGTGAGGAACTGGGTGGTGTTGGGTGCCATGGCCGGAGGACTGTGGATGCCAGGAGCTGTCGTTGCGCAGGAGCAGCGCGAACCGGCAGCGGCGGAGGTGCAAGACGCCGAGAAGCCTCCCGAGGGACGCGTGGCCGATGGGGAGCGGCACGGATTGCCGCTGGAGGTGTATGGCGTGGCGCCGGGGACGCGATTCCTCGTAAAGCTGGAGGAAGAAATGACGACGCGGGTGGCGCGGCAGAACCAGACGTTTCGCGTGCGCACGCTGGAGCCGCTGGAGGCGGGGCAGGGCATTTACTTGCCGGCCGGGGCGGTAATCACAGGCCACATCAGCCGCGTGGAGCCGGCGGGACTCACGGGTCGGGCGAAGCTCTGGCTGACGTTTGAGGAGATCCACACGAGATTTGGGAGGCTACCGATCGTGGCGGACGTTGTGGGCGTGCCGGGGGATCACAGCATCAAGCCGGGAGCGCTGCAGGAGGGTGTAATCGAAGGGCGCGGCGGCACGCAGAAGGATGCAGGACAAGCGGCGGCCACTGGCGCGGCCGTCGGTGCGCTGAAGGGCGTCAGGGACAAGAACGCAAAAGAGGGAGCCCAGGCCGCGGCGCTGTGTGCTCTGGAGGCGTACTTGATGGAAGCGGGGCGCGGGCAGGAGCTGGATCTGCCGAAGGGCGCGAAGCTGGAGTTGGAGCTGGGACGAGCACTGTATTTAGTCAAAGAATGAAAGAGCCAAAGAGTGAAAGAGTGAAAGAGTG